>Ga0182742_1000024_pt1 | contig 336825 bp, 273 predicted proteins | sample eDN5th37CBELigMG_FD_128880 | JGI IMG/M metagenome (GOLD analysis project Ga0182742, IMG submission 128880) | Enriched Miracle-Growth compost microbial communities from Emeryville, California, USA - eDNA 5th pass 37_C BE-Lig MG (version 2)... ... | reverse complement strand
CATACAGCAACCTTTCAGCGTAGCTGAAAGGCGTGTGAAATGAACATTTCACACGAATGAGTCAAAAATCCGGCTTATCAACACAGTACTTTAACAAAGCCAAAAAGAAAAGTAAGCTGGTTAGCTACAATATGTAGCCGACCAGCTTACTTTATTTACTAAATATTGATGGTATTGCAGACTAACCTGTCTACATGAACACTTTTTCAGCAGTCCCGGACGGTTCTGCCGTTTCAATCTTTACACTTTCTTTATCCTTTTCTAGTCTATTTATTTATACCTGTTGTTTATCCTAAGAGTATCAACATCGAAGGGATGATAGGGATGTCTGAAACGATTCTTAAGACAACAAATGTTTCAAAAATATATGGCAGCCACAAGGCGCTTGATAAAGTGTCGATTGAAATTAAGCGGGGGATGATTTACGGCTTAATCGGAGAAAATGGCGCTGGAAAATCAACTTTCATGCGCACGATTATGGGGCTAATCACCGTCGACGAGGGGAATATTGAACTGTTTGGAGAAACGGGTGTGAAGGGTCTGCAGAATGCCCGCAGAAAAATGGGTCAATCGATTGAAACCCCGGCACTTTATCCAGAGTTAACCGCTCGGGAGAATCTGAAGGTGCAAGCAGCAAACGGCGGTGTCAGCGGACGGGAGATTGATGAGTTGCTTCAGCTAATGAACCTCACAAATACGGGGAAAAAGAAAGTGAAAAACTTCTCATTAGGAATGCGCCAGCGTTTAGCCATTGCCACAACTCTTATCACAAATCCAGAGTTCCTCATTTTGGACGAGCCGACAAACGGGCTGGATCCGTCAGGAATTGTGGAAATGCGTGAAATTATCCACCGATTGGTGACAGAACGGGGAATGACTGTTTTGCTTTCCAGTCATTTGCTTGATGAGCTTTCACAAATTGCTACGCATTACGGTATTTTGCATGAGGGAAAACTTATCAGTGAATTTTCAAAGGAAGAGTTAGCCCGTGAAACTCGTCAATACATTGAGGTAGAAAGTGCCGAAGTCCAAAAGGCTGTTGTCGTTCTGGACGAATTAGGGATAAAGGATTATGAAGTCATTAATGAAACGGAATTGAATATTTACGAACGCTTAGACGATGTGGCCCTTATTAACCGTTCATTAGTTTTAGCAGACGTGAGCGTTTCGCGCATCGGAACAACGAGACAAAAACTCGAAGATTATTTCTTGCAGCTTACGGGAGGAACCAAACATGCTTAATCTATTAACAGCCGAGAGAATCAAATTATTTCGCAGTAAAAAACTTTGGATTGTTCTAAGTATTTTATCTTTACTTCCAATCTATCAGGTCGCAAATAGCAGGCTGGCCGTCCATTATGGAACAAAACTCTCCCAAGCCATTGACACTGTTATCAACGGAGCAACAGGGATTTTGATGATGGAGAAAAACGCCTTAACTGTATTACTCGTCATGAGTGCTTTTATCAGCTTCTTTATTGGGGAAGAATTTCAACATGGAACGATACGAAATGCCTTGTCATTAGGCCGCAGCCGCACACATTATTATCTGTCAAAATTAGCGACTGCTTCACTTCTTACCCTCGTTGGTGTCACCCTTCTGACTGCACTCGGCATGATTGGCTATTCCGTTGTATTTGGCTTTGGCGAAGCGGCCGGGATTAGGAATTATGTGAGCTTTGCTGTACAATCCTTTTGTACTCTTACTTTATTAATTTTGGCAAATGTATCGATTTATGTAATGATTAGCTTTCTTACAAAAAGCAGCAGCATCTCCCTTATTTGGAGTTTTCTTTATACCATTGGAACCGGCTTTGGTGCGGGGATTTTCCAACATACCGAACATTTTAAGATGGTCACATTCTGGTTTACGGAAACCTTCCTATTCTATTTTAACTTTGCCGCTCCAGCGGATATCGCAAGGTTTCCTGAGATGGTATGGGTCAGTCTCATCACCATCGTGTTAACCACTGCAGTAGGCATCTTCTTTTTTAAAAAAACAGATATAAAGTAGGTTGAGTAGATATGGCAGCAATCTTAATCATTGAGGACGATACATCCATTCATTCACTGATTAAAGAAGCATTGGATCTGCATAATTATCAGACCCTTAGTGCCTATTCAGGGACGGAAGGGAAATTGCTTTTCGAACAGCATGGGGTTGATTTAGTTCTCTTAGATTTAATGCTTCCGGGGATGAATGGAGAAGAATTTCTGAAGGAAATCCGGCAGAACTCGAGCGTTCCTGTCATCGTGATATCAGCAAAAAATGACCAAGAATCGAAATTGGAGCTTTTAACAAACGGGGCAGATGATTACATTATCAAACCTTTTGATATAAAAGAACTGCTGGCACGGATTGGGATTCAATTACGTCATGCCGCAAAGGCTTCCAGCAGCCAGATGAAGGAAATTCATTACAAGAATATTGAGGTCAATTTAGACATGCGTGAGGTGAAAGTCAATAATCAAGCGCTTCATCTGACGGGACGAGAGTACGCCATTCTGCTCCTATTTCTAGAGAATCCACAAAAAGTATTCAGCCGCGCTAATATTTATGAAAGTGTTTGGAATGAACCATTTTTTGATAGTGATAAAACGATTAATATGCATATCAGCAATTTGCGAAACAAGCTGAACCATGATGATATCAACTACATTAAAACGATATGGGGCATAGGCTTTAAATTTGATTAAGGAGGGGGCGTGAATGTGATGTGGGGATGGGTGTTTGTCTTTCTAGCATTGGCGCTGCTTTCTTATGTTTATTTTTTAAAAAGAGAATTGAGGAAATTGAAGCAAGAGGTAAGGGAGCTTCCCACCCGTGCCAGCTATGGCAGCAGGCTGTTTCTTGATTTTCGTGAGAAGTCCTTAATGGAATTAGTTGATGAATTGAATCGGATGATTGATGCTTTTGAAGAGAAAAATCGTCAAGCGAAAAGGATGGAGGAGAATGTAAAGCTGTCCATCGCAGGGCTCTCTCATGATCTGCGGACGCCCCTTACATCGATTAATGGCTATGTTCAACTGTTACAGGCTGCGACAGATGAAAAGAAGAGAGCGGGTTACCTAAAAATCATTGAGCACTCGGTCAAGCGCTTGGTGGAAATGACTGACCATTTTTATGATTTAGCTCGCATCGAAACACATCAGAAGGAAATGGACTTTACCTCGATTTCTCTCCCTCATTTAGTGGAAGAAATTTTCCTTTCCTTTTATGAGCAATTGGAGGAAACGGGCATTGAACTTCAATTTCCGGAAAGTATGAATGACAGGCAGATTATTGCTGACAAATTAATGCTGACACGTGTGATGCAAAATATTGTGCAAAATATCCTTCGTTATGCCAAAAGCAAAGCGGTAATCAGCTATGTGCAGGAGGAAAACAATCTCATTTTTACTGTGAAAAATGACATCAAATCGGATAGTAAGGTGGCTGTGGAAAAGGTATTCATGCGCTTCTATACAGAAGACACCAGCCGAACCAACACAGAAGCGAGCGGATTAGGCCTCTATTTGTCTAAAAAGTTAGTAGAAAAGATGAACGGCAAAATGGATGCCGAGCTGGAAGATGGCTGGTTTGTTCTTCGGATGTATTTTCGGACACTGTAATGTGATGCCCTGTGGTAGTACGAGATTTTTGAAAAAGAGTGCGAAGCTTAGCTAGGTGGGGTGGGTGGTCCTGATTTTCTTGGATGGATGGTTTGAGGGTATCGAAAAAGATGTGCACTGTCAGAAACGGGTGGGTCATCATTCTGACAGAGATTACGCGCCAAAGCCCTCGTCTAGTCGGAATGGCGCTCTGATTCTAACAGAGTTGGGCGCTAAAGCTCTAGTCTAGTCAGAATAGCGCTCTGATTCTGACAGAGTTGAGTAGAAAAGTCCTGTTCGAGTCAGAAAGGATCTCTGATTCTAACAGAGTTGAGCAGAAAAGTCCTAGTCTAGTCAGAATAGCGCTCTGATTCTGACAGAGTTGGGCGCCAAAGCTCTAGTCTAGTCAGAAAGGATCTCTGATTCTAACAGAGTTGAGCAGAAAAGTCCTAGTCTAGTCAGAATGGCGCTCTGATTCTAACAGAGTTGGGCGCTAAAGCTCTAGTCTAGTCAGAAAGGATCTCTGATTCTGACAGAGTTGGGCGCTAAAGCTCTAGTCTAGTCAGAATAGCTCTCTGATTCTGACAGAGTTGAGCAGAAAATCCGCGATTGAGTCAGAATCCAGCCCCGATTCTACCAGAAATGCGCGCCAAAGCCCTCGTCCTGTCAGAATCACCCTCACCCTCCTCATTCCCCCAGCCGCACAATGCACCCCAGTATTCTAAACTTTCTCGTAAAGGGCAACGTAGTTTCTTCCCTTTCTTTTAGATTCATAGAGTGCCTGGTCTGCTTCTCTGATTAGAATTTCTAGTGTGTGATGGCTATCTTCTTTTCTTATCAGCGCTGAGGAAATACCGAAACTTGATGTTACGTAAATGTCTTCCTTCAAATAAGTGGTACCAGCCTGGGAAATCTTCACACGAATGGATTGAGCCAGTTCATAGGCTTCGGTTAATGAGGTATCCGGCAGGCAAATAATAAACTCTTCGCCGCCATATCGGCCCATAATATCATTGATTCGGAGACTTTCCTTTGCTGTACTGGCGATACGAGTTAAAACCTTATCGCCGGCTTCATGGCCAAAGGTATCGTTAATTTTTTTAAAGTGATCGATATCAAACATAATGATAGAAACATTTCTTCCGTTAAGGGAGTCAATTATTCTCTGGGATTCGTGCATAAAAAAGGTACGATTATATACCTGTGTTAGTCCGTCAATGCTTGCTAGTGTCTTTAATCGGTTCTGTAAATCCACTTTTTCTGTTACATCCACAAATGTTATGATTTTCCCAATATCATAGTTGTTTTTATTTTTTACCGTTGAAAACTGAATTTGAAAATAAGCTTTTTCTTCATCACTGGGGATTTCGTAATCGCATTCTCTCTCCAGCATGAAAATTTCAGCAAGAGGCCCTGTTTTGCTAACAACATCAACGATGGATTTCCCAATAGATTGAGAGTTTAATGCAGGAATGATGGTCCGCATCATATCGTTATAATCAACGATGATTCCGTTTTGATTTAGTACGATTACCCCATTTTTCATCTTTTCAAATACAGTATCCCGAGCAATGGGCGTTACATTGAACATTTGATAGGATACAAGCGCTGCACCGTGGAAGAGAAAAGACATACTCATGGATACGGGTCCTAAATCAATCCCATGTGGACTCAAACCATTTACATAATAATAATTTGCTATAATAGGAGCAAGAATTCCAGCTGTCATTAAAAGAATCTGCATACGAAACCGAAAGGAGGCTGCTTTTTTTAATTGCGAGAGTAAGACAATGACGCTGATCATTAAACACATAAAAAGAAATAATGAATGGACGTAAAACCAAGGTCCATGTTCTAATTTTAAAGTCGGGAATGGGCTGTCATGATTCACCTGGATTGAGGTATAATACAAGCGGTGAAGCTCATTTGTTTCATGGATAAAGATAGTAATGATAGGAACAATAAATAAGAGAAGACGCTTCCATTGTTTGAGCCTTAGACCCGTATATTCTAAGCACATCAAGAGGATAAATACCGGTATAAACGGTAAGACAAGATACTCAATATTCAGCCAAAAGGTCATGGTTTCCAGTGATGTACTTGACAACTCAAAGGCATAGGAAAATGTGAAAATCGCTGAAAAAAGAGTGGCTAGCATATATGGATGTGCACCAGGGGCATCTTTCAGACGAAATTGAGCATATAAAAATAATAAGAAGCTTAAAGCGCTGGCAATGCTGACAGCGAGGATGTATATAAATAATTCACCAAGCATAGATTCAACTCCAAAGATTTCTCTAATCATTATTCCTATTATTATAGTATTAAATTGGGAATCTTGTCCGATGAGAAGCTCTCCTAAAATGGAAATACTAGAATCATTCCGTTCGTGTAATAATTGTTCATAATAAAGAAGCTTTTTTAACCCATCAGAACCGTCTTGGAGTGGGATTAACATTCCATTTCCCATACCCGCAACGAATTTTTAAATGATACATAATAAAAAATAAATGTAAAGAGGATAACAACTGTGAACTCGGAGTTGACTGCATATATTACTCTTATTTGTACATCGGGCGTATTGAATTTGTATTTATGCTTATATGTGTTTGTTAAGCGGAAGCACTATACAACTATAGCTAATTTCTTTGTTCTCTATACAGCTATTATTACGATTTATTGCTTTGCGTCTGCGTTTGGCTTAATGTCAACATCACTGGGGCAAATCAAGTTTTGGACCATCATGCAATATGCGGGCATGCCCTTTTCACCGCCTCTAGGCTTGTTGTTTGTCATGCAGTATTTGGGAATGAAGATGAAAAAAAGATATGCGGCACTTCTTGTAATTCCCTTTATTAGTTTAATCATGGTTGCTACAAATGATATCCACCATTTCCATTACCGTGTGTTTGAAATTGATTCTTCTCTTGGAGCCCCTTATCTTCAGTTGGAGATTGGCATCTGGTATATGATTCATGGTGTTTTCACATTTGGCTGTATGTTTGTTGCCCTACTGCTCGTACTTTCTCGGTGGAAAGAAACCGCGAAGGTCTACCGGCCGCAATTGATTTCGTTGGTGTGCGGCCAGCTTGTTCCCATACTGACAGCCTTTCTCTATTTAAATGGACTCACACCTCCAGGGGTGGATCCAGTACCAATGGTCTTATGGCTCTCATCTCTCTGCTATTTATGGTCCATTCGTTCTTCACGGCTGTTTACCATTATGCCTATTGCAAAGGATGCCATCTTTCATAGCATCAATGATGGTGTTATGGTACTTGATGAGTCCTATCGATTCATTGAATATAACCAAGCGTGCAGCAGGATGTTTCCGTCATTAGATAAATCGATGATTGGGAAGGATTTTGAGGAGGTTTGGACTGAACTAGCAGGAGGCGCCTTTCCTTTTACATTAGAGCCAGAAGCGATGGGTCAGGAAATACGGCTGACTTCGGACGACCTTACAGAGCGCTTCTATCATTTGCGTACCTCGCCGTTGCATCAGGCAAACAACCGAAGAGGGCTCTTGCTTATTTTTTCTGATATTACCGAGTTCAAAAGGATGCAAGTACAATTAGAACAACAAGCTTATTATGATGAACTCACGCAAATTTATAACCGCCGTGCGTTTTTTCAGAGGTGTGAACGGGATTATACGGCAGCAAAGAATGATTCATCCCCATTTACAGTCATTTTATTGGATGTCGATTTTTTTAAAAAAGTAAATGATACATATGGTCATGATGTGGGTGATAGGCTGCTCGTACATGTCGCAAAGGTGTGTCAATCACAATTGAAAAAAGGAGAGCTTTTTGCCCGCTATGGCGGCGAGGAGTTTGTTCTAGGATTAAAGGGATATGGCTTATCGGAGGGGGAAGTGTTAGCAAATCAGCTGCGCAGCCATCTTGAAAGGCATCCTCTTTTGACAGCGGAGGGAAGAATCCCTGTGACGGCAAGCCTTGGTGTGGCTGAAGCCTTGTTTGAAAGAGGGGAAACGCTGCAGCAGGTGTTGATCAAAGCCGATAAAGCATTATATTCCGCCAAACGTGCCGGGCGTAATCAGGTGCATGTCTATACAGAAGATGGGGCAAAGTCATCGTGAAATAATAAAGGGCAAGGAGAACAGACGGGCAAAGCGCTTCTTGTTATTCCTTTGAGCTATTATTCTTGTAAAAAAAACGAATGCAGGAAACATCCTATATTTGGCCGGGGACAGTAAAGATATCGGTCCCCCATCAAACATAGGATGCTAAAATGCTCTGTGGTGCCTCTGTTCATCAATGGATAGAGGCTAAGTCGAATGTTTCACCGTCTTACACTTCAATTCAGCTATCAACAGTCACCTTTAACTCAGACTTTTGGTAAAGGAATACAGCTAAAGAAATGATAATTAAGATGGATTGTCCTATCATCGTTTCAAGTGTTGGATAGAAACCAATAAGGCTAAGGACAGGCAATCCATGTATCACATGTGTTGGTAATTCATTTGTTAGCTGTAAGGTATGGATGCTTGAACCAATAATTTTGAAAGCAAGCAGATAAATACAAAGCGTGGCAAAGAAGAAAAACCGATGAATCAAAATGCGGCCACTCATTTTTACTAATACAAATGCGACAAGTATTAAAATGAAAAGGGCTATGATAATACCGAGTATAAAGTCAAACGTTTTCATTTTTGGGGCAACGCCGACATAAAAGATAATCGTTTCGGCTCCTTCACGGAAGACGGATAGAAACGAAATCGCTGACATGGCAAAAACCGATTGTTTCGAAATAGCCTGTCCCATTTGCTTCGATAAATAAGCATTCCAAGAGGAAACGGTTGATTTATTATGCAGCCAGACCCCGACACCAATCATCATCGCAGCGGCGATTAAACCGACATATCCTTCTAAAATCTCGCGTCCTGTATTAACGCTTAATGAATGAAAAATAACTGATAATAGAACAGCCGCAAGAACGGAAAATAAAATACCTAAACCTGTACCAATATAAATCCAGCGTGTCATCTGCTGCTGATTTGATTTCTTTAAGAATGATACAAGGACAAGAATAATAAGCAGAGCTTCCAAGCCTTCGCGCAATAATATTAAGGCAGAATCCCAAAAGGTGTACTGACCATCCTCTTGAAGCAGCTGAATTTCTGTTTTAAAACGAGAAAGCTGCTCTGTGACTGAGTCATGATCAGGTGTGTCTTTTGTCAACTCACTAACTAAAATAGGCAGATCGCTTTCCAAGTCGGTATACAGCTGCCCGTTTCGAGTCGAAACTTCCATTTCGATGTTGGGCCATACGGTAATAAACTTAGTCAAGCTGACGCTTGCTTCTTTATATTTTTCACTCTCAATTGCTTTCAATGATTGATTAATAAGATCAACTAATGTTTGCAGGGAGTAATTTCCTGATGCTGCCTCAATATCTTCGCCTGCTGAAAATTGTTCGACGGTTGTTTTGAATGCTTCATACTGACTGGCTGCAAGTGATAAGTCAGGCTGATCACTCGCCAATGTAATACGAATAAATGCTAACTGTGTTTCAATTTGTCCGTACATACCGACACTTTGCTCACGTACCGGCTGTTCGTATTGATTCCACTTCGCATTTAGTACATTATAGGCATTTAAAATCGTTTCCAAATCCTTTGTTGCTAAGGCTTCTTCAAATTGTTTCATAAAAGGCGTATACTTCGCGGTGAACTTTTCACGTTCAGCGGCCTCATCAACAGGATTCTCCAGCTTTTCTAAATGAGTAAGGGCTTTGGATAACTGCGTAAGTGCCTCAATCTTGGTTTCCTTTGTTGTTGAATCAAGGACATCAGCAAGTGCATCATCTACAGCCGTTTTTGCTTCCTTTTGATCAGACGTAATCGCCGACCAATTTTGCTCAAACTCCGTTATTGCTTCCTGTGCTTGGTCATACTTCCCTTGTTTTGTACTAATTAATGCATCACTAATGGACACGTATAGTGAATGATAGGATGTGGAAGCAAAAGCGAAAGAGGGCAAAGCAACCATTAAAAAGACTATGAAACTACAAATGTGTAAAAAGCGCTTCACCTAAATAACTCCCTTTTTCTACACCAGGAAAACAGGCAAATATAGCACTGCCTCGATGGGTAATGTATTCATTTAATTTATCTATACGTCCTAGACTATTTTGAATATCGATAAATTGCTGCGGGTTTTTTTGAAATGAGATAAACATTAATCCCGCATCATGAGCTCCAGTGCTTGAAACCATTCCGGAAGAATAGGAAAAGGCGCGCCGTAAGATGGCTTTCTTCGCTAATCTTGCGAGATGGACGTGGGAATCCTCTGGAATGATGTACTTTCCAGCCCCATCTTTTTCTAACACATCAAAGTCCTCAAATTCACTTTCCTTTCCAATGGCTGCCCCGCTTTCCCGGTGTCGTCCAAAGGTTGCTTCCTGCTCCTTCAGGGACGTACGATCCCAGGTTTCTAGGTGCATTTGAATCTTCCGGTAAATTAAATAGGTGCCTCCTGTCATCCAGCTTGTGGATTCTCCTGCTTTAACCCAAACAGATTCATTATATTCTTCATCTGTGGCGGGGTTGACCGTGCCATCTTTAAAGGCAAATAAATTTCTTGACGTGCTGCCATCAGCAGGGATGGCATTGAAACCTGACTGAGACCATTTCATTTTCACTAGACCTGTTGCGCTGCGAATTAAGTTTCGTACCGCATGAAAAGCAACTTGAGGATCGTCCGCACAGGCTTGGATACAGATGTCCCCGCCAGTATAAGCTTCATCCAATTGGTCTTTTGGAAAATGAGGCAAATCGTTTAACTCTTTAGGCTTCTTATCTTGAAGATGCAATTTTTCAAATAGAGAGGGGCCAACGCCAAACGTAATGGTTAAGCGGGAGGCATCGAGCCCCATTGCTTCACCTGTATCGCCAGGTGCAACGTAGCGATTCGTTGAAGGTTCCTCTATTTGTTTTCCATCCATCAGACGTGCCGCAATCGGTGTCCACATTTTGAATAACTCTTGTAATTCATGTGCTGATTGAATCAAAATTTCCAGTGATGCAAAGTAAATATGTTTTTGTACCGGTGTGCTAATACCTGATTGATAACGGTCATAAAATGAGATGGTGCTGACGTCAGAATGTTGATTATCAAAGGAGGGCAATTCGTAGCCTAAAGCCTTAATAGCCCCGCCAAATCCGGCAGCGCCAATAGCCGCTCCAGCTGCTCCTGCGCTAGCAAGCTTCAACATTTCACGCCTCGTCATTTTTCCTTCAGACATGTCTTTCACCCTTATTCTAAAATAATTCCCATTTGGCTTAATGGTTCACCAAGCTGATTCACTGCCTCAGCCAATGCTTTCGTATGTTCCTCCGTCAATTCTTCATAAGAGATATAGCCGCCCTCAGCTGTTTCATGAATAGCTAATAATTGATTCACTGCTGCAAATCTTTCTTCCAATGTTTTGACTAATTCAGAATCTTTTTCCGAAATCTGCTCGCGTAAAATGTTAAATATCTTTTCTGCTCCTTCGATATTTGCTTTAAAATCATATAAATCTGTATGAGAATAGATTTCTTCTTCTCCTGTAATCTTTGAAGTGGATACTTCATTTAATAAATCAACAGCGCCTGTAATCATTAAATCTGGTTCAACTTCTACTGTTTGTGCCAGTGCATGAAGTTCCTTCGTGTCTGCTAACAATTGTTTCGCCACTTCTTCATACCCTTGTGTTGTATTTTCAACCCATAGCGCGTACTCAAGCTTATGATAACCCGTCCATTCTTCCTTGCCTTTTCCTTCCTCTTCAATATCGGCTAGGCGGCCATCGATGCGCGGATCTAAATCACCGAAGCTTTCCGCAATAGGCTCGGAACGTTCAAAAAACATACGAGCTTCCGGATACAATTGTTTGGCCTTTTCAATATCCCCAGCTAGAAATGCTTGGACAAATTTCTCTGTTTCTAGTAAAAAAGAGTCCATTTGATCCAAAGCAAATGTTTTATAAGCATCCACCTCGGCTTGCAGATTAATAGATGCTTTCGTTTCTTGAGGAGTGGAAGAGGATTCTTCTGTTCCATTGCAGGCTGCTAACAATAATGATCCTGCTAAAACGGTTGTAGATAAGAGACTGAATTTCATGGGTTTTCCTTCTTTCGTGAATAATAGTTTCATTTATATGATAATGATAATCATTATTGATTAAAAATTCAATATTAATATTTTTTTTCGAAAAAGTTATTAAACTACTCTATTGATTGAGCTAAATTGACAGAAATAATGTAATGAGTGGTGGCTGTGCAAAAAAAATATTATGCTCTGTTTGCTTAAAAAGTCCCTACAGTCTTTTTCTATAAAAGTATCTGTTTTTGTTGCATCAAAGATAAAACAGCCAATACAGCTATTTGTTGTTTTTTTCGTTTTCTTTCAATATAAGCAGGACTTTGAGCATAATAGAAATTCAGTATCTATAGATATGATTTTTCAAAAAATTATTTTGATTTTCCCGCGTCATATTAATATAGTAAATATTTCCTGTTGTAAGGTATAATCGAGATAAGTTGATAAAGGCAAACTTCACCGAAAGGGAAGGACGCAAAGCCATGAGCCTAACCGCTTTTTTAGAGTGTATGGTCGTCAGGCTGCCGGGTTCTCATTCGATAGGCCTCGGCCAGTAGAATGGGAGGTCTTTTCTATGAAAAAAGCAGCAGCGGTGTTAGTGTTAGTTATTTTGGCATTTGGGGGATTGGGATTGAATGTACATGCAGCCTCTTCTGCGGTTCGGGCAACATGGCTCTGGAATCCGTGGATGATTGTGAATGATGAGGCAGGAACATTGGCGTTTCTCGAAAGCAAGCAGGTAAACAAAGTGTACGTTCAAATTGACCGCGAGATTCCAATGAAAATCTATCGCCATTTTATTACCCTTGCTTCTGCAAAGGGAATAGAAGTCTATGCGCTAGACGGAGCACCAGACTGGGTAGGTCCTAAAGGAACGATCAATCAAAACAAGCTGTTCAATTGGCTTAAAAATTATCAAAAGGGGTCAAAGCCGGAACAACAATTTGCTGGCATTCATTTGGATATAGAGCCTTATTTATACAAGGGCTGGACCGCCAATCAAGCCGCAACCGTTAAATCGTATCAAGCACTATTGTCCAAAGCGAAAACGGATGCTTCTGGTATGAATCTTCCGCTTGAGGCAGATATGCCATTCTGGTTTGATGAGATGATGTATCGTAATATGTACGGAAAAGGAACGCTGGCTGAGTGGGTCATTGCCAATACGGATAGTGTAACCATTATGGCTTACCGCGACAGAGCCCCGATGATTATGGATATTGTTGAGAAGGAAATCAATCTTGCCGGGCAATATGGCAAATCACTTGTCATTGGAGTGGAAACAGGGCAAACAGACGAAGGTGAAGGGATTACCTTTTTCGAAGAGGGAGAAGCCTTCATGAATAGGGAACTAAAAGCCGTAAGTGATTATTATACTGGCTTCCCTAGTTTCAAAGGAATTGCCGTTCACCATGTAGGAAGCTGGATGGAGCTCCATCCATAGGGATAGAATCTGTAAGGAAAAGTGCCACCAAAGGAAAGAACGGTGGCACTATTTTTAGTTTTTTTTAACGTTAGATTAAAAGAGGGATGGCTGCTAGCAGGATTGGCGTGAATTCAAAGAGCATTTCGTGAAACAATATGGAGAAACGGGATGATTTTGGTACGTGCTCTATTACCAAAAACAAGATAAATGAAACGCGAGAACCGTCCCCGCGTTTCAAGGAGAAGGTCCATGAATCATTACAAACAAGAGTTGATAAGATATGTACGGAAGAAGCTGGAAACGTGGTTATATCAAGAATCAATTAAACAAAATGAATTCGTTCGATTTCTTCATTCCATTTCACAGACAGCTATGGTGATTGGTTTGGAAAGTGCGTCTGACCTAGCGCAAGCGCTTATAGATCAAATAAATGAAAATGATGAAAAGGAATGGAATAAGGAAAGCATACAAGAATGGTTATATCCTTTAATTTCCCTCTTTTATTATGAAGAATATCCAGAATTGAATGAAATCATTGAACAAAAGGAAGGGTTTTGCGATAAAAAGCTGATTTTATTAATCGATGATGATCCGGGTTTTATCATGTTTTTAAAGGATGTGCTAGGGGAAATTGACTGGGTGGTGATGGCTGTGGCTGATTCGGATCGAGCTCTCGATTCTTATTATGATTTAAGACCTGATTGTGTCATGATTAGTACCCATATTCAAGACAGTGATGGGCTTGATTTGCTAGTGGCGCTTAAAGAAGGCATGAGGCAGCAATTTGTACCGATGATTATTATTACCCGTGACCCATCAAAGGAAATGCGGGTGAAAAGCTACCGGTTTGGTGCAGATGATTATATTCCCGTTCCATGTGAAATGGATGAGTTTATTGTGAGAGTCAACCGGCAATTGGAGAGAAAACAGGCCATTGATGATGTCATGCTGCTTGATGAATTAACCCGAGTATATAATCGAAAATATTTGCAGCCATCGTTTGAAAGACTGGTCAGTCAGTTTAAAAGAAAAAAAGTAGTATTTAGTATGGCTTTAATTGATTTAGATTGCTTCAAACAAGTGAATGAAAAGCATGGCCATATGGCAGGGGATCATGTCTTAGTGAATTTTGCCAGCATCGTTAAAAATACATTAAGACAGAGCGATATTATCATTCGATATGGCAGCGATGAATTTCTCCTCCTGCTTCCAGGAGCACAGGCTAAGGATGCCAAAACGGTATTGGACAGGATTCGCCTGTCATTTTCACAGGAGAAGTTTGCGGATGTCCGTTCCTATCAATCCTTTCAGTGCACCTTTTCTGCCGGTGTACATGAAATTCAAGAGAATGAGCTGGATTTGAAGCGGAATATCGAAATTGTCAATCAAGCCTTATATGAAGCGAAACAGGAAGGCAGGAACATGGTGAAAATTGTGCCGGTTAACAATATCATCTATCATCAAAAGCACATTCATGTCGGGATTGTTGATGATGATCCGATTATTCGTACGATGCTGACAGATATGATTCGTAAATCGAAACTGACAGATGACGTCTTACTGGACATTCAAACCTTCAAAGATGGCATGGAATTTTTTGAGTCAAACTGGTATGGGGAAAATGCGGAGCCTTATTTGATTATTTTAGATGGGATGATGCCTCGAATGGACGGAATAGAGGTTTTGCAGAAACTGAGAGAGCTGAGCTTTCAGGAGAGATTTACCATTATGATGCTCACCTCGAGGAAAAGTGACCAGGATATCTCGCGGGCGCTTCTTCTTGGAGCCGATGATTATATGACAAAGCCGTTCAAGCCCCTAGAGCTCGAAACCCGGATTGGGCATTTAATCAAAAGGATGAAATAGAATGATTGAAATCAATTTGGCCCTGCTTTTTATCGTGTTTCTTATTCTGCTTTTTATTTTAATCAGCCTTTTTTTCTATTTAACGGTTAAAAAATATTTGAAAAATCAAATGAGGCAAAGAATCGATGCATTCAAGGAAGAGTATCGCTTGGCCGTTTTTCATTATTTACAGTCAGGCCAATCAGGAGCAATGGAGTCAGATCTTGGGGAAGAGAAGGTCATCGCTCTCATCGAACTACTAAGTGATTATTCCAATGTCATTGTAGGCAGTGATGTAGAAGAAAGGATTCATCTTTTTGCAAAAGAGCATATCACAGATTTCTTAAAAAAAGAGTTGAAACAAAAACGCTGGAGTCTTCGAATGAATGCTCTATTTTCAATTGAAGATTTCTATATGGTTCATTGTGTTCCTTTCCTGCATGAACTCTATCAAAGACGAGGAACAAGCCTGTCGGAAAAGGCACAAATATTAAAGCTGCTAGCCAAGTTCGATGATCCAAAAATCGTTGACTATCTGAAAGAAACGGACGAGAGTCTATCTGAGTTTTCATTAGTATCGATTCTTTCAGTCATGGAGGATGAAAAGCTTGATGAATTGATTGCAGGATTTGATGATTTGCCAAAAAGAATGCAATACATAGTAGTAGACATGATTGGCAGGAGGCAGCTTACCGGGCATCATTCATTACTGCAACGATTAGTGCTTGAGGATGAAACAGAATTAAGAATCCGTTCGTTAAAGGCTTATGCGAATTCAGGCATTCCAATTGATGCGGAGGCCATCTATGAATTTTTCAAATCGGATAATTGGCAGCTGCGGATGATGGCCGTAAAGGTATCTGGGATGCAGCGAATCGAAGGGTACCAATCAACGTTGATTACCCTTTTATCTGACCCTGAATATGTGGTGCGGGCTGAAGCAGCGAAAGCTCTCTTAAGGTTTAAAGAAGGAGAAGCGATTTTACAAAGGGTAATAGAAGAGTCAAAGGATGCCTTTGCAAAGGATATGGCTGTTGAGTGGCTTGAGAAGGGGGGCAGCGGTTATTCCTATTAATTGGCCGGATAGTTTAATCATTGGAAGTTGGATTATTTTCCTTTATATGATCATGATGATTCTTGTGTACGGAGGAATGTTGATGCTTTCCCTCTCGCACATTAGAAAAATCTATCAGCTTGATGAATACGAGCCATATGAAGAGCTGCTGCAGTCCGAATATACAAAGCCGGTGTCGATTCTTGTTCCTGCTTATAATGAGTCAGCCGGCATTTATGGAAGCATCCGCTCGCTGCTGTCTATTGAATATCCTGAATATGAGATTATTATCATTAACGATGGCTCGACAGATGATACGCTAGAAAAGCTGATGGATAAATTTCAGTTAAAAAAAATCCATCGTGTTTATCGAAAACAACTGGAATCAAAGAGGATTAGAGGAGTCTATCAATCTGCTATTTATCCCCATTTAGTGGTGCTTGATAAAGAAAATGGCGGGAAAGCAGATGCCTTAAATGCGGGGATTAATTGCTCCAGATATCCTTACTTCTGCTCGTTGGACGGGGATTCGATTATTGAGCGGCATGCTTTTTTAAAGGTGCTGAAGCCGATTATTGAATCAGACGACGAGGTGATTGCTTCGGGCGGAAGTGTGCGGATTGCGAATGGCTGTGATATTCAAAACGGTGAGCTGAAAAGTGTGGGCTTGTCGAATAATCCGATTGTGCTGATGCAGGTGATTGAATATTTGCGCGCCTTTTTAACAGGGCGTGTTGGATTAAGCAGCAATAATTTGCTGCTCATTATTTCAGGAGCGTTCGGTGTGTTTTCGAAAAGGTGGGTGGTAGAAGCAGGAGGCTATACTCATACAGTTGGAGAGGACATGGAGCTTGTCGTTCGGCTGCATCGGTATGTGAAGGAACAAAAGGTGAACAAAAAGATTATTTATGTGCCTGACCCTGTTTGCTGGACAGAGGCTCCTGATTCACTGAAGTATTTGCGGCGTCAGCGCAAGCGGTGGCATCGAGGCTTATTTGAAAGTTTATGGAAGCATAAAAGGGTCATGTTCAATCCCAAGTATGGCTCAATCGGGTTATTTTCTATGCCCTATTTCTTTTTTATTGAATTTTTAGGCCCGCTGGTTGAGCTGATTGGCTATCTTTTATTGATTGTTTCCCTTTTTACAGGAAGCATTCAGATTCAGTATGCCCTTTTATTTTTCCTGCTTTCCTTGATTTATGGCTCTGTTTATTCGATGGCAGCCGTGCTCTTGGAAGAATGGAGCATGGAGAAGTATCCGAAGGTGAAGCACTTTACGACATTATTTTTGATGTCATTGACAGAGACCCTTTGGTACCGCCCGCTCACGGTAATTTGGCGTGTAGAAGGGATGATTGAAGCGATTTTTGGCAAAAAAGGATGGGGAGAAATGGTACGAAAAGGTGTTTCAAATGATTAAGAAAAAAAGGATGATTCCAGCTGGGATTCTATTGCTTTTTTTCCTATTTACTTCTCCGTTTTGGGTATGGCAATTGAAGCCTGCAGGGGAGTTAAATATGTTGATTATGGACAAGACCGTTCCTGATGAAACATATCGTGAACATAAAGGGCTTGTGTGGCTCTTAAATCATTTGAAGCTTAGAAAGGGCGGAAATGAAACATATGATTCACAACAGGATTATGTCGGGTTTGTTCCGTCTGAACAGCCGCCGGAGTTTACGGTCAGGGAACTGCCGGAGGATTTATCACCTTATGATGTCTTGTATGTGGCGGATAGTTATGGTGTATATAAGGATGAATATGACGGAGAAAACCAGGAGGGAAACCGTTCGGAGCTGTTGTATGGCGGGTTGACAGCCCAAGAGGTGAATACCATAGGCGACTCTTTGATTAAACATAATCAAACACTCATAGCTGAGTTTAATACATTTGGTTCTCCAACGGAACCGGCTGTAAGAGAAGGCTTTTACGATTTTCTGCATGTGAAGTGGACAGGGTGGATGGGCCGTTATTTTCATGATTTGAGTAATGAGGAAGTGCCGGTCTGGCTGAAGCAAAACTATGAAAAGCAGTATGGTGAAGAATATCGATTTAAAGGAAAGGGCCTTGTGTTTGTGAATGAGGATGACCGAGTGATCCTGTTAACGGAGAAAGAGATTAGTGATGAGCCTGTTCAATTTACACTAACAGAAAAAGGCAGGAATCAATATAAGCTGAAAGACAGCCTTTCGTATAACTATTGGTTTGACATTATTGAACCGTATGATGAAGCGGAGGTTCAAGCCGAATTTGAACTGTCACTTTCGGGCAAAGGGAAAGAGAAGCTTAAGAACAATCAGATTCCATTAACTTTTCCCGCTGTCGTTCATCATCAAGCGAAACTTTATGACAGCTACTATTTTGCCGGTGACTTTGCGGACCAGGAAAAAACGCCGAACTTCTATAGGATGAGCGGCATTATCTGGTGGCAGCAGCTGTTTTCCTTTGGCGGGAAGGGAAGAACAGATACCTTCTATTGGGAAGCCTACGTACCGATGATGAAGGAGATTTTAACAGGAAAGAAAGAAGCCGCAAGCAGTGACGAAGCCTTTGTTCCTGATATTCAAAAGGCAGATGGTATGAAGGTTATCGGAAAATCAGGCGATGACTATCTGCAGGTCTATAAAAACGGGGCATGGGAGGATGTTCTCATTAAAGGTGTGAACATGGGAATTGCGAAGCCTGGCTCTTTCCCGGGAGAAACGAAGATCAGTAAGTCGGAGTATGCCCGCTGGTTCGAGCAGATTAGTGATATGAATGCGAATGCCCTTCGAGTGTATACGATTCATCCGCCTGCTTTTTACCAGGCATTATATGAGCATAATCGTAATCGGAAGGACCCGTTATATTTGTTCCAAGGGGTCTGGGTAAATGAAGAGGTCTTTTTGGATAAGAAGAATGCTTTTGATTCGGCGGTTATGGATGACTTTAAGAAAGAAATTGTGCGGACAATTGACCTAATTCATGGAAAGGTAGAAATCGAGGAAAGAGCCGGACATGCCAGCGGAACCTATGCACATGATGTGTCTCCATATGTATTAGGCTGGATTATCGGGGTGGAGTGGGATCCTGAAGGGGTTGTCGGGACAAATGAAAAAAACGCGGACCGAACAAGCTTTGATGGAACCTATATCATGACAGAAGGGGCGACACCATTTGAAGTGTGGCTGGCGGAAATGATGGATTTCACGGCTGCGTATGAAGCGGAAAATTACGGCTGGCAGCACCCGTTAAGCTTTACCAATTGGGTTACAACGGACTTGCTTAGTCATCCGGCTGAACCGGATTTAGAAGAAGATCTTGTTTCAGTTAATCCAAATGTGATAAAAGCGAAGAAATCCTTTTATCCAGGGCTTTTTGCCTCCTACCATATTTACCCTTATTATCCGGACTTCCTAAACTTTGAGGAAGAGTATGTGGAGTATGTGGACCATCGCGGAAAGAAAAACAATTATGCCGGCTATTTGCATGATATGAAGGCACATCATGAGATGCCATTATTGGTAGCGGAGTTTGGCATCCCGTCATCACGAGGTTTGACGCATGAAAATGTGTATGGCTTTGATCAAGGAAATCACTCAGAACAGGAGCAAGGATACTTAGTCAAAAGTCTTTTTGAAGATATTGTTGAGGAAAAAATGGCTGGCGGACTGGTCTTTTCCTGGCAGGATGAGTGGTTTAAACGAACATGGAATACGATGGATTATGATAATCCAGATCGCAGGCCATTCTGGGATAATATTCAAACAAATGAACAGCACTTTGGCCTGCTTAGTTTTGAACCAGATACAAAGGACACACAATTACTAGTGGACGGGGACCCTGCCGATTGGAAGGCAAGGGATGAGAAACCAGTGATAACCAATGAAAAAGGTCCGGTTAAGAAGGTCTATATGGCAAGTGATGCAAGAGGTCTCTTTTTACGAATTGATTATGATAAGGAACAGTGGAAGGATGATTTACAAGCATCCATTTTGTTAAATACTATCCAGAACCAAGGGCAATCAACAGTTCCAGGGGTTCCTGCGGCAAAGGAGGAAGGCATTGATTTTCTTGTTGAGCTAAAGGGAAAGGAACAGTCGCGAGTGTTAATTGATAGTTATTATGACACGTTCTATTATCACTACGGACAGACGCTTAGGATGATTCGAAGGGAGCCCTATGCGAGTACTCCAAATAATGGTGTATACCATCCGATTCGCTTAACATTGAATAAGGAATTAACCATCAATAAGCAGGGGGATCATACGCTGACTGTGCCTTTTTCAGCGTATGATACAGGGAAGCTGACATATGGAAATGGAAATCCATCAGCAAAAGACTTCAATTCCCTTGCTGATTTTTATATGAAGGATGGAATCATAGAGCTTCGGCTGCCATGGCTCCTGTTAAATGTGAAGGATCCAAGTCAAAAGGAGATTATGGGAAATATTTGGTCTAATGAAGCGCTAAACAGCTCCGAGAAGATTGATTCCATTTCAGCTGCCGTTATCGTAACAAACGGGAAGAAAGAGATTGTACAGCGAGTGCCTTCCAATGGTGCTTGGATGCCGTATACGTGGGACAATTGGGATGTGCCGGTTTACCATGAGCGGTTAAAAAAGTCGTATGACAGCATGAAAGATTTGTTCCAAAAGGCGGATATCTGAAGCCTGTCAGATGAACATTGCCAAGGATTAGGGGATAATGATGAAATGTCAGAAAACCCCGCCGATTTACTCATCACATTTAAGCAATCTCTATGGAGGTATATCTTTAGAGGTTGCTTTTTTATTTGATTAGATGAGAGGCTTCCTGTCGGAGAATGTCCTAATTTTGGTCATGACAGCAGGATTAGCTCTAACGTTTTGGCTTTGTTAAATAATATTGTTGATTTTTGACTCATTTAAGCTGTATGGTCATTTCACACGAATGAGTCAAAAATCTGGCTTATCAACACAGTACTTTAACAAAGCCAACGTTTTAATAAGTTAATCAAGGGTAGTTCTTTATGAAGAACACCCTAATATAACTAGTATCGGATAAGAAAACGATTAATCTACTACAAAAATAATTAATTAGTAGTTATTAGATTAATCCATAAGTAATGAAAATAGAGATTGACAATAGCTTTTGTCGGTGATACTTTAGTAACATGAAGGTTCTTTAAAAAGAACGACAAAAGGATTCCATTATAATCATCTTTCATTCATCTAGAGCAGGTTTTATTACATAGTAGGTCAATACTCCCCTCCTTTTAAGCAGGGGATGTTTTAAACTTATAAATAGATATATATTATTTGTATATTTGAATATTACGATATAGTTTTCTTTGTTTATATTAAATGAGGAGTATGTCATGGGTGTATTTGCAAAAAATATATTCCTATCATATTGTTTATGCGTTCTCTATTTAGAACCAAACGTTCTTTTTATAGGTGATGCCTTCTAACCGTTATCAATGAAGGTACTCGATTATGCTGTGGGTTGAAATAAACCTTAGACGCGGGTCGTCGAAAGTATGATGTGAGGGAGGGTTAGATGCCCTAATCTTTATTGAAATTTTTCACGATAAGGACTCCATGAGGTCGTATGGTCAAAGATTTCAATAAAATTATAGAAAGGATAAACTATATGATGTATAAATTTAGATTACCATTCATTCTATTTGTTGATTCTTGTACGATTATTTTAGCCGTTGTATGTAGTCATCTTCTAGTAGGGGTGACGCCTGAAAATGACTATTTTGAGATCGGTACTACCGTTCTTTCTATCATGATTTCCTATCATTTTCTGTCATTCCTATTAAATTTGTATAATAAATCCTGGGAATATTCCAGTATTGGAGAATTGCTTATTATTTTAAAAGTTGTTTCGCTTTCGATTGTGACAGCTGCTATCATGCATCAACTGTTTTTACAGGAAATATATATTAGGCTTCTTGTTGTTTCTTGGCTGCTGCAATTATTTCTAATCGGCGGTACTCGATTTTGCGGGAGAATCTTTCGGGATTCTTTTGTCGATTTAGATGTAAACAAGAAGAAGACATTGATTGTAGGGGCAGGATCAGCAGGGACAATGGTCGTCCGTCAACTTCAAAAAAGCAAAGATACAGACTTATTACCTGTAGCATTTATTGATGATGATAGAAAAAAACATAAGTTGGATATATTGGGAGTTCCAGTTGTTGGAGATGTCCAATCGATTGAGAGAATTGTTAAACAGTATGGGATTGAAATGATTGTCATTGCCATCCCGTCCTTATTCCTTAGGGAATTGAAGCAAATTTTTAATGAATGTGTAAAAACGAATGCTAAAACACAGATTCTTCCCATGCTTGAAGATTTAGTTACAGGTAAAGTGTCTGTTAGTCAATTTCGGGATGTACAGGTAGAAGATTTATTGGGCCGAGAACCAATCGAATTGGATATTAAGAGTATATCGGATTATTTAACGGATAAGACGGTTTTGGTAACAGGTGCAGGGGGATCAATTGGATCAGAAATTTGCCGGCAAATTGCTCCATTTTATCCAGCAAAGCTTATTTTAGTCGGTCATGGTGAAAATAGTATTTATTCAATAGAAATGGAATTAAAGGAGCGTTATTCTTCTCTAGATTTAGAAATTATTACAGAAATAGCAGATATACAGGATGCAGAAAAAATGAATATGATTATGCGAAGGTTTAAGCCTGATGTTGTCTATCATGCCGCAGCACATAAACATGTTCCATTAATGGAACGGAACCCGGAAGAAGCCTTTAAAAATAACGTCATTGGTACGATAAATGTGGCTAGAGCTGCTAGTTGGAATAGCGTCAAAACGTTTGTCATGATCTCTACGGATAAGGCAGTAAATCCAACGAGTGTGATGGGCTCAACGAAACGGCTAGCTGAGATGATTGTACAGGAAATGGACAAGAAGAGTATGACAACCTTTGTTGCTGTGCGATTTGGAAATGTGCTTGGAAGCCGAGGTAGTGTGATCCCGTTATTTAAACAACAAATAAAGAAAGGCGGCCCTGTTACCGTTACACATCCTGAAATGGTTCGATACTTTATGACCATTCCAGAAGCATCAAGATTAGTCATTCAAACGGGTGCCCTTGCAAAAGGCGGTGAGATATTTGTCCTAGATATGGGGGAGCCTGTTAAAATAGTCGATTTGGCAAAAAATATGATAAAACTATCAGGAAATTCGATTGAGGAAATAGGAATAGAATTTACAGGAATCAGACCAGGAGAAAAATTATATGAGGAACTTCTAAAAGATGGTGAAGTTCAGAATCAACAAGTCTATCCGAAAATATATGTTGGTAAAAGGGTAGATTCACTTATGGAAGAAATTGATGAATTACTCGAAACGTTTTTATCATTGGAAAAAGAAGAGCTGAGAGAAAAACTATTAATGATTGCAAATAATAATAAAATAGATTCTAAGTCTTTTCTTTCCGTATCAAATTAAAACCTTGGAGGTGTTGTTTTCTTGCAGCCAACTACTGTTCATAAAAAAATTTATTTATCGCCTCCTCATTTAAGTGGAGCAGAAATGAACTATATCAAGGAGGCATTTGAAACGAATTGGATTGCTCCGCTGGGTCCGAATGTGGACTATTTTGAAAAAGAACTTTCAGACTATGTGGGTGTCAAAGAATCTGTTGCGGTATCTTCAGGAACAGCGGCGATTCATTTGGCACTTTCTTTATTAGGTGTGGGAAAGGGGGATATTGTTTTTTGTTCGAGTTTAACTTTTGTAGCAAGCGCTAATCCGATTTTGTATCTAGGTGCTGTGCCTGTTTTCATTGATTCAGAACGGGATACATGGAATATGTCTCCAGAGGCATTGGAAGCAGCCTTTAAGGAGGCGGTCTTAACGAATCGATTGCCAAAAGCTGTCGTTATCGTCAATTTATATGGTCAGCCGGCAAAGATGGATGAGCTGATGTCAATCTGTGAGAGGTATCATACTCCTATTATTGAAGATGCAGCGGAATCACTTGGCTCTAAGTATAAAGGAAAAGCAAGCGGGACCTTTGGCGAATTCGGAATATACTCCTTTAATGGAAACAAAATTATTACAACATCTGGCGGCGGCATGTTGGTTTCTAATAACACAAATGCCATGAAAAAGGCTAGATTCTTAGCTTCACAGGCGAGAGATCCAGCACCCCATTATCAGCATAGTGAAATCGGCTATAACTATCGATTAAGCAATGTGTTAGCGGGAATTGGCAGAAGTCAATTGGAGGTATTGGACAGCAGAGTTCAGGCGAGAAGATTGATATTTCAAACCTATTATGAGGAATTAGCCGGGCTTGCAGGAATATCCTTTATGCCTGAATTAGAGAATACTTTTTCTAACAGATGGCTGACGGCATTGACGATTGATGAAGAAGTATCCGGCGTAACAACAGATGAACTATTAGCTGCGTTAGAACAGGAAAATATTGAGGCAAGACCTGTTTGGAAGCCCCTTCATTTACAGCCTCTTTTTAATAATTATCCATACTTTCCGCATAAGGAGCATGAAAGTGTTTCTGATTATCTCTTTCAAAAGGGCATCTGCTTACCGTCAGGGTCAAATATGACAAGGCAGGAACAAATGAGAGTAATAGATATTATCATAAAAAAGGTGAAAGAAAAAAATAACGCTTAAAATAGTTTGAATAATTAAAAAATACTAGCGAGACAGTATCATTGGACTCTAATCGTCCTATTTCATTACTGGAGGCTGACATGAGAGATACAATCGGAATAGTTGACCTTTTTGTCATTCTAAAAAAAAGGTGGAGAATAATAGTCGTCTTCACCTTTATTGCAGGGTTGGCAGGTGGTGCTATTACAAGTTATTTATTAACACCTATTTATCAAACATCCACACAGATATTAGTCAATCAAAAGCAAACGGAGCAAGGGTTTGATCCTTCTTCCATGCAAAGCAGTGTCGAATTTATTAACACTTATAGCATGATCATAAAAAGTCCGGCTATTCTTGAAAAAGTCAACAATGAATATAAGCTTGTGCAAAATGCAGAAGAGCTTGATCAGAAAATTTCCATTAGCAGTAAAGAAGGTTCCCAAGTATTTATTTTAGAAGTGAAGGACAGCGATCCCGTAAGAGCCGTTCATATTGCAAATGCTGTTTCTGCCACCTTTCAAAAGGAAATTCCTAAGATTATGAATGTAGATAATGTGAACATCCTTGCTAAAGCAGAATTAAAAGAGGATCCTAAACCCGTCAGCCCTAACTTGCTATTTAATCTGGCGATTTCCATTGTCACAGGGATGATGGCAGGTGTTGCCATGGCACTGTTACTAGAATTAGTCGATAAGACGTTTAAGAATGAACAGGATGTGGAAGCGTCCCTTGGACTTCCGGTTATCGGGTCGATTGAACTTATACCGGAAACGGAAGCGGCACGAATGAGAGAGATGGAGGCCAAACCGAATCAAGAAAAGATTATTGTTATCACCATTGTCGTAGGATTGATGGCAGGTACGGCATCAACCATAATATTACAATTATTGGAACTTGTCCTTTAAAGTCATCAGACGATGAAAGGTTATCTTTGGTCTGTCATGAATAGAATCGATGGAAAGGAAATCAAAAAAGGAACGAAGCAATGAATCTAAAAAACAATGGAGGGCATACTCTTGAGGCGTCGGCTGCTAAATAAAGAAAAGAAGAAAATACAATTAATCGCACAGAATGATCCGCAATCTCCAATCACAGAACAGTTTCGGTTATTAAGAAATAATATTCACTTTTCAGCGGTAGATATGGAAAACAAAACGATTGTCGTGACATCACCAGAACCTTCTGATGGAAAATCAACAACGGCGGCCAATCTGGCCATCGTTCTAGCACAGGATGGGAAAAAGGTCATCCTTGTGGATGCTGATTTAAGGAAACCATCCATTCATTATACGTTTAACCTTAGTCATACAGAAGGACTAACAAGTGTATTATCAAGGAAGGTTAGCATAAGTGCAGCCATCAATCGGACGGCTATTCCCGGTCTGCATATTTTAACAAGCGGGCCTGTCCCTCCCAATCCGGCTAAATTGGTCCATTCCTATGCAATGGGCTTCGTTATTGAAAAACTAAAAGAAGTTTTTGATTATGTGATTATTGATACCCCGCCGATTCTTTCTGTTACTGACGCGCAAATCATAGCGAATAAATGTGATGGGGTTATCTTGGTTATATCTGGCGGAAAGACCTATAGAGAACGCGCAAAAAAGGCAAAAGAAATACTTGAAAATGCAAGGGCTCAAATACTAGGGGTTGTGGTGAATCGAGTGAAGCCAAAGAAGAACGAATATTATGGAAACTATAGCTGAATATCATGTCCTCGCATGATAAAGTCCTAAATTGATAGAAAAAGGGGGAGAGAGGAAATGGAAAATCAGCTTGAAGTGAATACGATACAAACAAATAAAAACAGGGATATTTTTTTTCTACTCTCTCTCTTTTTTTTATCCATATTATTGCATCAATCAACTATTGTGTTTGGTGTGAATCTATCTTTTGCTGACTTTTTTTGCTTTTTTATTTTGCTCTTTCTCATTGGTACTCATCAGCTTGTCGTACCAATCTATCCTTTGATTTTTTTTCTGCTTGTTTCCATTCATGTGATAGTAACTGCTGCATTCTATATTCCTAATAAGTTCATGCTTATTCCAGACTCCTTTGGAATTACTAGTGATTATGTTAAGCTGATAGCTATTTTTCTTTATTTAATCATAGGTTATAACCTGGCAAAAATTAATTTACTCCATCAAACGCTAAGATGGTATTCCTTATTTGGACTATTCATTGGAGCATTAGGGGTTTTGTTAACTGTTATAAACAAGCGGATTTTCTCAGAAATCTTCTTTTTTGGAGATACAAGGTATAGGGGGCTAATGATTGATCCTAATTATTTTTCAGTTCTGCAAGTGACTGCACTTGTTTATATTAGTAGAATGAAAAACCTTATGCCGCGATACCACTTTTTGGCATGGATTGTTATCTTTTCATCTATCATTGTTTCAGGATCAAAAACAGGACTGATTACCTTTATTTGTTATTCTCTGTTAAGAATCATTGAATGGTTATTTTTATCAAACAAAAAAATAAACCACTTAGTTATGTATTTAGTTATAGTTGTCCTATCGTTTATAACGATGCCAGTTATTTTTCATTTTATTCGGCCGCTGATAAATGATCTTATGCTAAGTATTCCTTCCATTTCAAGGGTTCAGCCCTTATTTACTGATTTTACTCATGCGATTTCTGGAAATGGTTCCGGCAGGGAAGAAACCTGGAATGCAGCAAGCCAAGTTATCCATCTTTCTCCATTCTCCGGTACAGGTATCGGAACGTATACTCATTTAGCATGGGAATTATTTCAGTATGATAACGTGGCACATAATACTTTCTTGCAATTAGCTGCAGAATGGGGAATTCCATTGGCATTTTGTTTATTTTTCTATATCTTTTTACTCCTCGGAAATGCAGCAATGAGTCGTTCCGTAAATATGGAAACGAGAGTCTTAAGGGATATCATCTTCGTTTTATTAATTGGATCTATGGCTGTTTCGTTAAATAATGCACGTATGCTATGGTTATTTCTGGGAGCACTGATGTTTTTTCTTAAAGAAACAAGCAATAAACAAGCAGTTTTCCCATTTCTAAATAAAAATAAGAAAGACATCAGGAGGGGAAAATGATTACGAAGCTTTACCACTATATAAGTGATAAGAGGGAAACCATTCATTCTTTTTATAAGTATTCAGATTATATGTGTTCTGGTTCATACGTTTTTGATGATTCCATAAAATATATCTACAAAGATGAAAATCATATAAAAAACAAGGCAAATAAAATACTAGATAACATTCACTATCGTAAAATGATGATGAAACTATTGGTTTCCATACTTAGAAATACCATTTTTAAGAACCCTATGATTATTCAGCATCCTAGTTTAAAAAAAGAGGCATTTTCCGGAACGATATTCCTGCCAGTAGGGAGTACCCGTAGTTACAGAGATCAAAAGATTTTTGATATAAAGAATAAAAAGGTTTTAACCATCTATGCTCACAAAGAGGATTACCAAACGGTATTAGCCCATTATGCTTATTTCAAGGAGTACTTTCCTGTCACTTCTATTTACTGGAAGGATGATGAAAAACAATTAATTATGGAAGAGCTAATCTTTTTTCAACCAAACAAGATTTGGGAGGAAGAAGATTTTTTGTATGTAATGGAGACGGTATTTCATCACTATGCTAATTATTTAAACACTTGTAAAGTGAATGGATTATATTCCTATCATACCCTATCTAGTGTCTTAGAGTCCCTGCAAGATGATCCGAAAATAGACTATATTAAGAGTAAAATTAGTCCTGAGCTGCAATCCCTTCCTATTCCAAGTGTTAAATTGCATGGTGATTTATGGACCTCAAATATCTTGTTAATGAATGGTACTCAAAATCAGCTGAAATATATCGATTGGGAATTTTCTAACGAGCTTTATTTTTTTTATGATTTCTTCTGTATGATGTGGCTTGAGGTATATATGAAGGAAAATTACATTTATATTGAAAAATATGTAAGAGGTGATTACGATTATCACTTTGGGCAGATTTTTTCACTCTTTCATTTAACTTTTGATAGTCGGTTAAGAAATGCCTATTTTCATATTTTCTTTCTAGCCTTTTATAAGGAACGTTTAATTCATTTTAATGAGGAAGATAAACACATTTATTTTATTCAATATAAAAAACTGATAGAAAAAATGGAGTTGTACGAGAAAATGTGAAGGCGGATATATGAAAAAAACAGTTGTTATCTTAATGTTGTTAACGTTTATTTCTAAAATCCTTGGATTTGCAAGGGATATCATCTTATCCTACTTCTATGGTGCAACCATCATAAGTGATGTTTATTTAATATCGATTACGATTCCTGTTGCCATTCTAGCCATCATCGGAAAGGGAATATACACCGCATTCGTCCCTATGTATACGCGAATTGAAAGCAGTGATGGGATCGATAGGGCAAATAACTATACAAATAATTTAATGAATGTAGTGGCGGTATTGTGCACATTCATTTTTATTGTTGGTGTCGTATTTACCGAATTACTTGTTAAATTATTTGCATCAGGGTTTGAGGGAGAAGCACTTACATTGGCTGTCGTATTTACAAGAATTAATTTAATAGGGGTATTCTTTACAGGGGTCATTTATGTATTTACATCCTTTCTCCAAAAGAAAGAAATGTTTTTCATCCCTGCCATTATGGGGTTGCCAGCCAATCTCATTGTTATTGTCTCCATTTTTATTAGCTCAAAGACAAATATCTATTTGCTGCCGATAGGCAATCTGTTAGCAACCGTTTCACAATTTTTATTATTACTGTTTTATGCAAATAGGAGCAATTATAGATATAAATTTACATTAGACCTAAAGGATAAAAATATAAGAAAAATGTCCCTATTAGCGTTACCAGTCATATTTGGTTCCTCTATTTCGCAAATCAATGTGTTAATCGATAGAACGTTAGCCTCATCTCTTGCGCCAGGAGGAATATCAGCGTTAAATTATGCGAATACGATTAATTTAGTTGTCTTAGGGATGCTTGTTTCGGCCATTACCTCTGTTCTCTATCCCAAAATCTCAACGATGATTGTAGAAAATAATATGATGGAGTTGAAAAAAAATATATCAATGACAGCAAATGTGATTCATCTATTAGTTCTTCCTATTACTGTTGGATATATGATTTTCTCCCATCAAATTGTTCAACTATTGTTCGGAAGAGGAGCCTTTGATTCTCAAGCGATGCTAATGACTTCAAATGCTCTATTTTTTTATTCCATCGGGCTGGCCGCTATAAGTCTTAGGGAAATGCTATCTAATATCTATTATTCTCTTCAAGATACAAAAACACCTATGAGTAATGCTGTTCTTGCTATGATATTGAACATCATTCTTAATTTTGCATTAGCGCCCTATTTAGGGATTGGCGGTCTTGCATTGGCTTCAAGTATATCTATGATTTTTTGTACCGTGCTGCTCTTCATCAGCCTCAGAAAAAAGATTGGGAATTTTGGAACTAAAACCATCATCATCTCATTTATAAAAACGTTGGCAGCTTCCATCATTATGGGGGGAGCCAGTCTATTTATCTATGAGAGATTGAGCCATCATTTTAGTTTTATCTTTTCCTTTTTGTCATCAATTGTTATAGGGATGGTTGTCTATTGTATCGTTATTTCCTTTATGAAAATGGAGGAGGTCAATATCATGATCCATGATTTCCAAAATAAAATGAAACTTACAATAACAAAAAGGAGAAAGACCAAGTGAAAATTTTATATGTTACGACGATATCGGATACAGTCAATGCCTTTTTAATTCCCCATATAAAATTTCTAATTGACCAAGGACATGAAGTTGGTGTAGCTTGTAACATCGTTCAGGAAGTAGATTATGAATTAACTCGTATGGCCTACAGAATTCATCCCATTCCTTTTCAACGAAATCCGCTCAAAAAGGATAATATCCTTGCTTATAAAGAGATTAAAAGAGTTATCTTCGATGAAGGCTATGAATGGGTTCATGTGCATACTCCCGTAGCTTCTTTTTTAACTCGATTTGCTTGCAGAAATAGGAAGGATTTAAAAGTACTATACACAGCTCATGGATTTCACTTCTTTAAGGGAGCCCCAGCAAAAAACTGGATTATTTATTATCTGTTAGAAAAGATTGCCGCGAGATGGACAGATACGTTAATCACCATGAACGATGAAGATTATGACTCTGCGAAAAAATTTAAATTTAAAAATAAAAACTCAGTCTATAAAGTACGTGGAATTGGTCTGGATTTGAATAAATTTTTGCCGCAAAGGGTAGAAACGAAGAATGGATTACGGGAAGAATACCACTACCATCGGGATGATTTTATTTTAATTTATGTTGGCGAACTTAGTTACAGAAAACATCAGGATTTATTAATAGAGGCAATTGGAAGGGTAAAGGGAGAGATACCAAACATTAAGCTGTTACTTGTAGGAGATGGGGAGCTTGCTGCGCATTATAAAGAGTTAGTTGTAAAATTAGAATTGGAAAAAACTGTGGAGTTTTTAGGGTACAGAAAGGATATTCCCCATTTAATTCGGCTTTCAGACGTTGCCATTTCGACATCAAGGCAGGAAGGACTCCCAGTCAATGTTATGGAGGCAATGTCAACAGGACTGCCGCTTATTGTAACAGATTGCAGGGGAAATCGAGATTTAGTTAGGCATGGTAGTAATGGTTTTGTTGTTGGAGTGGATGATACGGAAGCATGTGCTGATGCAATAAAACAACTTTACCATTCGAAGGAATTAAGGTCCCAATTTGCTAAAGAAAGCAGAAGGAAAATTCAAGAATACTCTATTGATCATGTGATTCAAGATATGAAAAAAATCTATTTAAACATGTAAAATCATGATGGTAAAGATATGTACGAATGAGGTGAAAAATTGAAAAAAGTATCGATTATCATGGGCATTTATAATTGTGAAAATACGTTAGTCGAATCGATTCATTCTATTATCAATCAAACCTATCAAAATTGGGAATTGATTATGTGTGATGACGGGTCGGTTGACAGTACCTTCGAACTAGCTAGTGAGTTTGTTGAGAGAGATAGAAGAATCAAGCTAATTAAAAATACTCATAATGAAGGTCTTGCCAAAACGCTTAATCATTGTTTGGAGTATTGTACGGGTGACTACATTATGAGACATGATAGTGACGATATCATGGTGGAGAATCGAATGGAAAAGCAAGTAGATTATATGATTCATCATCCTTGTGATGCATGCGGGTCTGGAGCCTATTTGTTTGATGATGAAGGTGTCTGGGGAACAAGGCAGCCGGAAAGGGAACCGGGTAAAAATATTATGTTAGTCAGTACACCCTTTATTCATCCAACCGTTATGATGAAGCGTGAAAGATTAGCAGAGGTGGCTGGTTATACAGATAATAAAATAACAAAACAACGATTAGAAGACTATGATTTATGGTTAAAATTCTATGAAAGAAACTTCATTCTTCATAATATACAAGAACCTTTAATTTACTTTAGAGAAGATAAAAATTCTTATAGGAGAAAGATGAATAAATTTAGAGTGGCTGAAACAATCGCTCGGTTAGATGCTTGTAAACGCCTAAAAATCCCCTATATGAAAAGGCTGCTGGCATTGAAACCTTTACTTTTAGTATGTATACCAAAAAAAGGGTTAAGGAGATATCATATATGGCAGGCAACAAGGAAAAGTGTACAAGCTAAATAAGGTGAAACTTCTTCTAACGGCTGCTTATAAGGCGGGGGATAGAGATGTCAGGGAAACAAAGAAGAGGACTACAAATGATTGTAATGGCTATTCTAATTATACTTGTTGTGGGCTTAGTGTATTTTTCGAGTAATAAGAATGAGATCAAACCAACATTAATGGTAGATCAAAATAAGATTCAACTAGGTAAAGAAGATGTCCATCATCTATTCGTCATCATGACCAACCCAGACGGGTCAAAAAAGAATGTAACGAGAGAAAGTCAGTTCATCACATCAGATGAGAATATTGTGACGGTAAATGATAAGGGAGTTCTAACGGCCATTAATAGCGGGAAGGCAGATATAAGTGTTCGTTATAAAGAATATATTGAAAGTGTTAAGGTAGATGTTATGGCCAATCTACCTTCTGTGAACGTGAAAGATTATGGCGCTGCTGGGGATGGAATGACAAATGATACAGCTGCTTTTCAACAGGCAATAGATGATATGTCACAAAAGGGTGGAGGAAATGTGTTCATTCCAGAGGGCACTTATAGTTTACATCCATTATTTCTAAAACCTAAGACCAATTTAATTGGAGAAAACAGAGAGAAAGTCATATTGAAGTATGCAGATGATGCACCAGATGGTTATGATCGACTAATCACTTTAAATGATTATACAAAGATTCAAAATCTCACCTGTGATGGGAATTATCAAAAACATCCAAATGGCACAGAGCATATGCATTGTATCTTCGCTTACGATAATAATCATATCCTAATAGATAATAATCGGCTTGTGAATGCTGTCGGTGACGGTATTTCCATTTCAGGATCAAAAGAGGCCAGTGACTTTGTCCTGATTACGAATAATATTGTTGAAGAAAACCAACGGTCTCAAATTGTGATTGAGCAAGTCAACCATCTGAGAATCTTGAATAATGAGATTACATCTAGGACAGGAAGGCCTGGCATTCACTTTGAACCATGGGAAGAAATGCAATACTATGACGCAGTGATTACGGAAAATACAGTGACTTCAAATACAGATGGATATTGCGTATTTCTAACAGGTGCCAATCCAGAAGAGGCTGATGATAAAGGGAATGGGGGCAAAACCTATTATTTTCACGGGATTGAGTTTTATCAAAACAAAGTAACATGTCCTTCGGGAATCATCCGAATTATTGATACAGCGGATACAAAATTGTATGACAATATAATAGACGTTAACTATATACATGTTTGGAGAAAAAATGAACATGTAAACATTTATAAAAACGTCATAAGCGGTCACAGGGGTGTGTTCATTGAAGGAGGATGGGAAGGAAACTTCGTATCAACGGGAACAAAAATTTATGGAAATACGTTCTATACGTTAAATGAGGGTGTATCGATTCAGGAAGGTGCAATAGAAACCACTATACATAACAATACTTTTTCTGGGTCTGGGAAATCTTCTGGGATTGATTTGTTAGCACTAAAAGATATTTATCATGTCGTAGTGTCTGAGAATTCCTTCTCTAACTATAAAAATGGTGTGAGTCTTGATTATCATTCTGATGATGATATCGAGATAAGGGAAGTAAAGATTCTAAAAAATCAGTTTAAAAACATGGACGGGGCAGCGCTTAACGTCACAGGTACAGTTCATCATGTCCTAATGGATAGTAATGAGATCAGCGATGCATCAGGTGTGTATATTCGTGTGCATGAGGCCCATCCCATATCTGATATTAAAATAATCAACAATAAAATACGGGGTGGAGAATACGGGATTAAGCTAACAGAGTCAGGAGAAGGCGAATTAAAGGGGTTGACCATTGAAGGAAATCATATTTCAAATACAACGGGTACAGGTGACAGGGACTTTACAGGTGCTGCGATTGAAATTGATCGACATGCCACACCTCCTTCTAACGTGTCAATAAGTAATAATGTATTAATCAATAACGAACGGAACTTTATTACGGTTCCTACCTCTTTGTTAGATTCCGTTTCTAACAATAGAATAGACGAAAATGAATGATTGAGATGGAAAAGGAAAGATGGGATGACCAATATTAATGAAGGAGGATAGAGCCACTTGACTATTTTAGTTACTGGCGGGGCTGGATACATTGGAAGTCATACTTGTGTGGAGTTACTCGTTTCAGGTTATGACATTATTGTTGTTGATAATCTAAGCAACAGTAAACGAGAATCTATCAATCGAATTCAGGAGGTTACAGGAAAAGAGTTTAGATTTTATCAAGAGGATATTCTAGATATAGATGCACTAAGTCTTATATTCTTGGAAAATAAAATTGATGCTGTCATCCATTTTGCAGGATTAAAGGCGGTTGGAGAGTCTGTCAGCCCCTCACTTTGGCACTATTATAATAATATTGCCGGTACAGTACGATTGTGTGAGGTAATGAAAAACTATAATGTGAAAAAGCTAGTATTTAGTTCTTCTGCCACTGTATACGGAATACCTGACTCTTTGCCGATATCTGAAGAATATCCCCTCGGGGCAACACATCCATATGGCCGCACGAAACAGATGATTGAGGAAATATTACGTGATCTGTATCAGTCCGACTATGAGTGGAGTGTTGCCCTTTTGCGTTACTTTAATCCGATTGGTGCACATAAAAGCGGACGAATGGGTGAAGATCCGGCAGGGATTCCAAACAATCTTCTTCTGTACATTTCGCAGGTTGCGCTTGGGCATTTGGATGAATTAAAGGTGTATGGCAATGATTATCCAACAAAGGATGGTACGGGCGTTAGAGATTATGTTCATGTGGCGGATTTGGCCATAGCAAATAGAAAAGCACTGGAAAAGGTGTTCGACTCAAAAGGGGTTGATGCATACAACCTAGGGACAGGAACCGGATATAGTGTGTTAGAAATGATTAGCGCTTTCGAGAAAGTGTCAGGAAGGAAAATTCCATATCGAATGGTGGGCCGTCGTCCAGATGATAGGGGGATATGCTATGCGAATCCAGCAAAAGCAAAGTATGAACTTGGATGGAGTGCTAGAAGAGGTTTAGAAGAGATGTGTCAGGATTCTTGGCGTTGGCAGCTAAATAATCCCAAGGGATATAGTGAAATGACAAAAGTATTATTGGATTAGTTGAGGTGGAATATGAAAAGATTATTTGACTTACTTCTATCCCTTCTGGGCATTTTAATGTTATTTCCGATTATGTTGATTACTTCCTTTCTCATTCGATGGAAGCTTGGAACTCCGGTTATTTTCAAACAGCAGCGCCCAGGATTACATGGAGAACTATTTCATCTTTATAAATTTCGTACGATGACAGATGAGCGTGATTCTAACGGGGAGTTACTGCCAGATTATCTACGGTTAACCCCATTTGGTAAGTTTATTAGGCAATTAAGTTTGGATGAATTTCCACAGCTCTTTAATGTCATCAAAGGAGAAATGAGTTTAATAGGACCAAGGCCTTTATTAAAGGAGTATTTACCATTATATACACCAGAACAGGCTAAACGTCATCAGGTCAAGCCAGGCATGACAGGGTGGGCGCAAGTGAATGGAAGAAATGCACTAACTTGGGAGGAAAAGTTTAAGCTAGATGTATGGTATGTAGAAAATCAAAGTTTCCTACTGGATCTAAAAATATTATGTTTAACAATCAAAAAGGTCATGACTGCGGAAGGAATTAGTAATCAAGATCATGCAACGATGCCTGATTTTCAAGGGGACCCGATTAAGCATCACAATAATAACTAATAAAAACGGAAGCTATAGGACCATTTATGGAGAGAGCAAAAGGAAATCCAATGATACCTAGAAAATAAAATACTTTTTGTAAAAGAGGGGAATGAAAATGGATTCTACCCTGCGTACTGCGTATTTATTGCAAGTTCACAAAAATCCAAATCAAGTCAATGGGTTTATTCATCAACTTATTTCTGAGGAACAGGCAGATATTTATATTCATATCGATAAAAAAAGTGATGATAAATTAAAACAGAGTATAGTAAAAAGCCCGAATGTTACGGTGCTAAATACATGCGTTAATTGTGAATGGGGCGATATTAGTCAGGTTGATGCAACAATTTTATTATTGAGAAAGATGTTGGACTCAAAGAAGAAATATGATTTTGTTTGTTTGCGAAGCGGCCAAGATTTATTAGTAAAGGGTAGTTTTAAAGATTTTCTCTTAGATAACAAGAATAAAATTTTTATGACTTTTAGAAGGATGGAAAAGGAAAGTTTGGGCTTTATGCAGATAAAGTGGCCTAAAATGACAAGAAAAAGGTATACGACAGCACATCCCATTCGCATCTATAGAAGAACCCTGTTAAGCCTCTACAGAAGAGGAATTAACATGTATCCTAATACCAATCATTGGCCGAAAGAATATTCTTTCTATAAAGGATCACAGTGGTTTACCATCCCATATGAAACGGCGAAATACATGATTGAATTCTTAGATGAAAATAAATGGTATTATCAATTTTTCGAAAATACATTAGTGCCAGATGAAAGTTTTTTCCATACCTTAATTATGAATTCCCCCTATAAAAATGATGTTATTAATAATAATCTCATGTTTTTTAAGTGGGGAGAAACATTGAGTGAAAGAAATTCTCCTCAAGATTTAACAAGTGATGATATCGCTTTAATCGAAAACTCTAATCAATATTTTGCTAGAAAGTTTGATGAAAACATAGATAAATCAGTAATCGAATATTTTTGTCATAAAGTACAGTTTGAGAGAAGCCATAAGGCGAGTTTACAAGAGATTGGAAAGTAATCCAATAATCAGGAGGGTCATCATTGAGAAAATTAGTAGGAATGAGCAATAGATCGACGATACATTCAGACCGAGAAAATCTAATAGATGACTATATGACAATGAATAGTCTGGAACAGGAATTTGGTTCTTCTTTTTATCTATTAGATAGCACTAAATTAAGAGAAAACTACAACAAAATGGAAACGGCTTTTAAGAGCAGATATGAAAAGGTGATTATCGGTTATTCCTATAAAACAAACTATCTTCCCTATTTATGTAAAGAATTGTCCAAGCTGGGGGCCTATGCGGAGGTTGTATCCCGTTTAGAGTATGACTTAGCGATAAAAATGGGTGAAAATCCAAAGCAAATCATCTTTAACGGTCCTTTAAAAAGTAAGGAAGACATCTATTATGCGTTAGAGAACGAGAGCATTTTAAATATTGATTCATTATATGAAATTGATTTTGTTAAAGAATATGCAGCCTATCATCCAAACAAACAAGTAAAGGTTGGATTAAGGTTAAACTTTGACATTTCCGATAATGGTGTGAGTCCTCTTCAAGAGGGCTATGAAGTCAGCCGGTTCGGTATTTGCGTGGAAAATGGAGATTTTTATTTTGCTTTAAATGAACTAAAGTCTTTAGCAAATATTTCAGTCACAGGTCTACATGGCCATTTTTCTACAAGGAAAAGAAGTATTGACTCTTATAAGAAAATTACGCAAAAGCTTTGCAGCATCGCAAAAGAATCGATCGCTAATCAGGTAGAGTACATTGATGTTGGAGGAGGATTTTATGGTGAATTACCTAAAATCTTTGATATGAATGCCCCAACGTTCGACGATTATGCAGAAGCGATAGGTGAAATTATGGAGCATGAATGGAGTCAGTTGGAGAAAAAGCCTGCCTTAATAATAGAACCTGGTATTTCCATGGTGGCGAATGTCTTTACATTCATAGCAAAGGTCATTGATACGAAAAAAGTGAGAAATCAACGCTTTGTTTTAGTTGATGGAAGTGTTCATAATATCAAGCCAACGATGCATAAGAACAATCTCCCAATAAGAATCATCAGGCAAAACGAGCCTGAACATTCAACCGAGCCTTTTCATATCGTCGGTTATACATGTATGGAAAAGGATTATTTGGCATATGAAGTCCATGATAGGCTGCCGCAAAAAGGAGATTATATCCTATTTGAGAATGTGGGTGCCTATACAATTGTTTTTAATCCACCGTTTATTAAAGAACGGCCGGGTATCGTGGCAATCGAACACAATAAACGGATTGAGGTAAGGAAAAGAGAAACCATTACACAATTTTTTAACGAAGACATGTATTGCTTTTAAATGAGAAAACTAGGAGGAAAAGTATTGAATATACTGATATGCAGTGTGGGAAGACGCGTTAAGTTAATTGAATATTTCAAAAATGAATTAAATCAAATCAATGGAAAGGTCATTGCTGTTGACTGTGATTCAACAGCACCGGCATTATACTATGCGGATCTATATGAGGTCGTTCCTCGAATAGACCATCCAGAATATATGCATCATATCAAACATCTATGTAAGAAATACGATGTTAGCGGTGTATTATCTTTAATTGATCCTGAATTAACCTTATTGTCCTCGTATAAGGAAGAGTTTGAAAAGGATGGAATCCGTATCATTGTATCTGAAAAAGAAGTCATTGATATTTGCTATGACAAATATGCAACATACAAATTCTTACAAGAACATGATTTACCTTCCATTCCAACTTATCTTGTTTTTGATGAGATAAAAGCAGAGCTGGAAAGAGGTGCTCTTCAATTCCCTTTAATGGTTAAACCCAAAAATGGGAGTGCGAGCTTAGATATTCATAAAGTGCATTCAATGAAAGAGTTAAAAGTAATTCTTGATGAAGCCCAAGAGTATATTGTGCAACCATTTATACAAGGCGAAGAGTATGGCGTTGATTGTTATATTGATCTTATTACTCAGAGTACAACCAATATTTTTATGAAAAGAAAACTAAAAATGCGGGCTGGTGAAACGGACAAGTCCATGGCTATAAAGGATTCAGAGCTAAAACAAGTAATCGAAAAACTCATAAAGGTTCTTAAACCTGTTGGTCCCATTGATATTGATTGTTTTAAAACAGATGATGGGTATATGATTTCGGAAATTAACCCAAGATTTGGCGGAGGGTATTTACATGCGCATGAAATGGGCCAAAACTTTGTTATAAACCTTATGAACAACTTGAAGGGGGAGTCAAATAAACAAAATGACATGGAATATAAAGAAGGAACAACCTTAATAAAATATGATCATTTTATTGTTCTTTGAAACCATTACTAGAATGAAATTCTGAATAATGGGATAACTTTTACCAAAAAGCAGTAAAAACACTCATTTGACCTTCATTCTTAGAGATTCATTGGAACATTTATTAATAAAGGTAATCAAAAATAAACAGGGGGGTATAGAATTGATTATTAACTATAAAAGAAGTGTAGTAAAAGTGGAAGAGGTGTGGAGCAACAGAAAAAAGAAGTTGCTAAAGAATGCTGATATTTCAATTGATACACAACTTTTATTATCTCCTGCAAAAGAACCTGGATTAAAAATGTTTAAAGACAGTCAAGCTTTGGAAGTATGTGTACCGAACTACTTAATAGATGTAAGAAAAGAGGAGGACGTGATTTATCAACAAATACATAAAAGTACAAGGGCGGATATCCGAAAAGCAATGGAAAAGGATCAATTGATTTACTCTGAAACAGACAATCCGACAAATGATGAAATAACGAAATTTTCTTCATTTTATAATTCATTTGCTAGGAGAAAAAATATTCCATTATGTATTATAGATAAACTATTTGAAATTAGGGATCATGATTCGCTTATCATGACTTATGTGAAGGATCAACAGGATAATCTTTTGTGTGCTAGTATGCTTTTAGTTGATAAGAATCATAAGCAATTATATGGCTTATACGGTGTATCGGCGCGTTTATCAACGAATACGCAGAAAGAAAGAAATTTAATAGGAAGAGCAAATAAATTTCTTCAATGGAAAGAAATCAAATTAGCTAAAAAAAGAGGCATGGACTGGTACAACTTTGGGGGAGAAGTCTATCAAACAAAAGATAAGGGGGTAAATGAATTTAAAAGGAGGTTTGGTACCATAAAAGGCTTGGACCGCAGAGTATATATTCCTAATAGTCTTTTAGGAAGAATTTATGTCTTTTTAATTTACCAAAAATGGAAAAAGAACTTTAATACTTGTCAAACATTCAAGTATACGGGCAGCGGTGTCCTTTATTTACCTATAATCATGTTAGAGTCTTTGCCGCTTCCTTTTATATAGGGTGGGAAGAATGGGAAATCATTCTATTATCAAACCTTCATAGACTGTGGATAAAAGGAGGTGCATTCCTGCGAACTTTTTATTCCATTATCTTTCCATTTTGAATATGTTAGATGGATTCGTTACTTTCTGGGGAATGAAGCATTCATTCATTTCCGAATGGAATCCGTTGATGAAACAATTATATGAGTTCAATCCCATGCTGTTTATTCTGTTGAAGGCTGTCCTTTCACTAGCGCTTTATTTGTTTATTTTTCTAGGAAAGGTTCCACAGTCACGCTGGTTAATGGGGATAACCATATTGGCCGCCCTTTCGTATACCTCTGTATTTGTTCTTCATTGTGTTTGGATGGGGTGGATTTTGGGATAAGCATAGGATTCAAGGTTTAGGCAGAGGAAGGAATATAATTCCATTGAAAGGCAGTATTATCTATCATTTTATTAAAAAAAATTTTATGGAATATAAGATTTTATTAATAATTTAAAAGAAAATTAAAAAAATTACAAAAGTTTTGCTTACTATATATATTTAACACTATGGATATAGTAGAATCGTATTATGACTATTGTTATGCACCTCCTCTGAAAGAACTTATTTTAAAGAAGGAAAACAGGAATCATTCGTTTTTTTTCATAAATGGTACAGGTCGGGAGGAGGTACCTGTTCTTTTATAAATGACTAACTTCTCCGAATTTAAGAGATTTTCTTCTACTATTAGAATCCATAGCAACATGAGATTTGTCCTTGAGTCGCGTAAATGATAGGAGGGTTGATGTTGAAACGAAAGATTGATGAAGAGTGGCTGGCTTTAATCGTGGAGGCAAAAAAGGCAGGCCTTAGTATAGAAGAAATTAAGAAATTTTTAGCATCTGCAAAGGAACGTGAGCAAGAAGAATAAACGCTGTTATTTCCGAATGTCTATCGGAAATAACAGCGTTTAGCTATTTAAAAGGGATTTGTACTAGAGCGTAAGGATCCATTCAGTTTAATCCCTAAGTATTCATAAAAAAAACGTCTTGTTCCTACAGTTTTTCAAGTGTAGAAAAAGACGCATGGATAATCAGGATATACTTTCACGCAGTTTTGTCGGAGCAGGCTGTTTTGTTTCTTTCTTTTGTAACATCCTGACAAAAATATTATTAGATAAAAGGGCAACGATGATAAAGCTAGTGCCTAGAAGGTCGAACATTGTGACCTGATTTCCTTGGAATATGGAAATGGAAAGGGTCGTCACAGGAACAAAGTTAATAAACAATAGCCCATTTAATGGCGATAAGATACTCACACCAATATTCCAGCCAAGCAAGGCAATGACACCAGGAAAGATAATCATAAACAATAAATGCGGGGCTACGGCTTTGATTTCACTTTCTGATGGAACGGATATATATCCAAACAGAGTCGCCCCCGCTACAATCACAGCAGCCGTAACGGTTCCAAGTAAACAGCTTAATGTTGAATACCGCAATGCGGACCAGCTGCTAAACTCACTGCCGCCCATTGTGTAAATAACCCATCCAATGACTGCAACTAAAATCAGTAGAGAAGGGATCACATGGTCTGTCGCACCAAGAAATGCTTTCAAATCGCCTTTTGTAATGACCAATACGGCCCCAATAAATGACAATAGCACACATAATAATGTGAAGAAATGGGGACGTTTTTTGAACATCATCCAAACAATCACGATGGAAATCATCGGCATGAGTGATTCCATAATGGAAGCGACCATTACCCCTGGTTCCCCTAATAAATCTTCTCCCCAGAAGATAAATAGATTATAGACGGTAAACGCCATTGTACCGAAAAACCATAGGTGAAGACCTTTTCCTTCCAACCGAAACGCCTGTTTTCCTTCTTTCCATAAAAGAATTGCTACTAAAATAATGGTAACTGATCCATAACGAATAATTGTAAAATAGAAGGGATCAATGTATTTAAAAGCTGCATGTGCTACAGGAAACATTGCTCCCCATGAAGCTGCAGCAATAAAACATAAAATAGCTCCTATCCATACACTATTTCTCAACCTTTTTCTACCTCCTTCGCAAATTTGACATATTTATCTTCTAACTTTTTTGACATCTTGTAAAATGAACAAAAATGATGATTAATATCATTTTTAGTGATATTATAGTGAAAAGTGAGAAAGTATCAAAAGGTGGGAAAATTGTGGAATTTAAGGACCTGGAAATCTTTCTGATTGTAGCGGAAAAAGGAACCATTACAGAAGCGGCAAAAGAGTTAAGCTACGTGCAATCGAATATTACATCAAGAATTCAAAAACTTGAAACGGAATTGAATACACCTTTGTTTAACCGGCATCGCCGCGGGATGAGTTTGACACCTGAAGGAAAAAAACTATTAACCTATTGTAAACAAATCTTATTGTTAACAGATGAAATGAAAAAAGCCGTTCAGAGTAAGGAAGAGCCTTCTGGTAAATTAGAAATTGGAACCGTTGAAACGGTGATTCATTTACCGAAAATCTTATCCACCTTTATTAAAAAATATAAAAATGTTGATTTATCACTCTATACGGGTGTAACGGAAACACTCGAGGACGATGTATTAAATCATAAGCTGGACGGAGCCTTCGTAACAGCCTCCGACTTTCACTCCGATCTTATATCGCATGAGGTGTTTCAAGAGGAGCTTGTTTTAATTTCTGATAGGAGTCTCTCCACATTAGAGGAGTTAAAGGAACAGCCTATTTTATGCTTTAGCAAAGGCTGCGGGTACCGAGCGCGCTTGAAAGCCTGGTATAAAGACCAAAATATTACACCGCAAAAAATTATGGAATTTGGTACATTAGAAACCATCCTGCGCAGTGTCGCGATGGGACTTGGTATTACATTTGTTCCAAGGTCAGCTGTCATTCATATGGAAGAAAGCGGGCTCATCCGTTGTCATTCACTCCCTGACCAATATAGTAAGATTAAAACCGTCTTTATCCGAAGAGCCGATACGTACCTAACATCCACCATTGAAAAATTCATTGAAACCATTGAAAGAAATAAATAGGATAACCGTCCCCGTGTTTCAAAAATATAAACTAAACAAGGAAAGCTCTGTGGAGAATCTACATTCTCACAGAACTTTCCTTGTTTAATTCATAGCGGGATAATAAAGCTGTCCTCGCGACCGTCCACCCTTAATAATGCCTGCTAATCAATAAAGATTAATGATCGTCATCAGTATCATCTTCTACAAAATCATCCAGACGGAAGAATAGGACCGCACTAGGAAATTCAACCAATCCAGCGTTAGTGTTTCCACCAATGACGCTTACTTCCATTTTCTCGGCATCTAAATCAACTTGGCCTTTTATGTTTACACGCAAAATGGTATTAGCAGCAATAACTACGGGTACGATAGTACATTCGTGGGGGTCAAGTACCACTATGGTTTCGGGTAATGCGGGGGGACCTTCGAGGCTTTTTGCAGGGAAAATGACTGAAGCACATTGATCGACACTTACTTTAACTGTTCGGCGTTCATCCGAATGATTTTTTAGAACGATGTTTAGACCGTTAGTGATTCTGCCAAATAGGGCTGCACCTCCGTCAGGAAACAAAGGGACATGAAAAGGTCCAGTGGTTATTTTTTTTGCCATTTTAGCACCTCCTTTCTATTACTATTTAATTCTAGAAGAGGAAAAAGTGAACTGGACAACTTTCCTAAGGAATTCAACTGTTTTTTGTAGTGACAGGTACTATTTTTAACATAGATTTGGTAAAATCGGGAAACTCCTAATTTTCCTATATGATTGGGTGAAACACGGGGTGATTTTGAACTGAACCTATATTTTGTTTATATAGAATATTTAGTATAATAAAATTAATTTGAAATATGTGATGTGCAATACAGGGCTATTTGCATTCTAATGATAACTTTTGAAAATTGTTCAATTCCCTATATATCTGGAGGTAAACGATGCATGGAGAAAACGTATCAGAAGATAAAATAAAACAGTTATTTCATGCTGTCCTTTCCTTGCAAACGAAAGAAGAGTGTATGAGGTTCTTTGATGATTTGTGCACAGTGAAGGAGCTTAATTCGTTTGTTCAAAGATTGGTAGTCGCTAGAATGTTGCGGGAAGGGGCGACCTATATGGATATACAGATTGAAACGGATGCGAATTCAACGACAATCGCAAGAGTCAAGCACCAATTGGACCATGGCAATGATGGCTTTTCATTCGTGCTGGACCGCCTATAAGGAAACGGGGGGACGGTTCTCATGTTTCATGTTGCGGAGTGAAACGCGAGAACCGTCCCTATGTTTCTAAAATGCTTCTAATCTTACATTTTCATCGATGATTAGCAGAGGCTCCGTAACTGCTTGAATGTCCTCTATTGTATAACCTTTGGCTACTTCAACTAGTTTTAAACCGGCTTCTGTCACATCCATAACTGCACGGTCTGTGATAATCCGATTCACGACTCCTTTTCCGGTAAGCGGGAGGGTGCAGCTTTTTAATATTTTCGTCTGACCTTTTTTATTGGTATGTTCCATAATAACGATGGTCTTTTTAGCCCCATGGACAAGGTCCATCGCTCCGCCCATTCCTTTCACCATTTTCCCAGGAATCATCCAATTGGCTAAATCCCCATTCTCAGAAACTTCCATTCCGCCTAAGATGGCGACATCGATATGACCGCCGCGAATCATCGCAAATGAATCGGCACTAGAGAAATAGGAGGCACCATTGATGACTGTAATCGTTTCTTTTCCCGCATTAATTAAATCGGGATCCACATCCGATTCGCTTGGATAAGGACCAATCCCAAGCAATCCGTTCTCAGATTGCAGGACGACTTGTTTATCCTCGCTAATGTAATTGGCAATCAGTGTAGGCATGCCAATCCCAAGATTCACATAATTTCCTGATTGGATTTCTTTTTCTGCTCTTTTGGCAATCTTTTCTCTAACGTTCTGTTCGGTTATAATCCCTGTCCCCATAGACTCACACCACCTTTTGTACGGTACGTTTTTCGATTCGTTTTTCTTTCTTTCCAACAACTAATCGCTGCACATAAATACCTGGAGTATGAACATGGGCAGGGTTGATTGGGCCGATTTCCTCCACCTCTGCAATTGTAATGGCACCAGCCGCAGCGGCATCAGGATTAAAATTTTGCGCCGTTTTGTTATAAACGAGATTTCCCATTGTATCTGCTTTTAACGCACTAACTAAGCTAAAGTCTGCCTTTAAAGCGGTTTCAAGAATATATTCCTTCCCGCCAAAGGTACGTACTTCTTTTCCCTCTGCAATAGGGGTGCCGACACCAGCCGGAGTATAGAAAGCAGGGATGCCAGCGCCGCCTGCCCGCATTTTTTCTGCTAATGTTCCTTGGGGAATCAGCTCGACTTCAATTTCCCCTGATAAATATTGTCTTTCAAACTCTTTATTTTCACCAACATAAGAACTAATCATTTTCTTAATTTGTTTGTTTTTCAGTAAAATGCCTAAGCCCCAATCATCCACACCGCAGTTATTGGAAATAACAGTCAGGTCTTTGACACCTGTTTCACTAAGAGCCAAAATTAAATTTTCTGGTATGCCGCATAATCCAAAACCGCCAACCATGACGGTTGCTCCATCATGAATATCTTTTACAGCATCAATAAAAGAGGTATACGTTTGTTTCATCGATTCCAGCCTCGCTTTTATAGGATAAAAAAGAAATTCAACTTCCATTTGTACAGTAACTAGATATTAAGAAGGCATCCAGCTGCTCATATAACTAGTATCTTCTATTGTACGTGCCTCTTTTACCACACGAAGAGGACGGAAGGTATCGATCATCACTGCAAGCTCACGTGTTTCTTTCTTCCCAATGCTTTCTTCAATTTTGCCCGGATGAGGACCATGCGGCAGGCCGCTTGGATGAAGGGTAATCGAACCTTCCTCAATGCCGCGGCGGCTCATAAAGTCACCATCTGCATAATACAGGACTTCATCACTTTCTACATTGCTGTGTACATATGGTGCTGGAATGGCTTCTGGGTGATAGTCATACAACCTTGGTACAAAGGAACAAATGACATAATTGTAGCCTTCAAATGTTTGATGTACTGGAGGCGGCTGATGAACCCGTCCAGTAATTGGTTCGAAATCGTGAATACTAAAGGCATATGGATACAGGTATCCGTCCCAGCCAACAGCGTCAAGCGGATGGAAATCATACGTATAGGAAGTAATCATTCCTTGTGCCCGTACTCGTACCTCATATTCCCCTTTTTCATCTTTTGTTTCCAATCTTTCCGGCGTGCGGATGTCACGCTCGCAAAATGGAGAGTTTTCAAGATATTGCCCAAATTCATTTCGGTAGCGTTTAGGCGGAACAATCGCTGAATTAGATTCTAATACTAGAATACGAGCTTCCTCTGATTCTAGTACCACACGATACGTTGTCCCAATTGGAATCACAAGATAATCTCCAGGTCCGAAGCTCAACTCACCGAAAATGCTTTCAATTTTTCCCCTGCCTTCATGAACAAACAGCATTTCGTCGCCTTCGCCGTTACGGTAGTAATACTCCATTTGTTTATTAGGCCGTGAGATTCCAACTGCCACATCATCATTAGCTAAGTAAATTCGGCGTGATTCTAGAAAATCCCCGCCCGCTTGGATATCCTTTGTTAGGAAATGACGGTGCTGCAGTGCTCCTTTTTCCTCATATTCATATTGAACATCACAAATTTTTTCTGCCTTTCTCACTTGGGTAGGCTGGTTTACATGATAGATTAATGATTGAATACCGGAGAAACCTTTTGTTCCCATTAATTGTTCATAATAAAGACTTCCATCCTCTTTACGAAATTGCGTATGACGTTTATGTGGAATCTTTCCCATTTTGATATAGTGCGGCATATTGTACACCTCTTTCTTTAAAATCGTTTTTCGAAAACCCCTTAATGGGGGAGAATTAGTTGTTTACTTTTTCAACACCTAAAATGTCTGCCTCTGAAAGCGCAGGCAATACAGTTCCTCTGACTTCGCCAAAGCCAATTCGGTAGCCGTCACCTTGGCAATATCCTCGAATAATTAATTCATCGCCGTCTTCAATCCAAGTCCGCTTGGCTCCATTTTTCAGTTCAAGTGGCTCTGCACCTCTCCAAGTAAGCTCCAGCATACTTCCTCTTTCACTTCGCTCGGGACCGCTAATCGTACCGGACGCATGCATATCACCAGGGCGAATATTGCAGCCGGTAATGGTATGATGGGCCACCTGCTGTGCGACGGACCAATACATATAGTTAAAATTGGTTTTCGTAATTTGCGTTTCTTCAGAATCGGTTTCTGGTTTCAAATAGACTTCTAGATTAATATTAAAAGCACCATTTTTCGTTTGCTTTAAATAGGCAAGAGGCTCTGGATCTTGAGCAGGGCCAGCTTGGCGGAACGGCTCTAATGCCTCAAATGGAACGACCCATGGTGAAATAGAAGTAGCAAAGTTTTTCGCTAGGAATGGTCCAAGCGGCTGATATTCCCATGATTGAATATCGCGGGCACTCCAATCATTCACAAGCACCATGCCAAATACATGGTCTTCTGCTTTATCAACTGAAATCGGTTGTCCAAGTTGATTTCCCGGGCCGATAAACCATCCCATCTCCAATTCAAAATCAAGCTGGGCAGTTGGTCCAAAAACAGGAGCTTCCACATGGGCTGGTTTAGTCTGTCCTAATGGACGGCGAACATCTGTCCCACTGAGAACAATCGAGCTTGCACGGCCATGATAGCCAATCGGAACATGCTTCCAGTTCGGCATTAGGGCATTATCCTTGCCGCGAAACATCGTCCCCACATTTGTTGCGTGTTCTTTCGATGCGTAAAAGTCAGTATAATCGCCGATTTGAACCGGTAACAGCATCCGAACTTCGCTTTGAGGATAAAACGCTTTTATGCGAAGTTCCTCGTTATCTCTTAAATCTGCTGTTTCTTGATCCAGCAAGTATTGAAGCTTTTCTCGAACCCTTTTCCAAACGGGACGGCCAAGCTCCATAAATGGATTCAGTGATGTTGCGCTAAATATATTTTTTCCTTCCGCACCCGTTCCATTTAACAAACCGGCCTCGTCCAAGACGGATAGGTCAAGGACATAATCCCCGATGGCTGTACCGACACGAGGAGATAGGTTGCTAGGTTGAACAATCCCGTATGGTAGGTTTTGAATCGGAAAATCACAATCTTGTACTGTTTCTATAAATGAATATCTCATTCTGTTGCCTCCTCATGAAAGATAGATAAATTACCAAGTTCCTCTCTAGGTTCATCAAAACTGCAGCTTCCGTAGGAATGGGCAAAAAGGCTGCGAGCTTTATTAATATCTTCTGAGGAAACGGTCTTATTTCCCCAGCTTAGACCTGTGGGTGTAAAAGAAAAATGTGACGGGTCTTCATCAAGCAGAATTTTTTCAATCATTTTGATATCAATACAATGGGTATAAGCAAACAGAGCAGCCGTGAAAACATTGACAAATCCATGCATCTTCGTTTCTACTTCCTGTCGATATTGACGAATCGGATGATGGAGACCGGCTGTGAATTTGATAAATAAACCTCGTTTCTGACACTCATGAATCACAAAGGCTGCCCTTTCTGCCGATGGAAACAAATCTGCATGAATCCCGCCCATCCGCATTTTGACTCCAATCTGTTTTGGCGATTTTTTATTCACCGATTCAATCCTATCTAATAGGGATCGAATGTGTTCATTCGTGCCGGATACTTCACAATAAACAGGAAAATCACTCGTGTCTTTTGCTAATTTTTCTAGGAAAGAAGGTTTGACATCCTGAGATAGCCTGATTTCAATTGATTCGACAGAACCCTCATCTTGATACGTATGTAAAAAGTGTTCGATGCGCTTCAGTTCTGTTGCCAGTTCTTTGGCCTCAGTTAAAATAACCGATAATCGTAAAGGGTATTGCGTATTAAATAAAGATTTAAATTCCTCTAGTTCATTCAATCTGGCAGCCGGAATGACAAAAGGTCCCAGCATCCAAGAATCAGAACCTGATATATAGGAGGAATAGTTGTTAATTGCTTTAGGAAGAGGCAGTGATGCAGGGGGGAAAAATCCCGCATAATCAATCAATTCAGTCATAAAATGACTCACAGCATTTTCTCTCCACTTTGTTTTTACCTTTGTTAACATGAAGATCAACGCTCCTTTTAAATAAAGTGTCTCATTTGACACTTTCTTTATAAAAAATTGGCTCTGTTAAACTTGTTTGTTGATTTCCGTTCCAGGCACTTCGCTTTCCGCGGGCGACCGCCGAGCCTCCTCGACACTCCGTGTCTGTGGGGTCTCGACTGTCTCGCTTCTCCCGCAGGAGTCTTCGTGCCTTACACTTCAATCAACTAGCTAACAAAGTCAACACTGTTCTTTAACTTAGCCAAAAACTTAGATATTTCCACGACGTTCTTGTTCGCGTTCAATGGATTCGAATAAGGCTTTAAAGTTTCCATCACCAAATCCAAGGGCCCCTTTACGTTGAATAATTTCAATAAATAGGGTTGGACGGTCTACAAGCGGTTTTGTGAAGATTTGCAGTAAGTAGCCTTCATCATCACGGTCAACCAAGATGTTGAGGTCTTGAATTTTCTTCACATCTTCATCAATTTCACCGACACGACTTGCCAGTTCTTCATAATACGTATTAGGTGTTGTTAAAAATTCAACGCCATTTTCTTTTAGCTTGGCAACTGTACTGATAATGTCATTGGTTAACAGGGCAATATGCTGAACACCTGCGCCTTTATAGAAATCAAGATATTCCTCAATTTGTGATTTACGCTTCCCTTCAGCCGGTTCGTTAATAGGGAATTTAATGCGGCCTGTTCCACTTGTCATAACCTTTGACATAAGGGCAGAGTATTCTGTTGAAATATCATCATCATCAAAGTGTTTCAACACACTGAATCCAAAGACTTTTTCGTAATAATTAGTCCATTCTTCCATGTCTTCTACGTTTCCTACGACATGGTCAACACCGACTAAGCCAGTTGAAGCTGATTGATAAAAATCTTCATATGCTTCAAAACCTGGTAAAAATGGACCCCTATAATCAATTGGTTCAATAATAGTATGAACGGTGTCGCCATATGTCCCAATAACGGCTTTTTTCACTTTTCCGTTCTCGTCCTCTTCAATCCAAGGTTCCTTGATGGCAATTCCCCCACGCTCAATGGCTTCGTAGTACGTCTTATCAAGTTCTTTTACAAGTAATGAAATATCTTTAGCGCCTTCTCCATGCTTTTTCACAAATTGAGCAATCTCTGTATTATCTGAAAGGGAACCTGTCAGCACTAAGCGAATGGCTCCTTGTTCAAGTACATAGGAAACTCGATCACGGCAGCCTGTTTCAAGACCTTTATAAGCAGTAATTTTAAAACCGAATGCTTTTGCATAATAGAAGGCTGCTTGTTTAGCGTTGCCTGTATAAAGTTCAATATGGTGAATATTTTTCACAGGAAAAATTTCTTGTTTTTTTGTTTTAATAGTAGCAGTAACCTTTTCAATCATTATGGACACTCCCTTTTTTGAATAGATTAAATTTTCTAAAACGTTTGATGTGACAAATCATAATACAAAAATTTTTATCAAACAAACCCTTCTTTTAACGCGTTTTTGATTTATTGCTGTTGCCCTTTAATGGGTAAAAGTATTAATGCATTTAGGCGTGTTATTGCAATGTTTCCGAAAAATCAGTTAATATACATCCATAAAAAAGAGGAGTGATCAATATGGGCGTAGAAGTTAAATTCTGTCCTTGTAACTTTGAGGACGAAATGGAAATAGTAAAAGAGAAATTGCAAGAGTGTGAAGATGTAATGGTATGGGAAGAACGCTGTCTGCTTTATTGCGGTCAATGCCTGATTGAACCCTTTGCTGTTGTGAACGGGGTAAATATAACAGCTGATCATCCAGAAGAATTACTGCTTGAAATTCAAAACTACCTGAATGGGCTAAAAAGCGGCAGCGTGAAACATGGGGACGGTTCTCGCGTTTCAACAAGAACATATGTATGATGTCTAAATGAAACAGCAGAACCGTCCCGGCGTTTCATACCAATATGGGGGCATTAATTGGGATGCCTTAAAGATAGATAAAAAACACTTCCAAATTTGGAGGTGTTTTTTATCTATCTATGCTTAAAAGCAGTTATAATGAATAAAACAACTACATAGGAGGTATATATGGAAAATATTAATCTGAAAGAATTAAGAACGATTATTGACCAAATTGATAGTGAAATAATCCAGTTGCTGTCGAAAAGATTTGATGCAACAGAAAAGGTCGGTATTTATAAGGCAAAGAATAACCTTATGGCCCAAGACACTACTCGGGAGTCTGAAAAATTTGAAAAGATAATCAAACTCTCTGAAGAAACTAATCTAAACCCAGATTATTCCGTGGAAATTTTCAGATGCATCATGGATGTAGCCATATCCAGACATCGAGAAATTCAAGGCAGAGTCAATGGAACAGACACCTCGACAGGGCATTCAGAAGAGGGAGCTGACAGCCTGACTCGAAGCTTGTAATCGATTTTTAACAAATTTAGGATGGTATAATTGAGGTTATTTAGAAGCATAGGGAAATGATAGATTCTGTCTATATCCAACTGATTAAATCGACATAGGTATTCTTTTTCTATCATGTGTGGGTAGTAAACATGATTCTTCCGCTAGATAGTTGACTCATCCGTGTGAAAAGTCCTTTTCACACGCCTTTAAGCTCCGCTGAAAGGTTGCGATATGGTCATGAAACGGGAGGAGTCAAATATCCACTAGTAATTGTCGGAATATTAAAAAGGATATATATATTACATCTTCATGTTGTCGAATGGGGCTTGCAGCTTATTGAAATTCCTATTACAAAATGAAATGAAATGCGCTAGAAGGATTTTCTTAAACGATGAGAAAGTTTCTAGCGCTTTTTGTGTTGATGTTCCTATGTTCCTCAAGGAAGAACTGATTAGGATGTAATGGGCGAACTTGTTTATGTTGCTTCCTTCGCAATTTGAATAAAGGCCTTCACTAAAGCTGAACGGTTGTTTTGACGCCAAGAAATACCCATAGAAGCAGTGGGTAATTGATTATTGAAATCCAAATAGACAACATCTTGAGTATGTAAATTTATTGCTGATTGAGGAACGATAGCAATTCCCAGCCCGGCAGCAACTAAGCCGATTACGGTTTGGAACTCAAGTGCTTCCTGATGAATGATTGGATTACATAGTGCCAGAATTTCATTATAGAGCCCTGCCCATGTTTTTCGAGATAAAAGGACAAAAGGATAATCTCTAAGATCGGAAAGAGTGAGATTGTTCTTTTCCAATAGTGGATGCTGACAGGGAACTGCCAACACACATGGAATGGTTGATACAATTTCTGTACATAATGCTTCACTGTTCACCGGCGGCCTTAGAATCCCAATATCAATTTCTTCCTCTCGTAATGCTTCGATTTGTACAGGTGTGGACATTTCAAAAAGATGTACTTGAACATCTGGATATAAGCTGCGAAATTCCCTCAGTACAGAAGGAAGGATATCATAGGTAGCCGATCCGACAAAGCCAACATTGAGTTTTCCGAGTTCACCGTGATGGGTACGCTGAGCGTTTTCAATCGCACGATGAAGGTGAGAGAGTACTTTGCGTATCTCTTCCAAAAACAATTTTCCAGCATCGGTTAATTCAACCTGCCGATTATTTCTATAAAAAAGCGGAATACCTAATTCATTCTCTAACTTTTGAATTTGTATGCTCAAGGGAGGCTGCGAAATTCGTAAACGTTCTGCTGCACGGCTGAAGTTCAATTCTTCAGCAACAGCAACAAAATATTGCAGCTGTCGAAGTTCCATATGGATCACCTGTTTTCGAATTATTTGGAAAACATATAATAGTGATATCAATTATATATTTAACATTTAATCTTAATCAAGTTAAGATATAACCAACAAGGTGATAGGGGGAATTCGTATGTCAAACAATGTAAATTCAGGAAAATTAATTGTGGGGGAAGTTCATGAAAACTGGACGGGTGATGCTCGTTTTTATGAATATACGACCGCAGCAGACCCGATAGGAAGCGGGATTATTAGTCCAATCCCAGCAAAAGAATTTTCACCGGAATTATATAACTCAGGAGAAACTCGGATTGTTACGTTAGATCTTTCCGAAGACCTAAAAACAGATTATCCCGCAACAAGTCCATCGCTGCTTGCCCACTTTATCCGTATTAATGAAGGCGATTCCATTCAAACACAACCAAACGCAACAAGTGAATTGTATTATATTATCTCTGGCGCGGGAAGCACAGAAGTAAATGGTGAAACAATTAATTGGAAGAAAGGTGACTTTTTAACTCTGCCATCTGGATCCATCAGCCGTCATACTGCAAAAGAAAATACAACCATCTACTATATTTTAGACACACCGCTTCTTAATTACCTTGGTGCAAAAGCAACTGAGGCACGCTTCAAGCCGACCCTTTTTACTGCTGAAGCAGCAAAGGCAAAATTGGATGAGGTAGCCACTGCACCTGATGCCCATATGAAGAATCGAATCTCGATTCTATTAAACAACCAAAAGTTTGATCAAACACTAACGATTACACATGTTCTTTGGGCGATGTTTGGAGTTGTTCCTGTAGGATCTAATCAAGCACCGCACAGCCATAAATCAGTCGCTCTTGATTTTGTAGCGTATGCAGCACCTGGTACGTATACATTGGTTGGAGATAAAATCGATCCGGTAACCCAGGAAATTATTGATCCGATTCGCATTGATTGGGTTACAGGAAAAGCTTTTGTTACCCCTCCTGGATTGTGGCACTCTCATCATAATGAATCAGGGGAAGAGGCATTTATTATCCCGATTCAAGATGCTGGTTTGCAAACGTATCTTCGTACATTGGATATCCAATTTGCGCAGTATACTCAAAAATAAAGGGGAAGGCTCTGAAAGACGGTTATATCTTTTAGGCTAATAGAGGAAAATGGACTGTTATTGAAACCAAAGATTTCTATAACAGTCCATTTTGCCTTTTTATCGGAAAGGAAAAAAGGGAATGAGAGTGGCTAAATTTTGCGAAAAGAACATCGAATTCACTGACGCTGATCAGGCCATTAAGAGTCTTCGGCAAAATTATAAAGAGGATGTGGAAGTTCGTGTCGTTGATTGCTTCAGACGTTGTTTGAGATGCAGCGTAAAGCCATTTTGCCGGATTCAGCTTACAACGATTGAAGCAGACGATGCAAAAAGCTTAGTACAACAAATACTTCAGGTGGTACATAGGGGAAATTCATAGGGGTCTTTTTATTTAAAGAAGGACTTGGATTGTCGGAAAGGGTAAAAAATATAGAAACAAAAGAATGTATGATTTAACCCGGTTTAGCCGAATAATAATGTCGTTTCCTTCTAGTTAAAAGAACTTTTGATAGAGGGATTGGTCATGGGGAGATTATATTTTTTATCCTGAGGTTGGTAAGAATATAACTTTCTGATATATTATAATAGTATTAATATTTTAAAAAAAATTGGGGTAGTCTTATGGATCTTTATTCAAAGAGCTTAATTATCAGTTTTTTATCCGTTTTGTTTCCCCTATTTTTATGGCAATTGTTCTATCTTTTACATTATAATTATCAATTTAAATGGGTAAAAAAATGGATGTTTGCGATTTTTCCTTTATTATCGATTGTGTTATGCATGACCTTTCCCGTTGCCTTAATGCAGCCTCTTATTTTAGATTTTCGCAGAATTCCTTTGATTCTTGGAACTTTATATGGAGGATATAAGGTAGGCTTTGTCTTATTAGCTGTGGTGTTTATGACGCGGTATTTCATGGGGGGAGATGTATTTTATACTTCTTCTATCATTTTAATCCTAACGACTATTTGTGCAAGTTTGCTATCAAATTATTATATAAAGACATCATTAAAACAGAAAGTCATCCTAAATAGTGTATTAATCCTTCTCTCGTTAGTTTTTTCAGCACTTTTTATGAATCTGTTAGGGACCGATTTACTGAAGGTCGGAATTGAACATTGGTTTATCAGTGTGATTGGAATGGTGATTGCGACTCTTTTAACTGAAATCATTCTGATTAATTTTCATTTGTTGAATAAATCAATAAAAGCAAAGAAACTAGATGTGGCCAGTCATCTTGTAGCAAGCTTTTCTCATGAAATAGGAAACCCTCTTACTGCGACAAAAGGTTTTATTCAGCTTCTGTCAGATGAAAGGATTTCTATCGAAACAAGAAATCAATACTTGAAAATAGCCGCACAAGAGTTAGATCAAGCGATAAATATTATTGATGATTATTTAACATTTGCCAATCCAGCCCCTAAAGGGAAAGAGAAGATTTTGATACCTGAAGCCATTCGGCAGGGGATAGAGGTGCTTACTCCTGTAGCAGAGGAGAATCAGGTTCAAATAAATACGTCTTTCTTGAAGAATAATGATTGTTTTGTCCTTGGCGAACGGAAAAAAATGGAGCAATGTCTAATCTATATACTAAAAAATAGGATTGAATCGATGCCAAGCGGCGGGAAAATAAGTGTTAGTTTAGATTGTGATGGGACATCCAATATAAATATCACCATTCAAGATGAGGGAATAGGGATGACCCAGCGGCAAATTGATCAATTAGGTGAACCCTTTTTTACGACAAAGGAAAATGGAACGGGTTTGGGAATGATGGTTGCCTTTAGTATTATAAAAGGAATGGGTGGGAAGATTGAAGTGGAAAGTGTACAGGGTAAAGGGACTCTTTTTCACATAAGTCTTCCTATATATGATGAAAATACTCAATCAATCAGAATCTTGTCATAATAAATAAAGAGCATAATGAGCAGCTAAAACTGTTCATGTGCTCTTTTTTACGTAAACAGCCGATTGTCTGCTTGAAGGAAACGGAGGGACGCGGCTAGGTCTAAATGTGCGAAAGTGAAACATGAGAACCGTCCCCACGTTTCATTTTTTCCTCAGTTTTGAGAGGAGAGTGCTAAATAAGTTCTTTTTTGGTGTTTTGCTTGGTGATTCGTCTTGAGGTTCCATTGTTATTTCAGTTGAAGGATGGACTTCTGCTTCAGTTGATTTTTCAGCTGCCGTTTGAACAGGTAGAGTGACTGAAGGCCTAAGGTTATCGGCTGGCAGTTGAACAGATGTAGTAGCAGGGAGTTCGGCTGGCGATTGATCTAGAGGCGGAGGCAATAATTTAACAGTGTTGCCTCTGAGTTGCTTGACTGGAGACTCTATTCGTTTTTCTTCTGGCTGTTGCTGATGTTTATTGAGAAAGTCCCATATAATTTCTGTTGCCTTGGGACCAGAGGGGTCTGTATAAGAACCGCTCGGGTTTCCACCTGACCATGTATGCCCCATTTGATCAATCATCCAAAGTTCCAATAATGGCTCATCTTCCCTATCATAATAGACATGACGGGTATAGCTTTTTCCATTTATCATATCTGATTTGACCATAGCAGGGGTAACATCTGCGAGGCCTGTTCCTCCCCCAATGAGAAAATTGGTTTGAGCCCATTGAGTGATAACCTGCAATCCGTTAATAGGGTGGACGGTTGTATCGCAAATCCCATGGAAAACAATTACGCGCATTTTTTTTCTATTTTCACCCATCTCTTGAAATGCGCTATTTCCGCATTCATATGGGTCAGTCACGCCTTTTTCCATCTTTGTCTTCGCTTCTTCAGCCAGCGGATCGGTTAGAAAAAATACATTGGCAGCGTCATAGGCTAGTCCCGAACAAATTCCGATACCATGAAAAACGTCTGGATACGTAACTCCGAGAATGCAGGCAAGTGATCCGCCTGCTGAAAGACCTGCAGCGTACACTTTATTGGAATCAATTCTGTACTTGCTTTTCACCTCATGAATCATTTCATAAATGAGCTTTGGATGGCCCTCCCCACGGTGTTGATTTTTATCTAAAAACCAGTTCCAACAGCCAAAGGGGTTATAACCGGCCGGGTCCCTTGGATGTAACGGGTGGTTCATATCAGGATAGAGGACAAGGAATTTTTCCGTTTCAGCCAGTTCGTTCATGTTTGTACCCGCAGCGAAGTCATCCGGATTTTGCCCGCATCCGTGCAGCATCACCAATAACGGATATTGTTTTTCTACATGATATTCACCTGGGACATATAGCTTGTATTTATAACCTTGATAAATAAAATTGAGAAATTCCCCCAATAATCTTACCTCCGTTTTGTACTCTATTTTATTATCTTATTCTGAGGGTGATGGGAATAGAAGGAGGTGTTGTGATGCAAGTAGTGGTATGGAGTCTTCGAACGGTGATGAGAAATGGGGAGGGAAGGTTCCCTATAAGGAATCTCTGAACTAGTGATAACGAATATGTTATTGACTTGTTTCATACCTATTAGGAGATGCAGTTTTTTAAATGAATGAAATGAGGTGGATAAAAATACTTGCTAGAATGACAGCCATGGTACTTGGGAGCTTTTTGCTTGGAATTGGGATTAATGGGTTTTTGGTCCCTCATCAGTTATTGGACGGGGGAATTATTGGCATTGCTCTTATTCTTCATTACTATTTTGATATTCCAGCGGGCCTTTGGTCAGCGATATTAAGTATCCCATTAATCATTTATGCTTGGGTAAACGATCGAAAACAGTTTCATGGCAGTGTTTATGGAATGATTGTAACGGCTATTTTTATAGATGTACTTGCCCCCTATCAATTGATTCTCCCGATTTGGCTCAGTGCTATTTTAGGCGGGGCCATTTGTGGAATCGCCGTCGGCTTAATGCTTCGATATGAGACAAGCACTGGCGGAACGGACTTAATTGCTTATTTTCTGGCAAAAATGACGCCCATTAATATTGGAATAATTATTGCCTTCATTGACGTGATAATCGTCCTTTTTGGTTACCAAACATTAGGCCTGCAAAGCGTAGTATTCTCAACGATAACCATCCTTGTTGCTGGCTCTCTTGCATCTGTATGTTATGAGAAATTTTAGGGGCTGAGATTCTTAAGGAAACGGGTATGAGGGACCTTTCTCTGAGGTTTACCAGTAAGGACTGCTGGATAATAAAAGGATTAGAATTTTTCTTGAAGCGGGGACAAAGGCTAAAAGACCTCTCCTTATGGTCCTTATAGTAGTTTAGTTGTGGTTGTTCTGTTAAAATGACAGAGTGGTACAGTTAATTTATGGAATTAAGATAAATAGAAAGGAGGGGGGATTTTAGAAGAATGTTTATGTTAAACAGGGGATTACAGATGAAATGCAGAACAAAAACAATATATAGAAGCTTCTATTTGTTTCTAGCTTGTATCGTATGCATTCTGGCAAGTGCTGGGTTGAATAGTTTGAATACTGAAGTATATGCAGCGGTTTCAACTCCCAAATTAATAACCGAACCCGAACCAATAACAGCGCCGGAACCAACACCAGAACCAGAACCAACGCCGGAACCAGCACCAACGCCAGCACCAGCACCAACGCCAGAACCAGCACCAACGCCGGAACCAGCGCCAACGCCAGAACCAGCACCAACACCAGCACCAGCGCCAACGCCAGAACCAGCACCAGCACCAACACCAGAACCAGTACCAACGCCGGAACCAGCACCAACACCAGCACCGAAGCCAGCGCCAACACCAGCACCAGCACCAGCACCAGCACCAATACTAAAACCGGCACCAACACCGAAACTGGAATCAAAACCACAACCAAAACAGCAGGCAGAACCACAAACAAAGAGCCCACAAGATTCAGTATCAACAGCCCATTTAAAGGTAAGTTCTGAAGATGATTTAAACATGAACCCGACTTCTAATGAAAACAACAATCCTGAATTAACTTCTGAACCGGAAGATTTTGAAACGGTTGATCTTTCTGTTGTTTTACCTCATAAGAATTCTGAAGATGGGGAAAATAGCGAAAATAAATCACTGCAAGTCATGGCAGCAGAGTATGAAAAGGATCCATTTTCATCAGAGAGGACTATTTTTTATGTTATTTCCGGTATTTTGATTCTAGGAATCATTTTTTGGTTAGTTAGAAAAATATGGCTGTAGAGTGTGTTGTTGCAGAGTGATTCGAAGCTTATTCACACTAGAATAGAATCTAGGGACGGGTACCGTGACCCAAAGTTTGAAACAAATGGGGGCGGTGAACCCGTCCTTTTGGTCTTTTGAAATAGCCTGCATGAATACAGGTTATATTTCATACTATCTATTTTGGGGGTGGAAAAATGGCAAGAATCAGTTATAATAGCTCGGATATTGATTTAATGGCAAGAATGATGAGAGCAGAGGCTGAGGGCGAAGGAAAACTGGGAATGTTAATGGTTGGAAATGTCATTGTTAATCGTGTGAAAGCCGATTGTTTAGACTTTAAAGATGTAAGAACGGTTTCGCAAGTCATCTATCATGTGCAAGGAGGAAATTTTTCTTTTGAGGCTGTTCAAAAAGGGAATGTCTTTTATCAAAGAGCGAGAGAGGCGGAAAGAAGATTAGCCAGACAAAATTTGACTCATTGGAGAGAACATCCATCAAAATATTCCCTTTGGTATTTTAACCCATATGCTGCGTGCCCTCCTACATGGTATGGTCAGCCTTTTTCAGGACAGTATAAACAGCATTGTTATTATGAACCTAGGGCGAACACTTGTGATAGTGTTTATATCGGAAGCTAAGCTTACTCTCCTGAGTAAGCTTTTTATGTTGGAAAAAAGGGACACCTATCTTTTTGAATTATGAAAAAAGTCTTTGTGAAAAAGGAACTAATTCATTGAAGTTTATTAAATTACATGTAAAATATATTTAGGGATAATAAAGAAAAACCCTATTGGTTCATAGAGAATTATATTAAAATAGAGCTTGGCTCAATGTTCTAAAAATACAAAAAGTTCTGGATGGTGTATTCAACCGTTTTCGTTGCTATTGTTTTACCCCATTAAACAAAGGACAAATCGTATGATAGACGAAAAATTAATACAGAAGGGAATTTGACCAAAGATGAAAAGAATACGAATGGTTTCGTCCATTAAGTCGAAGCTGATTTTGATTTCCATTCTATTACTATCCATTCCTTTACTTGCTGCTAGTTTCACAAGCTATCAGATTAGTAAAACTAGTTTAGATGAAATCGGAAAAACGAATTTAAAAAATAATGTTGAAATGACTATAAGCATGATTGATTCCTTAAATGAAGAGGTTGAAAAGGGGAATATTACACTAGAACAAGCGCAGGAAAAAGTAAAAACCTCCATTTTAGGTGAAAAAAAGTCGGATGGAACCCGCCCAATAAATAAGAACATTGATTTAGGGGAGAATGGTTTTCTATTTGTACTAGATCAAGAAGGAACTCAAATCGCGCATCCAAGCTTGGAAGGACAAAACTTTTGGAATGATAAAGATTCAAATGGCTTAGCCTATGTTCAAGAGATGGTTAAAGTCGGGAATAACGATGGCGGGTTCGTTTATTATGAAAGACCTCTGCCGAGCAAAGACAATAAGATTGAACAGAAAGTTACCTATTCAAAGACAGACCCGCATTGGGGTTGGGTTATTAATGCGAGTACCTTTATGCTTGATTTTAATGAATCTGCGCAAGGTATTTTAGCCACTCTTTTAAAAATGGCCGGAATTACATTGATTATTGGTATTTTTGTCAGCTGGTTGTTTGCCAGCAGGATGGCAAAGCCAATTAAAATGGTTACAGTACGCATGAATGCACTTGCCGAAGCGGATTTGAGCGGGGAACCGCTGCAAATTCAATCAAAAGATGAGATTGGGAATTTGGCTCACTCTATGGACGACCTGCAAGAAAAATTAAAATCCATGGTCCATCAAATCTCACATGCTTCCCATTTATTAACGAATCAGAGTGGGGGATTAACGCAATCTGCTAATGAAGTGGCCACTGGTACGGAGCAAGTCGCATCCATCATGGAAGAATTGGCTGCTGGTTCAGAGGTGCAAGCCAATCATTCAGGTGATTTGTCCACTTCTGTTGCTGCTTTTTCTCAAAAGGTACAAGAGGCCAATAAGCATGGGGAACAAATTCAGCAATCTTCACATAAGGTTCTTGATATGACTCAAGCTGGCAGCGGATTGATGAATGAATCTACGGCACAAATGACAAACTTGGATCAAATCGTAAAGGAATCTGTTCAAAAAGTAAACGATTTACAACAGCAATCACATGAAATATCTAAATTGGTCTATATCATTAAAGATGTTGCCGATCAAACGAATCTATTGGCGCTAAATGCAGCGATTGAAGCAGCAAGAGCAGGAGAGCATGGTAAAGGATTTTCTGTAGTAGCAGAGGAAGTAAGAAAACTAGCAGAACAAACAGCTAATTCTGTTACAGAAATCACCAATATTGTTCAAGCTATCCAAGGCGGCTTTCAATTAGTCACTAAATCGCTAGAAGGTGTATTTTCTGGAGTTGCGCAAGGAAAAACACAACTTGAGTCCACTGCCGATACGTTTAATGGTATCAGCTTATCCGTAACAGAAATGGTACAAAATATCAGCAGTATCTCAACGAATCTATATGACATGGCATCGACAAGTAATGAACTTAATCGTGCGATTAAGGAAATAGCTTCCGCAGCGGAAGAATCGTCAGCAGGGGTGGAAGAGATATCTGCAGCGACCCAGCAAACGAGCAGTTCAATGGAAGAAGTGGCCCGAAGCGCCATCAACCTAGGCGAGCTGGCTGAAGAACTGAATGCACTTATTAAACGGTTTAAGCTGTAGTAAACGGGACGAGGAGTTAATTCCGTACCTAGAAAAATAGCAGGGAGAGCATTGGTTAAGAAATGCTCTCCCTGTTATTTTTCATTTAGGGTCTATAAAAATATTTCTGAATAATGGAAACAAAAAAGCTATATCGGAAAACTTTGATTGGTAGTTCAATAGGGTTGAGAAGACATAATAACAGAATCGGAGCTTAATAAGGGCTGAACCATTGACAGAGTGAATTGAAAGGCTTACATTTCCTATAAAGAATAAAATAGAAGGAGCATGCCTAATGAACGATATTACTGTTTATTCAACTAATACTTGTCCATACTGTACAATGATGAAACAATTCCTTGAGGCTCAAGGAATTAACTACAAAGAAGTAAATGTACAGGAAGATTTAGATGCGGCCTATGAGCTAGTTGAAGAAACTGGGCAGATGGGTGTACCGCAGACAAATGTAAATGGTCATTGGGTCTTCGGTTTTGATCCAGAAACGCTGATGCAGTATGTAAAATAGCGGACGCAGGAATGACCGTACTGTGTTCTATAGAGAATCTGTGAAACTCCCGTAAAGATGAGAATATCTTTATGGGGTTTTTTAGTGGGGAAATCTTAATGTATTTAATTAAAAGGCTTTGTTACAGTACTGTGTTGATAAGTCAGATTTTTGACTTATTCGTGTGAAATGACCATACAGCTTAAATGAGTCAAAAATCAACAATATTATTTAACAAAGCCAATAAAATAGTGCTTACCAGTTAAATGTGCAGGATAGAAAAAGCCGTTTGGCGAATGAGTATGGGTGTATATTGATTGAGAAAAGGAGTGGAAGTATGCAACTTACATATGAGTTTGTTCAAAAGCTTGAGGCAGAGGAAGTAGCGAATGTCTTTAAAAAGTCAGGCATTGTACGTCCTGTTGATGATTTAGAACGTATTCAACGTATGATTGACCATGCAGATATAATCGTAACGGCAAGAAATAATGGTCAACTAGTTGGTATAGCAAGAGCCATAACGGACTACTCCTATTGCTGCTATTTGTCAGACCTTGCTGTAGATGCTGAATATCAACGCAGTGGAATTGGAAAGGAGCTTGTTCGACGTATTAGGGAAAAGCTTGGTGATGAGGTATCCTTACTTTTGGTTTCAGCACCAAATGCAGTAGATTATTATCCTCGAATTGGATTTGAAAAATCTGATAAGGCCTTTTTAATTAAACGTAAACATTAAACGGTATTTGGGGCAGTTTCTTTGACTTTTTGTAGACAATTATATACGTTGATAGTATCTATCTATATACGTCCTTCCTAATATTTCTACATATACTAGTGGATATTTGACTCATCTAAGCGATCTGGTCATGAAAAGGACTTTTCACACGGATGAGTCAAATATCTGGCGGAAGAACCATTTATTCCCCGTACATGATAGAAAAAGAATTCCTATCTATGTCGATTTAATAAGTTGGACTTATATATTTAAGTAATGGATAGTCTGAAAATATTTTCGAAAGAAAGCACGAGAAAAAAGGGAGGAACTATTTTGGAAATCTTAGATATCATTTATTCTCGCCGTAATATAAAAAGTTTTAAATCAGATCCCATCGATATGGAGCAAATCAACAAATGGCTGCAGGCCGGTACAATGGCTCCTAATCATAGAATGACCGAACCTTGGGAAGTCTATGTAGTTGGGCAGGAAACAAGAGCGCAGTTAAATCATAAAGCTGATTTTTGGAATGCCCCTATAGTACTTGCTGTATTATCCAAACATGGTGCAACAGAGGCGGAAACCTATGAAAACATTTTGGCTTCCGCATGTTTTGTTCAAAACTTTAACTTAGCTGCGTGGGCTGAGGGTGTTGGTACCTTCTGGTCATCCTTGGGAAATAACCCGCAAAAACGTGAAATTTTAGGTGTTCCAGATGGTTACGATGTGATTGGTATATTTGGGGTAGGTTATCCAGATGAAGTCAGTCAGCCAAAAGAAAGAACAATTATTGAAGATAAAATAAAGTATCTTCCATAAAATTATTGAAAAAGCCCCATCATATCTTTTGATGGGGCTGAAATATGGTGAGGTATTTTAATGCTCTGCTGGACTAAGAGCAGGCAAGCGGAGTGAGGCGGCATCCCTCTGAAATCTTATGAAAAAGGTTGTGCCGTTTAATCCTGTTTGAATATCAATTTTTGCCTGGTGGCGGGCAGCGATGGCATAACAGACACCTAGCCCCAATCCGGTCCCATTAGCTTTTGTCGAGAAAAAGGGAGTACCCAATTTTTCTAACACTTCAGGCTTAATTCCTTCTCCTTGGTCCTGAATAGCGAGTACAACCTGTTCCTTCTCTATATAGGTCCTAATCGTCAGCTCTTTTCCTTCTCCCATGGCTTCTAATCCATTACGGTATAGATTGAGAATTAATTGACGGATTTCATTCCGGTTTAATAGTAAATTAGGAATCTTAGAAGTTTCTATTTTGATTTCTTTATTTTGGTTAAGTACATTCGCGTGAAGTAAGGGATATAGATCGTTGATGATAGAATTTAAATTAAGCTCCTCTAAATTATTTGTCTTTATTGTACCCATGGAGAGGAATTCCGTAATAATGGAATTCGCACGGTCAAGTTCATCTATCATGAGTGTAAAGTACTCATTGAAGTTCATACACTCTTCCTTTTCGCTCAATATCTGTAAAAATCCGCGTACCGTCGTCATTGGATTTCGAATCTCATGACTGATACCTGCTGCCATTTGGCCGATTAATTGCAGACCTGATAAGCGCTTCATTTCTTGTTCATATTTTTTCTTTTCAGCGATATCCTTAACGAAAAAACAAATTCCGTCTTCAAATGGATAGACATTTATAAGAAACCAGGCATCACTATACTGGGACGGGGTTTCGAAATGGAGCGGAATTCTTTCCGTCATGGATCGATGAAACTCTCGATATATTAATGTATCAACTAACCTTGGGAAAACTTCCCATATATTTTTCCCTATCATACCCTCTGCTGTTTGATTATCAGGAAAAGTATGATGATCATTCACGTAAATATAGTTCCAATTTTTATCCACTGCAGCGAAACCATCTGTAATACTATCTACAAGTTTGCTGATTTTCTCATTAGCTGCTGCCAGCTCTTTTGTTCGTTCCTTTACGGTTTGTTCCAGTTGTTCATAGTGCTCTAGCAGTTTCTTCGTTAATAAGTCTTTTTCTTCCTCCAGCTTTTTCCTAGCCTGTAAAAGGTTTTTAAGCTCACGATTCTTCTGAAGTAATTCATCCTTTGATTGCTTGAGAGCAATGTGGGTCCTTACTCTTGAAATGAGTTCTGTTCGGTTAAATGGCTTTGTTATATAATCAACCGCCCCTAATTGAAACCCTTTTATAATATCTTCCGGTTCGCTCTTCACGGTTAAAAAGATAATCGGAATTTCTTTAAATCTTGGATTCGCTTTAATTGTCCTGCATACATCAAATCCATCGATATCAGGCATTTCTACATCTAATAAAATAAGCTCTGGTGTGTTTTCCTCTAGAAATTGATACACTTCATGAGCATTCTGCGTAATTCCAAGCTCGTAGCCGCACTCCGCAAGGCTGGTCGCAAGCACTTGAATGTTATTGGGGTTATCATCAACGATTAATACTAGGTCATTGCTTCTGTTTTCCATATGAATTAATGTTCCTTTATTAGTATTTTTTCAATATGTTTTAAAGTTAACTTGATATGAATAATATCGTAACATTCTGCATAACTCATTAGTTCTTTTCCTAAGGATGTGAGCAGCTCCGATTGATGTTCTTTTCCTACTGAAATTAACAGTTGGGCTAAACGTTTTACTGTGCTGATAATAATGGATGTTTCTAATTTCTTTAATAATGGATTCAGTTGTTCCTTTATAGCAGCAGCCACATCAGGAGCTAATGTGTCTTTATTCATGTGATCATCAAGGTGATAAGGAGGACCGTCTGAATTACTAGCTGTTTTCTCCTGAGTAAATGGTGAAATTTGACTGTACACTTCGCCGATTGTAACAGGTTTCATTAGAAATCCATCAAACGGATGGTCCTTAGGCAGATCAGCGCTGATACCGATGATAGGAATATGGGCCGTTTGAGGGTTTGCTCGAAGTTTCCTAGAGAGTTCAATCCCGTCTATAACAGGCATCATTAAATCGGTCATAATCAAATCCGGCTTTTCAAACTCGCACACTTTAAGAGCTTCACATCCGTTTTCGGCTAGAAGTACACGAATTCCAGCTTTTGAAAGATATTCTTTTAATAAATAGCGATTATTCTCAATATCATCTACGACAAGAATCGTTGTATTAACAAACTGATATTTCCTGTAGGCAGAATGGGCAATCTTGTCTGGCAGCCGTACACTGTCGGCAATCCTGACATTTTTAAATTCAATATGAAATTTGCTGCCTTTGCCGACTTCGCTTTCAACTAAAATCTTTCCGTTCATCAGTTCGACTAACTTTTTCGTAATGGAAAGTCCGAGGCCGGTACCGCCATACTTTTTAATGCTTTGTCCTGAAATTTGGGTGAAGGCTTCGAATATTCTTTCTCTCTCATTTTCAGGAATTCCAATGCCTGTATCCTGTACAGATAGATACAAATCGATAAGCGCGTTATCAGCTGTGTTTGATGGCTTCGCGTTTATGGATAATTTGACAGAGCCTTTCTCTGTAAACTTAATGGCATTCCCAACAAGGTTTAATAGAATTTGCCGAATTCTTACTTCATCAAACAGGACGGTTTCAGGAAGATCATTTGGAAAGTCTATTAATAACGTAATCTCCTTCTGTTGAATTTTTTGTATAAAAATGGTTTCAATGTCTTTAAAAATCGCATGAAGCTTAATGGGTTTATACTGCACGTCCATTTTTCCTGCTTCAATTTTTGAAAGATCGAGAATATCGTTAATAATTAGCAGTAAACTATTTCCTGCACTGTTAATCGTTTTGATATAGTTTTGTTGTTGTTCATCTTTAATCGTCGTTTGCAGCATATCACTCAAGCCAATGACCGCATTTAGCGGTGTACGGATTTCATGACTCATATTGGCTAGAAATTCACTTTTGGCTTTATTCGCTTTGTCTGCTTCTATTTTTGCTATGCTTAATTCTTTATTTGCCTTTTCAATTTCGGTGGTTCTCTCTTTCACCTTTTCTTCAAGATGATTGATATGTTTATATAATTGTTCTGCCATAGTATTAAAAACACGGGACAGCTTCCCAATTTCATCATTCTTGTAGATTTCGGCTCTATGCAGAAGGTCGCCTTGTGAGAATTTCTCAGCGGACCAAATTAGGTTGTGTATGGGTTTTAATATAATATCTGTTACTTTTTTATAAATAATCATGGATATAAGCATAGCCATAATGGATAAGAGAATTGCTGTTTTAATATTTTGATTAATCTGAGCAGTTAATTGACTTTCTGGTATTGTGGTAATAATGAGCCAATCGACTCCGTCAAGCTTGTACTCTGTTAGTTTGATATGAAGGTTTCCTTCATTTGTTTTTTTGATTACTTTTGTTTCAGCTGTACTTTTATAAAGTTCATAAGCTTCCAAGACATCTTTGTCATCAATCGTGTCGATGGAAATTCTTTTAAGGGTGCCGTCAGAAAGGGTTTGAAATGATTGCAAATCAAGTGAATTGGCGACCAATTCTCCTGTCGTTCTTTCAATGACATAAGCTGTTGCTGATCGATCGGCAACGACTTCCTTCAAATAGTCGTTAAGGCTCGAAAGGGTGATGCGTGTGCCTAGTACACCTTGAAAGATGCCGTCCCTATTATAAATGGGATAGGCAGAGGTAAGGACCAGGTCATCCTTGACAAAATGTTTGTACAGCGGCGAAAAAATCGGTTTACCTGCCTCTTTTGCCAAGCTGTACCAAGGCCTTGTACGAGGATCAAACTGGCCAGCGTCTTCTACAAATTGTCCTTCTGTCAGATTCTCTGTTATCGAGTAATAGAGGGAATGTCCATTTGTTTCAGCGTTGGTTCTATAAAGTTGAATTTCCCCGTTCTCATTTCTGCGGGCTCCGTAATAATCGCCATTTTCTAAACCGTAACTAATGCTGTAGATATTTTCATCGCTGGACTCAATGACGCTGGCAAAGAAAGCATCTCGTTCAGACTCATTATCTATATCGACAATTTCATTTTCAATGACATTATGATTGATGGCATTCAATGTATATGGCAGATAAATCAGTTCTTCAATTTTTTTCAGAATATCTTTGCTTGAAGCATTTTCCATTTTCAATATAATATTTTCCGAGGATTCCTTCCAACTAGAAAAGATAATATATCCTATTGTCAGAAGTGTACTAACCATTAGTATGATAAACGAAATACTAATAATTCCCCTGATAGAGCTTGTTTTATTATTCATTTATGAAATCCCCATTCCAATACATCTGCAACATAAAAAAAGCTATACTATTCTAATTATTATGTCTAAAATAATATGTTCTTGCAATATTTTTGTCGTTTTTGTGACGAATATTCGACAAATTTTCCTATAATGGGGGTATAAGGTGAAAATATCGCTAAAACGAGGTCACTGATTTGGTGAATAAAAATGAAAAATATAGGTATTTTTTCATAGCCTATTTTATAAGAATGGGATATCTGATAAAATAAAAAATATTTTAATATAATATTTGGGGTGGGCTGATTGAATAAATTAACCAATAGAGACATCATGTTTCTTGGCTTTATGTTATTTTCCATGCTGTTCGGTGCTGGGAACTTAATTTTTCCCGCCTATTTAGGCCAAGCTGCAGGGGAAAATGTCTGGCAGGCTATTGCTGGATTTATCATTTCTGATGCAGGTCTAGCTGTACTTGGTATGATTGCCATTGCAAAATCAGGATCATTAGATCATTTAGTCCATCGTGTACATCCTATTTTTGCTTTATTTTTTCCAATGGCTATTTATCTAGCGATTGGACCTGGACTTGCTATTCCGCGTGCTGGCAGTCTTGCGTACGAAATGGGAGCAAAGCCCTTTTTGCCGAATTCAATCGAGTCTTCACCAATCGGACTTTTGATTTATACTGTTATATTTTTTAGCATCGTCTTTTGGTTTGCTAAATCGCCATCTAAATTAGTTGATCGATTTGGGAAAATTTTAACCCCGTCTTTATTGATATTAATTGGAATCGTTGCTATTAAGGCGTTATTTACGGATTTACCTCATTTTAAAGAAGCTGCTTTATCGTATGGGGACATTCCGATTGCACAAGGCTTTTTAGACGGATATCAAACAATGGATGCACTTGGAGCATTAATTTGTGGAATTGTTTTTACGACTATTTTTAGTAGTAAAAAGATAGAGGATAAAACATTGCAGGTTAGATATTTAACCTTATTTGGATTAATCTGCGGTCTGCTTTTAGCTTTTTGTTACGTCATTATTGCGTACCTGGGTGCGTCCGCTTCCATTTCGGGAAATGCAGATAATGGAGCTATTGTCTTAAGTGCAATCATGCATCAATTGTTTGGGCAGGGCGGAACGGTTGTCTTAGGATTAATTTTCACCTTAGCTTGCCTAAGTGTTTGTATTGGATTGATTACTGCCTGTGCTCAATATTTTTCCACTATTTCTCCAAAAATGTCGTATCAAAATTGGGCTATCCTATTATGTGCAGTCAGCGGTGCTGTTGCCAATCTCGGGTTGTCGCAAATATTAAAAGTATCTGTTCCTATTCTAGGCTTGCTGTATCCAATCGCAATTAGTTTAATCATTTTGGGTCTGGTACATGATCGATTACCTTACAATAAACGTCCGGTTTATGTCATGACTATCGGTCTTGTCGGAGTATTTAGTTTAATGGAGATGGTGAATGCGGTATTTTTAAACAGCTCACTTTCGGGGTTCCTATCCTTTGTTCCTCTGCAAACGATGGGCTTCGGCTGGATTATTCCCGGTGTGCTTGGATTTGCTATCGGATGTATGATTGAAAAAATGAATGTGAAAGAGGAATTGGTTGAAAAAAAAGCTGCTTAGTGAAGTTTCTGATAAAAACCGCCGGTATTCATGGTACTTATGTGCTGTACCATGAATACCGGCGGTTTTTTTGTTGGTTTGAAGGAATAGAATCCCTTTGGAGAAAAAAGGAGGAAACGGGGGTGAACCCTATTCTGATAAGAAGAAGTTGAAAAAGCGATTCCCTGTCAGAAAAGGGATCTCATTCTGACAAGAGGAAGTTGAAAAATCGCTGCCGAGTCAGAAAAGGGCTCTCATTTTGACAAGAGGAAGCCGAAAAATCGCCGCCCAGTCAGAAAAGGGCTCTCATTCCGACAAAGAGAAGCCGAAAAATCGAAACCGAGTCAGAAAAGGGCTCTCATTTTGACAAGAGGAAGTTGAAAAATCGCCGCCCAGTCAGAAAAGGAATCTCATTCTGACAAAGAGAAGCCGAAAAATCGCCGCCCAGTCAGAAAAGGGATCTCATTCTGACAAAGAGAAGCCGAAAAATCGAAACCGAGTCAGAAAAGGGCTCTCATTTTGACAAGAGGAAGTTGAAAAATCGCCGCCCAGTCAGAAAAGGGATCTCATTCTGACAAAGAGAAGCCAAAAAATCGCCCCCTAGTCAGAATAGAAGCGTCATTCCGACAGTATAAGCCTGCAAAATTAAGACCCTGTCAATAGGTTTTACCATCAAAAAAACTTTATTTATAATAAGAATCTCTTGTACTCCCGCATAAGGTATAGTGTTTCTTCAATACTCTACTAACTGTTCTTTGATGCAGGTCCACATTGCACCACCTATAAATGTTCTGGGTTGTAATCTTTTGGTTAGGAAATAGCAGAATAAATTCTTTCGCATTGCGTAAGATTGCTAATTCAATCTTTTCAAGCGCTCCGCACTTTTTACACATAATATTGTTATTTTTAATAGAAATCAGAAAGGACTTACAAGTTTTGCAGTATATTCCTTTTTGAAGCTGGTCGTAATGGTAGGTAGGGCGTTTCGCAAACGGATGTTCCGGTTGATGTAGGGTAAGTAACTTTTGGGCTAGTTTGTTATGACCTTCATTTAATTTAGAGGGGGTTTTATTTAAATTAGTCAAAAATCGATTGACCTGGGTTGGGAAAATAATTGGTTGGTCTAGCGGGGCTTGGTATAAGGTAAATTCGGGATTGATAAAAAGAACAGAGGCTTCAACAAGGTAATGTACCTTGAGGTTTTGGAGCAGCTGACGGAACAGGGTGGCACTTCTTTTTAACTGATCTATTGGATTTTTGCATTCGCGTTTAGTTGCTGCAGAATAAAGTTTGTCCGATTCTAAATAAAAATCACCCTGAAAATTTTTAATATCTATTAAATGAATCATTCCTTGTGAAATAATCAATGTGTCAATTTGAAAATAGGAGCTGTTCACTTCAAGAAGTAGGTCATTGATGACAAACCTTTCTTCTTGAAGTATGCTTTCCGCAAGCAAGTCAAATTTTATTTCTCCTTCAAAGCCTTTTTCAAGGTTTAAATAGTGAAACAATTCCTTTTCCGGTAACTCCATTCGCACATGTAAATAGCGATTAGTCAATAATTCCGTTGATTCAGACCGACCTTTTAATAACATAATCCACTTCCTTTCTTAGTCTTTAAGTTTATTTTATAAAAAAATACTCATGATTCTATCAAAGGAATATGTCATTTCCGTTAACATTTGAACAAAGGAAATGAGAATAGACACTACGTCTGTTTTAAAAAGCATGCCCTATCAAAATTTTTTCGATGGGGCATGCAATTAACGGAATTTGTAAGGAGGACATTCCCTACAAAAAAGCGACTTCCCCCGGTGTCCTAGACTTATAATTGCAGCCCAGTCCACTGCCAATAGGTAAAATAAAATAGCATCATGATTACTATATAAAGCGGCATTAATAGGATACTAACTTTTAATAGACTGCTTGCGTCATATGAAATATTCCCCTCCTCATAAAAGAGAAGCAACGCTTTGGAGCTAACAGGAAAGGTTACACAATAGTTCATTCCTATTAAACTTAAAAAAACAACGGTTGAAGGATTCACACCGATCGTTTCGCTAAATAATAATAAGCCTGGAATAAAGACGATGGCACGTGTGGTATGTGATGTAATATATAAATGGCTTGTCACTGTTACGAGTAAGATAACGAAAACAATCAGCCATTCTGGAGCGTCTGAAAACAGATGGAGAACGCCTAGCATTTCATGTTCCATCCATTTCACTACACCTGTATCCACTAACACTTTTCCAAGTGCAGCGGCTGCAGCAACAAATACAATCAAATTCCATGAAACGGACTTCATTCCTTGTTTCCAGCTAATAATCCCGTAATTCGGCATCATAGTTAAAATCGCACCAATCATCGTAATAAAAGCAATATCATAGCCATGTATACCCTCTGATACCCAGCCTGCCATTAATAGGATAATTAGGATGAATGTCTTTTTTTCTGTTCGATTCATCCTTTTTTTCAATGGGGATTCCTCTATTGTTTGATTGACTGTTCCTACCTGTAATCCATGCTTCGGCCAGAGGGTCCATTTTATGATAAAAAAAGAAAGAAGCGTCATAATCATAGCGAAGGGTAGGCCCCATATAAACCACTGGATAAAAGAAATCGATTGATGAACGGTAGTTTCCAGCAACCCGATTCCGATTAAATGGGAACCTGCTCCGATAAGAGTAGCGGATGTGCTTGTTAAAATGATAATGGGTGCTAAAATAGCCAACACCCGCTGTTCTTTAGCCGTAAAATGTTCACTTAGCTGATGGATGATCGGCATGGATAGTGCTGCCCGGCCGGAAGTAGACGGGATAAAAAAGACGGATGAAAATAAAACCGAACTGACTCCAACGAGTACATGGCTTTTTTTCTGCGATTGACTCAATAGGATAAGAGTTAACCTTTCTGCTAATCCGGATTCTTTGACTGCTTCACCGATGATAAAGGAACCAATCATCAGCCAGACGACTTCCTCGGATAGTGAATAGTATAATAAATCAGGTTCTGCCGCATTCATGATAATCATAAACAAAATCAGTGAGATGGCTGTAAATCCAGCTGCTATTTTTGTTGTTATCCACAGTATCATCGCAGATAAAAAGGAAAACAAAGCAATCTTTGAGCGATAGTCCAGGCCATCAATAAATAGAATGCCTGCCAACATGAAAACATGTATTGCAATGAGGACGTATGGTTTTGACAATGGAAGAATCGACGCTTTTAAAGGGTGATGCTTTTCGATTCTTCTCTCCATTCTTGTTAACATATTAGATAGACACTTTCTTCAGGGATTTTCTTTGTGCCATTGCCCAGCCAATCGCAACCTGCCGTAAGACGGACTCCGTACTTTCTTCTATCCATTTTGGTGCCTTTTTCATGGCCTGTTCCAATGACGTTGGTTTTTGAATAATACTGCTATAGGCGTCTATACCCGCTTGATAGTTTAGAGCGGCTCCTTTTCCGATTGTTCCAGTAATGGCAATGACTGGGATATGATTCCTTTTTGCAATACGTGCAACCTCCGCTGGGATTTTTCCATTTGGAGTCTGAAAATCTAAACTGCCTTCCGCCGTCAAAACGATATCTGCCATTGAAATTTTTTCTTCTATATTAATAAAGTTCATAATGATATCGAATCGGGGATGTAAGGTGGCATTCGTGAATGCAAGCAGTCCGGCACCTAGCCCTCCGGATGCTCCGCTGCCTGGCAATGAACGAACGTCTAGCCCTGTTGCAGCTTGAATTAAATCGGCATAATGTTCTAATGCGGATGATAAGATTTCTACTTGTTTTGAAGTGGCTCCTTTTTGAGGTCCGAATACTCGTGCAACGCCTTGTTCTCCGCATAATATGTTCCTCCAGTTGCATGCAACATCAATCGGTACATGCTCTAATCGTTTATCCAGATGGTTGATACAGAGAGAATCGACTTTTAATAAATCCTTGCCGCCCTCGATAGGTACGATTTGGTGTCTCTTATCAAAAAATTGGATGCCTAATGCTTGGGCCATTCCTGCTCCGCCATCTGAAGTACCAGAGTCACCGCAGCCAATCAAGATTCGATCTACCTCTAAGTCTAGGGCGGATAGAATCAACTCTCCTACCCCATAGGTAGTCGTTTTTAAAGGGTTTCTTCTATCACGAGGCACAAGCTTCAGTCCAGATACAGCAGCCATTTCTATAACAGCAACCCGTTCTCCATTTTCTTCAAAGACTCCAAAGTAACTATTGATTTTCTTTCCGACCGGTCCTGTTACTTTTTTAAAAATGAGGTCGCCGCCTTTAAGGTTAATAATCGTTTTGGCAAATCCTTCGCCTCCATCAATCATAGGTATCACTTCCGTATCAATGGACTGATCAAAACGTTTCACGCCCCGGTCCATTGCTAAGGCGACTTCCTCCGCATCCAGACATTCCTTAAAACCTGAGGGAACAATTACAATTTTCATTTACAAACTCCTCCTAAAAAACTTTGATACTTTGTAATGTACTATCGAAAGATTAGAAGATTATGAGAGATTCATTAAAAATTGGGTAGGACAGGGAGGATGGGTGAAATGACAATCTAACTATATATGTCCTTCTTAATATTTCGACATATATTACTAGATATTTGACTCATCTAAGCGATATGGTCATGAAACGGGAGGAGCAAACTCGTTTTCTCCCCCCCGTTTCATGACCATATCGCAACCTTTCAGCTCCGCTTAAAGGCGTGTGAAAAGGACTTTTCACACGGATGAGTCAAATATCTGGCGTAAGAACCATGTTTACTACCTGCACATGATAGAAAAAGAATTCCTATGTCGATTCAATAAGTTGGGTATATATAGAAGAAGGAACCGTACAAGAAAAAAACTATCAGGATAGAGGGAATGATAGGAATGTTCATCCTTATGGTTAAGAAAAGCAGCATGGACGAGGAACCTGTCAACGTATTCACTTTAGGTAAATATCGGATTCTTACCAAGCTGATAATGGAAAATGACATCGGAGACAAATAGAGCTCTATTTTATTTCTTTCTAGTAAAAATATCCTAGTTTGTAAAAAGCCAAAATGATAGAATAGTATTTATACTATAATGTTTTAATTTTATAAAGTCAGCGAGAGAAGGGTGCAAATGAAGATAAAAACAAAGCTCATTTTACTAGTTACATTATTAGTTTTTGGTATTCTCATTTCTGGGAGTTTGGCCATTTTTCAAACGAGTGCATTAGGAAAAGCTTCCCGTGAAATAGAGGACTATCGTTCGCTGCAATTAACATTGAAATCGGTACAATATCGTTTTACGGGTATTTCTAATGACGAAAGAGCGTTCCTTCTAACGGGTGATAGTGAATTGGTAATGGGAACGGAAGAGAAAGTAAAAGAACTCGAGCAATATTTTAAACAAGCAAAACAGGTAAAGATGGACAGTGAAGGAACACAAAAGCTGGAAGAAATGCAACAAAACATGCAAGTTTATCTTGAATCACATAATAAAATGGTGAATGCTTATAACAATGGAGAAGAGGAAGAGGCATTAGCTATTCATCTGGAAGAACAAAGACAAATCCGAAAAGATTTAGTCGACCCAAGTGTGGAGAGTTTAATTGCTGGAGTAACAGAAACCATTGAAGAAAAAACAACATCGCTAGAAAGAATTCAAGATATTAGTTCCTTTATTCTTTTTGCAACGATGATTATTTGTGTTGTCACCGGATTATTTATTTCCTATTTCATTATAAAATCTATCAGCAAACCAATTATGATGATGAATGCGCGATTAAAGGAAATGGCAGAGGGTGAGGGTGACCTTACACAAGAGTTAACCATTAAGACACGAGATGAATTAGGTGAAATGGCTTCTTCGTTTAATCTAATGGTTGGGAAGTTAAGAGAACTCATTAGACAGGTGGCTGTTAATGCGGAGCAGGTGGCAGCAGCATCAGAGCAGCTGTCAGCCAGCTCAGAGGAAACGACAAAAGCAACCGAGCTCATTACTTCAACAGTCCAAGAGGTGGCTGTTGAAACAGATAGACAGACTCAGAGTTTGGATGAGTGTGATCGAACGATTCAGGAATTATATTCTTTAGTCAATCATGTGACTAGAAGTTCAGAAATCGTTTCTAACTCATCTATCCAAGCATCAGAGAAGGCTGTTGACGGCAACCATTCGGTTATCCAAATTATTGACCATATGGATGATATTAGCGAAACCGTGAATCAACTTTCTCAAAAAGTAATAAAACTGGGAGAACGTTCCGGCGAAATTAATGAAATCATTCGAGTCATCACAGGGATTGCGGATCAAACGAATCTGTTAGCCTTAAATGCAGCTATTGAGGCAGCGAGAGCGGGTGAACATGGACGTGGCTTTGCTGTTGTAGCTGATGAAGTGAGAAAGCTTGCTGAGCAATCCTCTGAGTCTGCGGGGCAGATTTCTTCACTGATTTCAGTCATCACAACAGATACAAACGAAACCGTTGAATCGATGAATGAAACGACCATTAAAGTTTCAGAGGGAATCCAATTTATCCAGAATGTCGGAGGTTCATTCAAACAAATTGAACAGGCCGTACAAGAGGTTTCATCTCAAATACAAGAAGTAACAACTGCGGTTCAACAGCTGTCAGCAGGAACAGAACAAATAGTAGGCAGCATAGGAATTGTGGCTGAGGTATCTGCAGCTGTAACAGGAGGGACGCAAAATATATCCGCATCTACCGAAGAGCAATTAGCTGCAATGGAAGAAATAACAGCCTCCTCAACATCCTTAACGACAATGGCAGAACAATTACAAGAATTAATTAAAAAGTTCAAAATATAGAAGTAGAGAGACTATTGGACTCCAGCATCGAAAGATACAGGATAGCAATCGACTGAAACAAAGGCACCTCGTCACGGGACGAGGTGCCTTTTCTATAGGTTACTTAGTATTTAAACTGTGAAACCGCTCCATATAATTCTTCTGCCATTTTGGAAAGAGATTTTGATGAAGTAGCAATTTCTTCCATGGATGACAATTGTTCTTCAGTGGAGGCTGCTACCTCTTCTGATGTTGCAGCGTTTTCTTCAGCAATGGCGGAAATTTCATTCGCAATTGCAGTCACTTCCTCAACTGCTGCAGCCATTTGTTGGACGGCTGCTGAAACCTCCTCCATTTGCGGAGTGATTTCATTGGTTGATTGGATAATGTTATTAAATTTAACAATAGCATCTTGCGAAATCTGAACACCTGTTTGAACATCCGTCATCACTCGTGTCATAACCGCTGCGGATTTTTCCGTATCGTGCTGGATTCTTTCAACAATCTGATAGATTTCCTTTGCATAATGCTGGGATTGTTCTGCTAATTTACGAACTTCTTCTGCGACAACAGAAAATCCTTTTCCGTGTTCGCCTGCTCTCGCTGCCTCAATGGCTGCATTAAGTGCAAGCAAATTTGTTTGATCTGAAATACCTGTAATAACATCAACAATCGAATGAACTTCCTTCGAACGCTCGTTAAGCGTTTTGATGATGAGGTTGGATTCTGTTACCGTTTGATAGATAGATTGCATTTGTGTCACGGTATCCTCTACCGCATGACCGCCATCCTCTGCGTATTGTGAAGCATGACGGGAAAGCTCTGCTACCTTTGATGAATTATCTGCAATCCTCATGACACCTTCTGAGATTTCGTGTAAGGACTGTGTGTTTTCTTCCATCTTGTGTGTTTGTCTTTCTGCAGAGGCTGAAACCTCCTGAATCGCTGTCGCCACTTGTTCGGTCACTAAGCCGGTTTGACTGGAGCTGGCAGATAATTCTTCGGATGCGTCTGATACATGTTTTGCGCTTGCTTCTATTTTTTGAACTAAATTTCGCAGATTGTCCTGCATTTCATTAAAGGCCAGGCCTAATTGTCCAATTTCATCATTCGTTTTAATTTCAATAGCTTCTGTTAAATTTCCCTGACTGATGGTTATAGCCTTTTCTTTAATTTTATTGAGAGGTCGCACAATTGATCGAATAATAAAGTAGACAGCGAAAGAACCAATTAAAACAGAAATCAGCATAACGATGACAGTCGTTTTGAGTATGGCCGAGGCCCGTTCACTAATCTCTGAGGAAACAAGATTACCAGCAATCTTCCAGCCTGTTAATTCATTGGTCATAAAACTCATAATTTTCTGTTCATCGTTAAGGGTATATTCAAAGGTGCCTTTTTCTTTTTCATAAAATTGATTGTAAAAGTCCTCGGATATGTCACTTCCCCCTGCCTGTTCTGGGTGAGAAATGAATTTTTTGTTTCCATCTAATAGCATGGCGTAGCCGCCTTCACCGACCTTCACTTGGTTCGTTAGGTCCTGTAAGAAAGCTAAGTCGATATCTACTGCAATGACAGATGACCCATTGCTGGTAGTTTGTGAAATAGTGATGACCATACTGTTTGTGCTCGCTGAAACATAAGGCGGAGAAACTATCACTTTGTCCGTTTGAGCCATTGACTCTTGATACCAAGGTCTTTCTCTTGGGTCATAATTCGGGTCCATTGCGACGTTCGGTTCTTGGATAAATGCCCCATCTTCAGTACCTACATAGATATTCGTTACTTCTGGATGGAATTTAATATATTGAGCAAATTTTTCGTGAAGGTTTGTTACATTGCTTTCCTCTTTCAAATCTGATGAAATGTCTCGGGCAAACTGCTCGACGTTTTGAATCTTGGATTCGATTTCATTATCAATGGTTGCATTTAATAGATTCAAACTATCATTGATTCCCATTAATACTTCATGTTCGACTGTATCTTTGGCGGTTGTATAGGAAAATCCACCTACAATGATAAGGGGAATAACTAAAATAAGAGCAAATGCCGTAATTAATTTTGTTCTCATATGTTTGAATCTAAATGGATTACGTCTATAACGGCTTATTTTCATAGCTTAACCTCTTCTTTCATTTTTTACATTGTTTAATAGAGCTTAGTAGAAAGCATGTATATACTTTTTCTAAAGGCTTTGTCAAAAATCTAGCTTATCAACATAGCACTTTAACAAAACCTTTCTAAAATAGGCCAAAAGTGACAGTTGTCACTCTGGTGAAAAAATAACTACATAAAATATACTACATTATATCTATATAATTATCTATAAAATTTATTCCACTCTTCACGGGCAGTAAGACCCCCATCTCAAGAATCAGACTATGTAAAAGCAGAAAGATGGGAGATTCATTACCTGTAAAGGTCCATTGATAGAATGACAGATGAAGAACGCCGCATTTGTGATAGCGTCTGTGTGACCCACATCCTGCGGATCACAACTAACCATGGATGGGGACGAAGAAACTCCCACTCATGGAAGGTTCACTTTAGTAGGAGATAAATAGGATAATCTGCAGTAAAAATGATTCCTAAGAAAGTATCCCAATAACCATGATCAGTATATGGAAAAAATTCTTTAGTACTCCTTATGTTAATATGGTAGAAATTATATTTATAAATGAATTATTTTTACAGGACTGGAGGGGAACCGTATGACTGAGAATATTTTTTGGAATGAAAAAGGACTCCAGGATCGGGAGTTTCTGAGGGTGAGCAATTGGATGACGCCTAATCCCCATTTTGTGGTAAGTGGAGATTCAATCGAACATGTTGCAGAGAAGATGGATTCGTTGAAGGTGGATTGTTTGCCTGTAGTGAATGCCAATCACCGGTTTATAGGAATGATTACTTTAAAACAATTATTTTCCTATCTTTTACATCGGGTAAAACGTGAGAGTGTTGTTGATGAGATACTGTTGACGAAGGTTGACCGTGTGCAGCCAGCTGACCTTGTTACCGACATTTTTTCTGTTCGTTTTGAACAGGTACCTGTCCTTGATAGCAGCGGGATTCTAGTAGGTATATTAAATCGCAGGGATATCCTTGATGGCTTATCAAAATATATCTATCGCTTAGAACAAAGGCAAAACGCGGTCGGGGCACTTCATGAAATTTTGGAAAGTGCTTATGAAGGAATTGTCGTGGTGGATGGAAACGGGATTATTCAGGAAATGAACGGTCGGTATTGCCGTTTTATTGGCCTGAAAAAGGAAGAAGCCATCGGCCGGCATGTTTCGGAAATCATTGAAAACACAGGCTTGCACGTTACTGTGACAACCGGAATTCCGGAACGGGGGGTGCTGCAGAATATTCAAGGTCAGGATATGGTGGTTCATCGGATTCCGATTTGGAAGGAGGGAAAAGTTGCCGGGGCCATCGGGATGTTAATCTTTGAGGGAGTGACTGAGGTTTATAAAATTTATGAAAGTTTACAGGAGAGCCATCAGAAGAAAAAGGCGAAGAAGGAGCTGTTAAGCTTTCAAAAAGAAAAGGACAGCCGCATTACGCTTGATGATATTATCGGGACGAGCACCGAGATTCAGAATGTCAAACGGATTACGAGAAAAGCGGCAAGAACCTCTGCTACGGTGCTGATTTCGGGGGAGAGCGGGACCGGGAAGGAAATGTTTGCGAAGAGCATTCATCATTTAAGTCCTTTTTCAAATGGTCCATTTATAAGTGTTAATTGCGGTGCGATTCCTGAGCATTTATTTGAATCAGAACTCTTCGGTTATGAGGAAGGTGCTTTTACCGGAGCGAAAAAAGGCGGGAAGCCGGGGAAGTTTGAACTGGCAAACAATGGAACCATTTTTCTCGATGAGTTGGGAGAAATGCCCCCGCTCATGCAAACGAAATTATTACGCGTTTTACAGGAAAAAGAAATCGAACGTGTCGGAGGTGTGAAAAAATATCCAATTAATGTTCGTATTATTGCAGCCACGAACCGCAATTTATTGCAAATGGTGTACGAAGGAGGATTTCGTGAGGATCTGTACTATCGTTTAAACATTATCCAAATTCATATTCCTCCGCTGCGCGAAAGGAGGAAGGATATTCCCATTTTAATGGCCCATTATTTAAAGGTATTATGCGATAAATACCAAATGGCAAGGAAATCCTTTACATCAGAAGCGGTATCTGCTTTTATGGAATATTCATGGAGAGGAAATATACGTGAACTGGTGAATACCATTGAACGATTAGTGACCCTGACAGATGAAGATTCAATCGATATTTCCCATTTGCCTAAATATATTATTGAGGAAACCAACGCGCAGATAGAGGGTCCAAAAGGTGGAATAATCACAGAGGTGTTTGAAAGTGACCTCCATAACGATAGGAGAGCAGGTGCGTTCGAAAGCAATCGTCATGATGACAGCAGAGCAGAATTTCAGCAGCCGCTTCTGGCTGCTGCGACAGTGATTGAGGAAGCAAAACAAATCGGAGACCAAAAAGAAAAAGAGTTGATTATTAAAGCTCTCAAATCCGCAGGCGGGAATAAATCGCAGGCTGCGAAAATCTTAGGTATCCATCGAACCACCCTCTATCAAAAGGTAAAAAAATACGGAATTCACTAAATTCCGTATTTTTTGTTGTTTTTATGTAGCGATATCACTACATAAAAACAACAACTGTAGGGTTACGGCTACATATTTCTAGCTATAAAACTTTAATTTTAGTGGTTTTTAAAGTTGGCACGGTACTTGCATATAGAAATAGTGAAAAGTAAAAAAACATAAAAAATTTAAAAAGTGGAGGAACTATCTATGCAAAGCTTTGCCGTCTTACGATCACCAAAATCTATTTTTTATGGTAGAGAGGCTTTTAAGCAGGTAGGAAAGGAATCTGCCCTACGAGGAACGAAGGCACTTATTGTAAGTGATCAGATTATGAATTCACTGGGGTATGTGAAAGAGTGCCAAACCCTGCTTGAAAAAGAAGGCGTTTCCAGCGTTACATATCTTGGTGTTGCCTCTGAACCGACTGATCAGTACGTTGATCAATCATTAGATCTTTTTAAAAAAGAAAATTGTGATGTTATCATTTCTGTCGGTGGGGGAAGCTGCATTGACACTGCCAAGGCCGTCGCTGTTCTTGCGACAAATGAAGGGTATATTGGCGATTATATGGGCGGAAAGAAAATAGCAAATCAGGCTCCTGTTCCACACATTGCTATTCCTACAACCGCTGGTACCGGTTCTGAAGCTACAGATGTAACCGTTATTACGAATATCAAGGAAGACATCAAAATGATGGTCAAGCAGCCTGCATTTATGCCGGAAGTAGCTATTGTTGATCCGCTGCTGACACTTTCATCACCGAGAAACGTAACAGCCGCAACAGGTGTAGATGCCCTTTGTCATGCGATTGAGGCGTATATCTCAAAGAAAGCTCAGCCAATGACCGATACATTCGCATTATCTGCCATCAAATTAATTATTGGAAATCTGTTAACCGCTTACAATGAGGGTGAAAATGTGGATGCCCGCGAAGCGATGTCACTTGGTTCTCTTCAGGCAGGAATGGCTTTCTCAAATGCCTCTGTTTGTTTAGTGCATGGTATGTCTCGTCCAATCGGAGCTCTATTCCATGTTCCACATGGCATTTCTAACGCGATGTTGCTCCCGGCCGTTCTTGAGTACAGCAAAGAGGCGTGCATCGAACGCTTAGCAGATATCGGAAGAATTTTTCAGCCGAATGCCGACGTTTCTAATGAGGAGGCAGCAGAAATTGCCGTTTCTTCTATTAAAGAACTATGCTTGCAGTTAAATATCCCGAATTTAAGAGGATGGGGAATTGACCAGAACGTTTTTGAGGAAGTTCTTGATAAAATGGCTGCTGATGCGATTGACAGTGGAAGTCCTGGTAATAACCCGCGAGTTCCTAGTCATCAAGAATTAATCGAGCTTTATCGAATTTGCTTCGATTACCAGCTCGCATTACAAGAAAATACATTATAGATGATAGCAAGGTGAATTTGGGGACAGGGGAGAGATACCATGTTTGAAATGCTGGGGTTAATTGCATCACTTATACTTTTAATGTACTTAACAATGAAAGGTATCAACATTATCGTCGCAGCTATTATTAGTACCATCCTTGTTGCAATAACAGGTGGCCTGAATTTAGGAACTGCACTGTCAGAGCATTATATGACAGGGTTTACTGGGTATTTTAAGTCTTGGTTTTTAATTTTCTTACTAGGGGCCATTTTCGGTAAAATTATGCAAGAAACCCTTGCTGCAGATAGTATTGCGAATTGGGTTAAAAACACGTTAGGACCATCGCGCGCCGTTTTTGCGGTTGTTGCTGCAGCGGCCATGATGACATACGGCGGAGTTAGTTTATTCGTAGTTGGATTTGCCGTGTATCCGATTGCTGTTTCCTTATTCAGGGTAGCGAACCTGCCGCACCGTTTTATTCCAGCTGCACTGGTATTTGGTTCAATTTCCTTTACAATGACGGCACCGGGCTCACCGGAGATTCAGAACTTAATTCCAACTGAATTCTTTGGAACAAAGCCAACGGCAGGAGGAGTTATTGGGGTGTTGATGGCGCTATTAATCATGGTAGTTGGCGGCATCATGCTTAGCAGAATGGTCAAAAAAGCGGTTCAAAATGGAGAAACCTTCTCCCTGCCGAATCAATTGGGCCATAACGAAACAGCAGCGGCACTGGCTGATGAGGAATTAGAGGCGCAAAAGCCTTCACATTCAACAGAGCCGAAGGAGTTGCCAAATATCATATTTGCCTTTTTACCATTAGCAAGTGTGATTGCGCTTCTAAATATTGTTTCGAATTTTACGACACCAACAACAGCGGCACTGATTTCATTAACAAGCGGAATCGCGATTGCTTGCCTGTTAATGTTCAAATTCCTGAGAGGTTTTTGGAATGCGTTGGCTAAAGGTTCACAAGATGCTCTTGTAGCTGTTGCTAATACATGTGCCGTTGTTGGGTTCGGCAGCGTGGCTGCGCAAGTTTCTGCATTCCAATCACTTGTCGATGCATTAGTGAGTATTCCGGGACCTCCGCTAATGGGCTTAGCCATTGCGGTAACGTTAATCTGCGGAATTACCGGTTCTGCTTCAGGTGGTTTGGGTATTGCTTTGCCAATCCTGGCACCAGTATACATGGCTCAGGGCATGGACCCAGGTGCGATGCACCGAATCTCAGCGCTTGCATCAGGCGGACTTGATTCTCTGCCGCATAATGGATATGTCGTTACCACTATCAGGGCCATTTGTGGTGAAACCCATAAACGTTCTTATTGGCCAATTTTCTTACTGAGCGTCGTGCTACCAACAATTGTCTTAGTATTGGCTACATTCTTATATACCATTTTCTAAGAGTTTGAGAGATTGACTTAGTATATAACAAAGCCTGAGGGGACGAATTCTAGGGTAATAGTAACCGTCTATTGTTCTAGAATTTGTACCTAACAGGCGGCAGGCGAGAGGTAAAACATTGAAGTTCCACTTTTTAGTGAGTGGAACTTAGGGATTACATTCGTTTGTTATGAGGGAAACTTTACCAGGTAAAGAAGTTATTTTTAAAATAATCATTTAACTTTAATAAAAGGGAGAGTAATAGATTATGACTACAACAACTGTTAAAACGTTAAAAAATTTCGTGGGCGGCCAATGGGTAGAAGCTAAAACTGATAAATATGAGATCGTTGTGAATCCAGCTACAGGTGAAGAAATTGCACAGGTTCCACTATCCACTCGTGAGGATTTAGACGCTGCTGCTGCAGTGGCAAAGGAAGCATTCAAGACATGGAGCAAAACGCCAGTACCAAAGCGTGCCCGCATTCTGTTCAAATATCAGCAGTTATTAATAGATAATTGGGAAGAGCTTGCTAAGCTAGTAACAATCGAAAATGGGAAAAGCTACAAGGAAGCTTACGGCGAAGTACAACGCGGGATTGAGTGTGTGGAGTTTGCTGCAGGAGCACCGTCACTAATGATGGGTAAACAGCTTCCGGATATTGCTTCTAGTATGGAATCTGGAATGTACCGTTATCCTGTTGGAGTTGTTGGCGGTATCACTCCATTCAACTTCCCAATGATGGTACCTTGCTGGATGTTCCCGCTTGCCATTGCGTGCGGAAATACATTTGTCTTAAAGCCATCTGAAAGAACGCCATTGCTTGCGAACCGTTTAGCAGAGTTATTTGCAGAAGCAGGACTTCCAGAGGGTGTCTTAAATATTGTTCACGGAGCACATGATGTAGTAAATGGTTTGTTAGAAAATAAAGATATCCCAGCAATCTCCTTTGTTGGTTCTCAGCCGGTTGCGGAATATGTATACAAAACAGCTGCTAATAATGGCAAGCGCGTACAAGCTCTAGCAGGAGCAAAAAACCACTCCATCGTTATGCCTGATGCTAACCTGGATTTAGCTGTAAAAGAAATCATCGCTGCAGCTTATGGTTCTGCCGGTGAACGATGCATGGCTTGTTCCGTTGTTGTAGCTGTCGGTGATGCAGCTGATACATTGATTCAGACGCTGAAGGAAAAGGCTGATGAAATCAAAATTGGCAACGGTATGGAAGAGGATGTCTTCTTAGGACCTGTCATCCGCCAGCAAAATAAAGAAAGAACAGTACAATATATTGAAATTGGCGAGCAGGGAGGCGCTACATTAGTTCGCGATGGCCGCTTGGATGCTGCGTATAGTGAAGATGGCTACTTCGTTGGGCCAACTATTTTTGATAATGTAAACCCATCCATGAGAATCTGGAAAGAGGAAATTTTCGCACCGGTATTATCTATCGTTCGTGTGGAAACTCTTGATGAGGCAATCGAATTAGCTAACCAATCTGACTTTGGAAATGGTGCATGCTTATTCACACAGGACGGAAGCAACGTTCGCAATTTCAGAGAAAATATTCAAGCAGGTATGCTTGGTGTTAACGTAGGAGTACCAGCACCAATGGCCTTCTTCCCATTCTCTGGCTGGAAAAATTCATTCTACGGCGATCTTCACGCTAACGGTTCTGATGGCGTTGAGTTCTATACAAAGAGAAAAATGCTTACTGCACGCTGGTAAGATTATATTTGAGGGAGTTTAGAGCAGCAGCCTGCTCTCCCTCCACCTATTGCAATGACAAAGAGGATGCTCACTTATGGGCATCCTCTTTGCGTTGCCATGGAAAAACTTATTTTTGCTTCTTCTTGGTTATCCTACCAGAACATAGGCATTTCTTGACGTTTTCTAAACATTCTTGCTATGCTATCACCATTGTGAACGAGCGGATGCTTCCTAGTAAAAAAAGAACGATATCTGCTCGATGGAGGGGATTTAATGGAGGTTATACGAAATCAATTAACCAATCTAACGCGTAAACAAATCGTGCTGTATACTCTTCTGATTCTGTTTTTTATATCTTATATTCTATTTGTTAACTACAATTATTCTTTTTACAAAACACCCATTGCTGTGATTGTTGAAACGGATCTGCAGGAAACGACAGAAACAGTAGACCCTTTTCAGAATAAGGATCAGGTAACAACACAGCATCTTACAGCACAGTTGAAAAATGGGAAAGAGAAGGGGAGGCTAATCCATTTAATCAATGAATATTCCACCTCTGGCGCTTACGACCATGCATTCCAAGCAGGGGATGAAGTGTTTGTGACTATAGATTCCAACGGTAAAGAGTTGACTGGAACGATTAAAGAGGTAAAGAGGGATAAATATCTGTTACTGATGATATGGGTGTTTATTTTTACCTTATTAATGGTTGGTCAAAAGCAAGGCTTGTTCGCGATTATCAGCTTGGCTGTTAACGCTGTACTGTTATCCTTTGCCTTGGATGTGTATATCCAGACATCGGCGACTAGTTTATTGTTAATCTGCAGCATAAGTGCGGTCTTATTTACCGTTATTTCACTGTTTCTTGTGAATGGGTTTAATGAAAAAACGTATGCGGCGATTATTGCTACGCTTCTTGGAACGTTTCTGTCACTGCTCATTACTTATCTGGTCATGGAAATCACATCGGAAAAAGGTCTTAAATATGAAGAAATTCAATTTATCACGAGACCCTATCAGATGGTGTTTATGGCTGGGTTATTCATCGGTTCACTAGGAGCTGTTATGGATGTTGCCATTACCATGTCCTCTTCGATTTTTGGTGTGTACGAAGAGAATCCTGGAATTTCAACGAAAGCGCTGAGGAAGTCGGGATTGGATATTGGAAAAGATATTATGGGAACGATGACGAATATTTTATTTTTTGCTTATATTAGCGGCTCGATTCCGATACTGATTTTATATTTGAAAAATGCCAATCCACTAGGGTTTACGCTCTCTATCAACCTTTCCTTAGAATTGGCACGGGCATTGGCAGGCGGGATTGGCATTGTCTTAACCATTCCAATCGGTCTTTATACGGCGATTTTTTTCGTTAATCGAAAGAGGGCAAGAGGATGAATGTATTAGTCGTATTGGCAGCCATTTTATTTCTATTAATGACGCTTATTGGCGGGAAAAAGGGAGCAAAGTCATTTTTGGCGATATTCTTTAACTTTGCTGTTCTCCTATTGATAATTTTGTTGATGAACGATCCTAATCTTGATCCAATCATCTTAACCTTCATTGCCTGTATTCTCATTAGCTGTATTACACTCTTTTTTATTAATGAGGTAAACAGCAAAACGACCATCGCCTTTCTCTCAACGCTTATTACGATTGTGATTTTGCTCTTTTTTATTGTACTTGTGAACAAAATGGCCATGATTCAGGGGTTTGGAGAAGAAGAAATTGAGGAGCTTAGCAGCTATTCTCTTTATATTGGAATCGATTTTGTTAAAATTGGTGCTTCCGTCATTATCATGAGTACTATTGGTGCGATTGTGGACGTGGCGATTTCCATTGCTTCGCCGATGCGGGAAATCTATCTTCATAATCCGTCTATCAGCCGGAAGGCCTTGTTTAAAGCAGGCATCAGCATCGGGAAGGATATTCTCGGAACAAGTGCAAATACGTTATTCTTTGCTTTCTTTGGCAGCTACTTAGGATTGCTGATTTGGTTCAAGGATTTATCCTACTCGTTAGGGGAAATCGCCAATTCTAAAATTTTTAATGCTGAAATGATTACTATCCTATGGGCAGGGATAGGTGTGGCCATGAATATTCCTATTACGGCTTGGATCACGGCCTCTTTCTTAGTGATGAAAAAAGAACGGAAAACAGACTGACACTTTGATGAAATTTGGGGTCTGATACATTTCTCACGGATAAGTCAAAAATTTGATTTTTCAACGATATATGTTAATACCGTCTATTTAAAAAAGTCAAAAATTTTGCGACGAGAGACCTGTTCTTGTGTTCCACCAGACATTATTTTATATTACAATAAGATTTGGAGTTTTCGAATAGTTAGTATGAATCTTTATAAAAATATATGTCGAGGTGATTGTTGTATGAAATTAACGTACACAGGTAAAACAAAGGATGTTTATGCATTAGAGGATGGAAATTATTTATTGAAGTTTAAAGACGACGTAACTGGTGTGGACGGAGTATTTGATCCAGGTGCTAACACAGTCGGACTCACTTTAGAAGGTGCGGGCCGTGCGGGTTTACGCTTAACCAAACACTTTTTTGAAATTTTAAAAGAAAAAGGAATTCCTACGCATTACATTGATGCGAATATTGAAGAAGCAACAATGACTGTTAAGCCTGCGGAAGTGTTTGGAAAAGGGTTAGAGGTTATTTGCCGCTTTAGAGCAGTTGGCAGCTTCTTACGCAGATATGGTTTATACGCAGAAGAAGGACAAGCACTTGACGCATTTGTAGAAGTGACGCTAAAGGACGATGGCCGTGAAGATCCTCCAATCAGCGAAGATGCGCTAGATATGCTTGGCATTCTTTCTAAAGATGAATATCAGGTATTAAAGTCATTGACTCAGCAAATCGCACATGTTGTGAAGGACGAGCTTGCGAAGAAAGAGATTGAGTTATACGATATTAAATTTGAATTCGGCCGTGTTGGCGAGAATAAAGAAATTGTTTTAATCGACGAAATCTCCGGCGGAAATATGCGCGCGTATAAAAATGGAGAGTATATTGAACCGCTTGAGTTAGAAAAAATGTTTCTATAAAATAAAAATGCCTGCCCTAGTGCTGTGTTAAGTGAACTAGGGACAGGCATTTTTCTTGTAAGGTCTTGGAGGTATCCGGATTTTGACAAAGGAAGCGAGAAAAGCGGAAGCAGAGTCCGAACCCAAGCCTTATTCGGACAAAGGAAATCAAACAATGTGTAATGTGGTCCAAATACATGCCACTTTTATAGACTGATAATAATTTAAAAGGTGATATTAAACTCGTCTTACCTTTTTAGCCTGCTTTTACATAAAAAGGATTTTGGATATCCCGCTCTATTCTTTCTCTCCAAATAAATCATTTAATATCTCCCGTGCGGCCTTTTCGCCGGTTTCAACTGCTCCATTTAAATAGCCTTGAAAATCAACCGATGTATGTTCACCGGCAAAGAATAGATTGCCTTCTCTTTCTCCAGCTATCCCGGCAAATGATGTATACTGTCCAACCTTCCAAAACGAATAAGAACCTTTTGACCACGGGTTGCTAAGCCAATGGTCGATTGTGGCTAATCCATTCCAGTTCCTATTGCTTCCCGGTAAAACAGGTTCCAACTTGTCCAAAACGCCCTTTGTTATTGCCTTTAGTTCCTTATCATTAGTAGGATTCAATTTGGCAGCTGTCCCGGCGCCTGTATAGTCTACGAGAATACCCCATTTTCCTTTTTGAGCACGAGAGGACTCAAAGGTATTTTGGTACCCTGTATCCGAAAAGGTTTCTCCATTATTACCAAGCTTTCTCCAGAACCGATTAGTAAACTGCAGATGTAGTTTTGTATTGACACCCATTCCGGTCTCTTCAATAGCCATTTTTTTTAACATACGAAAACGGGCATTCTTGTAATCTATCATTTTTAATAGACTAAATGGAATGGTCAAAATGACTTTATCAGCCGTAACTTCCCACTCTTTTTCACCGTTTCGGAAGAAGAGCCTGACTTCGTTTTGCGTATTTTGCTCTACTTTTATCAACTGGGAATGTAACACAATTTGTCCCTTTAGCTTCTCAGCTAATAACATAGCCAGCTGTTCATTCCCGCCTTTAATACGAAATCTTTCATCCGATTCTCCATACAACTGTAACCGGCTTTTTTGGGCGTATCCTAATAAATAGAGGAGGTTTAACGCACTTTGCTCCTCCGCATCTGCTCCATATTCAATGGTATAAGCAACTGCAAGCAACTGACCAAATCGCGAATCCATGCCGCCTGGAACCATTTCATTAATATAATCAATAACAGACATATGATCAAGCTCAAAGCCCCGTTCTGTAAAGGTATGATACAGCGTTGTGTCTCCTACCTCTGCTAAATCCTGCTGCAACTGAGGATAAATGTGCAGGAAATCATTTGTCGCATCATCAAAGCTATAAGGGGCCCCGTTGAAAAAGTAAAACGGCTCTGTTCCCCGTGTTTCGGCCTCAATTAAATCATCAAGCACTAATCCAAGCTCACCGGCAAGTGCTATAATCTCAGTATGTGCTGTATCGATTAATTCTCCCCCGCGCTCAACCATTTGACCATCCTTGAAGGCATCTTTTTTTGTCCAACACCGTCCCCCAACCCGATTCGATGCCTCATATATAACAGCAGAAATCCCTGCCTGCTTTAAGCGATAAGCACTCGTGAGGCCTGCTAAGCCTGCTCCGACAATGACGATTCTTGGCTGCTGTTTCGTTACCCCTTTACTGTTTGGAGGTCGCTTATTTTTCCCATACTTCTTCTTTGCTGGGTTTTCATCCGAATTCCTCTTAACTTGTCCACTCTTATTCTGCCTCTCCATTTCCATATGCGCAGTTGCATATGCCCTCTGCAGCATACTTGCCAATGGTGTACGTGCCACAGAACCATCTCCTGTAAGTAAAAAATGTCACTATATTCATAAAATATGAAAGGAATCATTTATTTGATATAGGACATTCATTTGAATAAGGAGAAATGGGTTTTGAAGGGAAGGTGCAAATGTGAAACATGGGGAATGTACCAAGTCCCTCGTTGTACGCTAGTAAAAAAGGTTTTTTTCTAGATTAAATAGAATATATTTAATCATATTCCCTATAAGGAGGAGCAGCAGTGGAGAAGTCAAAAGTCATTGGAATAATCGGTTCTGTGGGAAGTCTTCTTTATTGCGGGTATTTTTTATTTAATAATCCTTATGTTCATGCTAGCCCAGAGCTAGATGCTCTTGCTTCATTCACAATGATGTTCTTTCTTCCTATGTTTATAGCTATATGTGCAAGTCTTTCTTTAAAGCCTTTATTGCTGATCACTTGTTCGGTATGGGCAATGCCATTATCCTTATATCTGACAGCAACTCCAGGCGTTTTCAAATGGCTCATTATCGGACCATTCCTGGTATTCATTGCTGGAGCCATGATGCTAAAAAAGTCAAGAAACAGGTGAAATAGATGTTTTTTCTTATGCTGACAGGGATGATGATTTCTTTTGTTGTCGGGACAACATTACTGATTCAAGATAAAATTCTCTTTGGTTCAATTGGTGTGGGTGTTGGAATTCTCTTGCTGCTATTCATCGTTATCTATTATGGGAAAAATAAAAAAAGAAGAAAGAACCTTGATTGTACTCCGGACTGTGGTTTTCCAGATTGCGATGCAGGTCCTGATTGCGATTGCGGGCCAAATTGTGATTAAGCTAGAGCGAGTCTTTGCAATTGTTCCCTGTCACCGGATGAAATCTAGGAGTCTAACGATAATGGGTTACACACTGCCATTATGTGCCAGATGTACAGGAATACTAGCAGGTTATTTATTTTTTCCCATCTTTTTAATCGCCGGGTGGAATCTCCCATTATGGCTCGGCATTCTACTAAATTTCCCTATGATCATCGACGGTTGGACACAGAAAAAGAAATACCGAATGAGCAATAACACATTGAGAGTCGTAACCGGGATCGTATGCGGCTTTGGCCAGAGTATTATTATTGTTGGGGTTAGCGGGGGGATTGTTTCACTTGCCGGGTAAATGAAGTGTGATAAGGCAGAGCATAAAGGACCCTCACTTGCGAAAGCAGGCAACTCCCAGAATACCTTAAATGAAAAAGAGTGTAAGAAATTCCTTACACTCTTTAACTTTATTACGATTTTTGCTTGAAATAATCCATAAATGCCTGAAAGATCTCAATCCCTTGATAGGATAAAAGAGTAAGAGCTGTCAGTGAAAACATTCCAATCATTATAAATCTAATCCACAACATGTTTGTGTCCTCCTTTAAAATAAAATGTTCATGATTATTTTAAAGGTGCGATGATCACATAATTTGATTGATAAAAAATGGGTGTGAGTAATGTTTTTCTTCTTATGTGTTGAATGAGAGAAGGGGTAACGTTTGTAAAAAAATAGGAAAATAGCAAAAGAGAAATTAGCGTACTGAAGTAGATTAATTTATCTTTATCACCAATGGGGTCATATTCGTTAGGAAAACTTTCATGATCCATCACTATTTGGTTTTCATAATGGAGTGGACTATGATGGTCTATATAGGTCTGGCAAATGCCGGAAAACAGTAAAAGAAAAATCAGAGCTAAGTATCTAACCATCATCTCACTCCCCTCAAAATGTATTAGTATTTATTATATGCTAAAACGGAATAAATTTGAACCTTTTCACTATGTTAATAGCGTTTTTTCTTTTTACGAGGAATGGTTCGGATAGAGGAAAGTGAAAAACTTGGCGCAGAGTTCGAACTCAGAGCTCATTCTGACAAAGGAGAGCTTATAGCTCGGACCCCAATCCAGTCACACCTTTTATTTTTAGGCTTTGTTAAAGTACTGTGTTAATAGGCCAGATTTTTGACTCATTCGTGTGAAATGACCATACAGCTTAAATGAGTCAAAAATCAACAATATTATTTAACAAAGCCTATTTTAAACAAACGTTTGATTGAATAAAAAAATTATACCAATCACATATATCCATGAGCGCTTCTCTATCCAAATGCCCCATATCATTGTAAAATATAGATTACTAGAAAGGGGTCGCAGCCCTTTTATTTTTCGGGAATATTTATCTGAAAATTTCTAATCTACAAACAAAGAGAGAGGGAAACATATGACTGTTGTCAAGCAATTAAAAAAGGAGCCAAAAGCAGAGTCCAAGTCAAGGGGGACTTGGATTATTTTAGTAGGAATCATTTTTATCGCTATCAACCTAAGGGCTCCGTTAACTTCTGTGGGACCGCTTGTTGATTCTATTCGGGATCATTTGCATATATCCAACACATTAGCAGGACTGATTACTACCGTGCCACTGCTTGCATTTGCCTTCTTCTCGCCTTTTGTCCCCAAATTGGCGCGAAGGTTTGGAGCGGAAGGTGTTCTGTTAGTTTCGATTATTCTTCTAACCATTGGAATTAGCTTGCGATCCGTGCCTGGTGTTGCCACTCTTTATATTGGTACGGCTGTCCTTGGCGTGGCCATTGCTGCAGGGAATGTTTTGGTTCCAAGTTTGATTAAGCGGGAATTTCCTGAAAGAATTGGCCTCATGACTGGTGTCTATTCGATTTCGATGAATTTATTCGGTGCTATTGCGTCCGGTATCAGTGTTCCCGTGGCGATTGGGTTAGGCTATGGCTGGCAAGGGGCGCTTGGAGTTTGGGGAATTCTTAGTTTCGTATCCATTCTATTTTGGCTTCCGCAAATGAAGCGCCGTTCAGACCAAACGTCAGCGGCTGTTTCTCAGCATACAGCCAATCAGCCTGTGAATATTTGGCGTTCTTCGCTTGCCTGGCAGGTTACGCTGTTTATGGGTCTGCAGTCGATGGTGTTTTATGTACTGGTAACGTGGCTTCCTGAGCTGTTAAAACAGCAGGGCCTAAGTGCGGAACAAGCGGGCTGGCTGCTTTCAATTATGCAGATTACTGTACTGCCTGTAACGTTTATTGCTCCGATACTCGCTGGCCGAATGTCCAACCAGCGTCTATTAGTTGCTATTACAGCCCTGTGTCTTTTCATTGGAAATATCGGCTTGCTTTACGGCAGCATAGAGTTGATTCTTTTATGGGTGGTTATTCTTGGATTAGGAGCAGGATTTTCTTTTGGGCTGGCCATGGTGTTTTTCGGCTTACGTACAAGAAATGCGCAGCAAGCAGCCGAACTGTCGGGAATGGCTCAGTCTGTTGGTTATTTATTGGCCTCTACAGGACCAACTCTTTTTGGTTATCTGCAGGAGCTAACGAATAGTTGGACAACCCCTCTTCTATTATTGGTAGGTGCATCCGTATTGATTTTTATTGTTGGGATGGGTGCAGGCAGGAACCTATTTGTTGGTGATAAATCCTAATAAGCGAGCGAGTTCTTTTGCTTCTATAGATAGTACTTGGTGAAGGAGGGAAGTAATAGTCCCTCCTTTATTTTATTGAGAAAAAGCAACCTTTCATAGCGGAAAATATTATATCGAAAAAACTATCAAAAAAATGAGAGTTTTTATATAATTGAAAGTAATCAGTGCGCGGTGCTTATTTATTCATCACTTTAGGCTAATTTAGAACCGCAGAACAAAAAGGGATTAGGGCTTTTCATTATTTATAACAGCGAGGGAAGAGTATGGATTTCACTTTTGACCAAAAAAATATCATTCTTGTTATTTTTTCAATCGTCATGACTTTAGTCGTTACTTGTTCTGTATTTGCTCTTTATCTGCGGAAGAGGAACAACCAATGGTCAACATTAAAAACCTATGAACAATACTATCACTCCCTTTATCAACAGAGTCCAGATCTTATCCTTATTTTTGACCTGGAGGGGAATGTACTAAGTGCAAATCATGTTATAGAGGCCTATGGTTATACAGAGAATGCATTAGTACATCAACCGTTTATTTTTTATGTTGTGCCAAAGCATAGAAAAAAGACCATGAAGCATTTTTATCAAGCCAAAAAAGGAAAATCATCTAACTACAATACTGCTATATATGGTAAAAATGGGGACCGTTTTGAGTTATTTGTAAAAAACGTCCCCATCATTGTTGATGAACAAATTGTTGGTGTGTATGGGATTGCAAAGGATATGACGGTATTTAATCAGGTACAGAAGGCATTAATAGAAGCAGAGTCTAAATATCGGAGTTTGGCAGAAGATACAATCGAATACATGGCCTATCATGATCGTTTAACAGGGTTGCCTAATCATTATCACTTTTGTCAGCTTCTAGAGGCCTCTTTAGCTGATTCAACTATAAATCAGCTTGCTCTATTATACGTTGATTTAGATCAGTTTAAATTAATAAGAGATACGATGGGGCATGAGATAGGGGATCAATTGATAAAAGCTGTTTCAGAAAGACTAGCAGACTGCATCCATCAACAAGGGGACATGGCTAGATATGAGGGAGATGAATTTTTAATTTCCCTGCCAAATGGCCATAGGGAGGAAGCCGCGGACGTTGCCAATCGTATTATCGATGGCTTTAGGGCTTCATTTTGTTTAGAGCAATATGAGCTATTTATTACACCAAGTATTGGCATTAGTCTTTACCCAACAGATGGAGAGAGTGCGGAGGAATTAATTAAAAAGGCTGATTCAGCGATGTATCAAGTAAAACGCAGCGGAAGAAATCATTATAAATTTTATAGTTTTAGCCAAAATGAACATACTTATGAACGTTTAGAATTGGAAACAGATCTTCGTAAAGCACTAGAGCAAAAGGAGTTTCAGCTTTATTATCAGCCCAAGCTTCATTTAACCTCAGGTAAAATGTCTGGTGTAGAGGCGTTAATTCGTTGGAAACATCCTGAAAAGGGATTTATTTCTCCAGGGGAATTTATTCCTGTAGCAGAAGAAATGGGATTGATTATCCAAATGGGCGAATGGGTTTTACGAACTGCATGTATACAAGCAAAAGCTTGGCAAGATGAAGGGCTGCCGCCATTTCAAATATCCGTTAACCTTTCTGTTCTTCAGCTATATCAACCGAATTTGGTTGAGCAGGTTCGACTTATTTTAGAAGAAACAGGACTTGACCCTCGGTATCTTGTCATTGAAATAACAGAAACTATGATGATTGACAGTGATCATGCACTAAAGGTTTTGAGGGATTTAAAAAGTTTAGGTGTTGCAATCAGTTTAGATGACTTTGGAACAGGATATAGTTCTCTTCATTATCTAAAGGAAGTGCCGATTGATAAAATAAAAATTGACCAAGCTTTTATCCGTAATTGTACGATTGACTCCAATGATGCAATCATTGTTAAAACGATTATAGCCATGGCACATCAGTTAAAGCTTGAAGTGGTAGCAGAAGGGGTTGAACGAAAGGAACAGTTAGTATTCCTCCAACGCAATCTTTGTAATGTTGCCCAAGGATTTATGTTTTCTAAACCGCTGCCTCCAGAGGAACTTGTGCAGGAAATAGCTAAAATAGAACAAATTATTGAGCATGCGGGAATTCCACAAGAACTATCGAATCAAAAATGGATGAATGAAGCATTAAAAGTGGCCCGTCAAGAGTTAGTTGATACGATTAGAAATCAGCAAGGGATGATTTTTAAATATGTGGAAGAGGAGGGTGAATTTATTCATACATTATGTGATGGAGAGTTAATGTATCGAATGGGTCTCATCCCGGAACAAATAATCGGAAAGAGCTTGAATGATTTCTTCCCGCCAGAAATAGCAGAAGAGAAAAGAAAACATTATTGGAGGGCTTGGAATAACGAGGAGAATGTCTCGTATGAAGGCCTAATCAATGGTGTTTATTATGTGGCCTTACTAAGGCCTGTACGAAAAGGAGGTAAAGTAGTAGAAGTTATTGGGTCTTGTGTTGATATTACGAAACGAAAGCAGGCAGAGGAAGCCTTAAAACAAAGCGAATCCAAGTACCGGCTTATTGCTGAAAATATGATGGATCTAGTCGGAGTTGTTGGCATCGACGGCAAAATCAAATATGCTTCTCCTTCTCATGAAAAGGTCATAGGATACTCATCAGATTGGTATGAAAAGCATACCAGTTATGATTTTATTCATCCTGATGATTTTCCTCGTTTTCAGGAACAATTTACACATATGATTTCGGTTAAAGTTCCATGTCAATTTGAGTATCGAATTCAGCATGCCGATGGAAAATGGATTTATTTAGAATGTCAAGGAACGCCCGTACTAGGTGCGAATGGAGAAGTAGAATATATTATTTCTGTCGCGCGTGATATTTCGGAAAGAAAGAGGCTGGATGAATTTATCCGGAAAACAGAAAAGCTAACCGTTGTCGGCCAATTAGCCGCAGGTGTGGCACATGAAATAAGAAATCCGCTTACGACTATTAAAGGTTTTCTGCAACTCATGCAAAAGGAATCCCAGATACCTAATTATACAGATATTATGTTGTCAGAACTTGATAGTGTGGAAAGAATCGTGAAGGAATTTTTATCACTTGCAAAGCCCCATGCCAATAAAATGTCACCGGCCGATATAAACACTCTTTTACAATATGTTGTTACATTATTTCATACACAAGCTGTCTTGCGAAAAGTAGAGATTGTTCTAGAAATTGATTCTGACCTGCCAATGATTGAATGTGATGAACACCAAATGAAACAGGTCTTTGTGAATATACTTCAAAATAGTGTGGAGTCTATGTCAAATGGAGGCACGATTACCATCCTAGCAATGAGGCTCGGTCCAGACCAGGTGAAGTTTCAGTTCATTGACCAGGGTTGCGGCATCCCTGAGGAACGAATGAAAAGCATTGGTGAACCTTTTTACAGCACGAAAGAAAAAGGAACGGGCTTAGGATTAATGATTTGTCATAAAATCGTTCAAGAACATGAGGGAACCATCCATATAAAAAGTACGGTCAATAAAGGAACAACGGTTGAGATTATTTTACCTAGTAAGCCATCCGTGGCTGTTTTAACTTAATACATCTTAATAAATGAGCGGATTAGGAACAGAAGGATTTCTGCTTATGGGAGGATAAAAATGGAAAAAATTGTTATTGTGTATACAATGGATGATTGTGTGGAGTGCAGTGTTGTCAAACAGATGCTGACCGCACAAGGAGTTCCGTTTGAGGTAAGGGATATCACGAAAAGTGAGGAATATAAAAAAGAGGTGGAAAAATACGGTTTCCTGGGCGTTCCTGTGACAGTCGTGGGAAACCGGGCTGTGAAAGGCTTTAATTCGGAATTGGCCGATCTGATTCAATCAGTAAAATAAAAATTAAAAACGAGCTATGGAGATATTCCAGGCTCGTTTTTTGTTGTAAAAAGTCTTCCAACAGAATGTTATGGCTCGAAAATGAATAGAATCTAAAATGATCTAAGCAGAATGAAATTTAGGCAGTTTTTTTGACAGATGCTTCGGAAGATATTATAGTTACCATTAGTAATAGTTAGCAAAGGTAATTATTTAACTTCATTCAGCAAATGTTTTTTGTACTGAAAGCTTGTGGCAAGTACAGAAGTTCTCCGCTTTTAAAGTTAAGGGATGAATGCAAAAAGCTCTCCAATTCGGTGGGGGTTCAAATTCTCGGCTGAATGAAGTTAAGCCTCCGGCGGATGCCTCGGATTTTTAAAGGTAATTTATCGAGCGAGCTCGACGACGGACAGGATGTCCTAGTCAGGCGAAACCACAGGATGTGGTGTTTTGAAGCGTGATAAAAATCCGGGCGCAAATTCGCCGGGGCGAATTTGATTGTATAGGAGTGAAGGAATTGCAAGGGTTTTTTCAGCGTTATTTAAGTCTTTATCGGCCTCTTATCACGAAACTAAATGAATTATTGAGTTCCCATCAGCTATCTTACTCTTTATGGCAGGTCATTTTTTATATTAAAAATAATGGTCCTTCGACACTAGTGGATATTTCAACTTATTATCAGGTTGAAAAGCCGACCATTACAAGAAGGGTTCATCGATTGGAAGAGCTGCAAATTGTGAAGCAAATTCCAGGTAGGGATCGACGGGAGAAAGTGATACAGTTAACAGAATCTGGAGAAGAAATCTATCAAGAGATTAGAAAAAGGATTACGGATTTGGAACATAGAGTACTGGACGGGATTGCAGAGGAAGAGCAGAAGGTTATGTTCCAAACCTTACCTAAAATAAAGGATAATATTTTGAAACAAGAGGGGATTAAAAGTGAATAAACCAAAACTTTGGACGAAGGATTTTATCATTGTATCGGGCGTCAATTTTTTGCTAACAATGGTTTTTTATTTATTAATTGTCATTATCGGGATTTATGCAGCAGATGAATATCATGCTACTGCCAGTCAAGCAGGACTTGTGACAGGAATATTTATTGTCGGGACCTTATTTGGACGTCTGTTTATTGGCCGGTTAATCGATTCAATTGGCCGCAAAAGAACGTTATTTCTTGGATTGATTCTTTATCTATTGGCTACTAGCTTGTATTTTATCCAAATAGGTATTACCTTTCTATTGATTACTCGTTTATTACACGGGATTACGCTGGGGATTGCGAGTACAGCTACGGGAACCATTGTCGCACAGATTATCCCTGCAGAACGAAAAGGAGAAGGAATTGGTTATTTCAGCATGAGTGCAACGTTGGCTACAGCAATCGGCCCATTTATTGGACTGTATATGAGCCAGAATACAAGTGCACAAGTGATATTTAGCCTTTGCCTTGTTCTTGGAATCATCAGTTTGATTACTGCCATTTTTGTCTATGTGCCTGACTTAGAGAAATCGGTTAAAACCACTGAAATAAAAGGCTTTAAACTTTCACAGTTCATCGAGCCAAAGGCGGTTCCGATTGCGATAATCACACTAGTTGTTTCTTTCTGCTATTCCAGTATTCTGTCTTTTATTAATTTCTATGCGATTGAAATTGATCTGGTGAGCGCAGCCAGTTTCTTCTTTCTTGTTTACTCAGTTGCTGTGTTGATTTCTCGCCCGTTTACAGGTCGTTTATTGGATGCAAAGGGAGCAAACTATGTGATGTACCCGGCTTTTATTCTCTTTACAGTGGGTCTTTTGCTTTTAGGTACAGCCCACAACAGCATGACGCTGCTATTGTCGGGGGTCCTTATTGGATTAGGTTTTGGAAATATGCAGTCATGTACACAGGCTATCGCTGTGAAACTGACGCCGCCGCATCGTATAGGACTCGCAACATCGACCTTCTTTATTTTTCTTGATGCTGGGCTGGGATTTGGCCCGTATCTTCTTGGGTTTTTCATTCCATACACGAGCTATGGCACCTTGTATGAGATTTTAGGGATTGTCGTTCTCGTTTCAACTGCACTTTATTTTATGCTCCACGGCAAAAAAGAAAAAGCAAGCATCAACGCCCTTGCGCGATAAGTGATAACTGGTGTCAATCACCGCCAAAAGACAAACTGCTTGGGTTTATCTTTTGATGGTGACTGACACTTTTGTGTTGGATTGAGTGGAGCTATTGACGAAAAATGAAGAATTTTGTAGATATACTACAGGAAATGTAGGCATTTTTATTTCTTTTGGGTACAAGATTCGCCTTCATTCGAAACTATTTTATGATAATTTAATAGTAATGAAATGAGATGTTGCTAGATTATGAGGACTACACACTAAAAGAGAGTAGAGAGAATTACCAAAATATAACTATATTCTGAAAAAAAGGGGCCAGTGTCATGTTAGTAAAGTCCAATCCAGATGAAAAAAAAGACCTAATCAACGCCATCGATTCAATCCGTGAAAAAATGATTCAAACGGGCATGCAAGAAGGACTTGCTAGCGTGAAAACTTTAACATTAAGCCAAACTCTTGACGAATATATTACAAAATATCAATCCATTCAGTTAACGAAATAAACAAAAAAGAAGCAGAAGAATCGTAGAAGCAGGGGACGATTCTTCTGCTTCTTTTTTGTCTATAAACTTAATTAGCTTTTTGGAATATTGAAGCTATATATCCGACTTATTAAATCGACATAGGAATTCTTTTTCTATCCTATACGGGTACTAAATATGGTTCTTCCGCGAGATATTTGACTCATCCGTGTGAAAAGTCCTTTTCACACGCCTTTAAGCGGAGCTGAAAGGTTGCGATATGGTCATGGAACGGGAGGAGAAAACTCGTTTTCTCCTCCCGTTTCATGACCATATCGCTTAGATGAGTCAAATATCCACTAGTATATGTCGAAATATTAAAAAGGACATATATATATAAGTCAGACTTAATTTTTTAACATTTAATCTGGTTTCCTAAATGCCTCTCCTCCCTTGATGCGCCTTACTTTAAAGCCTTTTGTAGAAATTCAGACAGGGGGTTGAAATGTCCAATTATTTAATCGGACATATATAGAGGCTGATGTGTACTTTTGTAAAGGCATATGGTCGAAAGAAAATGGTCTGTTATATTTTTATTTCACATATTTTTTTAAAAATAGTAGTTTTCAGATTTATTCTGTTATATAATTATATTAATTAATTAAATTATGTTATATAACAAAGGGATTTTTCTTAAAATAATGGAGGAAAGAGGGAATGGTGATGAACAAAAAGGATAGAATTGTACGTGAGATTCTTGGCTGGAAAGCACATGGAAAGAATTGCTGGTATGATGTAGAAAAAGATGCATTTGTTCATGAATCATACTTCTTACCTGAGAAATTCATGGAGCATGCGATGGTAATCGTAAAGAAGTTAGAGATGTTTGGGGTTAAATATCGTACAAACGGGGTTTCTATCGTGTGTTTCGATAATGCAGTTGGAACAGGCGCTACCTTGCCAGAGGCTATTACAGATGCAGCTTATGCTTTAATTGAAGATTTTTATTCAGTAGCTGAAAATAGATATTAGAGGATGAGAGGGTGCATAGCTAGGCGAGTTTCCTCGATAAAGATTAAAACCGCTGGTGTATGTAGTACGAAAAATCGTATCACATACACCAGCGGTTTTTGTATTTATGATTAGATAGAAAATGGGACAGGTAACCCAATTATATGGGAGAAGAGATGCTGGCTTTTTTCATAAAGTCAACATCTGCTCCACTTTATTTTGAAAAGTCAAATACAACCCCAGTCAGATTCTCCGAAACCTCCCATAGTTTCTTCATGACAGCGTCGTCGTTTGCGACAGAGTGTGGTGTGTCTAGAGAAGGATAGCCTTTTCGGCGTCCTTTGCCGTCTGGACCTATGTATTCGCCGCCTTTTAATGAGGGGTGGGTTGCCGCATAAATGGTAGGGAGAGCCCCCATTTCAGCTGGCTGCAGCAACTTGGCCGCTAGGTTTCTCAGGAAAATGGGTGCATCTTTTTTTCCAAACTTAAACAGATTGGTAGAAGAGATGCCTGGGTGGCAGGCAAGGCTGATGGTTTCTAAACCATGCTGCTTTAATCTCTTATCTAACTCCTTGGCAAACATTAAGTTGGCCAGTTTACTTTGTCCATAAAATGGGTACTTCTTATACCCCTTTGATCCATCCAAATTGTCGAACATAATTTTTGACCCTTTGTGGGCAAGACTGCTCACCGTGACAACGCGCGAGCCGGGTGTGTTTTTTAATAAAGAAAGCAGCTGGCCTGTTAAGGCGAAATGGCCCAGATGGTTGCTGCCGAATTGCAGTTCAAAGCCATCCTTTGTTTTAGCGTAAGGAGGCATCATCACGCCAGCATTGTTAATTAACAGATTAACTGAGCTCAGTTGATCCTTTATTGCATCTGTGAATTCCTGAATACTCTTGAGGTCGGCCATATCAATCCTCATCACCTCAACCTGTGCCTTGGGATGCTCCAGTAAGATTATTTTCCGGGCATTTTTTCCTTTGTCCTCGTTTCTTACAGCCATCACAACGATAGCGCCTTTACGAGCAAAGTCCTTCGCAGCTTCCAATCCAATGCCGCTGTTTGCTCCTGTGATAATCACCGTTTTTCCTGTTAAGCTATCCTGCTCCAATCCCTTCATGCTCACACCAACCCTCTTTTTTCATACGGAATCTATCGTAACACTTGAATAGATTGTTATGTCTATGTTTTTTATATTTTATCATATATAATTCTGCTCATAATTTCTGTTATTGAGCCTTGAACACCATTATGATAAAATAAACTTCCTTGGCAGGGGCACAAATGGAAGCAAGGGGCTTGGCGCTTTGCTTCCTTCTTAAAAAATAGGCTTTGTTAAAGTACTGTGTTGATAAGCCAGATTTTTGACTCATTCGTGTGAAATGAACATTTCACACGCCTTTCAGCTATGCTGAAAGGTTGCTGTATTTCATGACAATACAGCTTAAATGAGTCAAAAATCAACAATATTATTTAACAAAGCCAAAAAATAAAGGTGTGAAGAGGATATAATCGCTGCTTTTATCGCCTTTTTGTGTAGCCCTATTCGTTTTTCACTTCAACACTATATCCACATCTAAATCCTCATCATCCTCTTTATTCCGCCTCACGATATATTCCAACTTTCCATCCTCAAGAGCTAAAGCAATTTCTTGCTTGTGGTCATATAGATAATATTTGGTCTTCTGTTCGGTTAATTGATTGACTAGTGATTGGCATAAATAGGCTGCACAATTTCGCTGGTTTTGCAGGTCATTGACCTTTATATCAACATGAAAGGAACGGCCATTTGTTAATAATACAGTTGCTTTATTTATTCTATAACGCTGGATTTCATTAATATGTGAACAAATAAGCCAGACAACACCGTCTCGATTTGATGCTTTGCAGCGGATGAGAACAAGATTCCTTTTTGCACATAAAGCAATGGGAATGGAATCAGGACTTTTTAGTATTTTTCGAGCTAAATCGACAGCTTCTTCGAGAGGGCATCCAAAATGGATGAATGATGCTCTGGCAATTTCATCAGGGGCTTGACAGACAATAAAGGATTCAGATTCATGTATAACCCTGGTGTATTCATTAGCCATTTCATAATGTGAAACAAGAGCTATCGTTTTATGGTTAATAATATAGTTCGTTCTTATATTCATTCCGGTACGCTCCATCTATGTATATTTGTGATAAATCGTTTTCAGAATTCCTATACATGAATGATTTAGATTAAAAAAGGCTGAACCCCATTGGATATAAAATGTGAATTAATGAGCAAATCTATTTTCATAATCTAAATATTAACAAGCCCAATCTTGTTAATCAATAGGAAATAGGGGTTAAGTTGGGGAATCATACTTGTATTTTCAAAAGTTAGACAATACTCCATGGGTATTCTATTAATATGAAAGAATAAATAGAGGGGTGGGATAATTCTTCTGTATATGTCCTTTCTAATATTTCGACAGATACTAGTAGATATTTGACTCATCTAAGCGATATGGTCATGAAACGGACTTTTCACACGGATGAGTCAAATATCTGGCTTTACTACTCGTATAGGATAGAAAAAATTCCTATGTCGATTTAATAAGCGGGACATGTATATTGGCAAAAATACATGAACTTTACACTGTACTAATAGTGTTAAATCATTTAATAAAATTAGACTGGTTGTGTTGTGGTTTGAATGTTCAGAATATTCTACTATGTATAGTATCAACAATGTAAAAAGAGGTTCCTAATCTATAGAAACGGTTGTCATCATTATTGTCACTGGTTAGCGAAGGAGGTCAAAAGAAACGACTCGAAAAAATTTGGCTTATCGATGTTGTTCGTTAACATAGTTTTCCTCTGAGGGGAAAATTTGTATTATCTCTGTTCCGAATGCTAGATAAACATCACCTAAATAGTTTCTTAGAATAGAAAGAAGTCTTGTTATTAATAAAAAACTTATTTTATAACTTACTATAAAAAATTTTTAGTATATTAAAAAAATTTTTTATTGTTATCTAAAAATAAAAATGATAAGATACAATTGTTATCTGATAATTGTAAGAATTTTGTGAAACCTTAAAGTGAGGTGAATAGAATGACTGTAAAACAGTTAATAAGGCAGCCTGTAAAGCAGCCTATAAAAACTATTGCAAAAAAATATAATGGGTATCAATCGTTTCAACATCTTACACCAGGCAAGCACTATAAACATTATCAGCTCCCGGAAACGGAGAGATACCAGAATACCTATGACCTGAAGCTGTCTGAATCGGAGGAACGTATTTTTGACACACTGCAGAAATATTATCCGATTGTGTCGCTAAGGGATCACGGCTTTATCGTTCCGAAAAATCCAGAAGATATCATTCCTTATTGCCGTCAGCTTCATACTATGTATGATTATGAGGGATTAGCCCATTCAGGTATTGATGTGATATTCGAGAACTTTATGGATGGAATTTCTATCGTTACATCACAAAACGGTCTAAAGTGGAACGATGTAATCTTAACTCTAGGGATACGCTACTGTGACATCGCTAAGCAGGATACCGTTTATATTGCAAATACTTATCAAGATTTATTGAAAGCGAAACAATCGAAACAAATTGCGATTTTACCATCATTAGAAGCAGCGAGTATTTTAGAAAATGAAGTGGATCGTGTGGATGTTCTCTATGGATTGGGCATTCGCTGTATGGGGATTACCTATAATGACGCGAATACGCTAGGCTCCGGTTTGACGGAACCGTATGACGGCGGATTAACGAAGTTTGGCAGAAAGGTAGTCGAGAGAATGAATCAGCTTGGAATGGTGATTGATATCTCTCATTGCGGTGATCGAACAAGCCTGGATGTGATTGAAGCAAGTGAAGCACCGGTTATGATTACGCATGCCGGGGCAAGACAGATTTGGGATTCGCCTCGAATGAAACCGGATGAAGTACTGCTTGCATGTGCTGAAAAAGGAGGTGTCATTGGTGTCTGTGCTGCCCCAAATACCACTTTGTCTGCTAGAAATCCAAATGAACATACTCTTGAATCGGTTATGGAGCATTTAGAATATCTCATCGATTTAGTTGGAATCGAGCATGTTGGATTAGGGCCTGATACGTTCTTCGGCGATCATGTAGCCCTGCAGAATGCTTTCGATGATATGCTGTCACTTCATGATTCACATGGAAATCAGGAATATGAATCCTTTCCTTTTGTAAAAGGGCTGGAAAATCCAACAGAAGCCATGAGCAATATGATTAAGTGGTTGATTAAGAAGAATTATAAGGTTCAAGAAATTGAGAAAATCATTGGCGGTAATGCTTTGCGAGTCCTAGAAAGCATCTTATAGAATCATCTGGAAGAGAAGGTATAATTGATAGAAAATCTTGTTTTCTATCGTTCTTTTGAGACAGATGGGTTATATGGCAGGACCAACAATGAATAGGAATAAAAGATTATTTAAGATGATAAAGGGAGGAAATTTTATTATGGCTGGAATTAAACACGGAGCACCACAAGTACCAACACCACTACGAGTAATGATGTATTTTGAATCTACAAGCGGTTGGTTCAACACAACTGGTGATGAAAAAACACATGAAGTCTTACCTGCATTAAATGAGGTTATCGCATCATGGAAAGAAAATGGTTCCGAATTACTAGGGACATTTGATAGAGATATTTTAACAGCAGGTGCAGCTGGAAGTGCCGGCTATCATGCTTGTTTCCTTTATAATATCCCTGATTTACAAACGGTTGCCGATATGACTCATTCATTCCGCGCCACAGGCTTGGACAAGTACTTCCGTTTAGAAGCTGTTATTGGAAGGCCGTTTTTCTTACTTGAAAACTAAAGGAGAATAGACTATGAGAAAAAGAATATTATTCAGTTTAGTAGCTTTAATGATGCTAGTTATGACAGCCTGTAGCAGCGCTTCATCAGGAAGCAAAGAAAGCGGCGGAAAATCAGGAGATGCCATCGAGTTGAACTATGCCTTCTTCGCTCCAGCAGGTACATTCCCTGCCGTTCAAATGGAAAAGTGGGCTGAAGAATTAGAAAAACGTACAGATGGAAAAGTTGAAGTGAACACATTCCCAGGCGGATCACTTTTAACAGCTGAAAATATGTATGACGGTGTAGCTAATGGACTTGCTGATATCGGATTATCATCAACAACATATGAGCCTGGAAGATTTCCATTATTAGCAATCTCTGATATGCCATCAGGCTACCCAAATGCAACGGTAGCTAGTAAAGTAATCGCTGATTTAATCAATGAATATCCACAAGATGCCTTTAAAGATTTCAAAATTATCACAACGTTCGCGTCAGAGCCAGCTTATATCCAATCACAACAGCCAATTGAGAGCTTAGCAGATTTAAAAGGAAAGCAATTACGTATCTCAGGTGCGACAACAGATTTATTTAAAGAACTAGGGGCAGCGCCAGTTGGAATGTCTCAAGGTGAAGTAGCTGAAGCCCTTCAAACAGGTATTGTAAATGGTTATGTTTCTTCACGTGAAGTATTAAAAGATATGAAATATGCTGAAATGGTGAAATATATTACAGATTATCCTTTAACAGTTAATACTTTCGTAGCGGTCATGAATAAAAGCAAATATGATTCACTTCCAGATGATGTAAAGAAGGTCATTGATGAGTTAAATACAGAAATGACAGAGTTTACTGGTGACTATTTAGATACCTATGTAGGCGAAGTATTAAAATGGAGTGAAGACGAACACAGCATCAAACACGTTTCACTAAAAGATGAAGCGAAGTGGGATGAAATCAGCAAAAAATTACAAGCAGATGCTGTAAAAAAGGCTGACGAAGCAGGATTACCTGGACAAGAGTACCAAGAACGCTTAAATGAACTAATTGAAAAATACAGTCAAGAACAATAACAACTAAAAAATGATTACTCCCTGCTCTGTTTCCTAAGGGGGTAATCATTTTATACGCTAAAAGCAGTATTTGAAACGGTCTTTCGAGGAGGGATAAATGATGAGTGAAGTGACAGAGATTACATCAAGTAAAGAGTCAATGGGCTTGAATGTAGAAAATCATGCAGCAAAAATGGGTGTATTTGAAAAGTTTACTCTTAAGGTTAGTCAGTTTTTTGCTTGGATTTCTGGGAGCGCTATAATAGTGATGATGCTGCTTATTGTAGCTAATGGAATTAAGCGGGTCTTTTCCACTCCAATATTAGGTACAACAGAAATGGTCGGTTGGCTGGCAGCTATTTCAGTATCGTTTGGACTTGGTTATACGCAAATTCATCGTGGACACGTGGATATTGATTTACTCGTCGTGAAATTCCCTAAAGCCTTACAAAAGGTGTTAAGAATACTTGTTGCAGTTCTTTCACTTACTTTTTTTAGTATCGTCGGCTGGCAGCTATTTCAATATGCGATTTCACTATCTGCCAATCAAAATGTGTCACAAACCTTAGGGATTATCTATTACCCATTCGTTTTTCTTTCTGCAATCGGATTTCTCGTATTTGTATTAGTACTTCTTAAAGACCTGATTTTTGAATTCAAAGGAGGGGAAACGAATGGATCCAACTAGTATCGGATTAATCGGTATCATCGCTTTATTAGTTGCCATTTTCCTGCGTATGCCGGTCAGTTTCACGATGTTTATTGTCGGGTTTGGCGGACTATTTCTATTTATGGGTAAGGAAGCGGCTTTTAATATTCTTAGCGCTGATATTTGGGGCCAATTTTCCAGTTATACATTAGCCATTATTCCTTTGTATGTATTTATGGGAGAAATTATTTTCCGCTCTGGAATCACGCAAAATTTATTTGATGCGGCTTATAAATGGCTTGGGCAGTATAAAGGAGGCATGGCAAGCACGACTATTTTAGCAAGTGCCGGTTTCTCTTCTATCTGTGGTTCCAATACAGCCACTGCTGCGACAATGGGAACCATCGCTTTGCCAGAACTAAAGAAATATAAATACGATCAGGCAATTAGTGCCGGCAGTGTAGCCACAGGCGGTACACTAGGAATCTTAATCCCTCCAAGTACTGTATTAATTGTTATTGCCATCCAAACGCAGCAATCGGTTCAAGATTTGTTTGCTGCTGTTCTTCTGCCAGGTATTCTACTTACAACATTAATGATTTTAACCGTCATTTTCCTTTGTCAAAGAAACCCAGAATTAGGACCTGCAGGACCGAAATTTTCAATGGGTGAAAAGTTAAAAGCTTTAAAAGGCGTTATTCCTGTTTTTGTGTTATTTGCCTTTGTTATCGGCGGTTTATTCTATGGCTTATTTACGCCAACTGAATCAGGTGCATTTGGCGCATTTGGTGCACTTTTAATTACTATTGCTATGAAAAAGTTCACATGGAAGCGATTAGTGGCGGCTTTAGATAGTACCATTCGTTCTACGGCAATGGTGTTATTCTTAGTAGTAGGTGCCGTTGTGTTTGGCCGTTTCATCACTGCAACAAGACTTCCGTTCGCTGTTGCAGAGTTTGTCAGCAATTTAGCTGTACCATCTGTCATCATTCTTATTGCCATTTTGCTTATTTATGTTATTGGCGGTGCGATTATGGATGCATTAGGATTCTTAATCCTATCCATTCCAATCTTCTTTCCTGCCATCATCATGCTTGGATATGATCCAGTTTGGTTCTCTATCATTCTATGTATCGTGACAAGCCTAGGCGGTATTACACCACCAGTTGGAGTGAATGCCTTTATTGTCCAAGGGATATCAAAAGAAATCCCGATTACAACGGTGTTTAAAGGGACCGGATATTTTATCGTAACATATACGATTCTTGTTGCTATTCTTATTCTTTTCCCGCAGCTTGTTACATTTGCTGTATAAGCCCATATTAGGATAGGAGTCATGCTATAAAGTGTCTGGGATCCGCCAAAAAACTAGAGGGTTTTGGCGGAACCAGGCACTTTTGTGTTTGGTAGTTTGTATAAACTGGCTCTGTTAGTGATAAATGTTGAAAAGTGCCTATACGGTATGTGTTTAGCCTGAATAACTTACTGAACACATGCCGCATAGGTATTCGAAATATCAATAGTAATGATTAAAAGAGCCTAAAAAACAGTATTGTATGAACCATACTGAATTTTCTAACACATTCAGACCTAATATGTTGTAGTTGGAATTTTCTAAATATTTTACTATAAGGATAGAAAAAATGATTTGGATGCGATTTAAAATCGCATGGTAAGTTATTCTCCTATCATAAATAGAATGGCTTATGAAACCGTTTTGTCAGCCATGTTGAAATCGGATTCAATAAAACATGAAGGGATGGCCATATTAGGCATTATCCAACTGTGTTTATGATTACTACGAAAAATAGGATTCTTACAAACTATAAAATTTTCAATTTTCTGAAAGAGGGGATTTTCATGCAAATGAATGAACAAAGAGTTGCCATCGTAACTGGAGCAAATAAAGGTCTAGGGTTAGCTGTCGCTGAAAATTTTGTGAATGAAGGAAAAAAAGTCGTTTTCGTGATTAGAAACAAGGCAAACCTTGAAGAAACAAAGCAAAGGTTTCAGAAGGAAGTAAATGAGAATAGAGCCCTGTTCATCCAATTGGATGTGTCTGATACAAAAGGGATTAAACATGCGGTCGACCAAGTGTTAACTGAGTGGGGCAGAATCGATATCCTAGTCAATAATGCAGGAATTCGTTATGAAACTCCAATAGAAGAAATTAATGAGGAAGAATGGGATCAAGTGATTGATGTGAATTTAAAAAGCACCTTCTTCTTTTCACAGGCAGTTGTTCCTGCAATGAAAGAAAGAGGCTGGGGACGAATCATCAATATGTCCTCATTTGGCGGCCAGGCAGGTCCATTAACATCAGGTGCACATTATTCTGCTTCAAAGGCAGGACAAATTGCGTTAAGTAAAACCTTTGCTAGATCGTTAGCACAGTATGGAATTACGGTTAATGCTGTTACTCCAGCTTCTGTTCGTACACCGGAGATGGATAAAATGGATCCAGCTAAAGTAGCTCAAATGGTAGAGAGTATTCCACTTAAACGTGTGGGAGAACCGAAAGAGGTTGCTGACTTAGTGTCCTATCTAGCGTCTGATTCTGGCGGGTTCACGACCGGAGCAACATTCGATATTAACGGCGGAAGGCTTATGAGATAAAGAACGAATACGTTTAACTTAAACATATTAAGGGGGAAGGAATAATGACTGTTGAAATGAAAAATCAGAATCTAAATCAGACCTTGCTAAATCGTGTGCTGGATGAAGTCCGAGCTCGACGGGACGAATTTGAAGCGAAGAGACATGTGCCAAAGGACATGATCGCGAAACTAAAGGAACTGGGCATCTATCGTGCTCATGTGCCGAAATGCTTTGGCGGTGATGGTCTTTCGCCTTCAGAATTTCTTAAGATGATTGAGGCCATTTCTGAGGCTGACGGCTCCACTGGGTGGGTAGCAAGCTTCGGCTCTGCGCAAGTCTACTTAGCAGCCCTGCCTCAGGAAACGCTCGTACAAGTGTATGCAAATGGACCGGACGTTGCCTTTGCTGGCGGATTGTTTCCAGTTCAGCCTGCTAAGAAGGTTGAGGGAGGCTATATCGTTAACGGTGTTTGGAAGTTTGCGAGCGGCTGTAAGGGTGCCGACCTTCTTGGTGTCGGTATTGGTACAGGGCAAGGCGGCAAGCCGCTTACTGCCGTATTGAAGCCTGAGGATGTGGAAATCGTTGAGAACTGGGAAGTGCTTGGAATGCGCGGAACAGGAAGCCATGATTTGAAGGTGAAAGATGTATTTGTTCCTGATGAGTGGACCTTTGTCCGCGGCGGAGCGCCCTCCGTTGAAGAACCAATCTGCCAATATCCATCGATTGCTTATGCAGCGCAAGTACTTGCGGTAGTTAATCTTGGTGTAGCCCGCGCAGCTCTTAATGAGGTTTCTCGGGCGGCCGGCCGTGCCAGTATCACTGGTGCACCGAAGATGGCTGATCGTGCTTATGTAAGAATCTCCATAGCAAAGGCAGAAGCTACGCTAAGATCGGCGCGTGCCTTCTTCTACGAAGCGACAGATGCTGCTTGGGAATCAATTATGAAGGGTGACGGTGTTTCTGCTGATCAAACAAGCACGCTTCGTCTGGCAGCTGTGCAGGCTACACGCGCAGGTGCGGAAGCAGTTCAGGCGGCTTATATGCTTGCCGGAACTTCTGCGATATATGATGGGCATCCGCTTCAGCGTCATTTGCGCGATGCGATGGTTGTGACTCAGCACGCGTTCCTTAACGAAAGCATATACGACGGCGCTGGTTCAGTTATGCTGGGTGTACCGCCAATGCCGGGCTTCATTTAATTCTCTTAGTCACAACAAAGTAAAAAAACCTGTAAACCTTATATAGGCTTGCAGGTTTTTTTACTTTGTTGTAAAGGACTTTTGATTATCTTAATTCTAATGCTAATAGAAAAAGACCTGAATAAAGATAAATCTAAGCAATGGAATCGCATGAAACATAGTTTGGTTAACACTATACTAATAGTGCTAAACTTCTTGGAATAATTAGACCGAATATGATATGGTTGTAATTTTCGGAATATTCTACAATTGATTTAGAAGAAAGATTCGGAGGCGAACTTAAATGAAATTTGGAATTTACGTTGAAATGCAAAATCCGAAGGTGAACCATAAACCACATGCACAGGTCTATAAAGAAGTATTAGAACAAATCGAACATGCTGATAAAGTTGGATTCTCAACATTTAATACATTAGAGCACCACTGGTTTGAAGAATTCTCTATTTCAACCAATCCAATGGCCCTTTATGCGGCTGCAGCTCAGAGAACAAAAGATATTCGTTTTAGAACCTGTTCTCATATCTTACCGCTTCACAATCCCATGGTATTTGCGGGGCAAGTGGCTGCAACGGATATTTTAACAAATGGCCGGTTTGAATTAGCTGTAGGACGCGGACACGCGTGGGTATTCCCTAAAGCATCCATTCCGCTTGAGGAATCGCGGGGCCGCTTTAAAGAAAGCCTGGAGATCCTTGAATTAGCCTTAACAGAGGATACATTCTCCTATCATGGAAAGTATTATGATGTGGACAATGTCAGCGTTGTTCCAAGACCAATTCAAATGCCGCACCCTAAGATTTATACAGGCGGTGCCAGCAATTATAACTATGAAGTGGCAGGCAAGAAGGGCTATGGTGTATTAATTACGCCTATGCTGCCTCTTGAAAAAGTGGTTCACCAATTAGAAGTATACAAAGAATCCTGTGTAAAGCACGGTCATAAGCCGGAAATTATCTTTGTTCAGGCTCTCTATTTAGATGATGATGGCGACCGTGCGAGGGCTCAAGCAAAGGATTATATTTTACAATTCATGAAGGGGAATGTAGCCCCAACTGCTGGACTTCCTTCTAAAGAGGAAATGATTGCGAAAGACTATGGCTTCTACGCTGCTGGTACTCTTGAAGCTCTCGCGACGATTCCATATCAGCAATTACTTGATGAAGAATATGTTTGGGTTGGTTCACCTGAAGAAATTAGAGAAAAAATACAAAAAGTAGTGACTGCAGTTCCGGAACTAACTGAAATTTCCGTTATCTGTTCCTATGCGGGAATGGAACATTGGAAAACCATCCGTACGCAGCAATTATTCAGTGAAAAAATTATGCCGTTTATTAAAAAAGGTGACCCCGTTTCTGTTACTAAATAATAGAGTGGGTTAAATGAGTAAAAGTATAGGGGGAGCAAGTTTGCTCTTCTTATCTAGAAAAGGAGGGATAGGAATGACTATCATCATAGGATATATCGTTGTTTTATGTATGGTGGCATTAGAATTTTATTATAATGTTTATGTTAATAAGGATAGGAAAACATATATCTATACTCCTTTTGACGCAGCATCAGGGCAATACGGCTTTTTTTACGAAGAACAACAAATACAAGAAAAACCAGTACAAAGGTGTTAGGCACCATAGCCATCAAGTTAACGGGGAAATGACCCATGGGATGTATGCCCTTTAGTCAATTCTCCGTTAACTTCAAAGAAAACTGAAAAAATATATACTAAAAAAGCCTAGGATTATAGGCTTTTTTTAGTATATATTTAAGTAATTTAAGTTGTCATTTCAAACATATAGTCATACTTATTTTTCAGATTTGATATTAGAAACCATACCAATTTAAACCTTCGTCATCTAAATCAATCCAGACATTTTTTGTTTCGGTATACATATCCATTGCTTGGACACCAAGCTCTCTGCCAAATCCGCTTTGTTTTCTACCGCCAAACGGAGCTGCACTGTCAAGCTTACTAAATGTATTGACGTAAACAGTGCCGGCTTTTAATCCTCGAGCCATACGATGTGCGCGTTTTAAATCATTCGTCCAAATACCTGAAGCCAGTCCATACACCGTGTCGTTTGCTAATCTTAAAGCATCCTCTTCATCTTTAAAACGGATAATAGATAAGACAGGGCCAAAGATTTCTTCCCTGGCAATAGTCATTTCATTTGTTACATTTTCAAAAATAGTAGGGGTAAAGAAATAGCCATTCCCTGCTTCGTTGTTTCTTTGGCCGCCTAACACAAGATTTGCGCCTTCCTCAAGGCCAGCTGCCACATAATGCTGGATTCTTTCCAGTTGCTGCAATGACACTTGCGGTCCCATTTGAGTAGATGGATCTAAAGGGTTACCCACACGGATTGATTGCGCTTTATTAATGAGGGAATCGATGAATTTGTCGTAAATGCCTTCTTGGACAAAAAGTCTTGTACCTGATGCACAAACCTGTCCTTGACCAAAGAAGATACCAAACATAGATCCGTTTACAGCATTTTCAATGTGGGCATCATCAAAGACGATATTCGGTGATTTACCGCCTAATTCAAGACTAATAGGTTTTAAGTTTTTGCTTGCAGCCTGCATGATTAACCGGCCAGTTGTAGTCGAACCTGTAAATGCAATTTTATCAACATCAGGATGTGAGGCAAGAGCATCACCAGCCGTTTGACCAAATCCAGGCACGACATTGATGACCCCATCTGGAATGCCGACTTCTTGAAAAACTTTCACCATCTCAAGAATACTAACAGGTGTTTGTTCAGCTGGTTTGATGACAATGGTATTTCCTGCCGCTAGAGCTGGCGCAAGTTTCCACATCGTAAGCATTAAAGGGAAATTCCAAGGTACAATGGCTCCAACAACGCCAACAGGTTCTTTTAATGTATAGTTAAATCGGTTGTGTGGTGAGGCAAGAGTGCTTCCTTGAACCTTATTGGCAAGCCCAGCGTAAAATTCCAAAACATCAATCATAGCAGGTATCGCGATATACTTCGTTTCGTTTATTGGCAACCCGTTATCTCTTGATTCCGTTTCAGCCAGAAAATCTGCTCTTTCCCAAAGCACTTGCGCAGCCTTATACAATAATCTGCCTCGATCACTTGGTGCCATACCTGACCAAGGACCTGATTCGAATGCATGACGGGCTGCCTTCACAGCTAAATCTACGTCCTCGCGATCGGCCTCAGCTACAATGGCATTGACTTCTTGCGTTGCTGGATTCAATGATTCAAATGTTTTTCCAGAAAGGGCATCAACCCATTTTCCGTTTATAAATAATTGATATTGTTTCAATCTAAGTTCCCCCTCGTGATTTTTTATAAAAATGCTAGCACTTTATGTGTAATGGAAGGAAGGGGCTTGTCCTAAAAGAAAAATAGCCCCATATCCTTACTTTTGTTCTTCGATATTCTTTTTCGGCAAATCAAGCGTTGGTGTCCGGTCAAAGAAATTCCATGGTTTTAACATGGCATGCACCCACTCTGTAGGCATCATCGGCCATTCTTCAGCACGTGCAACATGTGTGGCACCGGTTGTCATCCAGACAACATTATCAGTATTTTCAATAGAACTATTATCAGCTGTAAATTGCTTTAATCCAGTATCTGTTTTGCTTCGATTTGGATATTTTCCTTCTGGATATCGCTCGTTTGGATCATAATTTGTCACCCAGATTTGTTTGTCCATGAAGTTGACACGGTTTAAAAGCCAATCATCTTCACTAAATAGAGCACCTTTGGCAATTGGATGAGTTCCACCGGCAAATGGGATAATTTGATAAGAAACAGGATTACCTACTTTATTTTCTTTATTGTAGTTGCTCAACAGGCGAATCGTAGAAGGATCAAATTTTTGAATCGCTTCCTGCTCGGTTGTTACGGTTTTTTGCTCAGTTACCATGACACTTTTTCTAGGTCCGCCTTCTGTATTTGTCTCTACCTTTGGGTTGATTTCTGTCAACGTATTGTTTTCTCCGTCAACATCTAAATCTAATCGGAAATTATAAATATGTTGATGGGTTGTCCCAACGATGTTGTTATCAATTAATGTACCGTATTTGGTATCATCTTTCGCTGTTTCATCATGCATTGTTTTCGAATGAACGCCTTTAACAGCTTCAATACCAGATGCGCCAACATCAATTTTGATTGTACCGTTTTGTGATAAAACCCAATCAAAAATATAATCATAGTTTCCGATTGTACTCACCCAGCGTACGACTAATTCTCTGCGCTCGCGGCTTTGGTTTTCCTCGGTAAAGGTAGCAAGATCGGCATGCTTATATTCAGGGCCGGCATATTGTTCAAAGATAGCAATGGCGTTTTTAATGGTATAAGGATTGCCGGAGTTATCCGCGATGGTGGCATCAAGAAGTTTCGCATTTTCTGGTACATCTGTTCCTAATTCAAGCGGTGCGGTTAATTGCCCCATTCCGTAATCCCCGGCATCTAGATAGGATTTGAAGTACCAGCCTACATCTGGATCACCATATGGAACAATCATTCCGCCTAATGATCCTTCATACATAATTTTTCTTGGCTTATCTTTGTCTTTGAAGGTGACCGTTGATAACACTGGTCCAACACGTGTATCAAGGCGTAAATGAAAATCCCAATTGTTCCAGCTGATGTTATTTCCCGTAATTTTATAATTTTTCCCTTCCGGTTCTGTTATGTTCAATGGTTTGACATCGACTTTTTCAGAATAGTCTCTTCCGTCGTAGGCATTTAACTGCATTGGAACCGGGATGACCCCTTCATCCTCGATTTTGATGACTTCCTTCTTTTCGAGATCAACGGTAGCGACTAAATTTTCAATTGGGTGGGCCCAGAAATTTCCGTCACCTGTATTTAAGTAGGAAACTACCTTTAGGAGGCGTTTGTCATGTTCAAGGCCGTCTTCTCCTTCAAAATAGCCAACGGTTAATGGTGTGCTGACGACTTTTTTAGGGTCATTAATATTTCGTTTTTTAAGTGCTTCAGCAAACTCAGCACTTGTTTCAATCGCATTTTGAACCACAGCAAAATCATCAAGGATGACCATACCATGAACATCTTCAATTTCATTCCAGGAATCAAGCTTCTTTGCTGACAAGTCGACTTCACCTTCAATGACTTGCTTCCCGTCTAATGCGATGAATTCTGCTTTTCTTTCGAAGGCGTCATTTTTCTTGCCCTCCATTTTCCAGTCCCACACCTTTTGTTTTTCCGGCAATTTTATTGTAATTTCGGTAAAACGGAGGCTGTCCTTGTATTTCCCGGATTGCTTCAATACATCAATTGTTGTTTCAATTTCCGTTGGTGTCAGAGGATCAAGAGGATGCTTTCCTTTTTTTACTTGAAAAGTTTGCTTCGGTTCCGGGAGTACATCATTGACAAAATCATGTGACACATAGAGTTTGTCCTTTTTCTCAGTCACTGCTGTTTCTAATGTCACTTTTTTTCCATTCACATTTGCGATGTTGGAATCTGGTTTAATTTTGATTACTGTATCGCCTTTTTCAATTGTCACGGTGTTTGTAAAAATACTCCAAAAACTGGATTTGATTTTGGCGTCAGTAGATTCCAGAGCGGTTTTTAACTCTATTAATTCTGGTTCGCCGCCGTGAGCAGACGCCTTATGACCCCCGGTTAACGGAAGAAAATTTAAGGTAAGAATCATAGCAGCCGTAATAATGGAAGACTTTTGAAATCCTTTCTGCATTTGTTTTACACAACTCCCTTATTTGGTTTTGTTTTAACATCATGCCCGCTGAAAAGTTTTACTTCCCCTTTCTAAATAAGATAATGGGTTTATTATATATATTGAATATTTTGAATTATTGTAGAAATGCGAACATGATTAAATAAAAATAAAAAAAGACCCAAATCCCTCGAAAGGAGATTGGAGTCTTGTCAAAACAATATATTTTTATCCCACTCTTAACGGGCAGTAAGACCCCCACCTCAAGATTCCGAGTACAAAAGAAGATAGGTGGGGGATCAACTGCCCGTAAAGGTCCATTCGTGGAAACAGACTAAGAACACCACAGTTGTGGCAACGTCTGTGTAACCCACATCCTGTGGGCCTCAACTAACCATCAGTGGGGGATGAAGAAAACCCCCACTGATGGAAGTTTCACTTTATCGTTCATTCATTAATTGTTTCGGTGTAATATTTCCAAATTTTTTTAATTCCTTGATAAGATGTGCTTGATCGTAATAACCGTTTTGTTTAATTACATCCCACAAAGAATGATTATTTGTAAGCATATATAAAGAATACTGGTATCTTGTAATTCGGCTGAATAATTTAGGTGAAATTCCAACATGCTGGTCAAACTGTTTTTCTAGATATCTTGTTGAATAGCCAATTTCCTTTGCTAGATTATTAATATTAATACTTCCTTTGGAAGCATAAATTTTATTGATGGCATAACGGACTACTCTCTGAGTAGGGCTATCGGAAACAAACTTACTAGCGATTAATTCTTTGTACAAATTAACACGCCATAAAAAGTTCTTTTCATTAGTAATTAATTCAATAATATTTGGATCTAAATTTAAAAAATCGATTAGACAAATGTCTTTAGAAGTAATTTCTTTCATGGAAAAATATAAATTCCTTGCATCATGATTAGGAATAAAACGTATTCCAAAATATTCTTGTCCAGTTTGTAAAGGATAAGGCTTTTTTTCAAGAAAGCTTCCATATAAGGTGGCTTGGGGTTTGGTGTCATTGCAACTGAACAGGATATCGATACAGCCATCTGGTTCAATCAAAATGGGTTTGTTTAAATCCTTCTGTAATTGGAATTGATAATATAACACAACGGTTTGATTCAAAATATCAATCTCTTTTTTCTCAATATAGTAGTCTGCGTATTTTCTTAATCCAGGTTGGATGGGGATGAACTGGTTTTCTAGTGTAATTCTCATTTTGTCTCTTGTGCTCCTTTTGTATTATCTGTTGATATGAGCTATTCTCCCTTTTTAGTTAGTAAGATTTTGAACATAGTTTATATGGATAGTATTTTTTAGTCAATATATTCAGTAAAGTTAAAATATTACAAAAACAAGAAAAACAATCGTTAATGATGATAAAATCACAGGTTTTTTATCAGAAAACAAAATATTTATCTATTTTTCATTTAAGTATAGATAGATTCTAATTTAATCGATAACACTATACGAATAGCGCTAAACTTTTTGAAACATATAGACCTAATGGGTTAGGGTTTCATTTTCTAATTGTTATAAATACATATTCGGAGGCGAAGAACATATGCGATTTCAGTTCTTTGTTTGTATACAGGAGCGGAACATTGAAAAATTACTCGAACTCAGCAGTTGTTCAGTGAAAAGATTATGCCGTTTGTGATTAGAAAGGAAGTTATAAAGATGGCAATTATCATAGGGGATATAGTTAGTTGTTTTATGTATTGTAACACTAGATTTTTATTATAATGTGGATGTTAATAAAGATAGGAAAGCCTATATATCCAACTTATTAAATCAACATAGGAATTCTTTTTCTATCATGTACGGATAGTAAATATGGTTCTTCCGCTAGATATTTGACTCATCCGTGTGAAAAGTCCTTTTCACACGCCTTTCAGCGGAGCTGAAAGGTTGCGATATGGTCATGAAACGGGAGGAGAAAACAAGTTTTCTCCTCCCGTTTCATGACCATATCGCTTAGATGAGTCAAATATCCACTAGTGCATGCCGAAATATTAAAAAGGATATATATATCTATATACCGTTTGATGAGATATTAGGGTAATGAGAATAGTTTAATCAAGAACAATAAAGGTGTCAGGTAACGTAAAAAAACAAATCGTTACACATTGTCTTTTTACGGTTCCTGACATCTTTATTGTTAATATTCAAAAAAATATGGTAATTATTCTAATAGTAGATTAGAATAATAATTAATTCCATATCAAACGAATCGTACTAAGATTTTAGCAATTCTTAGACTGAATGTGCTATAGTTGGAATTTTCCAAATATTTTAAGATGATTATAGTGAAAATAATTGGGTGAAATCCAGGTTGAAATAGGGCGTTTTGAGTTGAAATCAAAATCCAACCAGTTGCTGTTTCTCAATAATATAAGAGAAACTCTGTCCTTTTCTAACTATAGCGAGGTGGAAGAAATAATATGAGCACAACGATTAGTAGAGTAAAAGAATCCTTAATTTTAAAGCTTCCTGATAAGTCCTTCTATGATCTTTGCCATGAGCTTTATGGGGTTAATAGAGGCGTATATAATGTCATTGATCATTGGTTCTATCACAATGGGTATCAAGATATTGAATTAAGAAGGGACACAATCCTCGTCTTTTTAGATTATTTGCAAAAGCAAAAGATTACTAAGTTTGGCAAAGGCGGAGTAACACAAAGCCTTGAATTATTTAAAGCAAGTCGAAAGGAGAAAGAGGTAGGTTAATTTGACTTCTACTGGAAAAAATACACTAACGAATATCTTTTCCTTTTTTAATCATGGAGGAGACCATTATCTTCAAGAGAAGAGAATGATTCTTTCAAGTACAGATGCATGGGGAGTGCTGCGTAAAGATTTAATTGATACTTTAGGTGTGCAGCGCGCTAAAAGATTTCTCCTGCGCTACGGGTGGAACTGCGGGAAAAATGAGGCAAGAATGTTAAAGGATATGGTTGAGTGGGAAAATGAATTGGATTGGGTTGTGGCTGGTTCACAAATGCACCAAATTGGCGGACGTGTTTTTTCTTATCCTGAACATTTTCATGTGGATATGAAAAAAGGGGAATTTCATGTATCTGGATATTGGATTGATTCCTATGAAGCAAAGCAGCATTTGCAGCATTACCCATTGTACCATGAACCGATTTGTTATTTTTTAATGGGGTATGGAGGCGGTTACAATAGTGAGTGCCTAGGGAAAAAAGTCATATTCAAGGAAACACATTGTGTAGGAAAAGGCGATAAACAATGCCGTTATGTCGCGAAAACAGTGGACGAATGGGGTTCGGAAATTGATGACGAACTCATCAATTACGAGGAACAGGACATTGCAGATGAACTCGATATTGTCTACCGCCGTGTCGAAAAACAAAGTGAAATCCTGCATGTCGGTACATCTATTTCCAAGCATTTAACCTTTGCTCTTCTTCAGGGAAAAGGGATGGATGAGTTTGCCAAAATTTTAGCGACGGATTTAAAACTGCCTGTAACCATTCAAAATCAATATTTTGACTATATGGCTCATTACAATCCTGAAACGGAGCAGCCTGAAGAGCAGCCCTATAATTTGGAGAAAATAGAGGAGTTTATTGAAAAACAATTCTCGAAACGCAAATTAATTGAAACAGAGCAATTTGAAATAGAGGAAAATCAACATCTATTAATCTCTCCTATTATTATACAAAATGACGTTTACGGCTATATATCTATTTATCGAAAAGGTGCAAAATTCGGTGACGCTGAAAAGGACTTTTTAGAAAGGGCTGCAGTTATTTGTGCCGTTAAAATGTTAAATGAGCGGACCGCTATTCAAACGGAAGAAAGAATGAAAAGTGACTTGCTGGAAGAGCTCTTTAAAGGCGATACAGACCCGGCAAATATCACGAAACGATTCTCTTATTTTGGCTATAACATTAACCAGCCGTTATATGTATTAATCATTGAGTTTCCTAATAATAATCCTTTTGCAGATTCTGAGATTACGGGAAATACCAAGTATAAAAATAATTCGAAGGCAGTCATGGACTTTTTTAATCGGGAAGAAACCCATTATAATACGTCGTTTGTTAAGCTAGAAAAGCTTAATAAAGCAGCTATCTTAATTCCGACGGAGTACCTTCAGAAGAAAAAGACAACGATTAAGCAATTTGCTCAGCGTTGTTACGAACTGGTCCAAACAAACAATCATGAAAACTCACCCGTTTATATTGGAGTAAGTAAGCTTTGTACGGATGCAGGTCAGTATAGTAAAAGATTTAAAGAGGCGAAAAAAGCAATTGAAGTAGCAAAAGCGAAAAATCGCTTAATGAACGAAAATGCTAATGAGGTCGTCCATGCGGATGAATTAGGGCATATCATGATTTTGTTAGATGCGAGGAAACCAGAGGAATTATTAGAATACGCTCATGAGTTTCTCCATGACTTAAAAGCATACGATGAGAAGAATTCATCAGAGCTAGTGAGAACTCTTTATTATTATATTGAAAATGAGTGTAATCTTCATAAAACAGCAAGAGAAATGAATGTGTCTATCAGTGGAATGAGATATCGTATTCAGCGCATCCAAGAATTAATGAATATGGATCTATCAAAGGCTTCATCAAAGTTTGAAATTCAACTTTCATTGCAAACCTATATGGTCTTTAACCTTTTATAATCGAATGAGAATCTTATTTGAAAACTTCTATTTTATTTTGAAGTAAAATAGGAGTTTTTTATTTTTTAGACTTTGCTTGAACTGACCTTGTTAGAAGGAGTGGAGATTGATTTTGAACAAAACGATTCGGATTCGATGCTGCTTTTATGTGATTGGCATTCTCTTGCTCTCATTCGGGATTAGCTGTTCTGTTTATTCTCAGCTGGGTGCTGCTCCTATGCCTTCTCTGCAGGTAGGCTTACAGCAAACCATTGGTTTGACGGTAGGGACTTGGGAGTTTATTATTGGAGCTATTTTGGTCACGATTATGGCAATTGTTCGACGAAAGAAACCTGATGTATTTGCCTTTTTCTCATCCTTTCTTACAGGGATGGGAATTGATATGTGGCTTTATGTCGTGAAGCATGTCTATATCCCTGATCAATTACTTGGTAAAATCCTTTTCCTTTGTCTCGGTTTAACATTCATTGGATTGGGTGTGTCTCTTTATTTACAGGCAAAATTTTCCCCTGCTCCGCCGGACGGAATGATTCTGCTATTTGAGGAGATATGGAAGATGAAACGTGCCGTATCAAGGACGTTGTTTTCAGCCATTGTTGTCACGCTTGCATTTCTTTTCAGCGGTCCTATCGGAATTGGAACACTGATTATGGTTGTTTCATTAGGGCCGATTGTCGCAAGATTTTATCCTAAGATGGAAAATCTGTTTCTTAAACTCAGTGATCATCAGTCAGTGGTCCATACAATGAATAAAGAAGGGTGAGTCTAGTATGAAAGAACACAGGAGTTGGTCCTGTGTTTTTTTGTTCTGCTTTACGTTTTAATCTGTTGTGAATGCACTTCATAAGCATAAATAGCTTTTATTTTCCCCAGAATACATCCTTAAACAATCATAAAGGTCCCTATTATAATAGCGACCGTATGTTAGAATGTTTGAAAAAATCACACAACTGTATGTTTAGGCTGTAAAATAAAAAAAAATCTAACCTATTCGTACATTGTATCCTCTTACATATTTCATTAAGATATAGACATAAGTTAAAAAATTCAGAATATAAAAATTTTATTCCTTAGGAGGTTTATATATATGTTAACAAAACAGGATAATCATTTATTAACACGTACAGGTCCAGGTACACCAATGGGTGAACTATTCCGTCGTTATTGGATTCCGGCGTTAAAATCTGATGAAATACAACCTGATGGAAAACCTCAGCGCGTGAAGCTTCTTGGAGAAGAATTAATTGCTTTCCGTGATACAGAAGGAAAAGTTGGTTTGATGGAGGAAGCCTGTCCGCACCGCGGAACATCCCTTTATTATGGCATTAATGATGGATGCGGTTTGCGCTGTATGTACCATGGCTGGAAGTTTGATACGAACGGTGACTGTACGGAAATTCCATCAGAAGAAGGCGATCCGAAGTTCAGAAAGAAAATCAAAATCAAAAATTATCCGGTAAAAGAAGTAAAAGGAATGATTTGGACTTACATGGGACCAGAAGAAGAGCAGCCGGAATTCCCTGAGTTCTATTGGATGGGATTGCCTGATGACTATATGATGTCAGAGCGAGTTTGGCAGGAATGTAACTATGCACAGGTAATGGAAAATGACCTTGATTATGTACATGCGGCGTTTCTGCACAAAGCACATGGAAAGCAGGAAACTGGAGAAGGAATCTTAAGTACTGATTTAGGAATTGATCCGAATCATCCACTTGTGAAAAATCCTCCAGTTAAACAGGATGTAGAGGATGCAAATTACGGCAAACGCTGTGTTGCAGTAGGAATTGGCAATGAAACAGAAAATGCGTTCATGGAGATTCACTATATCTTCCCGTTCTACACATACCCGCCGCGCTTTGAGGGTGAAGATGGCATGTGGCATGCATTCATTCCAAGAGATGATTACAGCACATGGTCATGGGATGTTCAATTTTCTCATACCCGTCCAATTGATGTACAGGCCAACCATGATCGCCGCGGCTTAAAGCTGGATGAGCATTTCAAAAAACAAATCAGCTTGGAAAATGATTATGCTCAAGATCGCGAACTTCAAAAGACAGGGAACTTCTCTGGAATCCGCGGAATTGCAAACCAGGATCATGCGGCAACAGAAACCATGGGAGCGATTGTAGACCGTTCGAAAGAGCATCTTGGAACAAGCGATTTGCCAATCATCCATATGCGCCGCTTATTGCTTCAGCAGGCAAAAGCATTCCAAGAAGGCCAGAAGCCATTGGCACTTGAGAATGAATCACTGAAAAATCTTTACAGTGCAGGACTCTATGACAGCAATGAAAAATCATGGGAAGAAGCTTTTCCAATGCAGGATCAGTTTAAAAAGAAAGTGCAAGAAGTAAAATCTTAATAATAAGGGGAAATGCTGCAGCATTTCCCTTTGAATAGATAGCATGGGAATACATAGTGAAAGCAGGGATTACATGACATTAGAAGAATATCTGCGTACAATCTTAGATGATGAGGAAGTAGAATTGGCAACGCTGGAGCCGGCCTATACTTTTAATCTAGAAGATTATGAGGAGGCAGGCCAATGAATGATCTTCTCTTTGAAACAATTGAAATCGCAGGTAAGGCAATTAAAAATAAACAAATATCACCGGTCGAACTCACACAGATGACCTTAAAGCAAATCCGCGAGCATGAGCCAAGAGTCAATGCTTTTATTACCGTTATGGAAGAAGAGGCATTGGCCGAAGCGAAGCAATTGGAAGCGGAGCTTGTGAATAATCAAGTTAGGGGACCATTGCACGGCATTCCGATTGCGGTGAAGGATATTTTTCAAACAAAAGGTGTAAAAACCACAGGCGGCTCGAAGATATTTGATGGCTGGATCCCCAATGAAGATGCGAAAGCCGTTCAAAAATTAAGAGAAGCCGGAGCGATTATCATTGGAAAAGCCAATCTGCATGAATTTGCCATGGGTGCGACGACAGAAAACCCTCACTATGGAAGCTCGAAGAATCCTTGGAATACGAAAAGAATTCCTGGCGGATCAAGCGGAGGTTCCGCCGTAGCAACAGCAACAGGCATGGCCTTTGGTGCTGTTGGTTCGGATACAGCAGGGTCTATCAGACTGCCGGCAGCCATGTGCGGGACAGTCGGATTTAAACCAACCTATGGAGTTGTCAGCAGAAGAGGATGTCTGCCATTCAGCTGGTCTTTGGATCATGCAGGGCCAATGACCAGAACCGTCCGGGATGCTGCCATCATGCTTGAAGTGATGAAAGGACATGATCAGAAGGACCCAGCCTCTGTCAAGCGTCATGTTCCAGTCTTATCTGACTCATTAAGTGATTTAAAAGGTGTAAAGCTAGGTTTCTATGAACCTTATATGTTTGCAGGGATTGATTCTGATGTAAAACGAGTGATTGAAGAAGCATTTCGCCAACTGGAATCATTAGGAGCAGAAATCGTGCCGATTGATTTACCTGGAATTGAAGAAGCACTTAATGCTTTAAAAGCAATCGCTCAATCAGAGGTGGTTTCTGTACACGAACCATTATTGAAGAAGTATGGACATCTATACGGCGATGATCTGAAATACCGCTTTGAATTTGGCAGTGATATTTCTGCGACTGCTTACATTCGCGCCCAGCGCAGAAGAGATCAATTTGTTAGAGAAACAATCAAACAAATGCAGGGGATTGACGCCTTAGTTGGACCAACGAATGTTCAGCCGCCGTTTGAAATAGGCACGATGGTTCCATCCATGGCCATCAGCAATATGTTCACACTTGGAAAAACGCCTTTAGCGAATATCCTAGGTTTTCCTGCCTTATCGGTTGCCTGCGGGTTTACGTCAGAGAACCTTCCTGTGGGACTTCAGCTGATAGGAAAACCATTCACAGACCAAAGAGTCCTTCAAATTGGAGACTGCTATGAGAAATCAGTGCAATGGGTCAAAGCCTTAAAAGACAATGTCAATTATGTTTGAAACAGGGGGACGGTTCTCCTGTTTCACCACATTTAATTTGGCAGCGTGGGAGGTTATTGAAATTATCGGTAAAGGGACAATTTGTAAAAAAAGTTTGCTTTTGGCAGGAAAAAGTCAGAAAAGCGCGAATTTATATATTTGGAAACGCTTTATCCATTTCTGACGGTTCTTCCGCTTCCATAAACAATAATGACCAATAAAAGGAGAACAACATGATACGTAAAATGGAGCATGTGGCCATAATGGTTCGCGATATGGACCAATCGATTCAATTTTATTCAGAGATTTTTGGCTTTAACGTCCGTCTGCGAGGCAGCAAACCGGACCGGGAAATGGCCTTTTTGTATCTGGAAGCGCAGCAGGATATGGAGATTGAGCTTATCCAAGAGAAAATGGCAGCTGTCGAGTACAGTGAAACCGGAATTGTGAATCATCTTGCTTTTACAGTGGAAAACATTGATGAAACAATCCAGTTTTTAAAAGAAAAAGAGATAGTCTTTACTTCAGATGAGGTGAAGCCAACGCTCGAGGGCGGGCGAATGATTCTTTTTCATGGACCGAACCAAGAGCTGCTGCAATTAGTAGAAAGAGTAAAATGAGGCAGAGCGAAACGGGGGGACGGTTCTTCCGTTTCATAAAGTTTATATTCAACAGTGGTGAAACAGGAGAACCGTCCCCTTGTTTCATAATAAGGAGGAGAAAATATGGCAAGAATTATGCGATTAGGACGCGTAGAGTTAAATGTATTGGACTTAGATAGATCAGTAGAATACTATACGAAGGTTATTGGATTAGAAGAAACTGGACGTATGGGAAACAGTGTTTATTTAAAAGCATGGGATGAATTTGATCATCACAGTTTAATTTTAACAAAAGCGAACAAAGCAGGTTTAGCCCATTTAGCGTTTAAAGTAGAGACGCTAGATGATTTGGCCTATTATGAAAGAAAAATTGAGGAATTTGGCTGTACGACTACTCGTATGTCAAGCAATACTCGTTTAGCTGAAGGAGAAGCTGTTCATTTCATTCTGCCGACAGGACATCATTGCGAACTGTATCATGAAATTGGTTTCTTAGGAACAGCGGTTGGAACACTAAACCCTCATCCATGGCCGTTAGAAGCAAGAGGAATTGCGCCTCATCGTATTGACCATTGTTTATTGACTGGTGACGACCTTAAAACGGTTACGAGATTCTTTATTGAGGCTCTTAATTTCAGACAAAGTGAAAAAATTACGACAGTAGACGGGGAAGAATTATTAGGAAGTTTCTTGTTTTCATCGAATAAAGCCCATGATTTAGCGTTTGTGAAAGGACCTGATGCGAAGCTTCACCATGCTGCGTTTGCAGTGGATTCCCTTCATGATGTTTTTAAAGCAGCAGACCTGTTGTCTATGTATGAAGTACCATTTGATGTAACACCAACTCGTCATGGTATTACACGTGGACAAACGATTTACTTCTTTGATCCATCAGGGAACCGTAATGAAGCATTCGCTGGCGGTTATCTGGCCTTTCCGGATATGCCGACCATTACGTGGACGGAAGATAAAATTGGACAAGGTATTTTCTATCACCGCAGAGAGCTGTCTGAATCTTTTATGAAGGCGTTAACTTAATCTAAGTGATTCTGAAAAAATGATTGGTGAGGTGAAACGATGTATAAAGTAGCGTTAAAGGCTAGAAATCAACAATTTGAATATCCCTGTGCCCCGGGACAAACTCCACTAAGGGCAGCTAGGAATCAATTTATTCCATTTCCAACCGGATGCCAGCAAGGCGGCTGCGGAATGTGTAAGGTGAAAGTATTGGACGGCGAGTATGACCATGATTTGACTCGTTCCCATGAATACCTTTCTGACGAAGAGTTAAACAATCGCTTTGCTCTTGCTTGCTGTATGACACCAAAAAGCGACTTGAACATTATTACAATCGAAGACTATGAGAAGCAACAAAGCGAAATAGCTGATACAGTTAAAAATTAACCCAAACAATGTCCCTTAATGAATAGACGGAAGCAGAGGAGAAACTCCCTGCTTCCTTTGTTTGTTTCGGGATGTGATGGGAGGGCACTAAAAAGGGTGTCCCAGGATACTGGAACACCCCAAAAACATGATTGTTACGCCGCCAAATACGTTACGCCAATGATGTTTTTTGCTAAATATAATTAAACGTTTTGCGTTTCTATAGATAGCTTAATATATGAAACGCATTTCATAGCAAGAAAAAGTTTAAGATGAAGGCTGGAAATTTGAAAGTAGGGTGTAATCGTGTTTTATTTTAAAGCAACATGGCTATAAGCGGCTTTTTTTATATGAATAGTTTAAAATTAATTTTCCATAATAAAGGAAAGACATCATGTGAATATTTTTAAAAACTTTTAATGCAAACGATTGCGCAAATTTAACCCATCTGATATAGTAATCTCATAGATAATAGGAGGAAGACATCATGAAGAGGATATGGTGGAAGGAAGCAGTGGCATATCAAATTTATCCACGCAGCTTTATGGATTCAAATGGTGACGGAATTGGAGATATTCAAGGGGTTATTTCTAAGTTGGATTATTTAAAGGACTTAGGAATCGATGTTGTTTGGATTTCTCCCATTTATACTTCACCTAATGATGATAACGGTTACGATATTAGTGATTATAAGGGGATTTTGGAAGACTTCGGTACGATGGCCGATTTTGACCAGCTGTTGCAAGAGGCTCATGATCGCGGTATGAAATTAATTATGGATTTGGTGATTAACCATACCTCTGATGAGCATGCTTGGTTTATTGAATCTCGTTCCTCGAAGGACAGTCCGTATAGGAATTATTATATTTGGCATCCGGGCCATGACGGCAAAGAACCGAATAACTGGGAGTCCATCTTTGGCGGCTCGGTTTGGGAATATGATGAAAAGACGAAGGAGTACTATATGCATGTGTTCTCCCGTAAGCAGCCTGATTTAAACTGGGAGAATCCGAACGTCCGTAAAGACCTGTATGAGATGGTTAACTGGTGGATTGATAAGGGGATTGACGGTTTTCGTGTGGATGCGATTTCTCATATTAAAAAAGTTCCCGGCTTCCCAGATTTACCGAACCCAGACAACTTGAAATATGTTCCATCCTTTGAAGGCCACATGAATCGCGAGGGAATTGAGGTTTTTCTACAAGAGCTGAAACATGAAACCTTTGCGAAACATGATATTTTGACTGTTGGAGAAGCGAACGGTGTGAAAGCAGATCAGGCAGAACAGTGGGTCGGCGAGGAAAATGGAGTATTCAACATGATTTTCCAATTTGAACATTTAGACCTTTGGGGTAAAAGCGTGACAGGCGGCATTGATCTTCCAGCGTTAAAAGAAACCTTTCATAACTGGCAGACAGCGCTTGATGGAGTTGGCTGGAATGCCTTATTCCTAGAAAACCATGACCAGCCCCGTTCTGTTTCAACTTGGGGTGACCCGGAAGGTTTTTGGGAGCAATCCGCTAAATGCCTTGCGACCTTATATTTTCTGATGCAGGGAACTCCCTTTATTTATCAGGGGCAGGAAATCGGTATGACCAATGTAAAGTTTCAATCAATTGATGACTATAATGATGTGGCAATCAAAAACCAATATCACAATGGAATCGCTGATGGCAAAAGTCATGAGGAATTGATGGAAATCATTTGGAAAAACGGCCGTGATAATGCCCGAACGCCAATGCAATGGACTGACGGTGCTAACGCAGGATTTACGACAGGTCGTCCATGGTTAAAGGTTAATCCCAATTTCACAGGAATTAATGTGGAAAAAGCGCTGCAAGAGCCGGATTCAATCTATCACTACTATAAGAAACTCATTCAATTGCGAAAAGATCATCTGACTTTCGTTTATGGACACTTTGAACTGGTTTTAGCCGAGCATGAGCAGATTTTTGCCTACACGAGAACATTAGACGGCGAAACATTTCTTATCATGACCAACCTTTTTGGAAAAGAAACAGAATTTCATCTTCCTGCAGAATGCAATGAGAAAAGTATGGAGTTGCTGCTAAGCAATGAGGAAGCAGATTCGAAGGCAGATTTACACCACGGAATTTTACAACCTTTCGAAGCAAGAGTATATCGATTATGTTAATTTTTTACAGATTAGTGCAAACGATTGCGCTAATCTGTATCTAAATCATGCTTATTATGAAAGGAATGGACAAAATGAAATTGAAATCCTTTGACTTTTGGCAGAAATTTGGCAAGGCTTTGCTTGTGGTAGTAGCAGTTATGCCGGCTGCAGGGATTATGATTTCCCTCGGTAAATTAGTTGGAATGCTAGGTGTTGACATCGCTTTAATTAAAACGATTGCCTTAGTGATGGAGGAGATCGGCTGGGGCATTATTGGAAATCTACATGTCTTGTTCGCCGTAGCGATTGGCGGATCGTGGGCAAAAGAGCGCGCCGGCGGGGCTTTTGCGGCATTAATCGCTTTTATATTAATTAACCGCATTACTGGGGCGATTTTTGGTGTGAATGGCGCAATGTTAGGCGATCCTGAAGCCACGGTTTCCTCCTTGTTTGGCAGTGAATTAGTTGTAAACGATTACTTTGTTTCCATCCTTGGTGCACCAGCCCTCAATATGGGTGTATTTGTCGGAATCATTTCGGGGTTTCTAGGAGCCAATCTTTTTAATAAATACTATAATTTTGATAAACTTCCGCAATCTCTTGCTTTTTTTAACGGAAAAAGATTTGTTCCGTTTGTTGTGATTGCAGGTTCTGTTGTAACAGCACTTATTCTTTCATTCATTTGGCCATTTATTCAAGGACTGTTAAATGATTTCGGTCGCTGGATTGCTTCATCACGTGACACCGCTCCGGTTGTAGCTCCGTTTATCTTTGGATCGTTAGAGCGCCTATTGCTGCCATTTGGGCTCCATCATATGCTGACAGTGCCAATGAACTATACGGAATTAGGTGGAACCTATACGATACTAACTGGTTCAAGTGAAGGGACAACGGTTGCCGGACAGGACCCGCTCTGGCTTGCCTGGATTGCTGATTTAAATAATTTACTGGCAGCAGGGGACACTGCAGGATATAACGCCTTATTACAGGATGTCATTCCGGCTCGTTTTAAAGTTGGACAAATGATTCTTTCATGTGCATCATTAATCGGGATTGCGATTGCAATGTACCGCAATGTGGATAAAGATAAGCGTACGAAATACAAATCGATGTTCTTTTCTGCTGGCTTAGCCGTTTTCTTAACAGGTGTAACAGAACCAATTGAATTTATGTTTATGTTTGTCGCACCGGTTCTTTATGTTGTGTATGCGATTATGACAGGGCTTGCCTTTGCGGTTGTGGATCTTGTTCATATTCGAATTCACTCTTTCGGGTTTATTGAGCTTTTAACACGAACACCGATGGTTTTGAAAGCGGGCTTATGGCTGGATTTAGTGTATTTTGTTGCTGCCTGCTTATTATTCTTCGCGTTAAACTTTATAGTCGCTAATTTTATCATTAAAAAATTCAAATATGCGACTCCAGGTCGGTTAGGAAATTATATTGAAGAAGAAGGAAGTCAAACGGGACAAGCAGTTTCAAACGATCAAGACGGTTCTCTAGCGAATGTGGTTATTGGTTTATTAGGCGGAAAAGAGAATATTGAAGAAGTGGATGCGTGCATGACTCGCCTTCGTGTGACAATCAAAGATGTGAATCTAGTTGCCTCTGAACAAGAGTGGAAGTTAAATGGCGCATTGGGCTTAATTATTAAAGGGAAGGGTGTCCAAGCCATCTACGGTCCAAAAGCCGATGTATTAAAATCTGATATTCAAGACCGTATCGGGGCGTAAGACATGAAATTATTAACCTTAAACTGCCACTCTTGGATAGAAGAAAATCAAATGGAAAAAATAAAGATTTTAGCGAAAGCAATTAGGGAAAAATCATATGACGTCATTGCTCTTCAGGAGGTGAATCAGTCCATCGATGCCGAAAGTGTCGATGGATTGATGAAAAAGGATAACTTTGCTTTGGTTCTACTGGAGGAATTACAGCAGCTTGGGGTCAAGGATTATCAAATGATATGGGATTATTCCCATATTGGATATGATAGATATGAAGAAGGGGTTGCCCTTTTAACAAAGCATGCGATTGAAGAAAAGCACTCTTTCTTCGTTTCCCATTCAGAGGATACAGAGAATTGGAAGACGAGAAAAATCGCCGGCATCACCATTCGCTTTCAACATGAGCTTCTGTCCTTTTATTCCTGCCATTTAGGCTGGTGGGAGGATGAACAGGAACCGTTTAAAGCGCAGATGAACAGGTTGATGGAAATAGTAGGAAGGAATAAAAAGTATTTCCTTATGGGTGACTTTAATAATGCTGCACATATCCGCGGTGAAGGGTATGATTTTGTGCTTAATAAAGGGCTCTATGATACATATTCATTAGCGCAAGAGAAGGATGCCGGGATAACGGCGGCAGGGAACATTGCTGGCTGGGATGATAATAAGCAGGATTTACGTATTGATTATATTTTTGCAAATGTTCCTGTTACTGTGTACAAATCTTCGGTTATTTTTAACGGAAAAAATAAACCGGTCATCTCGGATCATTTTGGTATAGAGTTAGTTTTAAAATAGAAAAAGGGGGAAGGACAATATGTTTAAATCATTATTTAAGAAAAATAAGGAACCGGAACAGGTTCAGGCTCCATTAACAGGAAAGATTGTTGCACTAGAGGAAGTACCAGATCCAGTCTTTTCACAAAAAATGATGGGGGACGGGATTGCTATTATTCCTGCAGACAAGAAGGTTTATTCACCTGTTGATGGTGAAGTGGTCAATGTATTTCCGACGAAGCATGCTATCAGCCTACGCTCGAAAATGGGAGTGGAACTCTTGATTCATATGGGGTTGGAAACAGTTGAATTAAAGGGTGAAGGGTTTCAAATTTTGGTTCAAGATGGTACAAAAGTTTCCAAGGGAGATCCCATTGCCGAATTTGATTTTGAAAAGGTTTCAAGTCTTGGAAAAGAAGTGATTACCCCTGTCATTCTTTTAAATGGAGACCAATTTAAGATTGAAAATAAACAAATAAATACGTCCACGACGGGCGGAAAAGATACTATAATGGAAATAACAAAAGCTTAATGATTTTTAAAGGGGGTGCAGGAAGGTGGCTATTACAATTAAGGATGTTGCGAAGGCCGCCAATGTCACACCTTCAACTGTATCAAGGGTTATTGCCGATAATCCAAGAATTAGTAATAAAACAAAAAGAAAAGTACGTCAGGTCATGGAGGAGCTTGGGTACCAACCCAATTATAAGGCACGTAATTTAGCAAGCCGCACGACACAAACCATTGGTCTTGTTATGCCAAACTCTACTGATCAAGTATTTCAAAATCCATTTTTCCCTGAAGTCATTCGTGGTATTAGTAAAATGGCTCATATGACAGAATATGCGATTCAGTTTTCAACCGGTGAAACGGAAGAAGAGATTTATGACGGAGTAGTCCGAATGGTCCAAAGCGGCCGTGTCGATGGCGTCATTTTACTTTATTCCCGCATGAATGATAAAGTGAGAGCCTTTCTTGAGGAAAAGGATTTTCCATATACGATGATTGGGAAACCTTCCTATGACGTCGAGAAAATCTCTCATGTGGATAATGATAATTTTAGCGCGGCAAAGGAAGTAACGGAATACCTGCTGCAGCTTGGCCATACAAAAATTGGCTTTGTCGGCGGAAATACGAGCTTAATGGTAACATTGGACCGGCAGCAGGGATATGAAACTGCGCTTAAGGAAGCCGGGATTCCAATCTGTGAGGAATATATCGTTCACGAGGATTTTTTAATTGAAGGCGGAAAACAAGCAATTGCTGAATTATTATCATTAAAGGAAACACCAACAGCCTTAGTGGTTGTGGATGATCTCATGGCCTTTGGGATTATCAATACATTAGAGGAAATGGGTCTTCGCGTGCCAGATGATATATCCATTGTGGGCTTTAACAATCTGCTGCTATCTGAGATTTCGCAGCCCCCATTGACGACGGTAAATATTAATATTTTTGATTTAGGTTATCATGCCGCAAAAAACTTAATAGAAATCATTAATAACCCGGATGAACCGGCTAAGAGAATCATTGTGCCTTATCAAATGACCGTAAGGGGCTCTTGTAAAAAATTAATATAATGAAGTGCCGCCGCATCTTGTTGGCGGCTTGGCCTATGTTTGGGCTTAGCAAAACAAAAGTGTGGTGCTCTATGCCTGTGAGGGATGTGTTTAGCACGTTCTTCTTTTCTGAACACATACCCGACAGGCCATTCAGTATTTTATTCATACGGTTATGATAAAAATATACAGAAAAAGAGGAAGAGACGATGACAGAAAAATGGCTAGTTGGTGTTGATTTAGGCGGAACGACGATTAAGATGGCTTTTATTAGTCTTGATGGTGATATACTTTACTCTTGGGAAATACCTACAGACAAAAGGGAAAATGGAAGTCATATTCCTGCAGCTATTGCAAGCTCGATTCATCAAAAGCTGTCTGAATATAAGGAAACAAAAGAAAGGTTAATTGGGATTGGTATCGGGGCCCCGGGGCCGGTTAATGAGGCTGACGGATCTGTTGAGGTCGGGATTAACCTAGGGTGGAAGAACTTTCCTTTGAAAGAAATTCTCGAGCGTGAAACGTCCTTACCGGTAACCGTTGAAAATGATGCGAATGTGGCAGCCCTCGGAGAAATGTGGAAGGGTGCCGGAAAAGGGGCTAAAAACCTGCTCTGTGTCACATTAGGTACGGGTGTTGGCGGCGGAATTATCGTGAATGGAGAAATTGTGCACGGCGCAAATGGAGCCGGCGGGGAAATTGGCCATATAACCTCCGTTCCTTCCCACGGCGCTCCGTGTAATTGCGGGAAAACAGGCTGTTTAGAAACGGTAGCCTCTGCAACAGGAATTGTTCGCTTAGCCGTAGAGAAGCTCTCATCTGGTCAGCACAGTAAATTAAGAGAATTTGATGTGGTAACGGCCAAACACGTTTTTGATGCGGCAAAACAAGGCGATGAGCTTGTGAATGCTGTGATTGAACAGGTGGCCTATCATCTAGGCTTAGCCCTTTCCTATATAGCCAATGGCATAAATCCTGAGAAAATTGTCATCGGCGGCGGCGTATCAAAGGCAGGCGACACCTTGTTAGTCCCGTTAAAACGGCATTTTACCTCATTTGCCTTTCCAAGAGTGGCCCAAGCAGCAGAAATTGTCCCAGCCACACTAGGTAATCAAGCAGGAGTAACTGGAGCAGCCTGGCTTGTTAAAGAAAAAATCCTTCCTAGCTTATAATTTCATGCAGGGAGAAATGATGCAAAGTGGCGATTCTATGAGAGTCGCCCTTTTATTTTTTCATAATGATACGAGGGCCATCATAAAAATTTGAATACATTTGGAAGGAATTCATAGGGAGCTGGAGAAATACAGAGGGATATAAAGGTTTTACTCTGGAGGAATTCAGTATGTCGTTGTTCACATTATGGATGATTGTGATTAATACCACCTTTTGGTTAGTCTGCTGCTTTGGGACTGCTTGGGTCGTCCACAAATGGCTGCCAAGCTCAATATATAAAAAGATGGACTGGTTTTTTAAGGAGCGTTCATTTGAAAAGAGCTTCTATCGTATGATACGTCTTGCTAAATGGAAGGATAAACTGCCAGAATGGGGAAAGGTATGGAATTTCGAAAAAAATCATTTGAAGCAAGAGTTAAGCTTAGAATATGTTGATCGATTTATCCTCGAAACCTACCGGGCTGAAATTGGTCATATGGGAATGGCGGTACTGGGATTTGCGTGTATCCTAGTGAACCCGAGTGATTTTGCTCAAATGGCTCTTATCTGTTCGATAGTGAATGTGGTCGTTCAAATTCCGTTTTGTTTCATCCAGAGATTTAACAGACCTCGGCTTGTTCGTTTGAAGGCAAGATTAGAGAAACGGAGTCAGCTCTAATATAAAAGTATCCACTAACCAATGAAAAAACACCTGCACTCTTAATCAAACGTTTGTTTAAGAGTGCAGGTGTTTTTGACATGACCCGAAAAAGAAGCAGGAGAATCGTCTTCCTCTTCTTACAATGTTCTGCTTTTTTCTGTAGCTGCCACAACGGCATTCATAACGGCTGCACGGAAGCGGTCATTTTCTAGACTCTTTACACCCGCAATGGTTGTTCCACCTGGAGAGGAAACCATGTCTTTCAATTCGCCTGGATGTTTTCCCGTTTCGAGCACGACTTTCGCTGAGCCGAGCACGGTTTGTGCAGCAAATTTGTAGGCGCTCGCCCGTGACATTCCTTCGGCAACCGCTCCGTCAGCCAATGCTTCAATAAACATATAAACAAATGCTGGACCGGATCCGCTTAAGCCTGTCACCACATCCATCAAATAGTCGCCGACAATTTCTGCTTCGCCAAAGCTGTTGAAAATCTCTAACAGGTCTTGCTGCTCTTCCTTTGTTACAAATGAATTGCAGGAAAGGGCCGACATGCCTTCGCCCACTAATGCCGGCGTATTCGGCATCACACGCACAATTTTTGTCTTTTCTGGTACATGAGCGCTTAACCTTTCAAGCGTAACACCTGCTGCGATTGATACAAGGATTTTATCCTCTGAAAAGTCCTCTTTAATGGTATTAAGCACATCGGTTATCGTATTTGGTTTAACAGCGAGAATGACGATATCTGCTTTTTGCACGACTTCCTTTTCATTGACTGCAGTATTGACACCTAATTCTGTTTGCACAGCATCTAATGAAGGAGGATAAACATCATAAACAATGATTTCCCGCGGTGAAGCAATGCCTGCCTTAAGAATCCCATTCATCATCGCCTTTCCCATATTTCCTGCTCCAACAAATCCAATGGTCTTATTCATGTTCACACCTTGCTTTCTTTTGATAAAAATAAACCTATCACTACTATAACCTTTTCTAAACGTTGAATATAGAATTTTTTGCATTATTCTTTTTGAAGTCATTTGGGTAAAATTGTTACTTTTTCTGAATGTTCAATGATTACCAATGGATTTTTTGCCAGGAAAATGGTTAAATAGTACTAATGAATAAAAATGTTTATAATTGTGCAATAGGTAACAACTTGTTCACAAAAAATTTTGAATTTAATAGGTTCTTATATGTGAGTAAAGTCACTGTTTTATCATGTGATTTCTAATAAAATTTTACTATATTCTGAAAAAGGGGGTCATTATTATGTTTTTTAGATTTAACTCTGATGAGAAGAATGACCTGTTAAATATTATTGCAACTGTACGTGAAGAAATGATCCGAACTGGTATGAAAGAGGGACTTACCAGCACGAAAACGATAACCTTAAGTCAACGACTTGATGAATATATTGCAAAATATCAAGCCATTTCGATAAAGGAACTAGCATAAAGACAGAGGAAGAATCCTTTTTCGGAATCTAAGTGGAGGAAAGGTTTCATTGCTTCTATATGAAGGAATGGAATCTTCCCTCCTTTATTTCTGTCTATATATGTCCTTTTCACACGGATAAGTCAAATATCTAGCGGAAGAACCATGTTTACTATCCGTACATCATAGAAAAAGAATTCCTATGTTGATTTAATAGGTTAGAAATATATAGAAAGCTATTAGAATGAGTAATTCCACTATTTTGAATATTTGGTGTACAATAGGAAGCTAGAATGTATATATATTTAAATACATAGAAGGGAGAGAGGTTGTTTCCATGACAGAGTCAAAAATAGATCCCCGTTATCTTCGTACGCGTAAATTAATTATGGATTCCTTTATTCAACTTTCTAGTAAAAAGGATTTTAAGGACATTACCATCAAAGATATTACTGCGGAAGCCACGATAAATCGTGCGACGTTTTACTATCATTTTGAAGATAAATATGATTTATTGGAAAACGCGTTGTCTGAGGTTCTCTTAATTAATTTGAAGAGTGAAATGGTAGAAAGTGAATTGAATGAAGAGAATATTGTCAGTATGTTCCTGGCTGTTACCAACTTTCAAAAATCCTTATCCAACCGCTGTCACCGTGATTACGAAGAAACCATCGCAGCTATTATTAAAGAACAGCTTGAGGTCATCTTCTACAAAATGCTGCTCAAACAACACCATTCAGACCAGAATGAAGCCCTCAGAATTACTGCCGTCATCCTAAGCTCCGGCCTATATGGCGCCTCCCAAGATTGGCTTCGTAACAGCAGCCATATAGCACCAGAAGAATATATCCGAATGGCCATCCCCTACATTTTGCAGTCATAGAGCATTTTTATAGAAAAAGCGCACCACTCCTATGGAGCCGTGCGCTTTTTCGTGATATTCACTTAAAACTCCTCATAAACAGCCGGATCTTGGTTATTGATTCGTCCATCTGGGCGGGTGAGCCCTGAGATGATGCTCATTTCTGTTTGATCTAGTTCGAAGTCGAAGATGGAGATATTTTCAAGCTGTCGCTCGGGTGAGGCGGATTTTGGAATCGAAATGGCGCCCAGTTGATAATGCCAGCGTAACACCACTTGTGGAATGGTTTTATTATGACTGTTGGCAATCTCTTGAATCGAGTCAACATGGATGTCGCGAATGCCGCGGGTTAACGGGCTCCAAGATTCAATCGCAATGTTATTCTCCTGATGCCATGTTCTTGCTTCTTCTTGGTTGAAGAATGGATGTAGTTCAATTTGGTTGACGCTTGGCTTCACACCGGTTTCTTTTACTAAACGGTCAATATGTTCCGGCAAAAAGTTGCACACACCGATAGAGCGGATGAGCCCCCATTTCTTTGCGTCAATTAACGCCTGCCAAGCTTCTACATATGTATCAACATGAGGATTAGGCCAGTGGATTAAATATAAATCATAATAATCTAAGTTTGCACGATATAAGGACTCTTGAATCGTTGTAACCGCTTTATCATATTCTTGATAGCGGCCAGGTAATTTAGAGGTAATGATTAGTTCTTGCCGCGGAACAGAGCTTCGTCGAACGGCTTCCCCAACCGTTCCTTCATTTTCATAGTTATAAGCAGAATCAATTAAGCGATAGCCGGCATCAATCGCCGTTAGCATGGAGTTCACCCCTGCATTTCCCTTTAGTAAATAAGTACCCAGACCCACAACAGGAAGATGAAGGCCATCATTTAGGGTAATTTCTGGAATAGTTATCCCCATCACAATCACTCCTTTCAATATAATTTAAGATTATCATATATCGGGAGTGTTTGGATAATTTTTGGTATCGACAGGGGAAGAATCCATGGACTATCCTTTCATATAGAGAAATCCAATGAGCAGGATGACAAAACCGATGAAAAAGAAAGGGCCGACCCCTGAGCTGTAGACGACATGGATTTTAATATTTTGCATGACGTTGGCAAGGATGTAAATAAATAAGGAGATACTTAATACTTGAATGAGCGGCAGGTGCTTGTTTTTTCTTCTCATTGCAATCGCTCCTTTTAAGAAGCTAATCACAGATTCGAGGACACTTATACACACGTATGGATTACGTTTCTAATATCTGTACATTTATATATACTTTATGTGACGTGTGACTTGTATTATGCTCTATAAAATAGAATGAAAAACCTGCTGCTAGAGGATTAAAAAATCGTTGTTGTTTAGGAAGAAAAGTTTTATTATTAACAATAAAATATTGATATTTTTAAAGATACAAAGAATAGATGATACATGTACTGTAAATGTATTTAGGAGAAAATGATAATGAATAATTTCTCAATAAATGACCTGTTTGTAAACGCTTTTAATTTTTCCGCTATTGGGATGGCCATTGTATCTATAGATGGAAAATGGCTGATGGTTAACTCTTCTTTATGTAATATTCTAGGATACACTGCAGAAGAGCTTAAACAAAAGACATTTCAGGCTATTACCCATCCTGATGACTTAGAACTTGACCTCAGCAATTTCAATAAGCTGTTAAAGGGAGAAATAGACTATTATGAAATAGTCAAACGTTATATTCATAAGAATGGGTGTATTGTATGGGGATTATTAAGTGTTTCACTAGCGAAGGATGATCAAAATAATCCATTGTATACAATTGCGCAGATTCAAGACATTACACAACGGAAGAGAATGGAAAAGGAATTCAATCAAAATGAGGATCGCTATCGTGCATTGATTGAATCTTCTCCAAATGCCATTGTTGTTCATCAGGACGGTAAAATCGTCTATGCAAACCCTCAATTTTCAAGTTTATTAAAGGCAACTTCTGAAGATCAGATAATTGGCCAGCATATTACTAAGTATATCCATCAGGACTATCATGAAATGGTTAAGGAAAGAATTGAAATGTTAGAAAAGAATATACCTGTTGGAGCATTAGAAGAAAAATACGTACTCTTTGATGGTTCTGTTATCGATGTCGAAGTGATTGCTAATACGATTGTGTATATGGATAAGCCTGCTTTTCAAGTGATTATCCATGATATTACGAAAAGAAAAGAAATCGAGCGGAAGTTGAGTCAATCCCAGGAACAATACCGTTCTGTCGTTGAAAATGTGAAGGAAGTCATCTTTCAAACAAGTTCAGAGGGGCAATGGACATTCTTAAATCCAGCCTGGGAGAAAACTACAGGTTATACGATTGATGAAAGTATGGGACATTATTTTCATGATTATGTACATGAGGAAGACCGTGAACGATATATTGAGCAATTTCAGTCATTGATACAGGGAAAACAAGAGTATTTTAGAATAGAAGCTCGGTATTTAACAAGAGAGAAAGGATATTGCTGGGTCGAGGTATATACTCGAATCGCTTTAAATAGTCAGGGTGAGATTAGAGGTACATTGGGTACATTGAATGACATAACTAAGCGTAAGGAATACGAAGAGGAATTAAAAGCAAGCGAGGAGCTATTTCGTCTGCTTGCTGAATACTCAAGTGATTTAATTACGATGCATGATGTGAACAGTCATTTCATTTATATTTCACCTGCATGCAAGGAAATTCTGCAATATGATGTGGCGGAATTGGTAGGGAAAGATGCGTCGCTTTTTGTACATCCAGATGATCAAAGCATCGTCGCAGAAAAGCTTCAAATATTATTTGATACAGGTTATACCGTTATTCCCTACCGTTTCCGCCGGAAAGACGGCGAATATGTTTGGCTTGAGTGTGCTTGTAAGTTATTAGATGAAATCCATTCGGGTGAACAAAAGCTCATTGCTGTATCACGTAATATTAATGAAAGAAAGTTGTCTGAACAAAAGCTTCAAGAAGCAAATGAACTCTTACAGAGGTTGTCGACTATTGATGGACTGACTGGTGTGTCTAATCGTCGTGCATTTGACGAGAGAATGGAATTGGAATGGAATCGCGGACGTCGAAATTCTTCCTTTCTGTCGTTGATTATGTTGGATATTGATTACTTCAAAGCATATAACGATACGTATGGACATCAAGGCGGGGATAGCTGCTTACAACAGATTGCCTCAGTCATCAAAGAAACACTAGGAAGGTCTACAGATCTCCTTTGCCGCTACGGCGGGGAAGAGTTTTGTGTGATTTTACCAGATACAAAAGAAGTTGGAGCAAAGATAGTAGGGGAAAAAATTCGATATTCGATTGAAAAATTGCAAATTCCTCATGCTGGTTCAGAAATTCTTCCTTGGGTCACTATTAGTGTAGGAACCGCAACCATCATACCGACAGTATATACTTCTTATATGGATCTTGTTTCAAAGGCCGATAAGGCTTTATACAAGGCGAAAAACGAAGGACGAAATTGCGTTCGGTCTTACTAAATAGACAATTGGATATTTAATAGATAATCGACTAGACGTGAAGGGGCTGTTTCAACCCCTTCTTCTTTTTCTCCTCCCGTTTCATGACCATATTGCAACCTTTCAGCTCCGCTTAAAGACGTGTGAAAAGGACTTTTCACACGGATGAGTCAAATATCTGGCGTAAGAACCCTGTTTACTACCCGCACATGATAGAAAAAGAATTCCTATGTCGATTTGATAAGTTGGATATATATATATTTGTTACAATTTTTGGGGATATTATTCTAAACAGTACAGATCGGTAGGGGGTTACTGTCATGAATGACAAAACCAATATTCGTTTAACTGCTGCAGAAATGTCTTTTTTATGGACCCAATACATAAATGATACATTAACGGTTTGTGTGAACAGCTATTTTTTAGAAAAAGTAGAGGATGAAGAGGTACGGCCTATTATTGAATGGACACTTGAGTCGTCGAAAGAGAATATTTCCATCATGCAGGAACTGTTTCAAAAAGAAGATTTTCCAATACCTATTGGATTTACAGAACAAGACGTAAATCTGAAAGCTCCAAGACTTTTTTCAGACACATTTGTTTTAATGTATTTACGTCATATGTCTATTCTTGGAATGGCAGCTAGCAGCGCAGCTCTAGGATTGGTCACACGTCCAGATGTGGTTGATTTTCATAAGCGTGTGTTAAAGAAAGGGGTTGAATTGCAGGATAAAACACGCGATTTAATGGTCAAACAAGGGACCTATGTAAGACCACCTTTTATCTCGACTCCTGACAAGGTGGATTTTGTAGAAAAACAACAGTTTTTAGCTGGTTTTTTTGGAAAGAAGAGATCTGTTACATCAATAGAAATCACTCATTTGTTTTTAAATGTTCAGACTAACTCGATTGGGAAAGCACTAATCACGGGTTTTGCTCAGGTTGCCCAAAACGATGAAGTCAAACAATTTATGGTAAGAGGGAAACAAATGGCTCAAAAACATATCGATATATTTAGTGACCTTTTAATAAAGGAAGACTTGCCTGCCCCTATGAGCTGGGATTCAGCTATTACAGATACAACAGAAAGAGTTTTTTCGGATAAACTGATTATGTTTCATGTATCAGCAATGATTGCTGCAGGAATTGGAAATTATGGCATGGCAATGGCGGCAAGTCCAAGAAGGGATTTAGGGGTGAAATACGCTTCATTAATCCCTGAAATTTCACTATATGCCGAAGATGGGGCCAATATTATGATTAAAAACGGCTGGCTGGAGGAACCTCCACAGGCGGATGATCGTGACCGACTAATAAAGAATTAATGCAGGGAACTTATCCCTTTCACTATCATTTTTTGACGCGCAATTTAAGAATGTGAATTGCGCTATTTTGCATGTATGAGCTATTGTGAAATGTTATTATAATCAAGATAAATAAGGAGGTGGGAAAAATGAAGGTTCTTATTGCGGTGGATTCATTTAAGGGAAGTATCTCATCAAGCGAGGCGAGTAAAGCCATTGCTTTAGGGATAAGAGATGTCTATTCTTATGCAGAAATGATTACTCTTCCTTTAGCTGACGGCGGGGAAGGAACTGTGGAAGCGTTAGTCCAGGCAACAGAAGGACAATTTATTGAAAAAGAAGTCATGGGACCATTACAAGAAAAAGTACAGGCGGTATACGGTATTCTTGGAGATAAGAAAACGGCTGTTATTGAATCAGCAGCAGCATGCGGCCTGCCGCTTATTCCTTTAGATAAGCGCAATCCGTCCGTTACAACTACATATGGGCTTGGTGAACTGATTCGGGATGCAATAGAGAAAGGGTGCCGCGAATTTGTTATCGGGCTTGGCGGAAGTGCCACTAATGATGCAGGTATTGGGATGCTCCAAGCGTTGGGATATCGTTTCTTGAATGAATGTAATGAGGAAGTCGGTCTGGGAGGACGGGAGTTGCACAAGATTCAGAAAATCCATATGGCCCATGCTATTCCTGAATTGAAAAGCTGTACATTTCATGTAGCATGTGATGTCAATAATCCTCTTTATGGACCAAGCGGAGCCGCTTATATTTTTGGCCCTCAAAAAGGAGCAACGGCCGAAATGGTAAAAGAGCTCGATAAAGGGCTAGAAAGCTTTGCTCAAGAGGTTTTTAACGAATTAGGCATAGATATTCATTCGATTGAAGGTGCAGGAGCTGCCGGCGGGCTTGGAGCTGCGTTTGCAGGCTTCTTAGAGGCCCGGCTCCAATCTGGCGTTGAACTGATATTGGAAATGACCAAGATGGAAGAGATTATGCAAGGTGCAGACTTGGTTATTACAGGTGAAGGGCAACTGGACGGTCAAACATCTATGGGGAAGGCTCCATTAGGAGTAGCGCAGCTTGCTCAAAAGTATCATATTCCTGTCCTTGCACTGGCGGGCTCTATCACTCCTGAAGCAGAAAGATTAAATAGATTAGGTGTCACCTCCTACTTTTCCATTGTCAATACACCAATGACATTGGAAGAAGCGATGGATTCAAATACGGCCTTTAATAATATAAGGGCAACAACAAAGCAATTATTTCGGTTGCTTCAAGCTTTAAATAAGGGATAATAGACGATCCTAACTGCTTTGCATCGTAACCAATTACTTTAAGGTTGGGTAAAGAAATCTCTGTACCTTTTAGTAGAAATGAAAAATGATAGAAGGGAATTTGTTATATATGAATATTTGTGTGTTGGATGGATATACATTAAATCCTGGTGATTTAAGCTGGAGTGAATTGATGCAGCTTGGGGAAACGGCTATTTACGATCGGACGTCTGTTGAGCTTATCGTGGAAAGAGCTGCAAACGCTGAAATCATCTTAACAAATAAAACTCCGCTAAGCAGGGCTACGCTCAATCTTCTGCCCAAACTCAAGTACATTGGCGTACTGGCTACAGGTTTCGATGTGGTGGATATTCAAGCAGCAGAAGAGCAGGGAATCGTTGTCACTAATATTCCGGCTTATGGGACGGAGTCGGTGGCTCAAATGGTTTTTGCGCTGCTTTTAGAACACTGCCATCATGTTCAACATCACAGTGACATGGTGATGGAAGGACAGTGGGGAAAGAATTCTGATTGGTGCTTCTGGAATTATCCGCTTATTGAATTGGCTGGCAAGACGATAGGGATTATTGGTTTAGGAAGCATCGGGCTTCAAACGGCACGGATTGCCTCGGCTTTTGGTATGAGGATTTTAGCATATGGCAGAAATCATCGTGAAATCGATTTACCGGATTTCCGGTGGTGCGAATTGGATGAATTGATGAGGTTATCTGATGTCGTTAGCTTACACTGTCCATTAACGCCAGAAACAGAAGGGATGATCAATTCTGAAAATCTATCATTAATGAAACGTTCTGCTATTATTATCAATACATCGAGAGGTAAGCTAATCAATAATAAAGATTTAGCAGAAGCGCTTAATACAGGAGTAATAGGCGGTGCCGGCTTGGATGTATTAGCTGTAGAGCCTCCTGAGGATACGAATCCTCTTCTTCAAGCGAAAAATTGTCTGATCACGCCGCATATATCCTGGGCGACAAAGGAAGCGCGCGGCCGTCTTTTAGATATGGCAGTTGACAACATAAGGGCGTTTATAGCCGAGAAACCAAAGAATATTGTACGTTCTTAAAGCGTGTATAAGCATTTGATTAAAGAGGGGGAGATAATGACAGAAATCATCTTATCGCTGGGTTTTGCTATCTTGCCTCTAGTCTTAATTGTATTTTTACAAAAGAAGATTATACAATCAAACAAAAACATTGTGTTAAAAAGTATCGGAAATTTCATCTTATTGACTCTTGTCCAAACAATCCTGTTAGTTGGCTTTATTTTCATGCAGATTGCCATGTTTCCTGATGCTAGTGAATCTGCGGCAGGCTGGTTATTTGTTGCGTATGTCATTTATTCGCCTTTTGTTCTTATCTTCAATCTCATTGTCATCCTCGCAGCCTATCGAATGCTGCGAAAGAGGATATAAGCTGTAAAAGTAATGTCAGGCACCACAGATAGAGAAATAATCTACATTTGTCCAGCTGTGGTGCCTGACACTATTATTCTATTAGAGATAACACAATCTCCCATTGACGACAGATTTATTTGAAATATATGATAGAGTTAGCGGGAGATTGGTACTTTTGTATCCTCTCCATGATCAGGGAGGCGTTTCAATTGAAATTAAGAAATAAGATTATTGCAATTGTAAGCATCGTGCTTGTGGTAATTGTTGCTTTTCTAGCAGTTGATTATAACGGTAAAGTCGAAGAGCAGAATACGATTGCGAAAAATGAGATGAAAGAGAAAAAGGCAAAGGAAGCCCAAGAGGCAAAAGAAGTGGAAGATGAATCAGGAAAAGATGGTACTTCTTCGGAAACGGGCAGTCAAGCAGAAGAAACGGCTGTTAATGAAGCGGCCTCATCTGTCGAAGGAAATGTTGAAAATGGGGATGCTGTGAATGCTCCAACCCCAGCGACGGCAGCAGAAGCACCAGTAGCAGGCCATACACCAGCAGATCCATCAACTGCGCCGGAAGAGAACACTGCTCCATCGCAGCCCGCTGCAGGCGGTTTGCATTTTGCCACACGGGAAGAAGCGATAGCATTCGGTTTCAGCCGTTTCACTGCGGAGGAGATTGCCCTTTATAACCGTGCTTCTGCAAATGGTTTAACACCTGAACAGGAAAGAATGGCCATCCAGATGGCTTACTCTCGTTTTTCACCAGAAGAAGTTGCTGCATTAGAAGATGCTTTAGGAAGATAAAAGTGTCAGGCGCCGCAAAAAGACAAATGCTCAAATTTGTCCGTCTGCGGTGCCTGACACTTTTTTGTTGCTATACTTCAAATTTCACAAGGAAGGTTGTGCCTTCTGGGCCTGTTTGAATTTCAATTTTGGCTTTGTGCCGGGCTGCAATGCCGTAGCAGATGCCAAGGCCAAGGCCGGTCCCGTTATTTTTTGTGGAGAAGAAAGGAGTCCCTATTTTTTCCAATATTTCTGGTTTAATTCCTTCACCTTGGTCGCTTACGGAAAGGACTACATCACTTTCCTCTTTGAATGTAGCGATGGTTATAACTTTTCCTGGGCTCATGGCTTCTAAGCCATTTCGGTAAAGATTCAGGATGAGCTGACGAATTTCATTCCGGTTGACCATCAGGCTGGGAATGTCCGTCAATTTCAGCTCAACCTGTTTATCCTGGTTAGAAGCATCTGCCTGAAGTAATGGGGCCATATCCTGAATGATTGAATTTAAATCCCATTGTTGTAAACCGGCTGACCTTGTATTTCCCATTGAGAGAAATTCGGTGATAATTAGATTGGCCCGGTCAAGTTCATCAATCATTAAACTAAAATAATTATGAAGCTTCTTATTTTCCTCATCGCTTTTTAGCAGCTGCAGAAACCCTTTTACAGTTGTCATGGGATTTCGAATTTCATGACTGATTCCTGCAGCCATCTGCCCGATTAAATCAAGCCCTGATAAACGTTTCATTTCGTACTCGTACTTCTTCTTTTCTGTGATAGCCCTGAAAAAGCTGCAGATTCCGTCATCGAAAGGATAAACGGTGATTTCGTACCAATCATCATCATACGGAAAGATGGCTTCAAAATGAACAGGAACTCGTTCTTCCATTGCTCGGCAATATTCCTTGCCCCAGTCAGAATCCTTTAATTTCGGGAAAACATCCCATATTTTCTTGCCGAGTAAATCACCTGCTGACAGTTTGTCAGGAAAATAGGGATGATTGTTCACATAAATGTATCTCCACTCTTTGTCTAATGCTACAAAGCCATCTGTAATGCTTTCTACAATATTCATAATTCTTTTATTGGCAGCAGCCAGTTCCTTTGTACGCATGTCTACCATGCTCTCAAGCCTATCTCTGTGATGGATTAACTCCGACGTTAGCTGATCTTTTTCTTCCTCTAGTTGTTTTTGCACCACTAAAGCCTTTTCGAGCTCTTTGTTTTTCCTTGTCAGTTCGTCCTTGGAATGCTTGAGTGAAAGATGTGTTTTTACTCTTGAAATCAATTCTCTTCGGTGAAAGGGTTTCGTCATATAATCAACGGCCCCTAAATCAAAACCTTTGACAATATCCTCGAGCTCATTTTTTACTGTTAAAAAGATGACAGGAATGTCCTGATACCGCGGGTCTGCTTTAATGGTTGCGCATACTTCATATCCATCGATATCAGGCATCTCAACATCTAACAAAATTAAATCTGGGGTATGTTCTTTAAGGAATTGATAGACCTCTTGTGCACTTTGAGCAATACCTAGCTCATACCCATGATCTGCCATAATCGTCGCTAATACTTGTATGTTACTCGGGTTGTCATCGACAATGAGTACTAAATCTTTGTTTTTATTTTCCATCCAGTTGACCCTCTGTTAATATTTTTTCAATCTGTTTTAGTTTCCACTTGATTTTAACTATATCGTAGCAATCTACATAGTTCATTAGTTCTTTTCCTTCGGTTATCCATAAATGAGAGTGATGCTTTTGACCAAATGTGATGAACTCATCGGCTAAGCTTTTTACATTGCTAATGATGATAGATGTTTCTAATTTTTTTACAGTTGGAAGCAGCTGATTTCTCATTTCCTCCCATACTTCAGGGGTGAGAGGAGTGTCTTCATCCTTCTCTCCATTAGTGAAAGAAGGTACTGATAGATCCTTCTTATATAAAAAGTGCACCAGCCTGCCGAGGAGCAGCTCTGAATGGACAGGTTTTAGCAAATAGTCATCAAATACACTGCCCTCAGGCAATTCTTCGGATGTGGAGGCGCTTAAAGCAATAATGGGAATGTCTTTTGTTTCAGGCCGTGCTTTTAGTTTAACAGAAGCTTCAAATCCGTCCATGACAGGCATCACAAGGTCCGTAATAATCAAGTCGGGCTTGTCCTTCGAACAGATGTTAATTGCTTCAAGTCCATTTTCAGCAAGCAGGACACGCAAACCTGCTTTTGAAAGCAGCTCTTTTAACAAGAAACGGTTTGTCTCGATATCGTCTACAACTAGGATGGTTTCATTGGCAAACTGATATTTTAAGAGGTAAGTGGTATCTCGTTTTTCTGCAAGTGCTTCAGTGGCAGCAATTTGTACATTCGTAAAAGTCACAGTGAAAATACTGCCTTTACCGACTTCGGTTTTAAGCGTAATCCTTCCATTCATCATCTCAACTAATTTCTTCGTAATGGCAAGACCCAAGCCTGTACCGCCGTATTTTTTAATGCTTTGGCCTGAAACCTGGGTGAAGGACTCAAATATACTTTCTATTGCAGAATCAGGAATGCCGATGCCGGTATCTTCAACAGAAATTTGGATATCGACACAGCTGATATCATCCATTGTTGAAGGATTTACTTGCATGGATAGCTTCACATAGCCCTTTTCTGTAAACTTAACCGCATTACCAGCTAAATTTAAAAGAATCTGGCGGATTCTTACTTCGTCAAACAAGACAAGTTCAGGAATTTCTCCATTCATGTTGATGAAAAAGTCAATCCCCTTTTCTTTTACCGTCTGTCTAAAGATGTTTTCCATTTCATAAAAAATATTTGGTAATTTAATTGGTTTTGTATGCAGTTCTATTTTTCCTGCTTCAATTTTAGAAAGGTCTAGAATATCATTAATAATCATAAGCAGACTATTTCCAGCTGTGTTAATCGTTTTAATATAGTTTTTATGTTTTTCATTCTCAACAGTGTTTTGCAGGAGTTCACTAAAACCGATAATGGCATTTAACGGTGTGCGAATTTCATGACTCATATTGGCGAGGAACTCGCTTTTAGCCTGGTTGGCTTTGTCTGCTTCTATTTTTGCAAGGTTTAATTTACTATTGGTCTTTTCGATTTCCGCCGTTCTCTCTTTTACCTTTTCCTCCAGGTTATCAATGTGTTTATTTAGTTCATCTGCCATATTATTAAAGGATTTTGTCAGCATGCCAATTTCATCATTCTTATAGACTTTGGCTCTTTGCTGTAAATTTCCTTTTGAATAATTTTCTGCGACACGGATTAAGTCATGAATGGGTTTTAAAATATAATCGGTGCTCTTCTTATAGATTGCAATCGATAATAGCAAAGCGACAATCGATAAGAGGATAGCGGCTTGGATGCTATTATGAATATCTGCTATTAACGGATAGTCAGGAATGGCCGTGATAATTAGCCAATTGATGCCATCACGTTTATATTCTGTTAGTTTGATATGAAGACCGCCATTATCCGTCTTCTTAATGACTTTATCTTCGTTTGTCGTCATAAAGTGGTGATAAGCATCCGTTATTGATTTATCTTTTATGGAATCAATCGAGATTCGTTTGTATGTTCCATCGGCCTGTTTTTCAAAATTGGGACCTTCCAATGAATTGGCTACCAAGTCCCCGTTGCTTTTTTCAACCACATAGGCCGTTGCCATTCGGTCTGATACTATATCCTTTAGAAATGTATTTAGACTTGAGAGCGTGATATGTGTACCTAATACCCCTTCAAGTTGCCCGTCTTTCTGATAAATGGGGAAGGCTGAAGTCAGAACAAGATCATTCTTGACAAAATGCTTGTATAACGGAGAATAAATGGGTTTCCCAGCCTGTTTGGCCATAGTATACCAAATTCTTGTCCGTGGATCAAACTCGCCAAAGTCCTCGACAAACACACCCTCTGTCAAGTGATCTGTGACAGTGTAATAAATAGAATGATGATTGGTTTCAGCTGTGCTTTTATAGAGCTCAATCTCATCATTGGCGTTTCGGCGGGCTCCGTAATAGTCTCCGTTCTCCAATCCATAGCTAAAACTATAAATTTCATCACTGCTCGATTGGACAATATTTGCAAAAAAAGCTTCTCGTTTCGATTGATTGGAAAAATCGATGATGTCATCCGCGACGATATGCTGATTTAATTCGTTCATTTCGGCCGGAACATCAATCAGTTCATCAATTTCATTGAGGATATCTTTACTTGTGTTCTTTTCCATCTTTTCAATCATACGTTCCGAGGATGCGTTCCAATTTGAGAAAATAATAAAGCCAATGGTAATTAAAGTACTAACCATTAGGAAGATAAAAGATATACTAATGATGCCTCGAATGGAACTGGTTCGTTTTTCCATACATCTTTCCTCATTTCTGGTACCTCATATAAAGTTTGTTCTTTCATTCATCATAAACGAATAAATAAGATCTTTAAAAGCCTTCCTTATATAATATATGACTATATGATGAATTTTAATTAATGAGGAGTTTTGCGTATAAACTGACCTCGCTCTTTTTTGTAAGTGTTGGCTATCTATGGAGGAAATGGGAGTAATTTATCGAATATTTAAAATAATTGCTTTCTATCAACATGACTGTCATCGAATGAGGAGTACGTTTGAGGGGTGAACAAGCATGAAAACAGTGAAAAGGTGGTTTCTTGTTTTGTTAGTTGCATTACTCCCGTTTCAAATCGCATTGGCAGAGGAGGAGAAAACAATCAATTTCTATGAGTTTCATGATGAAGGAATCAATAAGCATTGGGCCTATGAGGAAATGGAGGATCTTTTTTATGCCGGTGTGATGGATGGTTTTGCCGATGCTGATGGCCGAATCTACGTGAAGCCGGATGAACTGATTACCCGTGCTCAATTTGTAAAACTGATTGTCACTGCGCTAGGGTTATCAAATGAAGGGATGACAAAGACATTTTCAGATGTCAAACAGGATGAGTGGTACGCTGATGCAATTAGTATTGCCGCAAGTGCAGGGCTCGTTGAGGGGCATAACGGTCTTTTTTATCCTAATCATCCGATTACGCGGGCGGAAATCACAAAAATTCTTGTACTGGCTTTTGAAAAAACGGTGCCTTTCCCAAGTACAAGCGTAAAAGTGTTTGCGGATGTAGATCATGAAAACTGGGCAGAAGAATATATTCGCAAGGCCTCTTCTGTCAGTATTGTTAATGGGCATGGAAGTATCTTTAGTCCAAACCAATTTGCTACTAGAGCGGAAGCGTTTGTCATGCTGCATCGGGCGCTTAAGCTTGAACAGTCTAGTTTGCCGAAGGATGCTGACCTTACAGCACTTCTAAGAGATTACATTACCCGTGAAAATAGGTTGGTAGAAACCAATCGATTTTCAGAGCTGCCTGCTTTAGATGCAGAATACGGAACAGGGTTCTATGGAGCAGGCGGAGGAGACCCGAAGCCCTTTGACTGGTTTTATCCTGCAGTAGATGAGGCGGAGATTACCATTCAAATGGATGATGAGAACCTAGAGTTTAAGGTTTTGGAAAAGTCTAACACCCTTGCAAAAGTCCAAGTATCTGGCATTATTGTTTCCGTTCAGGCGAAGATTCCATCTCAGCCGGAACTTAATGAAGACTTTACTAGCTCAATGGACAATGGAATATATTATTTGAAGAAAAACTCGCTAAGCGGTAAATGGAAGATTTATAATTATCAGGACCGATAATGACAGAGGAAGCTAGTTTCTTTTATAAATAGTAAAATGGCCGGGGATTTTCAGTACCTCCGGCCTTATTTGCCCTTTAGGGAAAAAGTACGAATTTGTGTTTTTTGACGAACTTCTTTACACATTTCCACATATTTCAACATTTTTTTGGGCAAATATGTTATAAAAAGATAAGGGGGGTATGTACCATGAAAAAAAATTGGAGATTTCTATTTCTTGCCGTGCTGATTACGGCCATTATGACACTGGCAGCAGCTTGTGCACCAGCTGAGGAGGAAACCGTGAATCCTGCTGACGAAGAATCAAGCAGTGAAGTTCAAGATTCAGGTGAAACGGAAGATCCTGGTAAGGATGAACAAGATGAACAAGCAGAACAAGCTGATGCAGAGAAACCAACGGATACTGACGAGCAGATAACTGACGAAGAACCGGCAGACGTGGAGCCTGGTACTGATAATGAATCTGTTGGAGGAAACGATGAAGATGCAAACGCGCAGACTGTAAAGGGAACGTTTGGCGGTTTAGCTGACCCTCATACATTTGAATTGAAGACAAATGAAGTACCTGAGGGAGTTATGGCCTTCCAATTTTACGATGAAGAAATTGGAGCAAAACTTGCCGACATGAATGATGGACAAGAATTGACCGTTGTCTATACAACAAACGAACATGGTCAAAATCTTGCAGAGAGCATTAAGTAATAAGGACTTTATGGAAGTACAAAGGAGAGGAATCCGGCAAGGGTTTCCTCTCTTTTTATTGTAGGGTTTTGTTTATCAACATAGTTTGCTAACAAAGCTTTTTATTAAAATGGCTTTGTTAAATAATATTGTTGATTTTTGACTCATTTAAGCTGTATGGTCATGAAATAGTAGGAGAAAATGCATTTTCTCCTACTATTTCATGACCATACAGTAACCTTTCAGCATAGCTGAAAGGCGTGTGAAATGTTCATTTCACACGAATGAGTCAAAAATCTAACTTATCAACACAGTACTTTAACAAAGCCATTCATTAAGATAAAAATCAAATCGTATAGATTAGAGATAACATAGCAAACTAAACAAGTGGGTACCAGTAGCAGACAGTCCTTGCACTTGTGTATTGGTTAGCGCCCTTGAATGTAAAAAGAAATGAAACGTAAAGGAGATGGAAGTATGGCTAAAAATAAGAACAACAAAGCAAAACGGAATAATGCTCTTCCAAAAGCGGATGTAGAATTTGCTGAAGAAAGAGGAAATGGGTTTGAGAAAGTAGCATTAAAAGGGTTGAATGAGCAAAATAAGTAAAGAAAAAAGGGGCAGTAAATTGTCCCTTTTTTGAAGTCTTAAAATGCTTGATGGACTATTTATTAGGATAAAAATTGATATAGAAAGGAATAGACCCTGATTCTGAAGTTATTGGAAAGGGGAATAGTTTCTACTAAACCTAGTCTGTTTGTTTCCGATAAATGGCTTTAGGTATCAGCCAATAAAGGCAACAAGCGCTTTATTAAATTTGTCTTTTTCTTCCCAAACAGGGCCATGTCCGCTGTAATTGAAGGGGATGACATGGGAATTTCGAATGGATTGATGTAAGAGCTGTGACTGAGAAAATGGGATAACCTGATCGTGAATTCCATGGATGATGAGAGTGGGGACAGATATATGTGCTAGGTCCGGTGCTGCATTTTCATCTCTTAGAGAGATAATGGTTTTCAGGGTCGACCAACTGGCTGCTTCTAAGCCCAAGCCGATAAACCATTCTGAGAAAGGTCTTGTTGTGTTTTTATAGAAAAAAATATCTGCCACATCCTCAAGCATATTAGGGCGATCATTACTAGCCTTGGTAAAGAGTTGGGACGCTGTTTCTTTTGTAAAACCAATCGGTGCCGCAGCATCTACAAGGACCAGTTTGGAAACGCCGAATCCATTGTAGCGTGCCATATATCGAATCGAGATAGCTCCTGCCATAGAATGACCGACTAACGTGATATTCTGTAATTGCAGTGTTCGAATGACCATCCAGATATCATCTGCCATTCGGTTGTAATCATACCCATGCCATGGCTTATCCGATTTTCCAAATCCCCTTAGGTCAATTCCGATACACCTAAATCCCAAGTCTGGGAGCACATTCAATTGATACTCAAACAGACGATGATTTAACGGCCACCCATGAACAAACACAATGGTCCGGCTTCCTTCCGGGTTCAAATCCTCCACATAAATATTCACATTACGCTCCACTTTCACATAATATCCCAATCCAAAGCCCCTCCTTGAAAAAATGATTTTATTTACAATGTATGAGGGGAAAAGAAAAGAATAGAAGCAATTTTTGAATCGAAGACCTCACTCTGGTTTCTTCATAGTATGAGGTCTTCAATTTAATCAGGATAAAAGTGCCCAACCGAAATCGATTGGGCACTTCATTTGAGGTTTATTGAAATGATATTCGTTCATGGATTCTCTTCGTATTGAAAAGCATATATCCGATAATTGATTAGAACTTTGCTGCTGTCTTTGCCACTTCTTCCAAACCGTCTGCAATGATGCCTTGTGCGCGGTCTGGATATTGGTTGTGCCCTTCAATAATAATCGTTTCAGGGTTTGTTACTCCCATAAGTGCAAGACTGTTCGCAACAAATTTAAGGGCTAGTTCAGCGGATGCTGCTGGTTCTGTAGAGTAGACGCCGCCACGGGCAGTTAAAAGAATAACCTTTTTACCTTCTACTAAACCAACAGCTCCTTCTGGAGTATATTTAAATGTTCTTCCTGCCTGGGTTAAGTAAGAAATGTAGTTCACAAGCGGTGCAGGGACCATTCCGTTCCATAATGGAAAAGCTAGGACCATTTTGTCTGCTGCAAATAGTTGATTTACATACTGATCAACTAAGTCAGCTGCCGCAGTTTCATCCTCTGTTGTATCCAAGCCTTGGTTACGTTTAAAAACGCCTGTAATAGCAGTATGACCATAGTTTGGAATTTCTTCTGCAAATAAATCTAATTCTATAATAGTGTCGTTTGGATTCCCTTCTTTATATGTGTTCAAAAATGTTTCGTACATATTTGAACTTACAGCCTGATCGGCCGGACGGTCATTTGCTTTGATGAATAATACAGTAGTCATAGTTGTTTCTCCTCTTATGAAAAAATAGTTAAATTGAAATAAACCCCTATTAAATTCATTTCAATACAGAGAAAAATACTACTCTTTTAAATTACCACTGTCAAAAAGTAAGCTTGAGATAAAACAGAAGGGGACGATTTCCAGCTATTTTTGCAAGCTGGAAATCGTCCCATAAACTTAGACCATTCTTATTCTATTTTCATTAATTCTGCAATGGTTTCCCCTTCTTTGGTCGCTTTAATCAGTCCTGTCATCGGTGCAAAATATCGGACATATCCATCCGTTGTGGTTACTTCTACAACGTTTTCAAATGTCCCGGCAGGTGTGGTGATAGTGAGGGAGTTGGCTGTGATTTTATAATAATCCGGCATTTCTCCGTAGCCGTCCCATGTATGTCCCACTTCAATCGGATGGGCAACCTCTAATGCGTATTCAGAGAAAGGGTAGCCGAATTTATAGCCTTCGCTGTCCTGCCTCTCTACAATGGAATATGATGTTCCATCCTCCTGGTAGACATGCCATTGATTCCAGTTTTCATTGTCTTTATTTTGAAAGATAAAGCGAACATTGCCTCCATCTTTATAGTAGTAGTGATAAACATGAAGTGGATCTTTTAGAAAAGTGAGCAGCAGATCGACTTTGAAATCATCATTCAATGCACGAGCGATAAATGCCGAAAACTGAGCGCGGGTTACTTTTACTTGCGGCCGGAAGGTGTTGTCCGGATATCCTTGTGTGAGATTTTCTGCAATGATTCTTTTAATATGTAAGTAACTTTCCATAGAAGGTGAGATGTCTGAGAAAGGAATTTCCGATTCTTCCGTAAGGTTAAAGGTTCTTGAAATTAAAATAGCGGCTTGTTCCCGAGTGATAATGCTATTTGGACGAAAAGACCCGTCTGGAAAGCCTTTGATTATTCCTGCCTCTGCAGCTGATGCAATATAACCGCTGGCTATTTGTTCGGCACTAACGTCGGAAAACGTCGTGTTTCTCTGTTCGCCATTTAATTTCAGTGTTCTCCCAATGATAATGGCTGCTTCAGCCCGTGTGACCTCTGCTTCAGGCCGGAACGTGTCATCTGGATAACCAGAAATAATTTCTTCATATTCCAGAAACATCATTTCCCTATAAAATCGGTGATCGACAGGTAAATCTGAGAACGTTGTAGCAATAGCGCTTACACCCATACCACTAAACAAAAAGACTGTTATAACGAACGGCAAAACCCATTTGCGTAAAATGATTCACTCACTCCTTTAACTATTTTTCCCCCTCTGTTTCTATTATAATATATAATAGTAAAATTGTGAGATTATTAGAGTTATTTAACTGAATATTATAAAAGTTCAATATATACATTTGTTTGGGAGAGAAATAGTCAGAAAATGAATGGGCCGATTCTTTTGCCTCTGGCTTTAGAAACAAAGGAACCGGCTCTATTTAGTCATATATTGAATAGTCCTTTTGGAAGAAGAAGTCTTCTATTAGGCTGTTTTGTCTTCTTTATCCAATTCTGCTGGTGCTTTTTTGTTGATTCCGAATACGTAGAAGCTTGCTGTTACTAGGCCTAAGAAGACGAGGCCTGCTATTAGAGATATACGTGTTTCGTTATTGAACCACATGCCGACTAGTACCATGACAAGAAATGCAATCGTTAAATAATTTGTAATCGGTGCGAATGGCATTTTGAATGGATGCTTGTCCATTAGGGTACCTTTTGATTTTCTGAAATTAATTTGACTGATTAGAATCACGAACCATGGAACCATACCTGGCAGTACGCTGGCAGAGTAGACATAGACGAAAATATTTTCTGGAGCTATATAGCTTAAGAATACGCCGACAGCTAAACCGATGACGACACCCATTGTTCCAACTAGAGGTACACCATGTTTGGTTACTTTTGTAAAGAATTTAGGAGCTTGTCCATTGACTCCTAATGTATAAAGCATACGTCCTGCACTGTAGATACCGCTATTACAGCCTGACAGGGCCGCTGTGATAACAACGAAGTTAATAATTCCAGCTGCTGCTGTAATCCCTATTTTTGCAAAAGTAGCCACGAACGGGCTGCCAATGGCTGTTAATTCATTCCAAGGATAAACGGTTACGATAACAAAGATAGCGCCAATATAAAAAATCAAAATACGTCCGATTAAGCTATTAATCGCCCTTGTTAAAGTTGTTTGCGGGTCTTTTGCTTCACCAGCTGTGATACCGACTAATTCCACACCTTGATAGGCACCGATAACAAGTGCTAATGCGAAGAAGAAGCCTTTAAAGCCGCCAGCAAAGAACCCTCCGTGTGACCAAAGATTTGATAATCCGATGGCATCGCCGCCGTTGCCAAGTCCAAAGAAAATAAGTCCCAATCCAGCTATAATCATTAATACAATCGTTACGATTTTAATAAGAGCAAACCAAAATTCAAATTCACCAAAGGATTTAACAGATACTAAGTTTGCGGCTGCAAGTATAACCATGGCAATGAAGCCTGGAATCCACGCAGGAAGATCTGGGAACCAATAGTTCATATACGTTCCGACTGCGATGATTTCTGCCATCCCTACAGTTACCCACTGGAACCAGTTACTCCAAGCGGTTAAATATCCGGCTAGCGGATGAATATATTTATAGCCAAATGTGGCAAAGGAACCTGTACTTGGTTCAACGTACAACATTTCCCCCATGGCACGCATAATGAAAAAGATAAAGATACCTGCTACTCCATAAGCCAACATGACAGATGGGCCAGTCCATTTAATGGTGCTGGCTGAACCCATAAATAAACCAACACCAATTGTGCCGCCTAGTGCAATCATCTGAATATGACGACTCGACAACCCTCTGCTTAATTCTTCTTTTGCCATTTGTTGTATCCTCCTGCTCTCCCAATTAAAGGTAGGGCTATTAACATTCCTGAGGCCATTGCAATAATGAGGCAAAAATAAGAGCCTTCATGTAGAGTCCTCCTCAAAAATACAATTGTTTTCTGTACGAGTAAATTATAATCCTAATATAACTTTTATGCCACAAAATTTTATCCTTTTTAGTCTTCTGATTATTCTTGAAAAGGTATTTTTAAACAAGGACCTAACCTGTTTTATTAAGTTAGATCCATTTCTTCATAAGTGTCCATATCGTTATATTAGAAAATAATTTACTCTGCTTTTTTAGGATTTCTCATCTTGCCAGCAATATTCTCGATGTTCACGTCTTAGGCTAAAACCCATTCGTTCTTATTTGAATGAACTCCACATTTTAGAAGACTGTGAAAGGGTAGTTTCACTAATTAGATAATGTTTAATTCTTTTCCTACTTTTTCATAAATGGCAAGAACCTCATCAAGCATTTCCTTTGTATGTGCTGCTGTAGGCATATTTCTTATTCTTCCTGTTCCTTTTGGTACAGTTGGGAAGGTAATGGATTTTGCATACACGCCTTCTTCCATTAAGCGTCGAGAGAATCTCTGTGTTAAAGTTTCATCGCCAATCATACAAGGTGTAATAGGTGTTTCGGAATGTCCAATGTCAAAGCCTAAGTTTTTCAAGCCTTCTTTTAGGTAGTTACCATTTTCCCAAAGCTTTTCAACTTTTTCTGTGGATTCCATCATGATGTCAATGGCCTCTATACAAGCGGCTGCATCGCCAGGGGGCATAGATGTTGAGAAAAGGAAAGGACGTGCACGAACTTTTAGCCAATCAATCAGCTTTTGTGTGCCGGCAACATATCCGCCGACAACCCCAATGGCCTTTGAAAGGGTCCCAATTTGGAAATCAATATGGTCGGATAGCCCGAAGTGCTTCACCGTACCTGCTCCTTTTCCCATCACGCCTGATCCGTGTGCATCGTCTACATATGTGATGAGTCCATATTCCTCAGCAATCTCAACAATTTCAGGAAGTTTTGCGACATCTCCGTCCATGGAGAATACACCATCTGTGATATACATGACTTTTTCATACTGTCCGCTTTCTGTTGCTTCTTTGGCTGCTCGGCGCAAATCATCCATGTCTTGGTGCTTCACACGAAGAATGTTAGCGCCTGATAAACGGCAGCCATCAATGATGGAAGCATGGTTTAATTCATCTGAAATAATGGCATCTTTCTTCGTCATGACAGCTGAAATGGCACCCATATTGCAATTGAATCCTGATTGGAAGGCAATGGCGGCTTCTGTATGCTTTAATGCAGCGATTCGTTTTTCTAATTCATTGTGAACGGGCAGGGTTCCGTTAATCGTACGCACCGCACCGGCGCCAACACCATATTGATTAATGGCTTCCATCGCTTTTTTCTTCAATCTGTCATTGTCAGCAAGACCAAGATAATTGTTCGAAGACATATTAATGACGGTTTTACCGTTTATTTGTACTTTTGGACCATTTGGGCCTTCAACCGTATCGATGACATTGTATAGCCCTTTTTCATGTAATTCATTTAACTGTGGTGTTAGAAAATCATCTAATACTTTTTTCCCCAATTGAATTCCTCCTAAATAATAAAGATTCTTATTTTAATCAAATTTTATTTATCTAGCCTTTTTTTTATTCGGTTATTCAATCATGAATCTATTTTCGTCTGCAGTAAAATGGTTCTTCTTACATTATTAAAATAAAGCTTTGTTTATTAACATTGTTGATTTTTGACTCATTTCCTAACCATACAGCAACCTTTCAGCACAGATGAAAGGCGTGAGAAATGGATATTTCTCACGGATGAGTCAAAAATTTGACTGATCAACATGATTCGTTAACATAGTCTAAAATAAAAAAGTATTTTTCAGAGAGCTTGTACATAATAAAACCGTTACTATTTGAAAGGAGATGGAAAGCGATGTCAAAACAAGGTGTGCAAAATAATAATCAAACAAGAGCACAAAAAGAGAGACAGGACAATCGAAATGATATTGAACTAGGAAATGAATTTCAAATTGGAAATTCAGGCTCGCAAAGTCAGAAAAAGAGCGGCCGGCAAGTAAATAAAAAATAAATAGGTATGGCATAAGAGGTTGATTACTTTGAAATCAACCTCTTATTTTAAAGGATATTTTTATATCCAAACTGTTTAAATGATTATGATAGAAGTTAGTATAGCAGGTGAGTGGCAATTGTCTGTTGTGAATAGCACCTACGCGTAAAAGGAAGGATAAATATGACTATGTTAGAAAGAGGAACATAACTGGAAAGAAGCGATTAGGATGAGCGTGAACAAAACAGAAACAACCCAATCATCAACTGCTAAACCGCCATCTATTTTCAAACAGGCTCTAACAGTGAATCGAAAGCCGTTTCCTTGGGTAAAAGCTTTTAGCGCTGGAGTAGCTGCAGCCTTGCCAGTTTTGATTGGACTGTTGGTTGGGAATTTTGAGTATGGATTGATTGCAGGGATGGGAGGCTTTACCTATCTTTATGTATTTAATATCCCCTATGCTCAGCGGGCGAAAAAGCTGTTTTTTGTCTTGCTTGGAATGACCCTTGTTACAGCCTTAGGTACGGTTGCGGCTCCTTATCCGCTGATGGTCGCGATTTTAATGGGATTAATTGGAGCGGTGGCGATATTTATTTTCGGCGCATTGAAAATAACTGGTCCGTCGGCCATCTTTTTTGTCTTAGTATTTGCCATGACAACAGGGATGCAAGTTCAGCCAGAGCTTGTACTGCAGCGTGCAGGTCTTGTCTTTCTAGGCGGCGCACTTTCCTGGCTTATTGCGATGATGGGCTGGTTTATTGAACCGCATGGTCCGGAAACAAGTGTGGTCAAAAGGGTTTTCCTTGGTCTTGCGGACTTCCTTGATTCAATTGGCACGGAGGCCTTTCATGAGGAGAGACACCGGGTCATGTCCGTACTAAAGGAAGCAGAAGAAACACTTGCTGCCGGATATATTTCTTGGAGGGAAGACGACTTTTTCAAGCGATTGTATGTACTGAACGACCATGCCAATGTGATTTTTATATATATCCTGGAACATTTTTCGAGAAAAAGTACCGTACTGCCGCGTGAAGTGGGGGAAGCTGTAAGGGAAATTGCTTATTCAATGGACAGAAGGAAAAAGGTGGTTATACCTAAAAAAATTCTTCAGCCAAATGATATGGATGAATCGGTTGCCAATCTGTTCTCTGCTATTTTTGATGCAGATGCTGTCATGAATGAACCGAGTACGAAGATTGAGGAAGTGATTCAAATTTCAAAACCATCCCTAAGAACGATTCTATTGGGGGCGTTTGATAAAAATTCCATTGTGTTTATTTCTGCTATTCGGTTCGGTGCTATCACCATGATTGCAGCGATATTCGCTTATCAGGCTGAGCTTGCGCGTTCCTATTGGGTGCCGTTATCCTGTGTAGCCGTTATGTCAGGTGCGACCCTTGTGGCCACCTTTCACCGAGCCATTCAAAGAGGTCTTGGTACACTGTTAGGAATTATGATTGCAGGCTTGATTCTTGCAACACATCCGACTGGGTATATGATCATTTTCTTTATTTTGCTATTAACCTTTATAACGGAGCTTTTTATTGTGAAAAATTACGGTCTGGCCGCTTTGTTTTTCACACCGAATGCTTTGCTCATGGCGGAAAGCACCAGTCAGGGAAGCTTTAGCTTCTCCTATTTTGCCTCCGCAAGAATAATTGATGTCATAATTGGGATTGCCATTGGTCTGATTGGAGTTTGGCTGGTAGGAAGAAAATCGGCGTCAAGTCTTCTTCCGCATGTTATGACTAAAACGATTCGAAGCCAGGCACAATGTTTATTCATCCTTTTTACGGACCAAGGAGCTGGATTTCATGCTCCTGACAGCCGGGAACTTATGAAAATGAGAACCAATCTATTTCATGTACAAACCCTTTATAGTACTGCATCGGGAGAGATTCCTGTGAATCAGCAAGTAGTATCCTATTACTGGCCGGTCCTATTCTCGATTGAACAATTAGCTTTTTTATTAGAACAATGCTCGAAAGATGCCAATCGCCCAATTCTTTCAGACTCAACGTTAGCTCAACTTCTATTTGTATTTGAAAACATGGCTAATGCGGCCAACCGAAAAAGGGCCCCATCTATAAAAATTATCCCCAAAATTCAACAATACCCAAGTATCCAAAAGGAAACCATCCGCCTGCAAAAATCACTCAATCGGAAGGCTGATTTGGTTGCCTCCATCTAGGTTGCAAGTATGGTTGAATCGGAAGCAATGTGGCAGGTTGGGAAGACGAGCAAACATAAAAATATGTTCATCAAAAATGCAAAAGACGCCTGTCAGTGACAGACGTCTTTCCTGCGTATTGCGGCAATGGACCGTATGACCACATTCATACGTTTAGCAAGAGCATGCCCATTGACTTATGCAAATTAGCTCATCGCTTTATTAATATAGCATGGGTTAGGATAGATAACAAGTTGAATTTTTTGGATGTTAAACTATTTGACTATTTTGGCAAAGTCATCAAGGGTCGTTGAGTATTTGACATAGGTTCTTGGTAAGAGATAGAGTTCGTTCTTGATATTCTGCTCCTTATAGGGACCAGGTGTTGTAGTGAGACCAAATTGATAATATTTCTTTGCTTCTTCTACAACAATGGAATTGAAATTTCCGTATGGATAGGATAGGGCAAGCACAGGTTTGCCTGTTATGTTTTCAATTTTTTCCTTGGCTTCCTTGAGTTCGTATTCTAGTTTCTCTCTTTTCGTCAAATCCGGATGTGTTGCTGTATGCGATTGAATGGAAAATCCTGAATTCGCCAGCATTTTCAAATCGGCTGAAGTTAAGCGTCCGACACCGCCAATGAAATCGGAAATGACAAAAATCGTCCCTGCTGGTTTAAAGCGCTGCGTTTGCAGTTTTCTTAATATATCGAAGGCCTGTAAATTATTTTTATACCCATCATCAAAGGTGATAAAGATGGGTTTATTCACTTTCTTTCGATTTTCCCATTGTTCAAAGGTTAATAACGTATAGCCATGATTACGCAAATACCTCATTTGCTCCTCAAAATTCTTCGGTGTTACGTATAGTTCCTTTTGTCCAGTTCCCTTGTATTCATCAATCGAATGATAAACAAGAATCGGGATTCCTTGTTCTGCAAAAATCTGTGAGGGGAAACATAAGAGAAATATCCATAGAAAAAGAATGGCTCTTTTTTTCATCAACACACCACTTTTCATTACGTTTTGCTTATTATTCCTCAATTGCTTAAAAATATGAAGAAAAGCCGGATTCCTTTCCGTTACAAACACAGACTCATTACATTATTCGACATTTTTTTAATATTAAGCAGGAGTTTTGAACTATACATAGAATATAAAATAGTAGGACTGTTTAACTATAGATATATCTATATAGATATAACAAAAATGATAGAAGTTAGTTGAAAGATTCAGTCATAGTTATTGTTTTCCTACTCCTATATAACTAACAAAAAAAGAGTGAGTGGAACCTGCTCCTTAGAAAGAGGAATTTGTATGAGGAATTTTAAGGATATCTTTCAGTCTTCTAAAGATACTTTATTTATTATTCCCGTTTCAGCTGTGTTATTGATGATTGCTTTGTGGTTTCGAGAGCCTTTTTATGGGGTTTTTGGAGAGAATAATTATTTGGCCATTCATTTGATTATAGAATTTTTGATTATTACCATTTCGTTTACGATTGCTATTCAGTCATGGATGGCCTTTCCCCATGTTCTATCGAATTATCGATTGTGGCTTGGGGCCATGTTTCTCTCTGTCGGTTTAATCGAGATTGCTCATGCGGTAACATTTAAAGGGATGCCGTTTTTTCTTTCGGAAAGCTCTGCCTATAAAGCGACTTGGTTTTTTATGGTGGCACGCTTGACAGAAGTAATGGGGATGTTGGCGATTATCGTATCAAAAGACAGGCTTGTTTCTTCAAGGAAAAGGTTTCTTGCATACGGGATCTCTAGCGCTTATGCCCTTATCTGGATGATAATTATCTTTTATCCAACCCCATTGCTGCCGGAACTAGTTCAGGAGGGGATTGGAACCACATCCATTAAGAATAATCTCCAATATGTTGGAATTATACTTGAAGTATTTGTTATTTATTTTGTCATCGTTCGATTTCAATTGAAGGAATTCTTTAATCTGATGCTTATTATGGCATCCTTATACTTTATTATTGCTGATTATTTCTTCACAACCTATAAAAGTGTCTATGATATCAATAATTTTATCGGCCATTTATTCCAACTAGCAGGTATGTACTTTATGCAAAGAGCTGTATATCATACTTCGGTTGAAGAGCCGTTTCAAAGGCAAAAGGAAATCGAAGAAAGGCTGCAGCAGAATAAGCAGTTTCTGGAAACGATTACGTCTCATATGGGTGAAGGGCTTATTGTAACAGATACGAGCGGGAATTTGTCTTATATGAATCTTGAAGCACAGCATCTTCTCGGGTGGAAGCTGGAAGAGGTTTTTGAAAAAAGTATTTATTCCATGATTCTTGCAGAAAACTCCGCTATCTTTCCTAGTAACGATAGCAAATCCCGCCGGGTTGAGAAGGATTTTTTCTCCCGTAAAGACGGAACAGCCTTTCCAACAGCCTATGTCATCACACCCTTAGTAGAAAACGGAGAAATCCAGGGAAATATCATGGTCTTTCGCGATATCACGAAGCAGGAAAAGGATCGACATTTAATCCATCAAATGGCCTTTTATGATGAATTAACCAATCTGCCTAACTTCCGCTTTTTAAAAGAAAAACTGACAGACTTTATCAAGGAACGGCCTGAAAACAAAGTGGCGGTCCTTCAATTAGATATTGACCGTTTTAAAAATATTAACGAAGCGCTTGGCCATTCTGTCGGTGATTCTATCTTAAAGGCAATTGCAGAACGTTTGCAGCTGGTCTTAGCGGAGAATATGTTCCTTGGCAGGATGACGGGCGACCAATATGGGCTGATTCTGCCTTCCATAGTACATGAAAATGAGATTATGGATATCATTCAACATATTCAAGATACTTTAAAAGAACCATTAGATGCGCAAAATCTGCTGTTAAATGCTTCAGTGACGATTGGTGTGGCTGTTTATCCAGACCATGGCAAAAGCAGTGACCTATTGTTTCAACATGCAAATGTCGCATTAATGGAAGCTAAACATCAGAATATTGCCGTTCAATTTTATCTTTCGTCAATGGATGGAAGAGCAATGGAAAGGCTGCTTTTTGAAAATGATTTGTATCATGCATTGGGGAATAAAGAATTCTATCTCGTATATCAGCCGCAAGTGGATCTTATGAGCGGGGAAATCATCGGCTTAGAGGCATTGCTGCGCTGGCAGCATCCTGATCGCGGGTGGGTATCTCCAGGGAAGTTTATCCCAATCGCGGAAGAAACTGGCTTAATTGTTCCGATTGGGGAGTGGGTGCTTCGTACAGCCTGCCGCCAAATGAAACAATGGCATGATGAAGGCTTTCCTCCCCTTACTATCAGTGTGAATCTTTCCATCAGGCAATTTTACCAAGAGGATTTAGTTGGGATGGTTAAAGACGTATTAGATGCGACACAACTTGCGCCCAAATATTTAGATTTAGAAATTACGGAAAGTATGATGATGAATGCGGATTATGCGATGAAAAAGCTAAAGGATTTAAAGGAAATTGGGGTGCAGATTTCGATTGATGACTTTGGGACAGGCTATTCATCCTTGTCCTACTTAAAGCATCTGCCTGTCGATCGTTTGAAAATTGATCAATCCTTCGTCCGTGATATCGTCCATAATCGAGAAGAAACAGATACAGCTATTGTCTCAACGATTATCTCACTCGCAAATAATCTAAACCTGAATGTAATAGCTGAAGGGGTGGAAACGGACACACAAAAGGAATTCCTGAAAAGCCGCCATTGTCAGCAAATCCAAGGCTATCTCTTCAGTCCGCCGCTATTTCCAGAGGAGTTTTATGAGAAATTTGAGAGTTTGAAACGGAAGTAATTGGAGATAAGTATATTTTTACAGAAGATGCAGCAGAAAGCTGTTCAACGAAAATGCGTAGTTTTTCAAGCAAAAAAAGAAGCAGGATCACTGTTCTGCTTCTTTACTACATTAAAACCTATAAGTAACTAAGCGCCAAAATGATAATGATTGGTACGAGTATAATCATATACCCGATTGGATTGGCAAAGTTTAGAGTCCAGCCGACTCCGAATCTTTTTTCCACAAAGATGGAAGGGTCACTCTTATTGAAGTAAAAAAGACCGCCTTTCCAATAGTCATCTTCATCGTAGTCCCCAATTCCCTCCGCTTGTACATCGGCAGGTTTATTATCAGCTGTTCCTACTTTCACTGCAAAAATAATCGTTCCTGCCAGCACAATAAGCATGAATACCATAGGCAAGGCAAACATAACGGCATCTCCTGCTAAGTTCTCATGTATGGTTGATAACTGGAAGAATGAAAATAACATCGTAAGCAGTACACTCATGACAAATGTAAACCAGCTTGAATATTTTCTTAGTGCAAGCTGTCGAGTGCGAGTTCCCTTTAGATTTACGGCACTGACTTTAATACCTGAACGTTTTTGTGAAAGATTCATAGCCATCATCATCGCTTGCATAACCAACAAGATTAGCGGCATTTGAATGGCTGAAACAGGATTTTTAGCTGTAAAGGCATCCGGTTTACCATTGATTCCCCAGTGAGTGGGAATTTGTTCAGGGAGGACTGGGTATTTCATAATGGTATAGATTAAGACACCGATTGTAATAAACATCGGCAGCAGGAAGACAGACCATGGAAGCATTTCATCCTGAACCCTTGCTGATAAGTCAGCGGTTTTCACTTGTTTAACGTTTTCTCCCCATTTCTCAGTCTTTTTTCGTTGAACGGTTTTTCCATGGTAAAAAAAGTATAGCGCAAGGCTCAGTATTATAATGCCAAATTGAATACTTGTCCCGATTAAAACCATCATTTCTTCGCCCGGGTTCGTTTGGTTGTACCAAAAGAAGAAAAAGATGAGGGCGATGGCGGAAACAGCAGCGACAATCATGGAATAGGTCTTTTTAAATCTTAGAAATTCTTTATCTCTTACATGAGATTCCGGAACAGACACACCAAATATAACCGACCGTTTAACTAAATAGGGGATGGCCGACTCCATACAGGCCATAAATAGGATTAATATGAAAAAAACGATAAATGCCATAGGGGTTTCTCCTTTCAATGCTTTTAAATTATGATTGCAAAATGAGGACATTTGGATTAAGTCTTGCCTTTGAAATCATCGATTACTCTGGAAACAAGTGCTTCAATTTGCTCTCTAGTCAATCCAACAACCAATGCTTCCGCAATAACAGGTTTACACGCCTCGATAAATCGTTCATCATAGGGGCCTTCTATCGATACCTCATCTGTGGAGCGAATGATAGCACCGGACTTAGGTACAATTCGAATGATGCCTTTTTTCTCTAATTGGTGATAGCTTTTGCTCACTGTATGCATGTTCACACCTAGGTCTGCGGCAAACGCTCTTACCGATGGAAGTGAATCCCCAGGCACTAGATTTCCCCGGGCAATTCCCTCAATAATCTGATTCGATAACTGCGTATAAATGGGAATATCCGATTGGGGTTCAATACGAATAATCACCCTCCATCCCTCCTATCTGTTCTATCTCTATTATAACAAAATTGTTCTATCATGCATATAACAGAATAAACCAAACTGATTCATTTTTTTAAAAGAACATGCTGATCTGGAGGAGCATGTTGAATTCTATATAGATTCAACTTATTAAATCGACATAGGAATTCTTTCTCTCTCATGTGGGGGTAGTAAACATGGTTCTTACGCCAGATATTTGACTCATCCGTGTGAAAAGTCCTTTCCACACGCCTTTCAGCGGAGCTGAAAGGTTGCGATATGGTCATGAAACGGGAGGAGAAAACGAGTTTTCTCCTCCCGTTTCATGACCATATCGCTTAGCTGAGTCAAATATCTATTAGTATCTGTCGAAATATTAAGAAGGACATATATATCTTTGTTTATTTAACAAACTTGAATACTTAGAAATAAGAGAATTGGAAATGAATCTTGTTTATTTTCTGAATATTTTTACTTTCGAAACAGTCGCTATCATAGGAAAGTATCTTATTTATAAAAGGGGTTTCATAATAAGAAGAATGATAAAGGATTCAAGTGTTTTTTCAGAGGATAAAATGTGTGGTTGACTAAAAAGCTATATTGAAATATAGTGGGATTTTTGTAAATTGTTTTACTATTTTTTTATGTATTTTCATGTGGCTAGTGGTTATGATACGCTCGTATTGGAATTAAGATGATCCGCTCTTATGATTTATCGAATACATTTAATCGCTTAAATAAGAGTCTTTACGGTTCAATATGTCATTCATTCCAAAATTTCTATTATGAAGAGGTGTATAATGATGGCAGTCACTGAACAACACATTCAAAACGACTATGTAATACTAAAACAAATCTTGAAGCTTAGGAACAACCTAGGGGAACTATACACGCAAAGCGGGGCAAATAGCTCCAAATATATAAATCTATCACTCCAGTTAGGGGCATTAGAAAAACAATACATTGAAGAAAAAATCAAACTGCTGAAAGAACAATAAGCAGAATATAGGTTCTTTTGCTTCCAATCACTATTGAAACGGAAGCAAAAGAACTTTTTTATTGTAGATTTTGATAGGTCATAACTACGTCTTGTGCGCGCCGTAGTTTTTCTTGCGCCTTTTGAACGTCATATTGTTCTTGTTTTACCTTTTGTTGGGCTTGTTTTAAGTGCTGAAACTCTATTTCTTCCTGCTGCTTGGCTTTTAATAATTCATTTTCCTCTATTTGTAATTCCGAATGTGCTTTTTGAACCTCATTTTGTGCATATTGTAATTGTTTTTCCGTGTTATGCTTCTGATTATCCTGTGTCATGAATAAGCCTCCAGAATCAGTATTTGGAACTTATATGCCCATTAGTTATAGTGCTCATATTTGGGTGTAATATGCTTTGGTTCTATAGGCTGAATATTTGTAATCTTGTGAAGATTAGGATATATTTCTGTTATAATACAACTTTTTAGTATCTGTATAGGAAAAAATGATCAATTGACAGCCTAGAATTTCTGATTATTAATTATTAGAAATTAGGAGGGGTAAAATTGAAAGCGCTTGATATCATGAATAGAAAGGTCATTAAAGTAAAGAAAGAGAACAGTGTAGGGTTGGTTATTGAAAAATTGATTGAACATGGTCTTAGTGGTCTCCCGGTTGTGAATGACAAAAATGAAATTGTTGCATACATAAGTGACGGTGATATCATGCGTTATATCGGGAGACAAAAGGACCAAGTCTTTGGTACGTTATTTTTTCCGCAGATTATGCAAGGGGACCATGATGATTTTGAGGGCAGGGCCAAACGATTAATGGACTTAAATGTGATGGAGATTGCCCAGACAAAGGTATACAAAATATCATCTGAGGTCGAGGTAGAGGATATCGCCGCTTTTCTAGGAGAAAAGGATATTCAAAAAATACCCGTTGTGCGTAATGGTACACTAGTCGGTATGATAAGCCGCAGTGATATTATTCGAAATACCTTTATTGTGAAAGACAAAAGAGCCGTTATGTAAAAAATGGGGACAGTTATGCGGGCTGTCCCTATTTGTTTGGTTTGAATGCTAGAAGGGGATGGAGGAAGGAATGCTGCATTCGAAATAGGTTCTCTATTCCCAGCCATCCCACCACATTTTGAATCCACGTTCAACACTAGGCTTAACAGGTTCAGCTATTTCATCGGGAGCAAATAACGGATTTTCCTCCAATGTGTTTTCCTCTTCTAAAAATTCCTCATTTGGTTTCATATTTATCACCTCCATTCCTAGTGTTGACGAATAGATGGTTATTATAATCGAATGGCCAACATTTCAATAAATGTTCAAAGTTTCTGCCATATCGTTATAAAAATGGAAGCAGGAGAAAAACTCCTGCTTAGTTCTGGCCATAACCACGGTTAGATCCTTTTGCTGAATGCTTTTGGCCTTTTACTTTATGGGAGCTGCCGTCCGGTGCAAAAATTTGATTGTCCTTTGTGTTGCTTGCACCTTCTGGAAATCTTTCCTTATTTGTCATATGTATCACCTCCATACGTAGTTTGTGCTATTGTTTTGTAATATATGATAGAGGACGGTGCTTTCACCACATGTTCAAAATCAATTTGAATGACATACGTTTAATTTAGACACTCTATAATGAGGAGGTGTCGAGATGGAAATGACAAATAATAAAGGTCAGCAAATGAATAACACATTGAAAAATAATCAGCAAAATGCAAATGCGGCAGCACTGGGCCTAGATGGTGATGAGCAGGAAATGAACGGTTTATACGGAATGGTTGAAACTGCTGCAGAGGATAGAATGGAGCCTTATACTGAGCGAGACGGTCATTAATTTATCATGAGAATTTGTGTCACCATCCTATGAAAAATGGTACGTATATTGCGTACCATTTTTTTGTGATGGAAGCGACAAAACTTGTATTTATTCAAAAATATTGAAAAATTCAGTCGAAATAACTAGAATAGAGTTAACTCTATCAGGCTTCATTTTCATTTCTTTATTATCATTTCAAAACATCAGGGAGGTGCAGAATGCGGCCTGTATTATATGGCATTTGTGGTGCGTTCTTTTTTGCTTTTACTTTTATACTTAATCGTTCTATGGAAATATCAGGAGGCAGTTGGATTTGGAGTGCTTCCCTCCGATACTTTTGGACCGTATTATTCCTTTTGATTATCGTGCTGCTGAGAAAACAGCTAGTGCCTCTTTTGAAAATCATGAAGGAAGAGCCGTTAAAATGGCTTTGGTGGAGCTCTGTCGGCTTTGGTTTATTTTACGCCCCTATGTGTTTTTCCACAGCCTATGCTCCAGGATGGCTGGTAGCGGCAACCTTTCAAATGACTATTGTGTTCGGATCTTTGCTGGCACCGCTATTCTACGTCAATATTGAAACCGCTGAAGGAACAAAAAGGGTTCGGAGCAAAATTCCGTTTCGAGGGCTTTCCTTTTCGCTCATTATTTTAGCTGGAATTGTCCTTATGCAAATTGAACATGCAAAAGACATTACAGGAAAAGAGCTTTTATTTGCCACGATTCCTATGGTGATTTCTGCTATTGCCTATCCGCTCGGGAATCGTAAAATGATGGAAGTCAGCGCCGGCCGGTTGCATACGTTTGAACGAGTGTTGGGAATGACCATTGCCAGTGTGCCATTCTGGCTATTGCTGTCCCTTTATGGTCTTTTTACAGAAGGAATGCCAAGTTCGCAGCAAACCATTCAATCCGGAATGGTGGCTCTTTTTGCCGGAGTCATTGCAACGGTCTTGTTCTTTAGGGCAACAGACTTGGTTAATGGGGAAATGACCAAATTGGCAGCAGTCGAAGCAACACAGCCTGTCGCGGTTTTGTTTGCCCTGCTTGGTGAATTGTTCTTTTTATCTGCTGATATTCCGTCTCTATTATCATGGGTCGGAGTGTTGACAGTCATTTTAGGCGTCATTCTGCATAGCTTTGCTTCTCGCAAAAAAGCGGGCAAGAGCCTTATGTTAAGTAAAAAAGCGGAGTCGATACGGTAGGCAGAAGCGATTTCTTATAGCCAAAATGCAAGCGGGTTTGATTGAACAGGCTAGTGTCGATACTATTCAAAATATTGACAAAATTGAAGAGGGTTTATTCTGCTTTTTGCGCTTATAATAATAGCAAGAGGGAGGTACTTAAGAAAATCCCTCAAAAAAAGGAAGAAGGTGCCGATGATGTCATTCACTCATTTCGACGAAATTTATGAAATTTGTTGTGGAATGACGGCGGAGGAAGCAGTGTTGGCGAAGGCTGAGCCAGTAGAGGAAAAGTTAGACTTCATGAAGGATCTCATCCCAGATTCTAGTTTATGGTGGGAAGCAGAGTTCATGGACGTAAATGATAGAGAAGGCGAGTTGCTTTATGTTTAAGGTCAGTGGACGGTTCGTGAGGCACCCCCATTATTTTTCTAATGAAGGATGATGGGGCGTTTTTTTTGTAATGGATCTGTCAATAAAAAAAGAACCCTTCTTTATTAAAAGAAAGATTCTTTTCTATTCGTCTTATTGAGGAACAACTTCTTCGTCCTCAACAATTAATTTTCCATACTTTCCAAAGTCTTTTCCAGGCTGTCCTCCCCACTCATCAAGTGTTAAGAGGCTAGGCTCTAAGCGGCGAGGTTCGCGCGGATTTTCTTCTGGGAACTCTTCCATTCCTTGGCTGTACTCTAATGTAAGACCATCTGGGTCAGCAAAGTATAGGAATATGCTTCCTGATGGATGATGGCGGCCAGGTCCTAAGTGAATTTTTACATCATGATTTTTTAGAACATTCACTTGTTTGCCGATATCATCGATGGATTTTACTTTATAAGCGATATGGTTTAATTTATTTTCAGGTCCTTTTGTAATCGCGAATGAATGGTGGTAAGGGTTAGGCCACACGCGTAACCATGCCCATGCCATTTCGCGGCCTTGAATATCAGATACGGCCATGTTCATTGTATTCACAAGGAAGTCATAAACTTCGTCAAATTGATTTGTTTCATATACAACGTGCAGCAAGCACTCGATTTCCAATCCGTTTGTTGGTTTGTAAGCAGTACCCATTTGCATCATTTCCACGTACATTTCGTAGGTTACACCAAGGATTGGGTCCTTAAAGCGCAGCGTTCGTCCTTGCGCTAATTCCTGTGTTTCTTTTGCGCTTAGTTCTCTTGGATTTAAGCCTTTTTCCTCTAAATAATTGAATACATCCTGGAATTGTGATGCTTTTTCAAGTTCAAAGCCCACACGCTTTAAACCAGCTTCAGGAGCTTGTTCAAGAATTAAGTTGTGGTGGTCATGACTTGTACGAAGGTAAGCGGTTTCACCCACGCGCTCAACGAACTGCATTCCCACAATATTTGTGTAGAAATCAATTGACTTGTCAAGGTCTGTTACACATAAAACGGCATATCCCAATTTTTTATAACGTATCATTACTAAATCCTCCCCTTACTATAAATAATCCGAATCCCCAATATTTTCTTTACAATTTAAATTTAATAGATTTGACTAGACTTGTCTAATCACACTTTTTTTGTATAATATTGGATTTCGGAAAATAATTTTTAGACTATTGAAAGCGCAAACATGTGTGAAAAGTCACATACAAATGGGTTCTTTTAGGCTTAATGAGTGGATTTTAGAATGAGAAAGGGATGTTTATAATCATTCCTTTGAAAGGAATTTGAAAGGAAAAGGACCGTCTTATATTAAAAGAACGGTCCCTGCGTTTCTATTAAGGTAATATATTTCCAGCCGAAAGGTAAATGCTGTACCATTCTTCACGGGTTAGGTTGATATTTGCAGCCTGACAGCAGTCTTTTAGTCTATCGGTATTCATTGTGCCGATGATTGGCTGCATATTTGCGGGATGACGTAAGATCCATGCAATGGCAATGGTTGTGTTTGAAACCTTGTATTTGGCTGCTATTTCATCAAGCTTCTTGTTCAGCTCTGGGAACTTATCGTTACCAAGGAACACTCCTTCGAAAAATCCATACTGAAAAGGAGACCATGGCTGGATTGTGATATCGTTCAATCTGCAAAAATCAAGCACACTTCCATCTCTATTAACAGCGGCTTCATTTTCCATGTTAACATTGAGTCCGCTTGTAATCATGGTGGAGTTGGTGATGCTTAATTGCAGTTGGTTTGCCACAAGCGGCTGTTTAACGAATTTTTGAAGCAGCTGAATTTGAATCGGATTATGGTTCGAAACACCGAAATGGAGAACCTTTCCAGACCTTTCGAGAATAGAAAAGGCTTCTGAAACTTCTTCAGGCTCTACAAGAGCATCCGGCCGGTGCAGAAGCAGAACGTCAAGATAATCGGTTCTTAGCCGTTTCAAAATCCCATCAACTGACTCTAAAATATGTTCCTTTGAAAAATCGAACATTCCCTTTCGTATGCCGCATTTCGATTGCAAAATGATTTTCTCACGGATATCATCATTCATATGTATCGCATCAGCGAAAATTTCCTCGCATTCTCCATGACCATATATATCGGCATGATCAAAAAAGTTGGCTCCTTCTTCTAGTGCGGTTTGAACAAAACGCTCAGCCTCTGACCTTTCAATCTTATTTATTCGCATACAGCCAACAGCCAACACTGGCACCTCTAAATGGCTGCTGCCTAATTTCATTGTTTTTAACATTTATTTCCCTCCAACTATTAGAAAGGTATACCATACAACAATCCTTACAATAACAGTCAATCCCTGCCTTTTCAATTTTCTTCTCTTTCTAAAATAAATCGTTCACAAGTGAGCAACAATAAGAGAAAAAATAATAATGGATATCATGCTATACTCGGTTTATAGTTTTTAAGTGAACAGTAAAATTTATGCTTTATATAGGAGATTTCCATGTTAGGTTCAAATCCAATTTCTATCCCGTCATTAAGCAGAAAAAATGGCCTTGTCATGTTTTTAACGGCAATCCTGACGACGATTGCTAGTGAAATTAAAGTGGTTCCTTTCGAAGGAGAGGATTTCCGATTTGGGCTGGGAAGTGCTGCGTTTTTCTTGATCATCTTGATTTGGCCGCAGGTATCTGTTATCCGGACAGGGATTGTGACAGGGCTGAGTGTTGTTTGTATCCGTACAATCGAAGACATTATTTTGCAAGAAGCCCTTTGGTCAGCGAGCTTCATCAGCCATTTACCCGCTTTTTTATTTTATTTTCTTTTTGCACTTGGCCTTCATCTCATTAAAATTAATCGCTACAAAACCTTGCCATTTCAATTAGGGGGCTGGGCGTTCCTGTTTGAATTAATGGCAAATGGTGCAGAGCAGTTTACACGAAACGTCCTGTTCGATGAGGGAAGCCTTGACGTGGCAGCGTTGGGAATGATTACCGGCGTTGCCCTTATCCGCAGCTATTTTGTTGTAGGTATGTATAGCTCTATTACGATTTCGGAACAGAAGAAGCGAATGCAGGAAATGCTTCAAGTAGGTTCGGAGCTCTATGCCGAAACTCTTTATTTGCAGAAATCAATGAATCATATTGAACAGATTACCGCTTCAAGCCATGATTTGTATCGAAAGTTGAAAAAGAAGGAATTACATTTGTTAAGTGTTCAAGCCCTGCAGATTGCCCAAGAAATTCATGAAGTGAAGAAAGACTCCCAGCGGATTCTTTCGGGACTGACGAAATTAAGTGTGGAAAAAATGCAAAAGAAACTTCAACTTTCCGAGGTCTTAAACCTTGTCGTGATTGCCAATGAACGATATAGTCTTCTGTTAAAGAAACGGATTCTTTTTCATAAGCAAATAGCGGTTGATTTCGAAACGGATCAGCAAATCCCGCTGCTAGCCTTGTTAAATAATATTACTGCCAATGCAGTTGAATCGATCTCGGATAAAGGTGAAATTCATATCGACATCCATGAGGAATCGGGAAATGTTGTATTTGTTATAAAGGATACGGGCAAAGGAATTCCGGAAGAGGATATACCTGTTATCTTTGAGCCAGGCTATACAACAAAGTACAATGAGCATGGTGTGGCCGCAACCGGTATTGGCCTATCTCATGTACAGGAGATTGTACATACATTAAAAGGAAAAATAGACATAGAAAAACCGGAAAAAGGGACTGTTTTTATCATTAGTATTCCAACAAAGTCCATGCGAAAGTGAGGGGGATATAAGCTGCGCTATTATATTGTAGATGACGACAAGGCAAGCAGGTCCATGCTAAAAAACATTATCATTGATGGTGATCTTGGTATGGTAATTGGAGAGTCGGAAAACGGTGTAGAAAGTCTTTCGCCGATTCTCTCTAGAAATCCTGATGTTGTGTTAATTGATTTACTTATGCCTGAACTTGACGGAATTGAAACGATGGAACGCCTTCGGTCAGATGGATTCCAAGGAAAATTTATCATGATTTCCCAAGTAATCACGAAGGAAATGGTTGGGGAAGCGTACGAGAAGGGCGTTGAATTTTTTATTCATAAACCAATCAATCGTGTAGAAGTGCAAAGTATTTTAAAGAAAACAGCTGAGCAATTTTTGTTACAAAATTCTTTACGTACCATTCAAGAAACGCTGGCGCATATTGGCTTGGACACATCTAAAACGAAAGAGAAGAGTGTGAAAGAAATTGTCATGTCTATTTTGAATGATATGGGTATAATCGGGGGGGCTGGCAGTGACGATATTGTTTTGATTATCGAACATATGATGAATTCCAATGAAAGAGCTGCCCAGCTTCCGCCCTTAAAGGATTTATACGAAGCAGTGGCAGAGAAGGGCGAATGGACGAATGTGGATGTGAAAAAAGAAAGTAAAGCCATTGAGCAGCGTATTCGCCGCACGATTCTAACGGCATTTAATAACTTAGTTTCGTTAGGATCAATTGATTATACGAACCCTGAGTTTGAATACTATGCGCCGCGTTATTTTGATTTTCAGGAGATTAGAAAGCATATGGTTTCTATTCAAGAAGAAAAGGATGACGAAGTGAGAGTCAAAATTAATATTAAGAAATTCCTGCAGGTGCTATATTTGGAAACATTGGAAAAATATCAACAGGGTTAATCATCAGAAAAAGAAATGTCGGATTCTGTAGGATTCAATAGGAGGCCCTTATTATTGGAATTAGCTCACTTTTAGCATGAAAAATAATTTCAATAAAGGGGTGACGTTTTGATGAAGAAAAGATTTAAATTTTCATTAGCCTATCAAATCCTGGCTGGTTTAATCTTAGGGATTATTGTCGGTGCGGTATTTTACGGGAATCCTGGTGTAGAGAAGTATTTACAGCCGCTCGGTACTATCTTTTTAAATATGATTAAAATGATTGTTGTTCCCATTATTGTTTCAACGTTAATCATTGGGGTTGCTGGGACAGGGAATATCAAACAATTAGGAAAGCTGGGCGGAAAAACACTCATTTACTTTGAGGTTGTCACAACAATCGCCATTGTTGTTGGTTTACTGTCGGCTAACCTTTTCAAGCCTGGTGAAGGAATTGATATGTCTTCACTATCAAAAACTTCCATTGATCAATATGTGGCAACAACAGAGAGCGTTCAGAACTCAAGTCATGGTCTTTTGGACATTATTGTTGATGTTGTGCCAAGTAACGTTGTTTCAGCAATGGCAGGCGGAGATATGCTAGCAATCATCTTTTTCTCTGTTATCTTTGGTTTAGGGGTAGCTGCGATTGGGGAAAAAGGAAAGCCTGTGCTTGCTTTCTTCGAAGGTGTTGCAGAAGCCATGTTCTGGGTAACCAACCTCATTATGCGATTTGCACCGATTGGTGTTTTTGGTTTAATCGGGGTAACGGTTTCGAAATTCGGTCTGGCATCATTACTGCCGCTAGGAAAATTAATGATTCTTGTCTATGCAACAATGATCTTCTTTATTATCGTCGTGCTGGGTGGAATTGCAAAGCTTGTTGGTGTCAACATTTTTCATCTAATGAAGACATTAAAAGATGAACTTCTTTTAGCATACTCAACTTCCAGCTCTGAAACGGTATTGCCAAAGGTGATTGAAAAAATGCAGAAGTTTGGTTGTCCAAAGGATATCGTTTCCTTTGTGGTTCCGACAGGTTACTCCTTTAACCTAGATGGCTCTACATTATACCAGGCGCTTGCTGCCATTTTTATCGCGCAAATGTATGGTATTGATCTAAGCATCATGGAACAAATAACATTAGTATTAGTTCTAATGGTTACATCAAAAGGAATCGCCGGTGTACCTGGAGTATCTTTCGTTGTCTTGCTGGCAACATTAGGTACAGTAGGTATTCCGCTTGAAGGACTTGCCTTTATTGCAGGGATTGATAGACTTCTAGATATGGCTCGTACAGTTGTTAACGTAGTAGGAAACGCACTAGCAACGGTGGTTATGTCAAAATGGGAAGGCCGCTTTAATCCAGAAGGTGCCAAGGAACTTCCGATTGAAGACAAAGCTTCTCTTGAAAAATTAGCATAAGATAAAAAACCGGTTCTCCATGTGGAGGCCGGTTTTTTGTATTTTTGGGGAAGGGTGTTTTTATTTTAATCGAAGGCTATGTTAACGAATCGTGTTGATAAGATAGATTTTTGACTCATCCGTGAAAAATGGACATTTCTCACGCCTTTCAGCTGTGCTGAAAGGTTGCTGTATGGTTAGGAGGTGACAGGAGAAAATGAATTTTCTCCTGTCACCTCCTAACCATACAGCTTTAGATGAGTCAAAAATCAACAATGTTAATAAACAAAGCTTAATAGAAAGTAAAAGCCCTTTTTGCTAGAAAAGAGGACAAGCGTCGATACAAATCTTCTATTCTTTCCATAGGATATACTAAACTTAAGAAAGGAGATGGTAGAAGATTGTTTGGTTATTCAATGGTTCAAATGGTACGAGCTCATGCCGATAAGTTGGAACGGCCATTAAGGGAGTTAATCTTGAACCTGTACAGGCCTTTTAAATGGACCCCGTGCTTTTTGCATAAATTTTTTGAAGGGACCATTAAAAAGGGGAAAAAGTTTTCTGTCATTGTGGAGTTTCAGGAAGGTTGCTATGAAGAGGGCTGCACACAGATTAAGGGAATTATGGATAGTCATATGAGAAATAAAGTTAGGAGCTATTTTCCACGGGTATCCTGCTGCAGTGTGGATATGACGCCTTCTGGATTAGAAGAGGTTCTGAATAGTTGTCCGCATATTAAAAAGGTGTATTTAAACAGCGAGGTGAAGGCGCTGCTTAACGTAGCTGTGCCAGCGGCCAGTGCAAAAGGGGTTAACCGGAGAGGGAAAGATTTAACAGGTGACGGTGTAAAAATTGCCATCATCGATACAGGGATTCATCCGCACCAGGATCTGTCTAACCGTATTACAGACTTTGTTGATTTCGTTAACGACCGTACCGATCCATATGACGACAATGGTCATGGTACGCATTGTGCCGGTGATGCGGCATCTGCTTCTGCAACCTATGCAGGACCTGCGCCAAGTGCCCGTCTCGTTGGTGTAAAGGTGTTGGACAAACTAGGTTCCGGTTCACTTGAAACCGTTATGCAAGGAGTAGAATGGTGTATTCAATATAATATTGATCATCCGTTAGACCGAATTGATATTATCTCGATGTCATTAGGAAGCACCGCGCAAAACTATGGTTCTGAAGACGCTGATCCAATGGTAAAAATAGTTGAAAAAGCTTGGGAATCCGGGATTGTTGTTGTTGTCGCAGCCGGAAATGAGGGGCCGAACAGCGGAACGATTGCCAGCCCTGGTATCAGTGATAAGGTCATTACAGTTGGAGCGCTTGATGACAGGGATTCTATTGAAAGAACAGATGATGATGTTGCCAGCTTCTCCAGCCGCGGACCAACGAGATACGGGTTAAAGAAACCGGATATTTTAGCACCGGGCGTGAATATTGTTTCATTACGCGCACCAAATTCCTATTTAGACAAGCTGCAAAAAACGGCCAGAGTAGAGAATGATTATTTTGTACTTTCAGGAACGTCTATGGCCACTCCAATATGCGCCGGAATTGTTGCACTTATGTTAGAACGCAATCCTTCCCTCACACCTGATCAAGTAAAAACAGCCCTGATGACGAATGCAGATTTGTGGAAAGGCAGAGACCCTAATATTTACGGTGCCGGTTACATCAATGCACAAGCATCTATCCCAGCGGACTAATCCTCTTATTCCACTAAACATTTCCCCTACTACACTATTCTTTCCTTCTTAAAACAAATCCCTATTCCTTCAAAAAACCCTAAGGACCCATCTCTAGGCCTTAGGGCTTTTTTATGGTTCAAATTTTCTCTATGCACCATAAAAGGAGGTGAAAGAAAAACTTTCAGAAATAGAACGTGCCTTTTCTTTAGCAGAAGCAAGCATGTGATTCAATCAACCATCAATTGTCAAATTAAAAAAACTTTTAAATGAGTAAGGTTTAGGGGAAATATTTCTTTGATACCCTCATTGTAGTTCTTCCATTTGGTACTGATAATAGCCAAAGGAAGCATACCTATAAAAAAGTGCCATGGACACCAAATAAAATTCAAAGGGGGAAGATATAGGGATGAATCAAAGGGCTGTCAGGAAAAAAGGGAACATCGCCATTCGAAATTTGTTAGAGATTCTGTTCGTTTCTGCCAGGCTTGGGCTCACTTCCTTTGGAGGGCCGATTGCCCATCTTGGATATTTTTATGAAGAATATGTAAGGAAACGAAAATGGATAGATGAAAAAGGCTATGCTGATTTAGTTGCATTATGCCAATTTCTGCCCGGACCGGCCAGCAGTCAGGTCGGGATTGGCATTGGTGTCATGAGGGCCGGCGTACTTGGTGGTATGTTTTCCTTTCTCGGCTTCACGTTGCCCTCAGTCATTGCACTCATATTGTTTGCGCTTATTCTTCAAGAGCTTGATCTAAGTGGAGCCGGCTGGATACACGGTTTGAAAATGGTCGCAGTTGCAGTCGTTGCACACGCAATTTTAGGGATGGCAAAGAATCTGACCCCTGACCTTACGAGAAAAACCATTGCATTAATTGTCTTAACCGGTTCCTTACTGTGGCAAACAGCGTTCACACAGGTGGGTATGATTCTACTTGCTGCGATTGCAGGCTGGTTCATTTTTAAAAATAAGAAAGAAACGGAGCAGACAGCCATTCATGTTCCGATATCACGTGGTTTTGCGGTTGCTTGTCTTTCATTCTTCTTTGGACTGCTTCTTGTTCTTCCGATATTACGGGAAGTGACGTCACTCCATTGGATTGCCCTGTTTGATAGTTTTTACAGATCTGGCTCACTTGTTTTTGGCGGCGGTCATGTTGTTCTTCCTTTGCTTGAGCGGGAATTGGTGCCAATCGGTTGGGTGAACGAGGAACAATTTCTTGCCGGCTATGGTGCAGCCCAGGCTGTTCCCGGCCCATTATTTACTTTTTCTGCTTATTTAGGGACAGTTATGGAAGGCTGGCTAGGCGGATTAGTTGCAACAGCAGCCATTTTTCTGCCGGCATTTCTTCTTATTTTCGGAACCTTGCCGTTCTGGAATACGCTGAGACAAAATCCTAACATGCAGGGAGCTCTGGCAGGGGTTAACGCAGCTGTTGTCGGTATTCTCATTGCTGCCTTTTATCAGCCCATCTGGACTAGTACAATAATGAATCCTCTCGATTTTGTGTTAGCATCCATCTTGTTCAGTATGCTAAGCTTTTGGAAGCTGCCGCCATGGGTGGTCGTCGTTTCAGGGGCAGCAGGAGGAGTGCTTTTCTCTTTCATTTAAGCATTTAAAAGGGGTAAATGGGCCATCCCTGTGATTTAAATCATCCAAAGACAATAGGATAAATGCTATAATAATAATTGATTTTGTTTTTCCATTTCTTAAATCATCCATCTATTTTCTTTTTTGAGCATAGGCAGAGTGCCTGTGCTTTTTTCTTTTTTTTCCGGCTCTGTTAAACTAAGCAAAAGATACATGTCTAACAGAAAATCAATTTGACTGTCATCGGAGGGAAACAAATGAATCAATATACAACTTCTAAGCAGGTTGAAATGACTACTGCAGTAGTGCAAGATTGCGAAGGTATGGCAGCTTTAAATGATAGTGTCTATCCAAAAGAGTGGCATGTTTCGCCAGACCTGCTGAAGGAAATCTTGCAGATTAATCCAGAAATTTATCGTATTCTCAAAATGCCTGACGGGATAAAGGGAATGTACAGTCTGATTCCACTGAGTAAAGAAGCGTATTCAGCGGTGTTAGAAGGAAGAATTAGTGAATATGAGATTGGAGAGCATCTTCTAACCTACAACCAGCCAAAAGAAGTGTATCTTTACTTTATTACGCTTATCGTTGATATACATGATGACCAGCGTAAAGAATATGCACGTATGGTGATTAAAGATATCCCAAATGAATTAGCGAGACTTCGTGAAAAAGGAATTGAAATAAAAGAAATCGGAGGCTTTGCTGTTAGCCCAGAGGGAGCAAAGGTTCTTCCTAAAATGGGATTTACCCATAAGGGAGAAACCGTTATTCAGAATAATCAGGAGTATCCTGTCTTTCGAGCGAAGCCGGAAGAAGTTATTCTACACATAAAACCATAAACAAAAGCACCTGATTCAGGCGCTTTTTTCATTTTCTAAATGCTTGTTTTTTTCAATAATAGTATAATAATAATCGAGGTGATCCCGCGATGAAAGATATAACCCTAGGTTCATTATTAGATGTGATTGGTGAGGTTTTTTCAGATGAAATTTCGATTGCCGTGTCGAACAAGAACGAATATATGTATTACCGCCCGAGTAAACGGATTGATTTAAAAATCAAAGAAGGTGACCCCGTAAAGGAAGGAACGATGGCATATAAAGCGATGCAAATGGAGCAGAAAGTCTCCGAGTTTATCAACCGGGATATATTTGGAGTTCCCTATCATGGAATGGCTATGCCGGTTTTTCATGATGGACAGCTTGAAGGATGCGTCACGGCCATCTATCCTGCTTTAGCAGATGGCAAATCGGTTGTGACCGTGAAAACAAATGACGGCTGGATTCCGATTCCTTTTGCAAAGGTTGTGTATATGGAGGCCAAGGATAAGAAGACAACGGTCTGTTCTGGACAGATAACGGGAACGCACAAAAATACGTTACAGGAATTTGAATACCTGCTTCCAAAGGATTCCTTTATTCGCTGTCATCGTTCTTTTATTGTCAATGTCAATCATATAGAGGCAATTTATCCTGATACACATTCCACATTTGTGCTTTCGATGGATAATGGAGAGCGGGTGCCTGTCAGCCAATCGTATTCCAGTTATTTCCGAAAACTGTTAGGGTTCTAAAAAAGTTCCTGTTTAAGGGTCGAATTTCGCTGCCTTATTCTGAAAATTTAGTATTGTGTGCCAAAACTCTACTTTTAATGACATGAATCAGTAAAATAATAACTATCTAGTCATTAAGAGAGGGATTAAATATGGAGAATTTGGAGCGTATTAGAGACCAGCGTCTAAAAGACCGTGTTGTGACACCTGATGAAGCGGCATCTTGGATTGAAAATGGAATGACGTTAGGGCTAAGTGGCTTTACTCGTGCAGGTGATGCGAAAGCGGTTCCAATTGCACTTGTCAATCGAGTGAAGGATGATGATTCCTTTAAAGTGAATGTGTATACAGGAGCTTCCTTAGGTTCTGATGTTGATAAACTATTTGCGGAAGCAGGCATTATTGGAAAGCGCTTACCTTTCCAAGCAGACGCCACGATGCGTAAAGGAATTAACCAAGGAGAATTTTTATTTGTAGACCAGCATCTTTCCCATACATCTGAGTTGATTCGTGCGAATGTATTAGATATTGACGTAGCAATCTTAGAAGCCATTGCCATCACCGAAGATGGAATGGTCATCCCAACCACATCTGTAGGAAATTCCTTAACCTTTGCTTTACATGCTAAATCCATCATTATAGAAATTAATATGGCTCAATCCCAACAGCTAGAAGGCCTTCATGATTTGTATGAGCCAGGAAAACAAGGTGATCGTCAGCCGCTTCCGCTTGCCAAGCCGGATGATCGAATTGGTACAATTGGCATTCCGGTTGATATTGAAAAAGTAAAGGGAATTGTGTTTACGAATCAACAGGACTCTCCATCCACGATCGTTCAGCCTGATGAAGAAACACAAATGATGGCCCAGCATTTAATCAGCTTCCTGCGAAGTGAGGTAGAAGCAGGTCGTTTAACTAAAAAGTTGGCACCATTACAATCGGGTATTGGTTCCGTAGCAAACGCTGTCCTTCATGGCATGCTCGATTCAGAGTTTGAAAACTTAGAAGTATACTCAGAGGTGTTACAGGATGCGGTATTTGATTTAATCGATGCCGGTAAAGTTGACTTTGCTTCCTGCTGTTCCATTACACTTTCTGAGGAAAAAATGGGTCAAGTATTTAATAACTTTGAAAAATACCGTGATAAATTAATTATGCGTCCACAGGAGATTTCCAATCATCCTGAAATTATCCGCCGACTCGGATTAATTTCTATCAATACGGCTTTAGAATTAGATATTTACGGAAATATCAACTCGACTCATGTATTAGGTTCCAAAATGATGAATGGAATTGGCGGATCAGGAGATTTTGCTAGAAATGCCCGCTTAGCCATTTTTGTAACAAAATCTATTGCAAAGGGCGGAAATATTTCCAGTATTGTACCATTCGTTTCTCACGTAGACCATACGGAACACGATGTCGATGTTATTGTAACGGAACAAGGATATGCAGACTTACGTGGATTAGCGCCAAGAGAAAGAGTCGAAGTTGTCATCGAAAACTGTGCACATCCAATGTATCGTGACCAATTACGTGAATACTTTGAGGAAGCGCGAACAAGAGGCGGTCAAACCCCTCACGTTCTAGAAAAAGCCCTCTCATGGCATACCAACTTTGCCCAAAACGGCACGATGCTCCAAACAGTACCAGCAACCGTATAATAAAATTAACTATTATTACGGTTCATATATAAAAGCCTAATCCAACAGGGGACTAAAAGGTCAAACAAAGTTTAAACGGGTGGGCCCCTGCTGGATTAACGCTTTACCAAGGTGGGGGACAGTCCCCCGCTGGATTAACGCTTTACCATGACGGGGGACTGTCCCCCAGTGCTTTAATGCTTTATCGAGGCGGGGAGAAGCCCCTGCGGTTTATCTTTGCTTAGAATATTTATGTTCCTATCAATGTTGGTTTTACCCGCTTGGCAGGATTACCTGACAAGCGGTTTATTTCTCTTCCTCTTAGATTATTTATATACTGCGCTTAGCCAGCAACTGACGGAAAACAGCTGCTGGCTTTTTTGTTTGATTATTCTTTTCTTCAAATAAAGGGGATTACTCCGCAAAACTTATTTTAGGCGGTAAAGTTCTCATCATAGCTAAGCATGATGGCTGACTTTACTCCGTCAATACTTGAGATATTATTAATAAAGCTCATATCATTATTTTTTATACGAACTTCATAGGTGACCTCATAATCATTTCCCGGCATAATTTAGCTCATGGCGTATCCGGAAATGCAGGCTGCAGGAACCATAATTAATCTCCAGGAAAGCAACGGAAAATCACTTGTAACTTTTGCACCTGCCAAGGGCTATCAAGCCGTCTATATTAGTTCACCTGAGCTGAAAAGGGATGCCTTATATATTCTATTTTCAGGTGGAACGTCGACAGGCAAGAATGATGATGGCCTATATACTGATGGAAGTTATACAGGAGGTAAGGCAGTTGTGAACTTTACCATTTCTGAAACCGTTACATGGCTGAACGAAACAGGTGTTACAACTGCTGCTCCTAGTCATGGCGGAATAGGAGGGTTCAGTGGTGGTGATGGTATGAAGCCTGATAGAGGAAATATGCCTGATATGTTTCCAACTCTTGACGAAGAGACACGAGCAAAGATGCAGGCGATTATGGAGCAGGAAAGAGCAGGTACGATTACAAGAGAGGAAGCAGAGAAGCAATTGGCTGAGCTTGGAGTGGAGTTCCCAGGAAAACCCGAAGTTCAACCATAATAACACTGAGCCATTTTCCCCAATGAATATTTTCAAGAGAACAGTATAAAATAATCAAGTTTACCAATCATTTTTAATAGAAAAAAGGCACTTCCTTATTGGGAAGCGCCTTTTTGTTTCTATTTAAAAATCAAAGTTATCAGGGTGGGGTCCCACTCGAAGATTTTGATTCAAGTCATCTATTGCTATCATCTCTTCTGTCGTCAGCTCAAAATCAAATATACTTGCGTTCTCTAAAATCCGTTGTTCCTTCGTCGATTTTGGAATGGTAATCACACCGTTTTGCCGATCCCATCGTATAATAATCTGGGCAATCGATTTATTATATTTAGTGGCTATATCTTGTAAAACCGGATGATCTAATAACTGACCCTGCATCAAAGGTGACCAGGCTTCTAATCTAATGTTGTGTTCCAAACAGAAGGCTTGAACTTCCTTCTGGGTTAAACGAGGGTGGTATTCTACCTGATTAATCATTGGTTTGATTTCTGCCGCTTTCAATAATTCTTTCAGATGATGCACCTGGAAGTTACTGACACCAATCGCTTTTACACGGCCTTCCTTATATAGTGTTTCTAAGGCACGCCATGCCTCTAAATATTTTCCTTCCACAGGCCAGTGAATCAGGTATAAATCTAAATAATCTAGCCCAAGCTTCTTTAGGCTGGTTTCATAGGCTGCCAAAGTGGCTTCGTAGCCTAAATCGGAATTCCACACCTTTGATGTGATAAATAACTCTTCCCTGGAGATGCCGGATTCTTGCACCCCTTCACGAATTGCCTGCCCAACTCCTTCTTCATTTTCATAAATGGCAGCTGTATCAATACTGCGATATCCATGCTTGATGGCAAATTTGACGGCATTCACTAATTCTGGACCTTCTTCTACTTTAAATACCCCAATACCAAGCCAAGGCATTTTAACACCATTATGCAATGTAGTAGTATCTTGTAAATTTTGAATCATTTTGAATAGACCTCCAATTATTCATTATTATTTTTTAAAAAAATTAGTCAAAAACAATTAGCACACCTGTTCAGTTAGTGCTTCAACGCTTCCTTGATCTTTCCTTTCAAGGCTTGAGCTCCATCCTGTAAGAATGACGGCTGCTAGTACCATCAGTGCCCCAATCCAGGTGGTGTGAATGAGTCCAATGGAATCCGTAACGATGCCGCCTAAAAAGGATCCGATGGCAATCCCGGCATTAAATGCAGCGATATTAATCGCTGATGCCACATCAACGGCAGTTGGAACAAATCGTTCGGCCAGCATGACCACATATACCTGTAAACCTGGTACATTCATAAAAGCTAGAAGGCCCATGAAGAAAATGGTCAGTAAACCTGCTATTTTAAATGGAGCTGTAAACAGCAATATTACCAATACAACCGCTTGAACGATAAACATATAAAATAATGCTTGAATGGGATTTTTGTTTGAAACTTTTCCTCCTACCATGTTGCCAATGGCGATAGCAATCCCGTAAAGAAGCAGAATGAAGGCAACTGTTCCTTCCTTGAAACCTGTTATATTCTGCAGGATGGGTGATAAATAAGTAAAGACAACGAAGGTTCCTCCATAGCCTAATACAGTAATCATAAATACAAGCAGCAAGCGGCCGTTTGTCACTAATTTAATCTGGTCACGAAGTGTTGTCCCGTTCCCTTTTCTTAAATCAGAAGGAACAAGAACATGATTAGCAATCAATGCAATGATACCGACTGCAACAATGACCCAAAAGGCCATTCTCCATCCAAACTGCTGACCGATGAAGGTTCCAAATGGGACACCAGTAACGGTTGCCACCGTCAAACCGGTAAACATAAAGGCAATCGCGCTGGCCCTTCGGTTTTCAGGTACTAAATCTGCTGCAATCGTAGAGGCAATTGACATGAAAACACCGTGGGAAAAGGCGGATATCACACGGGCTGCCAGTAATACACCGATACTAGCGGCATTCGCGGCAATACTATTTCCGATAATAAAAATAATCATGATCCAAAGCAGCAAAGTTTTCCGTGGCATCCTCGAAGTAAGAGCTGTAAGAATGGGTGCCCCAAAAGTTGCGCCTAGAGCATATAAGGAAACGGTTAAACCGGCTGTTGTAACAGGTATGTGTAAATCATCAGCAATGAGAGGCAGCAGCCCAACGCTGATAAATTCTGTGGTGCCGATAGCAAAGGCACTGACCGCTAAGGCGATTAATGCAAAGGTACTTCTTTTTTTATCCAGAGACATAAGTTCTCCTCCTTTTGATTTGTAGGTTGATTAGCTTTTTAACAATAAATGAATACTGTTCTGTTCAACCCGCAAATGCTATTATGAGATAAATGGGTTTAAAAAAGAAGTACGTACTTTAAAGTAATATAGATACTAAAAAGTTATATAGGTACTTTTTAGTGCCTATATAATAGGAGGAAATCACGATGGAGAAAAAGAAATACAATATATCCGTAGAAGCAACGTTAGAAGTGATCGGAGGCAAGTGGAAATGCGTGATTCTATGCCATTTAACTCATGGCAAAAAGAGAACGAGTGAATTGAAAAAGCTGATGCCAAATATTACACAGAAAATGCTAACCCAGCAGCTGCGCGAATTAGAGGAGGATGGAGTGATAAATCGAATCGTTTATAACCAAGTTCCACCCAAAGTGGAATATGAGTTAAGTGAATATGGATGGAGTCTGGAAGGAATCTTGCATTCACTATGCGATTGGGGTGAAAAACATATTACGAAAGTGTATGGAGATAAATTTAGTGTCTTGGAAGAAAGTATTTTAAATGAACACTTGAAGTAATGTCCTATTGTTTTTAAGATTCATCCTGTACGGTATTGTCTACATATTCCTAAACAGGTTGGAAACCTTAAAAACAAAGGAGGTTTTCCAGATGAAAAAGTATTTTATGATATTTTGCCTTGCCTTTTCGCTGTTTTCCTTAACAGGATGCGGTAATGATGAAAAGCCTGAAGAAGATGAAAAAGTAGAAGACGTTGAGGAAGAGGATGAAATTGGCGACGGCGAAATTGATGATGAATAAAGGATTACTCATTTCAGGAGTGTCCTATGGAACAGCACCAACTGTTATTGTAAAAGGTCACAAAGGGTAAAATATGATGTTGGCCAAAGGAAAATGTCCTTCCTAAGAATGATGAGAGAATCTCCAAGTGAAATGATGGGCTGCTAACCATTCGGCAGCCTAAACCACAAAAAACACCCCCAAACCTTGGAGGTGTTTTCAGCTTTTTAAAAAAGAAAATGCGCTACAAGCGTAATAATTGGTAATGTGATTAACGTTCTTTGGATGAAAATCACGAATAACTCCCAGAAAGAAACAGGGATTTTCGAGCCTAGCAGCAAGCCGCCAACCTCGGACATATAAATCAGCTGTGTAACCGATACAGATGCCACGATAAATCTTGTCATTTCGCTTTCAATCCCTGCACCGATAACAGATGGCAGGAACATGTCGGCAAAACCAACAACCAATGTTTCTGAAGCTGCTTTTGCCTCAGGAATTTGCAGTAATTCTAATAAAGGAATAAACGGCAAGCCAAGCCATTGGAAAAGCGGCGTATACTCGGCAATGATTAAGGCAAGAGTTCCAAGGGCCATCACGATTGGTGCCACGCCCATCCACATATCAAGAACATTTTTGCTGCCGGAAATAAAGAATCCTTGAAGACCTCGGTTATGACCGGCCTTTTCAAGTGCTTGCGCGAATCCCCATGTAAGCGGCGTGTGGCCTTCAGGGATATGATCCTCTGTATAGTCATCCGGTTTCTCCACATAATACGTATCTTTTTTACGTGAAAGCGGAGGAATTCTAGGTGCGATAAAAGCAGCCACCAATCCTGCTCCCGTAATTGTTAAGTAAAAAGGGACGAACATATGACTAAGTCCAACCTGAGAAATGACGACAAGGCTAAACGTAATGGACACAACTGAGAAAGAGGTACCAATGATAGCAGCTTCACGTTTCGTGTAATAGCCTTCCTCATACTGCTTGCTTGTTAAAAGAACCCCAATCGTTCCGTCACCAAGCCAGGAAGCAATACAATCGATGGACGAGCGGCCCGGCAACTTGAAAATTGGGCGCATGATTTTTGTCAGCAGCGTTCCAAACAACTCAAGAAGACCAAAGTCCAATAGGAGAGGCAAGAACAAGCCGGCAAATAAAAATACAGAAAAAAGTACGGGCAACAGGCTATTTAGAAGTAAGCCTCCCGTATTCTCAGACCAGATCATTTCTGGTCCCAATTGGAAAAGTACACAAATGGCAAAAATAGCGCCAAGAATTCGTGCAGCAAACCAAACGGGAGGAACGTCGAGCAGCGTTTTTAAAAACGGATTTCGATTCATCACTGCTGGGCGTATGGTTTTTATCAATAGTGTACCTAGCAGAGTAAGAATAATAATTCCCGTCATAATGGCCGGTAAGGAGTCAACCAGCCAATCCTGTACCAGACCGGATAAAACGGCAATCGGAATGGTAATATTATCTTTATACGAAATCGGAATCATAAATAGAAAAATTCCGAGGCATGATGGGAGAAGAAAAGTTAGAAATCTTTTCAAGGACTTCTTTTTTCGCAGTTCTTGCTGTAATAGTTCTTCCAAATCAAATCATCCTTATTACATATTTATAAATCAGAGTTCATTTTAATTCATATTATCCATTTTGCCAACCCTATTTTCCAAACTAATAATTCTGTATTTTCAAGGCTTCCGAAATATTAAAAGATATTTCCTGAACTGGAATATTTGTATATAGAAAGATAGTCATTTTTTGTATAAAAGTAAAAAAGTTTTCGAGAGAATCCTACAAAGATAGCGCAGAAATCGTTTTTTCGACGACATTTGTAATGTGCATATAAATGGTAAAAACCTTTATATGAAGAGGTTGCACCCAATTTATGTAACTTACGCAACTAAAATCTTGTAAATTCATGTCGGTAGTCTGAAAATTATAAAAATAAAAAAGAATGATTTTTTCGTGGTATGATTCTTCCTGCGTGTAAATGTTTGAAAATTTAAAGAAAGTGGTGGATTACTATGTTGGAAGAGTTAAAGAGTCATTTTGAGAAAGTGAAAAATCGTAACCCATTGCATGTTAATGAATTACTAGATCACATTCAAAGAAGATACATACATGGTGAATTATCCATCGTTGAATACAAACAGTTTTATTCTGTACTTGATAAATTAAACGCACAAAAGCCAGATTCATTTATTTTTGCTTCAAATAGCTAATACTCATTAGAATGGATTTTTATTATTTATACATTGGAAAGAGAGGAATCTGTGTGGATTGACTCTCTTTTTTATGATTAAAAAGTACTTATTTGGGTTTGTATAACTAGCTATATATGTCCTTCTTAATATTTCGACATATACTAGTAGATATTTGACTCATCTAAGTGATATGGTCATGAAACGGGAGGAGCAAATGAGTTTTCTCCTCCCGTTTCATGACCATATCGCAACCTCTCAGCTCTGCTTAAAGGCGTGTGAAAAGGACTTTTCACACGGATGAGTCAAATATCTGGCGTAAGAACCATGTTTACTACCCGCACATGATAGAAAAAGAATTCTTATGTCGATTTAATAAGTTGGATATATAAAACATAACTTGCGAAGAACAAAATAATCTTTTCAAATACAAATGACGACAAAGTAAGACTATAGTTTCGTAGAAGTGTATTTATTTCTAATATTCTAATAAGTTATAATAAGAGTAAAGAAATAACTAGGAGGATTGAAATGAAAAAACATTCTACTGAAGCTATTCCGCTGATTCTTGATTTCTGTCTCTGGTTAAACGAACATAATAAATCTCCTAATACGATTAAAACGTATAGGAGAGAATTGGAAAAATATCAAGAATGGCTTCAAGAGAAGGACAGGGATATCAATCACCTAGAAAAATCAGATATCCAATCTTATATTGATTATTTGGAAGAACAGCAGAAAAGTTTGGCAACGATTGATAAAACGATTGGAGCGATTCGGACTTTTGCTAAATTTTTAGAAAAACCAGAGCTCACGTTTGGAATTGAAATTAAACCTGTTGAAAAAAAGAGTGAAATTGAGACGTTATCTGCTTTTGAATACAACGAGTTATTAAAAAAGGTAAAAGCGGATGGGAATCTTCGTAATATAACGATTGTGTATGTTCTTTTGCACACAGGAATCCGTGTTTCAGAATTATGTAATTTAAATCGATCTCATATTGATTTGGACAATCATGAATTGGTTGTAGAAAAAATGAATGAAAAAAGAGTCATTCCACTTTCACAGGAGGCGGGGGAGCTCCTGCAAAATTATTTAGGCTCCCATTCAATAGAAGAAGCAGTATTTATTTCTAATGCAGGTGAACGTCTGACAGAGAGAGCCGTTCAATATATGCTGAAGAAATATCAAGTGAATCCGCAAAAGCTTCGTCATACCTTTTGTCAGCGGCTCATTGATAATAAAGTGGATGTCGAAACCGTATCCCGACTGGCAGGTCATAAAGATATTAACGTAACAAAAAGATATATCAAGTCGAGTATGAATAATCAAAAAGTGAAAGAAGCTATTAACCAGGCTTTTACAAACAGTCAAATTTGTTAATATTTAAATGCCCCTATAGAAAGAACTCTGTTTTGAAAAAGCAGAGTTCTTTCTTTTCATTTAATAGAAAAGGCATAGAAGGGAACATCCTCCCATGCCAGTTTTCTACTAATCAAACCAAAACGGTTTTCTTTTGCTTTCTCGATCTCCGCCATGATGATCATGTTGCTTATGTTTATGATCATCATGGTGTTTATGTTCGTGGTGTTTATCGTCGTCCTTTTTAATAATAATGATATCATCTGCGTGGATGATGACTTTGTCTACTTTAATAATTAAGTTTCCATCATCATCAAATATTCCTGCCACATTCCCTTTATCAAAACGAATGTGGTGATGTTGTTTTTCTTCCATATAACTTTCCTCCTTTCACCCTTCTAAAATAAAATATGCTGTTAGTCAAAGAATGAATGGACAAGTACTATAAGAAGGTCGTCCATTTTTTCTATTTTTTCAAAAGTAGTGTAATTGGTTGAAAGGTTATCCCTAGATTGAATCATAGAGTAAGGTGGGATGTTTGTAGATGCGGGTTTCTTTAGATAAAATAAAACTAATTTGAAAAAAGGAGATGGTGGAATGAGGATTGCTTTCATCTCGGATATCCACGGAAACGCCCATGCGCTTGATGCTGTATTAGAGGATATAAAAAGCAGGGAAGTTGATAAAATCTATGTTCTGGGAGATATCTGTTACAGAGGACCTGAGCCGCAGCGTTCATTGGATCTTGTCCGTTCGTTACATACCGATGTGATTAGGGGAAATGCAGATGAATGGGTCATACGTGGAGTGAGGAAGGGAGAGGTGGCAGATCATGCGCTGGACATGATGAATAAAGAAAGGGAATGGATTTGTGCTCATTTGAATGAAGACGCCATTGGGTATCTTCAAGGGCTCCCGACAGAATTAAATCTAGAGGTAGAGGGGCTCATTATTCATGCTTATCATGCGACGCCAAGCAGTCTTTTTGATATTGTTCTTCCACATGAAAATGAAGAAGTATTGGAAAGAAAAATGATGGTTCAGGCGGCAGATGTTTATGTCTATGCACATATTCATAGACCGTATATTAGATATATCAATGGAAAATGCATCATCAATATAGGCAGTGTCGGGCTTCCGTTTGATGGAAATCCTAAAGCTTCGTATGCCCTGCTCGATATACAGGATGGGAGCTGTCAAACATCGATTGTGAGAGTGGCATACGATGTAAACCAAACGATTCAACAATTTGCAGAGTCCGATTATCCGAATCGTGACCAGCTTGTTTCTATTTTAAAAAATGCTAGGATATAACTGTACAAATAGCTCCTGTGCAAATGTATGCAAGGAGCTGTTTTATAGTTAAACTGGAATGGAGATGGTAAATGTTGTGCCTTTGCCTACTTCGCTATCTACCTTAATATTCCCTTTTACTTTATGAATGGTGCTATATACCATCAGCATGCCAAGGCCTGTCCCTTGATTTTTCGTTGAGTAATACGGCTTGCCTAAATGGGCTACCTGTTCCTCAGTCATGCCGATACCCGTATCTTTAATAGTAATGACTATGTTGTTCTTTCGTTCGAATACACTAATAGATAGTGTACCTCCTGTTTCTTCCATTGATTCAATTGCATTTTTACATAAATTGATTAAACATTGCTGCATTTGATTTTTATCATATTTTAAATGTAAGGTATTTTGAAACGAAAGATCTATCTCGACCTGGTGCATATGTGCATAGGGCTGCAGGATATTTTTCGTATACTCCGTTTCCTCTTTTAAATTGGAATAGACCATGTTTTCACTTTGCGGCTTGGAGAAGGTGAGAAAATCACTGACAATTTTCTCCGCGCGCTTTAACTCCTTTAAGGAAAAGTCAATATAACCTTTTTCTTTAACTGGAATGGAGTTAGACTCGCTGAGCAGTTGAAGAAAGCCATTCGTTACCGTCAGCGGGTTGCGGATTTCATGTGCTACACTAGCTGAGAGTTCACTAATGATATGGAACCGTTCGGTGTATAAAAAAGATTCGCGCGCTTTTGTATTAGCTATAATCTTCTCAACCAAAAACATCAGAATAAGGGTCATAATCACATAGGTTGACAATGAATTAGCAGCTAGGAGCCAGAATTCCCGATTTAATGGTACCTGAAAAGCGAGAGTGAACAGATAAAAGAGTATGGAAAAAAGTGAGATTACAGCGGCGAAATTAATTCTATACCGCGGCTCTAATTGCCGAAACCTGTTGCTCCATACGGTGATAAACGGAAACAAAACGGTATTATACAAAAATGCTTCAAGTGTGCCGTCTCCGCCAATAATAAAACGGTATATTATGAGAACAAGATAAAGGACAAAGGCATATTTATAACCACTATAAAGGGCAACCATAATTAGCGGAATTAAACGCAAATCAAAAATAAACCCAACCTCTAAGTGAATAGGAAACGACATACACAATATCATTGAAACGGCGCCAAGAGCAACAACAACTGGCATCGTCAATACACGCGTCCGATTCTCAAAAAAAATAAGATGCGTTAAAACGGGCAAAAGCAAAAATAAAAAATTCAACAACAGGGATTCTAACAAACCAGATACTCCTCCCATTATAAAATTACCGTACTAGCTATTCTATCATAATATATGGTACAAGTGACCTATAAGAATAACCTTTTTAACCTTATCTCAGAATCTCAGAAAAAGGATAAGGCTTTCATGCGTTAATAAAGCGGGGGACAGTCCCCCAGCGCTTTAACGCACTGGGGGACTGTCCCCCGCTACGTTAAAGTGCAAAAGGATATCCCTTAGTTTTTTCAGTTTTTACTATTTGTTAAAGGTAATTTTCTCTGCTGTTTGACCAAGCATGATGCTGGTTTCGGCTGGTTTGGTCTGGGCAATGACGTTGCCGTTTCGAATCGAGCATGTAACGGTTGCCTGCTTGCGAATGGCTTCATATTCATTTTCGGCAGACAGAATAATTAGGTTGGCCGGTTTGCCTTCTTCGATCCCATAACGTTCCTCGATTTGAAGGGTTCTGGCACTATTAGCTGTGATGAGGTCAATTGAGTTTACGATTTGCTCATAGCCCATCAATTGGGAGGCATGGATTCCCATGTGCAATACCTGCAGCATGTTGCCTGTTCCCAGCGGATACCACGGATCAAATATATCATCATGTCCAAAGCAGACATTTAATCCTGCTTCTAGCAATTCTTTTACTCTTGTTAAACCTCTTCGTTTTGGATAGGTATCAAATCGGCCCTGCAAATGAATATTCACAAGCGGATTGGAGACAAAGTTTAGACCAGACATTTTTAACAAACGGAATAGTTTATAGGTGTATGCATCATTATAAGAGCCCATTGCCGTTGTGTGGCTGGCTGTTGTCCGAGCACCAAGACCGCGCTCATACGCTTCCTTGGCTACTACCTCAACAAAGCGAGATTGCTCATCGTCAATCTCATCACAGTGAATATCCACTAAACGGTCATATTTTTCCGCCAAATCAAACGCGATTTTCATTGAATCCACGCCATATTCACGGGTAAATTCAAAATGAGGGATGCCGCCGACAGCATCTGCACCCATTTTTAATGACTCTTCCAAAAGCTCTGTACCGTTTGGATAGGAGAGAATCCCTTCCTGTGGAAAAGCAACAAGCTGCAGGTCTACATATGGTGACATTTCCTCTTTTACCTCAAGCATCGCTTTTAAAGCCGTAAGCGTTGGGTCTGTTACATCGACATGTGTACGAACATGCTGGATTCCTTGAGCAATCTGCCATTTCAAGGCTGTTTTCGCTCTTGTTTTCACATCTTCAAACGTCAGTGTTTCCTTGCGCTCGGCCCATCTTTGGATGCCTTCAAAAAGGGTGCCGCTCAGGTTCCACTCCGGCTCACCCGCTGTTAAGGTTGTATCCAGGTGGATATGCGGTTCAATAAAAGGAGGGAGGACAAGAGATCCCGCTGCGTCGATGATTTCATGATTCCCTGACAGCAAGTCCGAAGCCTGCGTAACTCTCGCAATCTTGCCGTCCTCCATCACAATATTCCATAATCCAGTTTTTCCGCGAAGCGTTGCATTTTTAATAATCATCTATTAACTCACCTTTTCATTTAATTTACGTACGGTCTTAGCTGCGAATAAAGGCGCACTTTTCATAAGAATCACATAAAGGATGATGGAGCCTGCAAGTCCGTTAATTGGCGCGATGCCAGGCATTAATTCTGCTGCAGCGACCCCTCCAACCCATGCAACAATGGCCATCCAGTTGACTGATTTAAAGGTCATCTTTTCAAAAGCCACTTTGTATTTAGCACGGTTTAAGAAGAAATAATCCGCAATGATAATTGCTCCGATTGATGGAAGCGCAGATCCCAGTACAGTTAAGAATCCAGTAAAATTGTTATAAAGCCACATAGCTGCGATGGTTCCGAGAGCACCGTTGAAAACGACAATTTTGTTTTTATTCCATTTTGTAATCGTTGTAAAGCCTAAACTTGAGGCGTATAGAGCATTTTCATTCGTTGTCCAAATATTAAGACCAAGTACAATAATCGCTGGTAAAATTAATCCTTGTAAAAACATAACATCTGAGATATCTGATTTGCCGTATGTCATGGCTCCCACGGCGCCAAATAGAAACATCAATGAATTTCCTAAGAAGAAGGCGATTACGGTTGCTGTAACAGCTGATTTTGATGTTTTCGCGAATCGAGTAAAATCCGGTGTCAATGTTCCGGCACTTACGAAAGAGCCGATACAAATCGTTAAGGCAGCAGCAAGTCCTAAGCCTTGAACCGGCTGATAAGCCATTAAGCCTTCCATCCCGCCGATTGTTTCTGTTGCTTCAAAAACAGAGTAGCTTCCAAGGATGGCAATGGCAGGTACGGCTACCATTCCAAGAATAGCCAATGCTTTCATTCCGTAAATCGCAGTTAAAGTCATTAAAATACCTGAAAGCACGATAAGCAGATATAAATTCATTCCAGTTACTTTATGTACAGGGACTGCAAACATCGCTACACCAACGCCGAACCAGCCAACCTGAGTGGACGCTAGCAGAAAAGAGGAAAGATAAGAACCTTTTACACCAAACGCATATTTTGTTAAAAGATGTGTCGATAACCCTGTTTTTGCTGAGATATGAGCAAGTGCACCAGTATAAATGCCAAGTAATAGATTTCCGGCCAGTATGATGAGAATAAAGCTCGTAAAGCTTAGTCCGCTTCCAAGTGTTCCGCCGGCCCACATGCTTGCTGAGAAGAACGTTAATCCAAGCATGACCGCAAGGATTTTCCAAAATCCGTTTCGATGTGATTGTGGTACAGGTGATAATGAGAATTCTAAATCTTTGTTTTCCATTCCAATTCCTCCAATGTAATATTTTTGGAACTGGTACCGACATGTTTGGCAATAAAAAAAGGTTTATTGCCAGACATGACAATAAACCTCTTCTAATTATCTTAGGTTGATAGGTATAGCAAAATAGGGCATACCCCACCTAGGATAAATATCCGTTGTCCTTGTCAGCCTCTCTGGACTGAATTAAAGGTACCAGTATTTAATTGAATTTATTATTGCAGGAAAAAGATTGTGTGTCAACAAGAAATAATCCGGTAGATCCTTTATTGCTTTAAAGAGGCGGGGGACTGTCCCCCGCCTCTTTAAAGCAATAAAGCAAATGTTTTTCACACTTTTTTCTTTTGTGCATAGGATATTGGGGATAGATTCTTGCCTAGGAGGGATGACCATATGTTTGAGCGTAAAAAAAATGATCGCAATGATCGGTTTGGAGAGTTAATGAGGCCCCTTAATCAGTTTTTTAATGAAAAACCGGTAAAGGGATTATTACAGCAAATGGATGAGTTGTTTCAAAAGCCTTTCTTTTTCACTCCTTCATTCAACGTGGAAGTCACCGAAACAGAAAATGAGTATCGTCTAACTTCTGAGCTTCCAGGTATTAAGCGAGAACAAATTGACATCGATATTCTTGATCATTACGTAACAATCTCTGTTCAATCCTCCGAGTCCTTAACCGAAGAAGATGAGAATCACGTGGTGGTCAGAAGACAGCAGTCGATGCAGCGTTCAAGCCGAACGATTTCATTTCCGCAGCCGATTAATGAGAATACGGTAACAGCCTCTTATAAAGATGGCGTGCTGCAAATCGTTGTTCCAAAGCAAAGGGGAAGGAAAATTTACTTAGAATAGCAGGAAAAACAAGCAGGGGAAACTGCTTGTTTTTTGTTGTCCATTATCATAGGACCTCTGTGATTGTATAAAAAATAAAATCTAAAACTGATTTCGTACTATGAACAAAAATCAACCCAACAAAATTTTAGCCCATTTTTTTGTCACCAAAAAGCCAAAATTGTATAAACTGCTATAAAGGAATAAGAAGGTGAGTAGATGCTTCTGCAAATAGCCCTTTACCTTTTAATTGGCTTCACCGTCTTATGGTATTTAAAGGCACAGCCCCCCAAAATCATTTTAAAAGAAATCTACTTTGTTATCCTCTGGCCATACTTCCTTCTCCTTCAATTCGTTGAACTCGTCGACAACGTCAAAAGAAACCGGGAATGAGGAAAAGAAGGCTGGTATTGCAGCTTCAACTTTGAAACAGAGAGATGTTTTTTAGCTGAACGGTCTAAGATTACTTTAGTAAATATTATAAAGACATTTAAGTAAAATAGTACATGATGTTTTTTTTAAGAATCTGTTAAATATAACAGGTTCTTTTTTTGCTGTCTGTGTTAAATAATTGGCTTTTAACGAAATGCAGCATTGATGCAGGACCAAACTTATCGACGAATGCACCACAGAAGGCAATCAATGGTTATCTGGATAGTTGTCGGAAAAATGTGTTTCATTAACAGGTCGTTTCGCAATTCATAAAGGGATAAATATGATATACTATTTTCCTTATATCTCATGTAAAAGGAAGGCAAATCGTTTATGAAATTATTAAGCATCCATCATATTGCCATTATATGTTCAGATTATGAGAAATCCAAAGACTTCTACATAAGGATTCTAGGTTTTACACCCATCCGAGAAGTTTACCGGAAGGAGAGGGATTCCTATAAATTAGATTTGGAAGTGAACGGTCACTACCAGATTGAATTATTTTCGTTTCCAAACCCGCCGTCACGCCCAAGCTACCCGGAGGCAGCAGGATTGCGCCATCTGGCGTTTGCCGTTAAAGATATTGAAGAAGCTGTAAGTTATTTAAAAGAGCATGGCGTTGAAACAGAAAACATTAGAAGGGATCCCTTTACAGGAAGAAGATTCACCTTTTTTACCGATCCAGATGGATTGCCGATTGAGATTTATGAACAGGAAGCGGGGGAAGTGACCGCAAAGCATGAGGCAGAGGAGGAAGAAGGAAAAATCTGAAAACATGAATCGAGAATAAGGGATGAAAACAAGTGAAGTACACTATAAATGAGAAGAGGAGCACCGTCCCTGCTTCCACCAGGAGGATTAAAATGGAAAAAAGGACTAATCAAAAATCAGTTATTTGGGCATTGTTGATTGCAACGTTTCTTACGGCGATTGAGGGAACGATTGTGAGTACGGCAATGCCGGTGATTGTTGAAGATTTAGGAGGCAGTGAGCTATATACATGGGTCATATCTGTCTATTTATTGGCAATGGTCATTGGCACACCTATTTTTGGAAAAATGGCTGACTTATATGGAAGAAAGCTAATGTTTACGCTGGGTGTTATCATCTTTGTCGCTGGTTCGATGCTTTCAGGTTTGGCGCAGACAATGGAGCAACTGGTCTGGTATCGTGTCATTCAAGGAATTGGGGCAGGTGCCTTAACCACCATTCCGTTTACTATTATTGGTGATGTATTTGATTTTGAACAGCGGGCAAAGATTCAAGGGATGATTAGCTCTGTGTGGGGAATTTCCGGGATTATCGGGCCATTGGCAGGCGGTTTTATCGTTGATTACGTATCTTGGCGTTGGATTTTCTTTATGAATCTCCCATTTGGCATTATTTCCCTCATTCTGTTATGGGTAGCCTTACATGAGCATTTGGAAAAGAAAAAGCAGATTATTGATTATCCAGGTATTTTTACTTTTGCCATTAGTATGACATCGTTTCTCTATGCGTTAACTTTATTGAAGGAGCAAAAAGAGTTCACGGGCAGTATTATCTTGCTGCTGGCTGTCGCAGTGATAGGAATCGGATTGTTTTTCTGGATTGAAAAAAATTCAAAAGAACCTATGCTGCCGCTTTCTTTATTTAAAAATAAATTCATTTCTGTTGCGAATACGGCCGGTTTTCTGTTCGGTTTTATTCTCGTAACCGTTACCTTTTATATTCCTTTATGGGTCCAAGGGGTGAATAACTTAAATGCAACCATTTCCGGCATCTCCATGCTGCCGATGTCCATTACTTGGCCGCTCGGAGCTGTATTATCGGGAAGATGGCTGGCCAAATCATCAGTCGGGAAAATTGCCGTTACAGGTATTGCTATTGTATTGGCAGGCACCTTCGGTTTAATTTTCATGCAAGAGAATACAACCATTGCGTATATGATGTTTCTCACAGCTATTCTTGGTTTTGGTTTTGGACTAGCGCTTACGGCTTTTACCGTTGCTGTCCAATCAGCAGTAGAGTGGAAGCTCCGCGGAGCGGCAATGGGTTCCTTTAATCTTCTGCGAAACCTCGGCCAGGCCATTGGAATTGCCGTATCAGGTTTATGGCTAAGCGACGAACTATACGGGCATGCACTAGCTGACAGTCTGCACACCGTATTCATTATCCTAGTCGTCTTGGCAATTGGAGCCCTTCTCACAGGAAGTATGCTGCTAGGTAAAAATGAGTTATCCTTATCAACAGAAAAACAGTAGATAGGATATAGGGATAATTTTGCTGATTGTAAATCCCAAGCAGGAAATATCTTTCATATATTTTTCCTGATTGTTCAATAGGATGGAAAGAAGTCCAAGTGAAGAGAAATCTCTGCTTGGACTTCTTTTTTTAAAACCAAGGGAGTCGTTCTCCCCCAAGCATTCGACAAAACTTTTGTAGAAAAATGTCGGTAGTTTGAATTTTTTTAAAATAAAACACAATAGGTTTTACGTGTTATACTGATTCCAACATAAACAAGTTGATAAAATACTAAATGAAATGAGTGGATGAATAATGTTAGAAGAATTAACAAAGCGTTTTGAATCTGGTAAAAAGCGTAACCCTTTACATGTTAATGAACTATTAGACTATCTGCAAAAAAGCTATATTTACGGTGAATTATCAATTGTAGAATATAAGAAGTTTTTCTCAGAGCTTCACAAGCTTGAAGCTAAAAAGCCAGAGCAGTTTGTTTTTTCAGCAGCAATGTAACAAAGGGTTTGTAATCTTCAATAGTAAATTCCACACAATTTTATACTGATAGAAAAAAGAGAAAGACCCTAATGGTGCTTTCTCTTTTGTTATATTAATATAATAAATACAAGGAGCTAAACCACATTTTCCCGCCCATAAAGGGTTTTGAAGTAAGTATTGGTTTTTTCCTTAGCAAACTGAAAGGCATCGATTTCTGTCTTGCGTTCTTTATAAGGCAATTTCTTGTCAGTTTCAAAATGATGCCGAAAGTCAGCGTCAAGATCCTGCATCACATGGCGGTATTCATGGAAAAGAGTTTCAATCAAGGTTTCATATTCATCATAGTGGAAAATAAAAATTATTCCCAGTTCCCGAAGGTAAATCCCCGCGGCAAACCGCAAATATTCGTCCTCATCATCGCCTAAATCACTGATAATTTTATTCGCTTCCCGAATGGAACAAAAAATAACCGGAATGGGAAACACCGTATCTAAATGAGCATGAATCTTATGATAGACAGAATGAATATTCCATGGGAAGTCACTGTCTAACACATACCAGCACTTATATTGTTGAAGGATCGTACGCTTCTGCAAAACTTCGGCTAATGTCATAACTCCAGCCTCCAATCCAAAAAAATCAACATGCTACTATCATATAGCCTATAGGTGCAAGTTATACCTTTTGAGTAATATTTCCATTTTTAAAATAATTCTAAAAGGAGTATAAACGAAGGCAATATTAGCAAAATCTATGAAAGAAATGCTTTCAAAAGATAAGCGACTATTCGTTTAATTAGTAACAACTTTCCTAATAAACGATCTGTATTAGCGGCTAAATGAGCAAAGTATTTAGTAATCAAAAGGGATTATTTTTATCATCATTCGATAATTGGGATAAACTAGTATTAAACTTATATAAGGAGAAGAGTTTATGTTTAGTGAAGAGTATGAACGACTGTTAAAAAAAATCCGTTGAGGTGGCGCCAGATTGGTTAAAAAAGGCTGTCGAAAGCATTGTGAGTAAGGAGCCTCATGCTAGCGTTAGTTACCTGATTTCAGAGTTGCATCACACTTATACATTTAGTATCAGACATATTTTATCAGCGGGCCATCTGTCGAGTGAGTGGTCACAGGTTTCAAGGGAACGGCTGAAATAATATTGATGTGGTTGTTGCCGCCCTTTATAATGAAGAAAAGGTAGATTAACCATACAAAGAAGATTTGTAATGTAAACGATTGAACCGATTTATTTTTTCGGTTCTTTTTTTATTTAAAAACTTTGTTTATTAACATTATTGGTTAATATAGCTTTTTATTTAAGAACCGGTTAAAAATAGTTATTCGTTTCCCTTTACACGGCTTACATATGTTAAAACAATTCTAAAAGGTATTCTTTTCGAATTAAAACGTACAATCATTTAAATTGTCTTTGGCAAACTAATCTTGCAGGTACAACAATAGATAAATTGTAATATTCAATCATTTTTGATTTTCAAAACGGAGGAGAGATCGGATTATTACCTTCCTGGTCAGTGAAACATCCTTTAGAAGACCTTTAAAATTCTTATGGAAGTAATAATTATCTTGATTACAATGAAATTCATCATTTCGTAAAAAAATTTCGTAAAAAGTTCTTGAAATTATAAATGTAATCGATTACACTACAAACATAGAGAAGAAATCGAAAGGAAAAAATAAGATGGTTAGAATTGCAGATGTTGCGAAATTGGCCAATGTTTCCACAGCAACAGTATCCAGAGTACTAAGTAATACTGGTAAAGTTAAAAAGGAAACAACTGAAAAGGTGTTAGAAGCCATAAAGCAGCTAAATTATCAACCGAATATACTTGCTAGACAACTTAGAACACTAGAAACAAAAACCATTCTTGTTGTTGTTCCAGATATTTCAAATCCATTCTTCTCAAAAGTGTTGCGAGGAATAGAGGAAGTCGCCGATGAAAATGGATACCAAGTTCTTCTAGGTGATACGATTAATAAACCTGAACATGAAATTGCCTTTTTGGATATATTACGCCAAAAAAAAGCTGATGGAATGATTTTGTTAACAGCAAGAAGTGATCGGGAATTTTTGGAACAATTAGCTAAAGAATACCCAATTGTATTGGCATGTGAATATATTGAAGGTGCTGAAATTCCAACTGTTTCAATCGATAACATAAGCAGCGCTAGAAAGATTACGGAACATCTCATTCAATTGAATCACGAACGAATTGCAACAATAACCGGACCTTTACATGTTGTGTTAGGGCGTGACCGTTTAAAGGGATTTCAACAGGCGATGAAACAAAATGGTTTGCAAATAGAGCCGTGTTTAGTTCAAGAAGGTGATTTTACTTTAGAAAGCGGCTGTAATCAAATGTTAAAATTGTTAGCTCTAGAAAATCCGCCTACAGCTGTTTTTGCTGCAAATGATGAAATGGCTATGGGGGCTATTAAGACTATCAAATCTAAAGGTTTAAATGTTCCTAATGATATTGCTGTAGTAGGTTTTGATAATATTAAATTTGCTTCCATATTTGAGCCGGCTCTTACAACTATTTCACAGCCTACTTTTGAAATAGGGGAAAAGGCGATAGATTTGCTGATTAGTTTGATAAATAATACACCACTCGAGAAAGAGCAATATATTTTAGAGGATCAATTAATTGTTAGAGATTCATGTGGTAAATGTAATACAGTAGATAGCTAAACGAAACGATATGAGCTTATTTCAAATAAACTTATGTTGTTTTATGAAAAAATGTAATCGATTACAATGCAAATAAATGAAAGGTATTTTTTTAGTGTATTTTGTAATCGATTACATCGGAGTAAAATCAAAAAGTTCACAAACGTTCGTATTCATTCTTACATTAAGCACTATTAAGGGTGGTGATGCTTTAAAAATTTTTGTTAGCAGATTCTAGATAAAGTAAGTAATTTTTTATAAATGGAGGAATAGATCATGACAGTAAAATTTGGATATGTAACTAATACTTGGGGAGGCGTTGTAGGTCATCCTGCTGGAGTAACTTCCATTAAAGATTCATACTACCTTGCTAATGGATCAACTGAAGAAGCTCTAAAGGATATCTCAAGTGCTGGTTATGTGGGATTTGAATTATTTGATGGAAACCTCATGCAATATATAGATCGAAAAGAAGATTTTCTAAAACAGATTAACGAAAATTCTTTAAAGTTTGTCGGAGTGTATACTGGTGGGAATTTCATTTATCCAGGCATTTTGGAAGAGGAAATAGCAAAAATTGAAAGAGTTGCTGCTTTTGCATCAGAGTTAGGTGCTGAACATCTTATCATTGGCGGCGGTGCAGTTCGTTCAGGAGGAATAGAAGAGAGTGATTTTGAAGCATTAGCTTCTGCGCTAGATAGAATAGTGGAAATTGCTGAGAAAAATAACTTAATTCCAAGTTACCACCCTCACCTAGGAACATGTGTAGAATCTCCAGAGCAACTGGACAAGCTTATGCCATTAACGAAGATTAATTTATGTCCGGACACTGCTCATATTGAAGCGGGAGGCGGAGATCCAGTAGAAGTAATGAGAAAATATATTGACCGCATTAAATATGTTCACTTTAAGGATTATGGAAATGGTGAATTCCAGCCATTAGGCGTCGGACATCAAAAATTCGAAGAAATGGCTGCGATTTTAGATGATGCTGGTTATGAAGGTTGGATTACGGTTGAGCTAGACAGCTATCCAGATCCAAAAGAAGGTGCAGTTATCAGCCGCAACTATCTTTCGCGATTTGAAAAATAAGAGTAACTATTTGGGGGGGAAACCATGAAAAAGAAATTAGCAGTCTTAGCAATGTCGGTGCTACTAAGTAGTACAGCTTTAATGGGGTGTGGCAGCAATTCAAGTACCTCAGGTGAATCCCAGAGTGCGAAACAAGAAGCTTCTATCAGCACTTCTGGACCGCTTACTATTAACCAAAAAATTAATGAAGATCAGGAAATTCTAAGTAAAGGTCCTTCTGGGGAAACTGCAGTATCGGCAAAAACACTTCAATTAACAGAAGATGAACTAGCAAAAATTAAAGAAGGTAAGTATAAAGCAGCAATTGTTATGCATTATGCAGGTAATGACTGGGCAACTGCACAAATTAACGGCTTAAAGGCGGCGTTTGAAAGAATGGGGATTGAGGTAGTTGCTGTAACTGATGCTCAATTCAAAGCAGAAAAACAAGTTTCTGACATCGAAACAGTTCTAGCGAAAGATCCAGATATTATCATTAGTATACCGGTTGACGCTGTATCTACTGCAAATGCATATAAAAAAGCAGCAGAAACAGGAGTAAAAGTTGTATTTATGGATAACGTACCAAGTGGATTAGAGGCGGGTAAAGATTATATAAGCGTTGTATCTGCTGATAACTATGGAAACGGAGTTGTTGCGGCAGATATCATGGCCGAGGAGCTTGGCGGAAAAGGGAAAATCGGTGTAGTTTATCATGATGCTGACTTCTTTGTAACGAAGCAACGGACGGAAGCATTCGAGAAGACAATCGAAGAAAAGTACCCAGATATTGAAATTGTTGCACGTGGCGGTATTGCTAGTGAGAGTGACGGTGAAAAAGTGACATCAGGATTGCTGACAAAAAATCCTAATCTTGATGGATTATTTGTTGTTTGGGATGTTCCGGCTGAGGGAGCGTTAGCGGCAGTACGTACAGCTGGAAAAGATGACATGGTTATTACAACAATTGACTTAGGTACAAACGTAGCTCTTAACATTGCATCTGGTGGAAATATCAAAGGTCTTGGTGCTCAACTACCATTTGACCAGGGGGTTTCTGAAGCGATCTTAGCAGGTTATGGGCTATTAGACAAGGAAGCTCCAGCATATGTTGCGGTTCCTGCACTTAGCGTAACACAGGATAATGTCTTAGATTCTTGGAAGCTTGTTTACTCTACTGACGCACCAGAGACAATTCAAAAGGCAGCTAAATAATTAGAAAAGATAATAGGAGGAATACAAGATGAAAAAGTTAAACGTTGGAATGATTGGCGGAGGATTTATGGGAAAGGCGCATGCACTTGCATATGCGGGTATGCCGATGTTTTTCTGGCCAGCACCTGCTATTCCACACCGTCATACATTAGTTGATGTTACAGAAGAAATTGCTAAGGATGCAGCTGCAAAATTAGGTTTTGACAACTATGCAACTGATTGGAGAGACGTAATTAACAATCCTGAAATAGATATTATTGATATCGTTACACCAAATAATACTCACGCTGAGATTGCGATTGCGGCTGCTAAAGCAGGTAAGCATGTTATTTGCGAAAAGCCCTTGGCATTGGGAGCTGAGCAAGCAAAAGAGATGTTAGATGCTGTAACAGAAGCTGGAGTAAAACATATGGTTGCATTTAACTATAGAAGAACACCTGCTGTTGCACTGGCAAAAAAATATATTGAAGAAGGAAGAATCGGGAAAATCTTAAGCTTCAGAGGCACGTATTTACAAGATTGGTCTGCTGATCCTAACTCACCGCTGTCCTGGCGCTTCCAAAAGAAAGTAGCTGGTTCTGGAGCCCTTGGCGATATCGGTACACATGTTGTTGATTTTGCCCGTTATCTAGTTGGTGAAATTACGGATGTAAATGCTGTAACCAAAACGTGGATTCCAGAAAGACCACTTCAGACAGGCGGAGCAGATAAATTAGGTACAGTAAAAAGCGTTGGAGATGCTCCTAAAGGTGCAGTTGACGTAGATGATGAGTTTATTACAATGGTTAAATTCGATAATGGTGCCATTGGAAGTATCGAAGCAACACGTAATGCATGGGGCCGAAATAACTTCTTAACATTTGAAATTCATGGTGAAAAAGGCTCTTTATACTTTAATTACGAGCGTCGCGATGAGCTTCAAGTATGCTTTGCAGATGATCCGTCAGATGCAAAAGGCTTTAGAACAGTCTATACAGGTCCTGCTACACCATATGGCGAAGGATTATGGCCAATCCCTGCTCTAGGAATTGGTTACGGAGAAACAAAAATTATTGAAACCTATGATTTCTTTAAATCCATTGTAGAAGGCACTGAAGTATCACCAAACTTTAAAGATGGATATGTAATTGAAGCAATTGCTGATGCAATTCTTGAGTCTGCTGAAAAAGGTGAATGGGTAAGCCTTGAAAAGGTATTAGTATAGGCAGCGTAACAACTATTAAATAGAGGCTACTTGGGTTAAGTAGCCTCTTTTAAAAAAAGAAGGTGAGTTTAGTTGGAAAACACAGTTCTTGAAATGAAGAATATATCAAAATCCTTTAATGGAATTAACGTGTTGAACAAAGTTAACTTCTCCGTTAAAAAGGGAGAAGTACATGCCTTGATGGGTGGGAATGGTGCCGGTAAATCTACATTAATGAAAATTTTAACAGGTGTTTATACTTCTGATGCTGGTGAAATCATTATTGATGGAAAGAAAGTCGTTATAAACGATATGAAGGATGCACGGAAAAATTACATTTCGATGATTTTTCAGGAGTTTAGTTTAATTCCTACTTTGACAGTAGCACAGAATATTTTTTTAACAAGAGAGTCTAAAAGCTCACTTGGAATATTAAATGATAAAGAAGCAATTGAAAAAACAAAAGAATTATTGAAAGAACTAGAAGTGGATATTAATCCTAATGATGTGGTGGCCAACTTAGGAGTTGGTTACTGGCAAATGACCGAAATAGCAAAAGCACTTTCTCAAGAAGCAAAAATCTTAATCATGGATGAACCATCATCCTCCTTAACTAAGAATGAAACAGAAATTCTTTTCGCTTTTATCGATAAGCTTAAACGTAAGGGGATTTCGATTATCTATATATCTCATAGGATGGAGGAAATTTTTGAGGTTTGTGATCGTATTACCATCCTGCGTGACGGAAAAAATGTCGTAACTGAAAATATTAAAGACATCAGCATGGACACTGTTGTTCAAAACATTGTTGGTGTTGAAATGGATAAAGCATTTGAATGGGTTGAAAGAACCTATACAACGGATGTTACACCAGTTTTGGAAGTGAAAAATTTAGCATCTGGTAAAAGAGTTCATGATGTTAGCTTCAAACTATACCCAGGAGAAATTTTAGGGATTGCCGGGTTGATGGGCAGTGGTCGGTCAGAAGTGGCACGTTCCATTTTTGGTATGGATCGAATTGATAAGGGAGAAGTATTCGTTAAAGGGGAAAAGAAATCTATTTCTACTTCTAAAGACGCCATAAAAAATGGATTGGCCCTTATTCCAGAAGATAGACGGGTACAAGGGCTCGTCCTAGACCATAGTGTTAAGGATAATATGATTCTCCCAATCCTTTCTAAATTAAAAAGGGGCTTCACAATCGATAACAAGAAGGCAAATGAAATTTCAGAGAAGTTAGTAAGAAAGTTGAATATTAAAACAGATGATATCTTCAAAATTACTAAACTATTATCAGGAGGAAATCAACAAAAGATAGTTTTAGCAAAATGGTTAGCCAATAATCCAGATGTATTAATTTTGGATGAACCGACAATCGGTGTAGATATCGGGGCTAAGACTGAAATTGTCGAAATCATCCGTGAACTAGCAGATGACGGGAAAGGTATTTTAGTGATTTCATCAGAACTTCCTGAGCTATTAGCCGTAAGTGATAGAGTTATTGTAATGCACGAAGGTAAAATTCTCAAGGAGATGAATCGAAGAGAAATTCATTCAGAGGAGGAGCTGCAGCATGCAATCCAAGGATATTAAGGTCAATGATCAACTTAGTAAAGATGCATCACTAAGTTTTCTAAAAAAGTTTGATTGGCGCAATTATATTGTTTACTTCGCTTTTATTGGTGTAATTATTTATTTTTCTGTGACTTTATATGATGATGGTTTCGTTTCTGCTGATAATATGATGAACATTGTCCGCCAAACAGCCATGATTACAATCATGGCCGTGGCAATGACCTTTGTAATCAGCTCTGCTGAAATAGATCTTTCAATTGGTTCAATAACTGCTCTATCTTCTCTTTTTGCCGCACTTGCAATACAATCGGGATTTGGAATTATTGGAGGTCTTGTAGCAGGTTTAGCAACAGGTTTGGCGGTTGGATTTATAAATGGGATATTAATTACAAAAGTTAAGATTCCTTCATTCCTGGTTACACTCGGAACTATGGGAATTATAAGCGGTACTGCTATGTGGATTACGGATACAGCACCGGTACCAATTCTTGATCAAACCTTTAATTTTGTCTTTGGTGCTGGCGAAATTGGTCCAATTCCAATTATTTTTGTCTGGACCTTTATTGTAGTTGTGATTGGTCATATTTTATTACGTAAGACATCATTTGGTAGACAAACTTTAGCAACAGGTGGAAATGAAAGCGCAGCAAAATTTTCAGGTATTAATACAGCAAAAATTAAACTCTATGCTTTTATGGGAACAGGGTTAGCAGCAGGTTTTGCTGGTATTTTATATGCAGGTCGTATGCAAGCAGGTCGTTATACCTTTGGACAAGGGGATGAAATGTCAGTTATTGCTGCTGTAATTCTAGGTGGCACAGCATTAGCGGGCGGTACCGGAACCATTATTGGGACAGTAGTCGGTTCCTTAATGATTGGGGTTATTAATAACGGACTGATTATTATGGGACTTGATGTCAGTCAGCAAATGATCATCAGGGGTTTAATTATTGTTCTAGCGGTTGCGCTTGGACGTAAATCAGTTCGATAAGACTTTGCGGTTGGGATAGGAGGAAATATAATGGATAAAATCAAGGTTGGAGTAATTGGTTCAGGTTTTATTGGGCCAACTCATATAGAAGCAATTAGAAGACTAGGTTTTGTAGAAGTAGTGGGGCTAGCGGAAACAGGTCAGGAAACTGCCGAAAAAAAGGCGGCTGAGCTTGGGATTCCTAGAGCATTTGGTGATTATCGTGAAATGCTTCAGGATCCTGACATTCAGGTTATTCATAACTGCACACCAAATCATCTTCATTTTTCAATCACGAAGGAAATTATTTTAGCCGGAAAGCATGTCGTATCGGAAAAACCATTGGCTATGAATAGTCAAGAGTCAGCGGAACTACTTGAATTGGCAAAAGAACATGGCGTGGTTCATGGTGTGAACTTCAACTATCGTCAGTTCCCGAGTGTACAAAACTTACATGCAAAAATTGAAAATGGCGATCTAGGTAAAGTAAACATTGTTCACGGTGGTTATTTACAGGACTGGCTGTTATATGAAACCGATTTTAACTGGCGTATGAATCCTGCAGTCGGAGGAAAATCAAGAGCAGTTGCTGATATCGGATCCCACTGGTGTGACACGGTTCAATATGTAACAGGTAAGAAAATTGTGGAGGTATTTGCTGACCTGGCAACGGTCATTCCAGTAAGGAAAAAGCCGAAATCAGCAGTAGCGACCTTTAGTACACAAGATATCCCAGAGATTGAATACGAAGATGTTCCGATTGAAACAGAAGACTACGCTTCGGTTCTTGTCCGTTTTGAAGACGGCTCAAGAGGTGTGTTTACCGTATCACAGGTAAGCGCAGGACGTAAAAATAATCTTCACTTTGAAATTGCCGGCAGTAAGAGCTCTGCCTCTTGGAATCAAGAAGAGCCGGAGAAGGTATGGCTTGGCTATCGTGATAAACCAAATGAAGTTCTTTTAGCCGACGCCAGCCTGTTTAATTCATCAGCAAAAGGAACGATTCACCATCCGGGAGGACATAATGAAGGATGGCCTGATGCACTAAAGAATATGATGAAAAACTATTATTCTTTCATTCGTGATGGTAAGAATTTAGTAACAGATAAACCAAACTTTGCGACATTTGAGGATGGTCATATTTCAATGTGCATTACAGATGCCATTTTGGAAAGTCATGCAAAGCAGCAATGGGTAAAGGTGGATACAAAGAAGGAGGTTTCCATATGAAACTAGGTGTATTCACTGTTTTATATCAAAACCTTGCTTTTGAAGAAGCGTTAGATAAATTAGCAGCAATGGGTGTGGAAGCCGTTGAACTTGGGACAGGGAATTACCCGGGCAACAGTCATTGTAATCCTGATGAACTTTTGGAAAGTCCTGAGAAATTAAGAGTATTTCAACGTGCAATAGAAGACCGAGGTCTTATGATTAGCGCCTTAAGCTGCCACGGTAATCCATTGCATCCAAATAAAGAAACAGCGGCAGAAGCGCATGATGTCTGGAGAAAAACCGTTCTACTAGCAGAGAGATTAGGAGTAGAAGTGGTGAATGGCTTTTCCGGCTGCCCAGGAGACCATGCAGAAGCTAAATTTCCAAACTGGATTACTTGTTCTTGGCCGCCGGAGTATTCGGAAGCATTAGATTGGCAGTGGAAGGAAGCGGTCATTCCTTATTGGAAGGAAGAAGCAATATACGCCGAAAGGCACGGAATTAACATTGCCTTTGAGATGCATCCAGGGTTTGTTGTCTATAATCCTGAAACCTTACTCAAGTTAAGAGAGCAGGTAGGAGAAAACATTGGAGCCAATTTTGATCCAAGTCATTTAATTTGGCAGGGAATTGACCCTGTTGAGGCGATTAAAAAGCTAGGCCGTGAAAAAGCCATTTACCATTTCCATGCGAAGGATACGTATATGGATCAGGCGAACATCAGTGTAAATGGGGTATTGGATACAAAACATTATAGTAAAATCTTAGACCGCTCCTGGACGTTCCGCTCTGTCGGTTATGGGCAGAATGAGAAGCTTTGGAAAGATATGGTCAGCACTCTTCGTGCCGTCGATTATGATTATGTTTTATCGATTGAACATGAAGATATGCTTGCATCGATTGATGAAGGATTAGGTAAGGCAATTCATCTTTTAAAGGGGATTCTTTTTAAAGAAAAACTTACTGAGATGTGGTGGGCATAGTTTGTAAATGTTAATAGATTTAAAGCCTTGTAGATCTCAAGCCTGCAGGGCTTTTCTTTTATGTACCTCAGAAAATTTTTTGTTTGAAAAATTTAGAATAAAAAAGGTGGAACGATGATGAATGAAAAGTGGTTAGTTGGAGTGGATATTGGTGGGACAACAATTAAGCTTGCGTTTATCAGTCAGGAAGGTGATATTGCTCACAAATGGGAAATCCCTACCAATAGAGAGGAAAAGGGGACTCGTATTCCTTCAGAAATTTCCAGCGCAATAGACAAAAAGTTAACGGAATTAGCGGAAACAAAGGATCAGCTGTTAGGAATAGGTGTCGGTGCGCCTGGCCCTGTAAACGATACAGACGGTTCAATAGAAGTAGCTGTAAATCTAGGATGGAGTCACTTTCCGCTTCAGGAGATACTTGAAAAAGAAACCTCTCTTCCAGTAGTCGTAGATAATGATGCAAATGTTGCAGCGATTGGTGAGATGTGGAAGGGGGCAGGTGAGGGGGCGCGGGATTTATTATGTGTCACGTTGGGAACTGGTGTTGGTGGCGGTGTTATTGCTAATGGTGAAGTCCTTCATGGTGTAAACGGCGCTGCTGGAGAAATTGGTCATATTACGTCTGTGATAGAGGATGCTGTACGGTGTAATTGTGGAAAGTTAGGCTGTCTAGAAACTGTTGCGTCTGCAACAGGGGTTGTCCGTCTGGCTGAAAAGGTCCTGCAATCAACAGCTGCGCCAAGCATGCTAAGAGAAGCAAAGAATCTAACATCCAAAATAATTTTTGATACTGCTAAAGCAGGTGATGAGCTTGCTTTAAATGTGGTGAATAAACTAGCTTTTTATTTAGGGTTTGCACTGGCCAATATTGCTAACATTGTTAATCCGGAAAAGATAGTAATTGGCGGCGGAGTTTCGAAAGCGGGTGACACATTACTATTGCCGCTTCAACAGCAATTTTTACTGTATGCATTCCCGCGTGTAGCTGATGGGGTTGAGTTAAAAGTGGCAAAGTTGGGAAATGATGCAGGAGTCATAGGTGCTGCATGGCTGGCGAAGACAAAACTTGTATAGAGACTGAAATTTGTCTAAGGCTGTGTAATGATTCAACAGTCAATACTAAAAATAGGAGAGCCGTCTGAGGTTCTCCTATTTTATTTTAATCAAAACGTAAAAGTGAGAGCATATTTGTATAAAAAACCCATCAAAATAATGCAATCAATCATTATAAAACCTTATTGAACTTTAAGTAAGACTATTCAATAACTTTCATAAAAAGGACAAAAACTTGTGAGCATTTTATAAAAGCAATCAGTTTCTATAGAAAAATAATAGTTCGATTTGTAATATATGGGTGTACTAATTAATGTGAAGATGTTCACATGATAGGAGATGACAGCAATGAAGAAAAAAAGCATGTTAGTTTTGCTCTTTTTGAGTATTTTCATGCTTATTGCAGCGGGATGTGGAAGCAACAACGCGAGTGAGCCGCAAAAGGAAGAACCGAAAGAAGAGAAAAAAGAAGAAGTAAATAAAGCAGAAGAGGCCGTTTCAGGTGCATCTGAAGAAGGCACCTATACGCCTTACGAAGAACTTCAAGAAGGTTATGACATCGTTATTATCGGTGCTGGAGGTGCCGGAATGACTGCTGCTCTAGAAGCGAAAGCAAACGGCATGAACCCGGTTATTTTAGAAAAAATGCCAGTTGCTGGCGGAAATACATCAAAATCTTCATCAGGTATGAATGCATCTCAAACAAAATTTCAAACGGAACAAGGCATTCAGGATAGCAATGATAAATTTTATGAGGAAACGTTAAAAGGCGGTAAAGGAACAAATAATCCAGAATTGCTTCGTTTCTTCGTCGACCATTCAGGTGCAGCTATCGATTGGTTAGATTCTATCGGTATCCGTCTGAACAATATCACGATTACAGGGGGAATGAGCGAAAAGCGTACACACCGTCCTGAAGACGGTTCTGCTGTAGGTCAATACCTTGTAACTGGGTTAGTGAAAAATGTAGAAGAACAAAAAATCCCTCTATTTGTGAACGCTGATGTAAAAGAAATTACGCAAAAAGACGGAAAAGTAAATGGTGTAAAAGTTATCTTCAATGCGAAAGATGAAAAAACAATTGCGGCCAAGGCTGTTATCGTAGCATCCGGCGGTTTCGGAGCGAATATGGAGATGATTACTAAAGTTAGAAGTGATCTAGCTGGCTATGTAACAACAAACCAAGTTGGCAGCACGGGTGACGGTATTCGTATGATTGAAAAGTTAGGCGGTACAACAGTGGATATGGATCAAATCCAAGTTCACCCAACTGTACAACAGGAAAAATCTTACTTAATTGGTGAAGTCGTTCGTGGTGAAGGAGCTATCCTTGTTAACGCAGAAGGAACACGATTCCATAACGAAATGGATACTCGTGATAATGTAACTGCAGCGATTAATGCATTATCAGAAAGAACAGCATGGCTAGTATTTGATTCTGGTGTAAAATCTCGTGCGAAAGCCATTGATCAATACGAAAAAATGGGCTTTACTGTTCAAGGTGATACAATCGAAGCACTTGCAGGGAAAATGGATGTTCCAGCAGACGCATTAAAGACCACTCTTGATACTTGGAACAATGCTGTAGCGAATAAAAACGATGCATCGTTTGGCAGAACAACAGCAATGGACAACGATTTATCTGGTGCTCCATACTATGCCATTAAAATCGGCCCTGGAATCCACTATACAATGGGTGGAGTTGTCATCAATACAAATACAGAAGTACTAACTAAAGATGGACAACCCATTCCTGGTTTATTTGCAGCAGGTGAAGTAACTGGCGGATTACATGGTCAAAACCGTATCGGAGGCAACTCTGTAGGTGAAATCATTGTGTTCGGTCTTCAAGCGGGGGAAAAATCTGCTGAATTTGTCAAAGCACAATAAATTCTTATTGGTAAGATTTGATTAAGGAAAAAGAGTCATCATTCAGTTGATGACTCTTTTTTCAATCTTAAGTATGTAATATTTTTCAAACGGTCACAAGGGAACTTTTGTTACCTATCTGTGACTCGAACACGTAAGCCAATTCAAATCCATCCTTCACAGCCGTTGATAGGGATCCCGGATGATTGATGGCATCGCCAATCACAAAGACATGATTAAAATGCAGACGATATAATTCTTCTAATGGGTTATACGCCTTTGTTCCCATCGCAATGACGGCATAATCCATTTCAATTTTGCGCTGCTCACCTGACATAGAATCCACTGCTATAACCGCATTTGATTGAATCTCCGAAACTTGATAATCCGTTATGATGCTCACATTTGCCTTTTTCAACCGATTCATCAGACGTAATCTTGTTGGAGCACTGATACGATTGCCAATTGCCGTTGGAAGTTCAATAAAGGTGACGTCGTTCCCCTTGGCTGCCAGCTGGTCTGTAATACTAAAGCAAATCATTCCGCTGCCCATCACGACTATTTTTTCCTGATTAAAGTATTTATGGTGTGAATAGACGTACTCATAACCATAGACATTCGGCAAGCTGACCCCAGGGATATTTGGAATATAGCCTTTTGCGCCAGTTGCTAGTATAACGGCATAGGGATTCATCGCCTTAATCAGATTCAGTTCAGCCTCGGTATTTAACCGGACATCAACGCCGAGCCGCTCCAATTCATTCCGTTCAAACTCAATAAACCAATTCATTTTTTCTTTATGAAGCGGTTTGCTTACCAAATGAAGCTGTCCGCCAAGCTTGTTGTCTTTTTCAAATAAGGTAATCTTATATCCTTTTTGGGATAGAACCCTTGCTGCTTCCAGGCCGCCTGGACCACCGCCGATAATCACAACATGGCGTTTTTCTTGAATCGGTGTCAGCTTATCAAATTCCATTTCACGTCCAGCCTGTACGTTGACCGCACATTGAACATGGAGGTGTTTACCCACTGATCGGATGCAGTGCATACAGCAAATACATTTGCGTATTTCACTTTCACGGCCTTCCATTACTTTACGGACCCACTCAGGATCTGCAATTTGTCCGCGGCCGATGGCGATAAAGTCCGCTTTGTCCTCGGCTAAAACCGACTCTGCAAACTCTGGCTCGCGAATGACACCGACCGCGATAACAGGGATACGGACGGCCTTTTTTATTTCTTCTGCAAGATAAGCTCTCCAGCCTTGCTCATATAACGGGGACTCGATGATGGTTTCAAACGATTCATATGTTCCGGCACTGGCATGAATCGCATCCACTCCTAGTCCCTCTAAGTACATGCTGATTCTTTTTCCCAGCTCAACATCCATGCCGCCGTTGACAAATTCATCGATACTTAGCCTTACGATAACAGGATAATCATGTCCGCATGTTTCTTTAATGCCCACAATGATTTCCTCTAAAAAGCGCATTCTGTTCTCAAAGCTTCCTCCATATTCGTCCTTTCGAATATTGGTAAGGGGACTTAAAAATTGATGTACTAAATACCCGTGGGCAGCATGGACCTCAACTCCGTCTGCACCAGCTGTTTTCGACCTGACTGCGCCCATAATAAATTTGTTCACTAGTTCTTTTACTTCGGTATTGGTTAATTCCCGAGGTTTCTCTCCAACTGCTGCGCTGGCTATGGGACTAGGTGCAACAATTTGTCTGCCATTAATATAAGTCGAACTGGATTGGCGGCCGCCATGGTGAAGCTGGACGAACATTTTCGTGCCATATTTATGCAAGGCATTAGCCAATCGATGAAATCCGGGAATGAAACGGTCATCATCAATCCTTGTCTGTGCAGCCGATGCCTTTCCGTATTTGTATTCGACGGAAGTCATCTCAACAATGATTAACCCTGTACCGCCCTTTGCCCGCTCCTCATAATAACGTATTTGATGGTCGGTGATTTCTCCTTCTGGTCCAGATAAATTGGTTTCCATTGGAGGCATAACAATACGGTTTTTCAACGTTAGCTTACCGATCGTTCCTTTATTAAATAAATGGGTGTAATTCAAATGAAATCCTCCTTAAAAAACATCTATGTTAATTTATTCACAAACAAGAGGCAATAAAGATAGTTCAATTTAATTATAAAGGAATGAAACGGGGGATTAATGCGGCAAAAGTGACAATTACGTGCCAGGTCATGTTAGAAAGAAGAATAGGCGAATAAAAAGGAGGGTGTCAATAAATGTTTCATGACCATATCGCAACCTTTCAGCGGAGTTGAAAGGCGTGTGAAAAGGACTTTTCACACGGATGAGTCAAATATCTGGCGTAAGAACCATGTTTATTACCCGCACATGATAGAAAAAGAATTCTATGTCGATTTGATAAGTTGGATATATAGTAAAACAACAAACAATGTCTAATTTTATCGTTTTTTCAGACATCCCGTGTCATTGTTAAATATATTTGTAAGCGTTATCATTGGTTTATAAACTTTATTTCATAGTTTATAAACCTAAGAAGTTCATTGATAAATGGGGTGTATTTGGGAGGATCTCCTTTTTTATCAATAACATAGACAACAAGAGTAAGGTTCTATCATTTTGTAGACTATCTATGAAATAAACGAATTCTAGTAATGTAAAAGGGGAGTGTTAATGATGATGAATTTTAACGGCATTGAAAGAATGGGTCGTATTCAGCTAAGAGTACATGATTTTGAAAAATCAGTAGACTACTATACAAATGTTTTAGGTTTAGACATTACCGGCCGTGACGAAAATAGAGTCTATTTAAAAGCATGGGATGAATGGGATCATCACAGTGTTATCTTAGAAAAATCTGACTCCGCCGGAATGGAACATATGGGCTTTAAAGTGACAAATAATGAGGTTTTAGATACATTAGAAAAGAAAATTGGGGATTTTGGTTGTACGATTGAGCGTATTTCTAATAATTCGCGTATTGGTGAAGGAGAAGCGATTCGTGTTCACGTTCCATCAGGCCATAAAATCGAATTCTATCATGATATTGATTATGTTGGTGTTCCAACGGGCACCCTTAACCCGCACCCATGGCCAGATGGATTAAGAGGAATTTCCCCGCATCGACTTGACCATGCCTTGTTGTCAGGTGATGATATTATTGATACAAAAAGATTATTCAAAGATATATTAGGATTTGTGGAAACGGAAAAAGTGGTGACTGTTGACGGAGAGCAGTTAATCGCTACTTGGCTTACAACAACTATGACTGGACATGATATTGCTTTAATTAAAGGTCCTGTTGGAAAGTTACACCATGTGGGCTGGTATTTAGAAAGCTGGCACGATATTTTAAAAGCATCTGATATTCTTTCTCGTAACGAGATTGAAATTGACGTAACACCGACTCGACACGGAATCACAAGAGGTCAAACGATTTACTTCTTTGATCCATCTGGTAACCGTAACGAAGTGTATACTGGAGGATATGCAGTGTATTCAGACTTCCCAACGATTACTTGGACAGAGGATAAGCTTGGCCAGGGCATCTTCTATCACCGCCGTCAGCTAAATGAAGCTTTTGGTTCTGTATTTAGTTAATCATTCAGTATAAAAAACAAGGGAGATCCTTCAAGTTATTGGAGGATCTCCCTTGTTTCTTTGAATATTTACGAAGAATGGATAAGAGATTGATGGTAAAGAAATAATGTATTCTTATATATGAGAGAGGAATTATGAAAACACTCCGTCAGGCACTAGTCCCGACGGAGTGTTGCTTTCTACTATTTTATTTCTTGAGGTGTAATGACCTCAATATCATGCTCTGTAAGTACTTTATAAGTTTCATCATTTACAGGTTGGTCTGTAATCAATGCATCAATTTGCTCTAATTCTGCGAAAACCGAACTGGAATTGCTTCCGATTTTTGTTGAATCCACTAAAGCAACAACCTTATTAGATCTTTTAATCATTTCCTTTTTAAGTGAAATTTCATATAGGTTGAAGTCTGTTAAGCCGGATTCTATAGAAAAGCCATTAGCAGAAGTAAAAAACACATCAATATGAACATGATCAAGAATACTAACCCCTAAGGTACCTTCAATCGAAGTTGAGCCTTTCGTCACTAGGCCTCCGACCATAATGACTGTTATGTCAGGATTGTCTTTTAATTCTAAAGCGGTTTGAAGTCCGCTGGTCACAACGGTTAAGCGAATCGGCTGATCTTTTAAGTAGCGGGCAAACTCTAAGACAGTCGAACTGGCGTCCAGCAGGATACACTGTTTTTCTTTTACAAATTCTGAAGCTAGCTTTGCGATTTGCATTTTTTCTTGTTTGTTTTTCTTTTCGCGGGCTGAAAAACTCATTTCATTATTATTGTACTCATCATTCAGAACAGCACCGCCGTGAGTTCTCGTTAATAGACCTTCCATTTCCATTTTACTTAGGTCAGTCCGTAATGTTGCTTCAGATACTCCGATTTCTTTTGCCAAGTCCTTAACGGTAATTCGTTCCTGTTCCTGTAAGGTTTGCATAATTATATTCTTTCGTTCGCTTGCAAACATTTTCATTTTTATTCATCCTTATAACTTGGTATATTATTTTCATCTTATTTTATTTTCAATTATTTTTCAATAACATTCTCTCTTTTATTTCAAATATTTTAGAGAAAATGAAAATTAAAGGAGAAAATAAGATATTAATAGGTTTGTTCTCCCCAATAGGAATCTTCCACATCTTCTGTTTTATTCTTCAGAGGAAACATTTCTTATTTATTATCTCTATATATAGATATAAATGATTAATTCTGGCACTATATGCAGGATTATTAATTTCAATAAAAACAAATATAAGCTTTCGTTTATTTTCATTTAAAAGAAAATGATAAAATTTAAAATAAATTACGAAAAATAATAAAAATATAATTGACAAAACAAAAATAAATGATAGTATTTAAAGTGTAAAACGAAATCAAACAACAGTAAAAAAAGAGGTGAGAAATAAAAATAACAAAAATTGAAACCGATTACGAATGATACATAGGGTTGTAATTTTACAGTATTTGCAAACAAAATTTAACTAATAGAAAAGTAGATTCCAATTTTTGGCCTTATTGACTGTAACTAATGCCTAGATAGACAAAATAAAATCGAGTAGTATAAAAAATATATGTATTTTAATAGAAAAAATTTATATTAAAATAGATTCGCTTTTTTAATATAAACCATTATAAACTCATCCGCATCCCCTTTCATAAAAGATGATGGAAATAACCTATAGAAAAAGGAGAATTCAAAATGACTCAAACTCTAAAAAATGAAACTTTACAAAAAGTTGAACTGCCTAAAACAATGAAAGCGGTTGTAGCGTACGCTCCTGGAGATTACAGATTTGAGGAAGTGCCTGTACCAACAATCGAAAATGATAAGGAAATTATCATTAAAGTGGAAGCATGCGGAATTTGCGCAGGAGATGTAAAGGCCTTTGAAGGAGCACCGAGCTTCTGGGGAGATGAAAAACAACCTGCCTACATCAAAGCTCCAATGATTCCAGGACATGAATTTATCGGCCGCGTGGTACAGAAGGGTGCAGCTGTTACCGAATTTGAAATTGGCGATCGAATTATTTCTGAACAAATTGTTCCTTGTGAAGAGTGCCGTTTTTGTAAAAGAGGTCAATATTGGATGTGTGAAAAGCATGACCTATACGGATTCCAATATAATGTAAACGGCGGAATGGCTGAATACATGAAATTCCCGAAGGAAGGCCGTAATTATAAAGTTCCTGAAGATATGCCGATTGAACAAGCTATATTAATTGAGCCATTTGCTTGCAGCATGCACGCAGTACAAAGAGCTAAAATCCAACTTGGAGATGTCGTTGTCCTATCAGGCGCAGGAACTCTAGGATTAGGAATGATCGCTCCAATTAAGAAATCAGGAGCAGGAACACTAGTTGTATTAGACCTCCAGGATGACCGACTTGAATTAGCGAAGAAATTTGGAGCGGATATTGTTTTAAATCCAAGCAAAGTAGATGCAGTGCAGGAAATTAAGGATATGACCGAAGGCTATGGTTGTGATATTTACATTGAAGCAACAGGACATCCAGCATCAGTAGAGCAAGGCTTAAGTGCGATTAGAAAATTAGGTACATTTGTAGAGTTTGGTGTTTTTGGAAAGCCTGTAACGGTTGACTGGAGTATCATCAGTGACCGCAAAGAACTTGATTTGTTAGGTGCGCATTTAGGACCATATTGCTATCCGTTAGTAATCGATGGAATTGCTAAAGGTGAAATCCCAACTGAAAACGTAGTAACTCACAAATTCGGATTAGAGCAATTCCAAGAAGGCTTTGATTTAGTGAAAAAAGGTTCAGAATCGTTAAAGGTTATCTTAGTACCATAAGGTAACAACGGTTAAAATGACTAAAGTAATAAAGTAAAGAAAATCCCTTGTTTTAAATATTTCCCCAATGAATACGAGTAAAGTTGTCCCTAATTAGTATGGTTACCATTCAAAAGATTACCTCCCTAATGATTTCTCTTCAATCAATAGGGAGGTAATCAAAATTGAAGTCGTTTTATATGAAAAAAAACTCTTTGATAAGTATTGAATAAATAAAAAAATTTACTTTGGATTTGGGAGGGGTAGGGAAATGAATGATTTGAGACAGCAAGGTAATTTTTTAGATAAAATAGGTATTCCTTCAAATCTAGTATGGGGTTACATCGGTGTCCTTATTTTTATGATGGGTGATGGACTCGAACTCGCATGGCTCAGTACATATCTTGTTGAACAAGGCATTACCATTCAGCAGGCGGCCACTCTTACTACGGCTTATGGTGTAACGATTGCGATTGCCGCTTGGTTTTCCGGTGTGTTGGTGGAAGCCATTGGTCCAAGAATAACGATGACAATTGGCGCTCTATTCTATGCCATAGGTCATGCATTATTTGTTGGTTTTGCCTTGCCGGACTTGCATTATGGTTTGATGATTCCGACTTATGCCATAAGAGGGTTTGGTTATCCAATGTTTGCTTATGCATTTTTAGTATGGGTTACTTATAAAACGCCGCAGCAAAAATTAGGAACGGCTGTTGGTTGGTTTTGGTTTATGTTTACTGGAGGGCTCAGCGTATTAGGTGCTTATTTCTCCAGTTGGTCTATTCAAGCCTTTGGACATATTCCTACACTTTGGAGTGCGATTCTTTGGGTAATCATAGGCTGGTTTTTTGCGGTTTTTGTAAACCGTGATAAGTTTGAGCTAAAAGCAAAGAAGGATAATCAAGCATCTTCTTCAAAATTAAAAGAGCTGTTAAATGGGATTACGATTGTCAAAAGAGAACCAAAGGTTGCGCTTGCAGGTATTGTCCGTATTATTAATCAAACATCACAGTATGCGTTCCCGCTATTTTTACCGATCTACTTAGCCGATTATGGAATCAGTATGACAGTCTGGTTAAATATTTGGGGGACGATTTTCATTTCTAATATCGCTTTCAATTTAATTTTCGGAGTTGTCGGTGATAAATTCGGCTGGAGAAATACCGTTACATGGTTTGGCGGAGTCGGTTGTGCTACCTTCACATTGTTATTATACTTAGCTCCACAATGGTTTGCCGGAAATATTTTCGTTCTTGCCATTGTCGGTGTATTATGGGGCGCATGTCTAGCTGGTTATGTGCCGCTTTCAGCTTTAACTCCATCATTAGTAAGCGATGGAGACAAAGGGGCAGCGATGTCGATTCTAAATCTTGGAGCAGGGTTATGTGTATTCGTAGGACCGGCACTTGTCGCTTTATTCTTTAATTTTGTTGGAACACAAGGAATTATTTTCATCTTAGTAGGTCTTTATGTTCTAAGTGCTGTATTAACGAGATTTTTAAAATTACCTTCAGAGGTCCAAGCAAAAGCAGAAGGTATTGAAGAAAGAGTCATTTAATTATATAGATGTTGTCAATGATGATAAAGACAATATTAAGCTAAATTTATATGTCGTCGATTCTACTGATATGGCAAAATAAAAATGATTAAATAGTTGACCATCAGAATGATAAAAGGAGTGCAGCAGCAATGAAAAAGCTCATTAACGATCCAAAAAACGTTGTAGAGGAAATGCTTGAAGGATATGTAAAAGCACATCCCAATTATATAAAAGTACTACCGGAAAATAACCGTGCACTTGTAACAACAAAAAAGACAAGAGAAGGCAAGGTTGGTGTGTTAATTGGCGGAGGTTCTGGCCATGAACCGGCGTTTATGGGATATGTAGGCGCTGGAATGGCTGATGGCGTTGCCGTTGGGAATATTTTCGCTTCCCCTTCACCAGACCCAATTGTAGAAGTAACAAAAGCGATTGATCAAGGTGCAGGCGTTGTGTATTTGTACGGAAACTATGCCGGCGATGTGATGAACTTTGGTATGGCAGCTGAACTGGCTGATTTAGAAGAAGATATTAAAGTAGGAATGGCTTTAACATCAGATGATGTAGCGTCAGCTCCGAAAGCGGAAAAAGAAAAGCGCCGTGGAATTGCCGGATCATTATTTGTCTGGAAAGCAGCCGGAGCAGCAGCTGATTTTGGTTATAGTCTAGAAGATGTTGTTCGAGTAGCGAAAAAGGCAAATGAAAATACCCGCTCTATGGGTGTTGGTCTATCTCCATGCTCATTGCCGCAAACGGGTAAACCAAGCTTTGAACTAGGTGAAAATGAAATGGAAATCGGTCTTGGCCACCATGGGGAGCCTGGGGTTGAAAAGGGACCAATTAAAACAGCTGATGAAGTAGCAGGTCGTCTTGTTCATGATATTTTAGCTGATATAGAGATAACAAAGGGAGATAAAGTGGCTGTATTGGTGAACGGCCTTGGTTCTACGCCAAGAATGGAATTGTATATTATGTTTAGAAGAGTGGAGAAAATCCTTAATGAATTAGGGATTGAAATCTATCGTTCTTATGTTGGTGATTATATTACTTCATTAGAAATGGGCGGATGCTCTGTAACCTTAATGAAATTGGATGACGAGTTAATGAAAGCCGTTGATCATCCTGTTGATTGTCCAATGTTTGTTCAAAAATAAAGGGGGTTATAGGAATGGAATTAGCAGCAAAAGAATTGAAACAATTTTATAAAGAAATAGTAGAAATGATTGAAGAAAAAAAGGATTATCTTTGTGAGCTTGACCGTAAATTAGGCGATGGTGACCATGGTGTGACCATGTCTATTGGTTGGCAGGCTATTAATAGCAAACTAGAAAATGAGCTGGCTGAGGAAGAAGATTGCAGCAAAATCAGTATTACGGTAGGAAAAACCTTCTTAAGTGCGGTTGGATCTTCTGTTGGTCCGTTATATGCTACAGGTTTTTTACGCGGTGCCAAAGAAATTAAAGGTAAATCAGTATTGAATGACCAAGATCTTGCCCAATTTTGGATTGCGTTTGCAAAAGGGATTAAAGAACGCGGCCAAGCCGAGGTTGGCGATAAAACGATGATAGATACACTAGAGCCGTTCTTTGAAACATTAGAAGAAAGCTATGGTGAATCACAGGATTTCGCCAGCTCGTTCCGCCTAGCTGTGGAAGCTGGTAAAAAAGGAATGGAGTCTACGAAAGATCTATTATCAAAAAGAGGGCGCTCCAGCCGTTTAGGGGAAAGATCCCTTGGTGCTCAGGATCCTGGTGCTACATCAGCATACTTCATCCTGTCTACCTTCCAAAGCTTTGTTGAAACGCAAACAGTTGGCGTATAAGAGCTTTTTAAATGAAAGAATAATCACATTTCATGATAGAATCGGCAGCAAAAGGAATAATAGAATTCAAAAAAAGGAATCAGGAACCTTTATTTCTGGTTCTTTTTTTAAAATAAAAACAAAAATGATATTGAACGAAAATAAAAAATAAAATAAAACAATAAAAAACGAAAATAAAAATTGAAAAACGATAATTTTTATATTAAAATGAAAACAGATAAAAGCTATAAGGGAAAAATCAAAGGGGGTTATGAAAAATGAAAATTGGTATTGGTAGTGATCATAATGCATTTCAATTTAAGGAAGAGATTAAAAAGTATTTGGCAAATACAGAGCATGAAATCGTAGACTATGGATGCTTCAGCGAGGATGCAGTCGATTATCCAGATGTAGCATTTGAAGTGGCAGAGGCCATCAGTGAAGGAAAATTGGATCGCGGCATTTTAGTTTGCGGAACAGGTATTGGCGTGTCGATTGCTGCTAATAAATATCCAGGCATCCGTGCAGCGCTTTGTCATGATACATACTCTGCTGAAAGAGCGCAGCTAAGCAATAATGCACAAATTATCACGATGGGTTCACAAATCATCGGTCTTGAAACCGGTAAAAAAATAGTTGATGCTTACCTAAAGTCGGAGTGGGCAGAAGGTTCAAAACGCAAAGTCGATAAAATTATTGAAAAAGAAAAAGAATTCGTAAATGTGAATTATAAAGAAACAGTAGCTTGCAGCTAAAAAGCAAAAACCAAAGGGGGCGACAACATGCGATCATTGTTACTGGATTTATTAAAAGTAACCGAATCAGCTGCCATTGCAGCACTGCCGTGGATTGGCAGCGGTGATAAAATGGCGGCCGATGGTGCCGGGACAAATGCGATGCGTGAATCATTAAACAGGTTAAGGATGAGCGGTACAGTCGTGATTGGTGAAGGAGAAATCGACGAGGCACCGATGCTGTATATTGGTGAAAAGGTGGGGACTGGAAATGGTCCGGAGGTGGATATCGCCGTCGATCCGATTGAAGGCACGAATCCTACCGTTAATGGGCAGAGCAACGCCAGCACAGTGATAGCTGTTGCTCCAAAAGGAACCTTGCTGCATGCCCCTGACATGTATATGGAAAAAATCGCTGTCGGTCCAAAAGCAAAAGGCAAAATCGATATTGAAGCCCCTTTGTTAGACAATATTCATGCTGTCGCAAAGGCAACCGGAAAGGACATGAGGGAATTAACGATTCTCATCCAAGACAGACCAAGGCATCAGGAATACATTAATATAATTAGAAGTACAGGAGCAAAAGTCCATTTGTTCAATGATGGCGATGTGACCTACACAGCTGCAACCTGTATTGAAAACTTGAATATCGATATGTTTCTCGGCATCGGCGGTGCTCCTGAAGGTGTGCTCGGCGCCGTTGCGGTAAGAAGTCTTGGCGGAGATATGCAGGCAAAACTGCTCCCGTTCGATGAAGAAGAATTGAAAAGATGTATTCACATGGGAATCGCCGATCCGACCAAGCCATTAAGGCATGAGCAATTAATCGGCTCGGACGACTGCATTTTTGCCTCTACCGGAATAACAGACAGTCTGTATTTAAAAGGAATTAAAAAGGACTCTAACCAGTATGTCACACATTCTATTTTAATCTATGGAAAAGAGCAGCGTGTAAGATATGTGGAGAGTCTGCAACCAGTTTTTGAGTTTTCTAGATAGGATGAGAAGCAATACTCTTTTGAAATGGCTCTGTTAGTAATAAATGTTAAAAATGTCCTATGTGGTATGTGTTCAGCATGAATAACTTGTTGAACACATACCACATAAGCATTCGAAGCATCAATACTAGTGTTTAACAGATACTTTGGAATAAAAGATTTAGAAATAATAATAGAAAGCCAGCATGGGAGGCAGTCAGAAATGGAATTTTTCTTAGATACAGCCAACATAGAAGAAATTAAACGAATTAACCGCTTAGGTTTGGTTGACGGTGTGACAACGAATCCAACAATCATTGCAAAGGAAAACAGAGATTTCGAGGAAACGATTAAAGAGATTTGCGGTATCGTAGAAGGCCCTGTTAGTGCGGAAGTAATCGGTCTTACTGTTGAAGAGATGGTGAAGGAAGCAAGAATCATTGCCGAATGGGCCTCAAATGTAGTGGTAAAAATCCCGATGACAGAAGCAGGTCTTGAAGCTGTCCATATTTTATCAAAAGAAGGCATTAAAACAAATGTAACGCTGATTTTCTCTGTATCGCAAGGATTAATGGCAGCAAAAGCTGGGGCAACCTATATCAGCCCGTTTGTAGGCAGAGTGGATGATATCGGTGTCGACGGCTTAGAGCTTATCAAAAACTTGAAAACGGTTCTAGTAAACTATCAATTAGAGGCTAAGATTATTACCGCCAGCGTACGTAACATCGGACATTTAGAAAAAGCGGCAGTCGCAGGCGCTGATATTGCAACCATCCCAGGAACCCTATTCCCTAAATTATGGAGCCATCCATTAACAGAAAACGGAATTAAACAATTCCTAGCAGATTGGGAAAAAGTACCGAAGAAACAAGAGGTAAGATAATACGAGAATCATGATTCTTATCTTAAGAAAAGGGAGTGTTCCATTTGAAAGCAACTGCTATATCTGTTGAACAATTATCAATTAATGCTATCCGCACACTAGCTATTGATGCCATTGAAAAAGCAAATTCAGGCCATCCCGGCTTACCAATGGGGGCGGCTCCAATGGCCTACACGTTATGGACGGAACATATGTTACATAATCCTAAAAATTCTAAGTGGTTCAATCGTGACCGGTTTGTCTTATCTGCAGGTCATGGATCGATGCTGCTTTACGCGTTGCTGCATCTATCAGGCTATGATGTTACAGTCGATGATTTGAAAAATTTCCGTCAGTGGGGCTCGAGAACGCCAGGTCATCCAGAATATGGCCATACACATGGAGTCGAAACAACTACAGGGCCGCTTGGCCAAGGAATAGCAACAGCGGTTGGGATGGCCATGGCCGAAGCCCATCTTTCCGCAGTCTATAATAAAGAGGATTTTCCTGTCATTAATCATTATACATATGCATTAGTCGGAGACGGTGACTTAATGGAAGGAATCTCACATGAAACGGCATCACTTGCAGGCCATCTTGGATTAGGAAAATTAATTGTTTTATATGATTCCAATGATATCTCTCTTGATGGTGATTTGAATCAATCGTACTCAGACAATACAGAGGAACGCTTTAAAGCCTACGGTTGGCAGGTATTACGTGTGGAAGATGGCAACGATATCGATGCCTTAAACAAGGCCATGTGTGAAGCAAAGAGCAATATCTCTCAGCCGACTTTAATCGAAGTAAAAACCGTCATTGGTTACGGCTCACCGAATAAATCAGGTTCCTCCGCTTCGCATGGTGCACCGCTTGGAAAGAGCGAAGTGGAACTAACAAAAGGAAATTACCAATGGGATTATGAACCATTCCATGTTCCAGCTGAGGTTTATAGCGATTTTGCTGAAAAAGTAGTTGAAAAAGGTGCCTTAGCTGAAAACGATTGGAACGCCGCTTTTGCAGCATATAAGGAGCGGTATCCGGAAGCAGCTGCAGAGTTGGAACATGCCATTAACGGCGAGCTGCCGGTTAATTGGGCAGAGAATCTCCCAGTCTATGAACCAGGTGAAAGTAAAGCAACCCGTGATACATCCGGTCAAGTGCTAAATGCAATCGCAGAAGCCTTACCGCAGTTCATTGGCGGAAGCGCAGATTTAGCCGGATCTAACAAAACAACCATCAAAGGGCAGGAAGATTTTTCGAAAAATGCCTATGAAGGTAAAAATATTTGGTTTGGCGTACGTGAATTTGCCATGGCTGCTGCCTTGAATGGAATGGCTTTGCATGGAGGATTAAAGGTATTCGGCGGGACATTCTTTGTCTTCAGTGACTATCTCCGCCCAGCCGTCCGTTTATCAGCACTAATGAAATTACCTGTCACCTATGTCCTTACACACGATTCCATTGCGGTAGGGGAGGACGGCCCGACGCATCAGCCGATTGAACATTTGGCTTCCTTCCGCGTGATGCCTGGACTATCAGTAATCCGCCCGGCAGATGGAAACGAAACAAGTGCAGCCTGGAGGTTGGCGGTGGAATCCAAAGACAAACCGACTGCCCTTGTACTGACAAGACAGAACTTACCAACACTTGAAGGTACGAAAGAACAGGCTTATGAAGGTGTAAGAAAAGGTGCTTATGTCATCAGTCCGGCAGTTAAAGAAACACCGGATGCTTTATTGCTTGCAACAGGATCAGAGGTTCACTTAGCCATTCAAGCGCAGCAGGTGTTACAAGAAAAAGGCATTGCTGTTAGCGTTGTAAGTATGCCATCGTGGGATTGCTTTAATGAGCAGGACCAGGAGTATAAAAATGCCGTCCTGCCGCCGCATGTAGAAAAACGGGTCGCTGTTGAAATGGGGTCATCGTTCGGTTGGGAACGCTATGTAGGAGGCTCCGGCAAAATCATTGGCATTGATACGTTTGGAGCATCAGGAAAAGCTGAAAAATTAATGGAATACTTTGGCTTTACAGTTGAAAATATTGTTAACCAAGTTGAAAGTCTGCTGTAGGAAGTCTGATTTAAAGCAGCTTGTTAAAAAAATGATTAATCATAAAAAAACTCATCCTGTGACAAAATAGATAAAACGTAATAAAAAAACGGAACATATAATAGGAAAGTTTAAAAACGGAACATGTTGATTCGGCCTTCGGAACGGCTAGGTTCATGCAGTTTTGTGGAAGAGAACGCCGTGAAGCTGCAAAAGGAAAGAGGTCATTTCTCTTTGGAGGAATGACCTTTTTTGTTTGTGTTGCGAAAGACTCGGAACCTGGTTATGAAAAGCCTGAAGTTCGGCTGCGTAGGTTTCGCAACAGCATTAGGAAGCTTTCGGAACTTCTCTGTTTTAAATCGAAGAGGTGACCTGCAAATCCGTAATCAAGAATACACCATACTGAAATTTTTTTACGGTATAGACATTTTCAAAGTCCATGACTTGTTCTCTATCCTCATTTCCGAAATAAACAGCAAATGATTCTTGTACTGTAATCTGATACGTATCTTCTCCAACTGATGTGATGCTGCCAATGTCATAATAGAGCAGGGATTCTTTAATATTTCGGTTATATGTTTCCAGCACGTAGTCTGCCTGGTCATGATAAAAGATGCTCTCTGGGTCAATTAAATGCATGATATAAATAAAAGCACCCTCATTAACAGCTAACGGATAGTTAGCCATATATTCATCCATCAGCATCATGATTTGCTGCTCTTCTAGTTTTGAAGGTCCTTCCTGGGACGAAGCAGAAGGGAGGATAGCAGGAACGGCAGAATCCTCATGTTCACTTTCTGTATCCTTTCCGCTAGAAGCGGGAGGTGCTGGTTGTTTGCCTTCACCAGTCTGGATTTCTCCATTAGGTTTATCCTTATTTGGGTTGGTTGGTTTAGGAAACTTTTCCTCAGGTGTTGATTCCTTTGGGACTGAGTCCGTTTCATTTCCTTGATTTTGAACGTTTTCTGCAGGTGCCTCTTCTGTTGCTGAATCCCCACTCGACGTGTCTTTATCGGAACACCCTGCTAAAATGAATAATAGAACGAAAAACATCATCACACCATGGTATTTTTTCATCATCTTCACCTCTGAATGATTAGAGCAATCGGACATTTTGGGCGGGAACAAAAAAGGTCAGTCAGCCGAAAAAGGCCCCAACCCTATCCTATTCTGGATGGATGATAGAATATGCTAGGATATTCCGCAAAAAATGAAAGAACTTTGTGTGCAATGGGAATCAAAAAAGGCGCTAATCCCGGCTCACAATAGAGTATGGACTAGCACCTTGGGTCAATTTTAATCCAGTTTAGCGGACTGATTCTGTTTTCTCTCAAGCTCAGCCATGATTTCAGCATCCTCATAGTTATCTCTTGTTACCTTTTGCGTTAGGATGGCACCAACGGCAACTAGAATCATAACGGCAAGATAATAACCTTTTTCGTTTAATTCAAGTGAATCTTCATTATAGAGTCCGATACAAAATAATAGAACACCAGCAATGAGCGTAAAATAAGACAAAATGGTAAAGGCCGGTGTATTTCGGCGTTTGTATTTATACATGTTTTCCCTCCGCGTGAAACAATAACTACTATTATAATAGTAAGTATAAAATTAAATGAATTATACCACAAATTTCCTTTGGCGGACAGATATCCTATTTCCTATTTAAATACCTGTATCTTGTCTATTAGAGTTGCTCATCTTTTCTTCTTTTTTCATAGGCTGGATATACCCGTACGTCATCGTCCGCCACAGCCATTCAAACGGACCGAAGCGAAAGTTTTTCATCCAGACATAGCTGAATAGAGTTTGAGCCGCATAGATTACTAGACAGATAAGCGTTCCTTCAGCCAGGCTGACTTTGCCGTAAAAATTTAGACCTAAGAAAATGCCAATGGAGATAAATGTTTGTAACAGATAATTCGTTAAGGCCATTTGCCCAGTGTAGCCGAGCGGACGGAGAAACCTCTGCCAAAACTCGCGGCGCAGCATGAGTGTTAAGGATGATATATAGAAGAAACATAGAGTTAAACCGCTAAGGCTGGTGAACAAGTAAGTAGCATTTTGTTGATAGACACCAACGTCAATGACATCCATTTTATATAGGGCTAGTAATGTAACAAGTGGAATACTTAAAATCAACGTCGTCCACCAAATCTTTTTAATCATTGGCAGATGCGCGGAAACATCCTTAAACACACCCCTTTTTCCAGCATACAACCCGAATAAAAACAATGCCAAAATGTTGAACAGGGCAAAAGGAAGATTGGCTAACAGCTGACCCATTTCTGTTTGCAGGCGGTATGACACCCATTCCAAATAGGGGGCGTTTTCATACATATCCACGTATTCTCCAAGCTTAGCGGCTTCCTCTTGGTCGAGTCCCGTGGCAAATGATTCCATCTCTGTGGCAGGTATCAGAAGCGGTGCGGAAATCAGGGCATGGAAAACAAATAATAAGCTGAAGGCCCATATCAAGAGTGTCTTTGGCTTTTTTTTGTAAAAAAGAAGCAGAAGAAAACCAGTGATTGCGTAGGTATGCAAGATGTCGCCATACCAAAGAAAAACTAGGTGCAGGGCGCCGAATAATAAGAGTGCGAATAGCCGTCTTGAAAACAATCGGTTGATTTTTAGCCCTTTTTGTTCAGCGCGGCTCATAAATATGTAAAAGCCGAGACCAAATAAAAAGGAAAAAATGGTATAGAACTTAGTTTGAACAAACATTTGAAATAGCAGGTCAAGCCAGTAATTCACGCCGGAATAGTCCGGAGTACTGACCATAAACGCCGGGGAATGGAAGGCTGGCATGTTGACTAGAAAGATTCCGAGAAGAGCAAAGCCTCGAATAATGTCAATGGTCACAATCCTTTCACGGCTGGATATAGGTGCTGATTTCATTTCCATCATCTCCTGTTTAGAATTCCCTCAAACAGTGCTCCCTTTTTTAGAAAATTGCACCTTAAACTAATATGCGTAAGAGAAACAGGGTATGTCAAAGGGCTGGATATATTATCCAAAAGCGGTGTCGGGCAACTGCCCGTAAAGATTCATTTATGGAATCACAGACTAAGGGTGCCATATTTTCGGCAATGTCTGTGTGGCCCATGCCTTATGGGCCTTAACTAACCATCAGTAGGCATGAGGAAAGCCATACTGATGGAAGTCTCCCTTTATAGTTGCAACTGCTTATTTTTTCGCTGTGTGATCCACGCTTCTAGTGTTCCAGATCCAAGGAGTACTCCAGATACAATAAGTACTAATCCGGCATAGTGAGCGGGAACGATGGCCTCGTTTAGGAATAAAGCGGCTCCTACTATAGAGAAGAACGTATTTAAGTTCAAGAAAATCGAGGCTTCCGCCGGTCCGACTTGGCTAATGCAATAATTATAGACCGCGTGCCCCATACCGGTTCCAAAAACCGCTGAAAGAAGGAAGACCATCCATAAGGACGGAGCTGCTTTTGTAATGGTGACTAATCCGTTCGGTTCAAGTACGATGCTGATGAGAAACAGAGCAATAGAGCCAAAAAACAACATATAGCCGGTAAATAGAACGGGGTTCATTGTTTTGGAGACTTTATTAATAATCAGAAAACTAATGGCTTGAGATAAAATGGCCATGAAGATATCAAAATCACCTATCGTAATTGAACGGACGGTGCCTGTCCCAAATAAAACAGTAATGGAAACTCCTATACCGCCAAGGAAGAAGCCTGCTAACGCCAGTGCAGTCGGCCTTTTTTTCAAAAAAATCATCGACAACATAACGGTTAACAGAGGTCCCATTCCAAGAATCAAGCCTGCATTAGCAGCGGATGTTTTTGACAAGCCGTCAGCTAGAAAGTAGTGGTGGAGAACGACGCTTAACAGCGAGCCTGAAGCAATATAAACCCATTCCTTTTTATCTGGCAGGCGGACATTACGTGTAATTCCGAGCATAATAAACACGGTTAGCGATGCGGTAAAAATCCGTAAAGATGTAATGGTAATCGGAGCCCAGTTTTCCACGATGGTCTTGACCATTGAAACATTAAAGCCCCAAACAACCATCAGGCAAACTAGAATCAAATAGATTTTCATTGCATTCATGGTGAACCAATCAACCTTTCAAATGTTCTTTAGTTATTTTAACATTTTTCTGTAAATTTAAAATAAAAAGGCTTTTATGCAAGGTTAATTACCAATAAATTTCTTTGTTGAGATTTGTAGAATTATAGTATAATTACTCCTGTGGTTCAGATGGATATAAAAAATGCCTTATCTGATAGAAGATAGGGTTGGTAATTCCTAACAAAAAAATTTGTCAAAAGCGCGAAACATTATTATTTGAAAAACAAGAGCTTTTACTAGTAATTTACCATTAGGAAAGTCTTTGGTTTTTGATGCTTTTCGACTATAATAGAAACTATTGGGAATTTAGGCTTATTTTTTAGAATAATAGCAACTGTTTCTTAATTAAAGAAAGAAGCAATAAATACATGCATAATTAGGAGGGCAACAATGGAAGAAGAAACGATAAGTTTGCGAGAATTATTTGCTGTTTTAAGAAAGAGATTATCAATGATTGTCATCGTAACTGTGCTTGCAACTGTAGTAAGCGGTATTGTCAGTTATTCTTTTTTAAAGCCAGTTTATCAGGCGTCTACTCAGATTCTAGTCAGCCAGGCTGCAGCAGGGTCATTAGCATCTATTGCGGGAATGTCATTTGATAATGATGCAAAATACATTGAAACCTACAATGTTATTTTAAAAAGTCCATATATTTTAGATCAGGTCATTGAAGAATTGGATTTAGATACATCTGTACAAAATTTGAATAGCCATGTAAATGTTACACAGGAAGGCGATTCGCAGGTTGTCAGTATCGCGGTTCAAAATGAAAACCCTGCAAAGGCTGTGACCATTGCAAATGAGATTGCAAAGGTATTCCAGCGTGAAATTTCAGCATTGATGATGATTGATAATATCCATATTTTAACGCCTGCAGAGATGCCTGAGAATCCAACTCCGATTAAGCCGCAGCCGATGCTAAATATGGCGATTGCTCTTGTTGTCGGATTAATGGCTTCAGTAGGGATTGCTTTCTTATTAGAATATCTTGATAACACAATTAAGGATGAACAGGATATTGAAAAGTTACTTGGATTGCCGGTACTTGGAGTTGTTAACACAATTGAATTAGAAAATCAAAAAGGTATGACCAATAAATCATCGATGATAAATAATAAGAGGGGTGCAAAGGTTGAAGTTTAAGAAAAAGGAAAACAATAAGCTTTCAAATAAACAGTCCTTAGTTACCTTCCTAAATTCCCGTTCGCCGATTTCTGAACAATACAGAACCATTCGGTCAAATATACAATTTTCATCTGATACAGGCATTCGTTCGATTGTTGTCACTTCTTCAGCACCAGGGGAAGGAAAATCAACGACCGTTGCGAATTTAGCGATTGTGTTTGCACAGCAAGGAAAGAAAACCCTTTTGATTGATGCGGATATGCGTAAGCCGACCGTTCATTATAAATTTAACGTGGAAAACCAAAAAGGTTTAACACATGTTCTAACAAAACGAAATCATCTTGAGGAATGTATCCAGGAGTCAGCTATAGAACATCTATCTCTTCTAACAACAGGTCCTATTCCTCCAAACCCTGCAGAATTACTCGGGTCACAAGTAATGATAGATGTACTTGATAAAGCGTTAGAACAGTATGATATGGTCCTGATTGATACACCTCCTGTACTAGCAGTAACGGATGCACAAATACTGGCCAATCAATGTGACGGTACGATTCTTGTGATTAAAAGCGGTGAAACGGAAGTGGAAGCTGCAACAAAAGCAAAGGAATTATTACTAGCGGCTAACGGAAAACTTCTTGGTACTGTGTTAAATAATAAAAATATTAACCAGAGTCACTATTACTATTATTATGGTAATGAATAAGGAGAAAAAAGGACGGCTCATTTGAGTCATCCTTTTTTCGTGATAGAAAGTAAACAAATAAAAAACAGCTCAGAACCTGCTTTATATAGGTTCTGAGCTGTTTTTGTTAGTTAAAAAGCTTCCAATTCACTAATCATTCGTGTCAGACGCTGCTGTTTCTTTGTTTGATATTCATTTTTAAATTCAACTGCTTCACTTGGGCTGTGACCGTATTCCTCCAAGTCAGCCAGCAACTGATTGTAAATGGTATTAAACATTTTATCAGCATTTTGCTCGAGAGCCATTGCTGCATCCTGATATTTAACCGTAAGATCTGCTTTGGTCATTTTACCGCTGACATAATCTGCTTTCGCTCGAACCATTAATTGATCCGCTCTGCTTGTTTCCTGAACCTCAAGGTCCGAGAAAATCGTTCGGTAGGCCGCCTTTATTTCCTCTAAGGAAGTACCTTTGAAACGAGAGGATTCGGTACGGCCTTCCGTGTTAGCTTGATTGGAATCAGTGCCATCTATTTGAGGTGATTCATTTTCTGACTGAGTGTTTGGAGGAGTGGTGGAGTGATTGTTCCCTTTTGCAGGAGTGTCATTCTGATTACCAGTTGAATCTTCACTAGCCACTTCTTCTGCATTCCCAGAAGATTCTCGGTTCCTATGATTCGTTTCCCTTTTATCTTCCGCTATTTTTAGGTCTTTTTTCGCTTTTTCAGCCGTTGTTTCTACTTTAGAATTCCACTGAAAAATACTGACTATAATAAGCACAATGGCTAAAACACAGCCACCTATGAATAGATATTTCCGTTGCATATAGTTCCCTTCTTTTTCCCTTCATTTCCATGCCCTACTATTAATGTACCCCGTTAACACCCAATTAGACAGATAGGAGGGGCATGTAATAAATTATTATAAAAAATATCATGTGAAATTGGAAACAAATTTTTTGCCGAAAAAAAGGATTCCTCATTGAAAAAACTAAACTAGTAGTATAGTATTATTTTATCGGACTTCTGCTATTTTTAGACAAAAAAGTAGAAGTTGATTAGAAACGTATCTAAGTAAACTATTAAGAGGTGGAAAAAGGATGAAGAAATACCCATTTAGTAAAAAGGCAGTACAGGCTATGCTTGCTGCTACGATCGCGTTATCTCCTGTAGCTGCTTTTGGTGCAGTAGATGCCCATGCAGAGGGAGCAGAATATACGGCTGCTTCGTATGGTTCTGTTCAAGAATTGATTACTAGATTAGATGCGGATTATGACAAGCTATCTCAGGATCAAAAGAATGAGTTAAGACAAATGCAAACAAAAGTATATAACATTATTGCATCAGATTGGGTAGGATACACTAATAAAATCTTTATTAATAGTGTAACTAGCGCAACCGCTCCAGAGGCTGTTATGCTTCAACAAATCGTTGGATTGTCAAATGCAACAACAACAGCTGAGTTACAAGACAAAATTGAAGGTTTTAAAAGTTTAAACCGTTCAGAAAACCTTGTAAATGCAGTTTTTGGAAGTTCTATTACTGAGGATGAACTACTTAATTATATTGCTTCCGTAGAACTGGAATATAAAAGTATAATTAATTCGAAAAAAATGCAAATTGCTGGAATTATTGCTGCTGATCCGAATGCTAGTGACATTATTACAGAGATTCTAAATCAAATTAGTAATGGTCAGTCTATAGATGGACTTCAACTTCAACTTGTTAATCTTAATAATATTAATTTCTCACAAAATACTATCGATCAACTTTCTGATGTATTAGGCAGTGCTTTAAAAGAAGCAATGGAAACCGTTGGGGCACAACTGCAACATGCTAAAGTAAACACAGCTTTAGAAGATAAATTAAAAACTAAAGCAGAGGTAAAAGCCGTATTTAAAGAAATTGTTGCAGCGTACTTTTATGTACCGAGCACTGGCGGCGGTGGCGGTGGCGGTGGCGGTGGAACTCCAACACCAACACCACAACCAACACCAGGTGAAGGTGAAGTAACTGTGCCAAATGGAGCAGCAGAAGTAATTAAGGAAACAAAAAATGGTCAGACAGAAGTAGTAACAAAAGTTTCACAAACAAAGGTTTCTGAAATTGTTAGCTCAATAACAACAGAAAAGCCAGTTGTTCTTTTACAGCTTGCAAAACCTGCTGCAGGAGAAACTGCTAAAGCTCAACTTCCAGCGTCATTATTTACAGAAGCAGCGCAGAAAAATTCAGACGCCGCTATTAATATCAAAACAGAAGAGGCAAGCTACAAACTTCCTGTAAGTGAAATCAATGTAACTGATTTGGCAAAAGCACTAGGTGTAGCTGCAAGTGATGTTCAAATCACAATCGCTGTTAACGTTGTTGAACCAACAGCTGCAGAAGTAGCAGAATTTGTGAAAAACAACAAGCCAGTTTCTAAAATTATTGAATTTGAAGTAAAGGCTGTATCAGGTAATAAAGAAGTGCCTGTAACAACTTACCGTTATTATGCTGAACGTGTAATTAAATTAGATTCTGAAGTTAGTACAAGCAGTGTCAATGCAAGTGCAGGTGCTAAATTGAATGTAAATAATTTAGCTGGTGTACGTATTAATGAAGATGGATCATTCAGCCCAGTACCAACTGTCTTTAACGGTGACGAAGCTACAATCAAATCATTAACAAACTCTAAATATACAATTGTTGAAAACAGCAAGACATTCACAGATGTTGACAACGGAGCGAACTATTTTGAAGCGAATATTGAAAAATTAGCATCTAAATATATCATCAATGGTAAAACAGACAGCACATATGCTCCAAGCGCAGACATTACTCGTGGCGAATTTGCTGCCTTAATTTCAAGAAGCTTAGGCTTAGTTGCGAAAAATCCTGCAGAAGTAAAATTCCCAGATGTTCCTGCAACAAAAGCTGTGAATAAAAATGGCGAAATCAATGCTGCTGTTGAAGCTGGCATCATCCAAGGTTTCCCGAATGGAGAATTCAAGCCTGATCAACCAATGACTCGTGCAGAAGCAGCCATCATGATTGACCGTGCAATGACATTTACAAAAGTAGCAGATTCAAAGCTTGATAAAACTAAGAAAGTTACAAGCTTAGCAGACCATGATTCTATCAGCAATACAAGCCGCTCAAGCATCGAAAAGGTGTACCAAGCTGGAATTATGGGCGGATTCAATAATGGTGAATTTGGACCATATCAGAATACTCAGCGTGACCAAATGGCTAAAGTACTTGATAAATTCCTTCAAGTATCAGGTATGATTAACTAATCTATTTAGAAAAAATAGTTATACGCATAAAGATGTCGGAGACTCCTTCGGCATCTTTTGTTTTTAACTGAGCAGGAGTCACTTTCCTAATAATCCCGATGTTGCTTTTTTCTATCTGATGTTTTTGATTGTGCTAGTTTTGTTTTCTATATATAGTGTGGATGTATGACTGAGTTCCCCTAGCTGTTGTTCCTACACGCTGGAAGACTCTTTGATGCAGAGATTGCTGCGGTTGGTGTCCTATCCGTTCTAATATTTTCAGCTATTATTATGTAGATAAAGAGAACTGCTGCAGGATAGGTGGGGAGAGATAATAGCTTTAATTAAACAGCTTTTTTCGCGGTCCATTTCCAAATTTTATATATAGCCCACCTTCTCTTGATCTAAAAAATTTGATTCCTACAAGTTTAAACGGCGTGTTGATTTCTTTCATTTCAATTAAAGGCATAATTGTTCTCCTCTTATACATTTGATAGTTTGACATATAGTCTATTAAAATTATACACTATTATGTCAATTTTGACATTTTAAATTTTCTGAATATAAAATAAATTCTTTATGAATAGCATTCTCCTGTTAACCTGTAATTTTCTTCCTCGAGCTATTCCAAAACTTAATATAATAGTCCCCTTCACTTGATTTAAAGAGCCTAATACCTATTAGTTTAAGCGGAGTAAAGACTTCTTTCATGACGATTAAAGGCATAATAATCTCTCCCTAAGCATTTGAAATTTCAAAGATTCCTATTATTACACTAATTATACCTTAAATGGAACGTTTTTTGTTATAAAAGTTCTTTATAAGGAACAATTTGTCGTGAATAATAACAAAGGAAATGGAATATTTATAAAAAAATGTTTAGGGGGAAACGATATAATGGGGAAAATGATAGTAAGGGTATGCAGTTTTTTGCTTGGTCTACTTGGTATTATCCTCTTTATTTCAGAAAATGAAGGGCTGGGGATTGCGGCAGTTGTTTTAGCTATTATTGTTTTTCCAACGAAACGAAGGCGTGTCAAAAAGGAATCCACTGGTACGGGCCACTATTATGACCATGATTCAGACTATGATAATGAACAAGAATCAAACAATGCAGGTTCTTCTAATGACGGTGATTCAGGTGGAGGGGGAGATGATTAGAAATTTGCCGACGAGAGGGGCTGTTCTGTCAGGTGTTCGGCATTCGCCATCGGTCTATATTTAGTGTGATTTCACGTAATGTAGTATTAGATTCTGTATTGTGAGTGCCTAACCTCTTTGCTTTCGGGTCCCGCTTCATCCAAGCAGTTCCGATTAAAATTTAATAGAATATATTCATTAAATCATAGACTTTACTATTAGAAATAGAGTCTTTCCTTTACAAAAAAGTCCAATACCATTTCTAATTTTACGATATCCTCTACAACGGCTATAATAATTCTATCTGGATTTTATTTAAAGGGGATGTCTCCATGATTTTAGTTATCGGCGGGGCTGGCTATATCGGCAGCCATTTGGTAAAAGAATTAGTAAAAGAAAAGGAAGTCGTGGTACTCGACAATCTATCAACGGGACATAGATGGGCCGTTGATGAGAAAGCTGTTTTTGTTGAAGGAGATTTAGGGAATGTTGAGGATTTGGATTCCGTATTCTCTACCTATGAAATAGAAGCAGTCATGCATTTTGCGGCGAATAGCCTTGTTGGTGAATCCGTTGTAGATCCGATGAAATATTATCAAAATAATGTAGCTGCAACGATGACATTATTAGAAGCTATGAAGAAATACAATGTGAAAAATTTCATATTTTCTTCGACAGCTGCAACATATGGGATTCCTAAGGTTGAGATAATTACAGAAGAAACTCCGACTCTTCCAATCAATCCGTATGGCCGTTCTAAGTTAATGGTTGAACAAATATTGGCTGATTATGCGAAAGCGTACGGTTTCCATTATGTCGTACTCCGCTATTTCAATGCGGCAGGTGCCTATGAAACGGGTGAAATTGGTGAAAAACATCATCCAGAAACCCACTTAATCCCAATTGTTTTGCAACAGCTGCTAGGCGAGCGTGAAAGCATCTCTGTGTTTGGCAGTGATTATGATACACCAGATGGGACTTGCATTCGTGATTATATTCATGTGACTGATTTAGCTAAGGCGCATATGCTAGCACTTGATGTCCTGCTGTCGGGTCATAAAGAAACCGCTGTCTATAACCTTGGTAATGGTTTAGGTTATTCTGTAAAAGAGGTTATTGAAACGTGTGAAAAAGTAACTGGTAAGCAAGCGAATGTGATAATGGCGGATAGAAGAGAAGGGGACCCAGCAAGGCTTGTGGCATCTTCGGAAAAAATCTTCAAGGAACTTGGCTGGAAAGCCGAGTATTCATTAGAGGAGATTATTGCGAGTGCCTGGAAGTGGCATTCAAGAGGGATATGATTGGAAATTTGAGGAGCACCCGTAATTTTTGCGGGTGCATGATTGTGTGCCGTGGGAAGGATGAAATGGGTGTTTATTTTACAACCCGCGAAAGGTTCTCATCTTAACCGTATAATAATCAACCATCTTCCTGTTTACCTCATACCCAATCCCTGGCCCCTCAGGTACTTTAATCAATCCATTCTTTACCTCAACTTCTGGATCAATAATATCTCGTTCCCAGTAATGGGAAGAACCAGCTGTATCTCCAGGCATCGTGAAGTTTTCGAGTGCTGTAATGGCAATATTGTGCGCTCGTCCTACTCCAGCTTCCAGCATGCCGCCGCACCAGACTGGAATACTTTTTTCCCTGCACAAATTGTGAATCTTTACGGCCTCTGATAAACCGCCGACGCGCCCAATTTTAACATTAATTACTTTGCAGCTTCCAAGTTCAATTGCTTTTCGAGTATCCTCTACAGAAAGAATACTCTCATCCAAACAAATTGGCGTCTGAATCTGTGCTTGCAGCGTGGCATGATCGATAATATCATCCGAGCCGAGCGGCTGTTCAATCATCATCAGTCCATATTGATCCAATTCTTTCAGCAGGTCAATATCATTCAGAGTATAGGCTGAATTCGCATCTGCCATTAACGGAATCGTCGGGAACTGCTTGCGGATGGCGGCAATCAACTCAACATCCAAGCCAGGTTTAATTTTAACTTTTATTCGGCGGTATCCTTCTGCCATATATTTATCAATGATGCGAAGCAAATCGTCCGTCGTCCTCTGAATGCCAATGGCAATACCTGCTTCGATGCTCTTCTTTTTCCCGCCGAGGGCTTGGCTTAACGAAATACCTTTTCTTTTTGCATAAAGATCCCAAACGGCACCTTCAATTGAGGCTTTTGCCATGTTATTTTTTTTGATAAAAGAAAAGCGTTTGTTTAGTTCATCTGGATGTTCAAAAGAGGAGTCGAATGCGAGCGGCAATAGGAAGTCCTCGAGCATATGCCAGCTTGTCTTCACTGTTTCTTCGGTATACCATGGAACGTGAAACGCAACACCTTCTCCCCAGCCTGTGATGCCGTCTTCATCAATGGCCTCGACCAATAGAAAGTCCTTTGTCGTAAATGTCCCGTAGCTTGTTGAAAAAGGTGATTTTTGTTTCATTTGTAAATGTCTTAATACGACGCGTTCCAGCTTCATCTTATGCCTCCGTGGTTTTAAGATTCTTTCACTTCATTCAGCATTTATCCTCTACTTTTGTAAGTGGGGGATGGATGCGAATAGCTCTCCGATTCAGTGGGGATTCAAATCCCGGCTGAATGAAGTTAAGCCTCCGGCGGATGTATCGGATTTTTTAAGGTCATTTATTGAACGATTTCGATAAAAATCCATACGCCCATTCGACGGGCGAATTTGATTGCAAAAGTATTCACTATCTACAGGGGTCATCCCGCCACAGTCTTCCAAAATCATACCTTATTTTTTCCCGTGTTCAAAGGTTTTCATCACAGTAGAGGCTAGAATAAGAATCCCATTTAATATATCGTCCTTGTTAAATGTCATATCCGGGTGATGCAGTCCTGGTGTCAGGTCACAGCCAAGTCCAAGCATCGTTGTTTTCAAATTTTCCTTCATAAGCGAGTAGAAGTGAAAATCTTCGCCTCCCGATGTAATGACAGGAGGAGCGCAGCATTCTTGTCCCATTACTTCGATAATGGCATGTTCCATAATTTCCTGAGCTGTCGGATCAACCTGTGCTGCTGGAAGCTTGATTTCTGACTTTAACTTGATGTTTGCGTCATAGATAGCAGAAAGGCCTTCCACAATTTGGGTTAGTTTATATTCTAATTCATTCATTACATCGTTGTTTTGGGCGCGTAGATCGAGCGTAAACTCAGCGTGGTCCGGGATGACGTTTGCATTTGGTCCGCCCGCATGAAACGCTGTCATTTTTATGGATGCAGGTACTTGAGGATCCATATGGATTTTGCCTATTTCTTGAATCAGGCTGCTGCCAACTTCAATGACGTTAATACCAAGATGCGGACGTGCTCCGTGGGCTGAAACTCCTTTAATTACCCCTGTCACGGTTTGAGAGGCCCCGTGGCAAATGGCAGGAGAGGCATAGCCGCTGCGCAGCTCTTGGATGGGACGAAGATGAACTCCATATAAGAAATCAACATCGTCTAACACCTTTTTCTCAAGCATTTTCAGAGCGCCTGCGCCTTTTTCCTCTGCTGGTTGGAAAATCACCTTCAGCTTACCAGGCGGCTTGTAGCCTATTTTATTGAATAATTTCACAACCCCGAGTGCCATCGTTGAATGTGAATCATGACCGCAGGAATGGACAGCTTGCCATTTTCCGTCCTTTTCCTGCCATAGTGCGTCCATATCAGCTCTTAGGGCAACAGTAAAATCACCTTCTCCCATTTCCCCGATAACTCCTGTACAATCTTCAAAGGTATGGGTATGGTAACCTTCCTTTTCAAGTTGTTCCTTTATAAACTTTGTGGTTTGAACCTCTTCCCAACTAATCTCTGCATGACAGTGGAGATGGTCAAACACAGCGAAAATGTCTTTTTCAATCTGTTTCAAGGCTTGTTTCACAATTCTGCATCTCCCTTTTTAATAGGAGGTATGATACCTCCACTTATTTATTATTCTGATTTCGTTTTAATGAGAAAAATAATGATGGAAATATATTAGCTACTACTATAGATTATTTTCATATTGTAATGAATGTGAAAGAGATTTAGCTCATATTGCATGTTTTTATTTAATATACAGTATTCACACCCTAATGGAATGACGAGAGTGATGAGAAGTAGAGAAGATATTTATATCTTACAATAATATAATGTCCTTCCAACTCATTCAAGAACTTTTCACTGAATGTTCAGTAAAATTTTATTGCTATTGCAATACAGAGGCAACATACCAATCAAACACATGATTAATATCTATGTTTGTAAAACACTCTTATGCGTTAAAGCGCCGGGGGACAGTCCCCCGGCGCTTTAAAATCAAACCACGTTAAAGCGTAAAAAAACCTGCTTCGATAGATTTCAAAGCAGGTTTTACTCTAGTGATAATTTTTATTTTATACCCTTCATCAGGCTTTGGATTTTTGGTGAAATCGCAAATAGGATGATACTTAGAACGATAGATGCTCCTCCGATTGCACCGAAGTATGCCATCTCTGTTTCAGGTGAGTAGAATTTAACTAATTGTGCGTTTAGAGCTTGTGCAGCCGCACTTGCTAGGAACCATAGACTCATGGTTTGAGCGGAGAAGGCTGCAGGTGCCAACTTGGTTGTGGCAGAAAGGCCAACTGGAGATAAACATAATTCCCCAAGAACAACAATGAAGTAACTTAATACAAGCCATAATGGGTTAACTAATGAATCGGTTCCGCCTAGGTAGGCTGGTAATAGAATTACAAGGAATGATAGACCAGCGAATAATAATCCAAGAGCAAACTTTTTTGGAATTGATGGCTGACGGTTTCCAAGCTTTACCCATAGTCCAGCAAAAACCGGAGCGAGAATGATAATAAATAATGGGTTTAACGATTGGAACCAAGCTGGTGAAATAGTCATGCCAGCAAATTCAAGCTGTGTACGCTTATCAGCATAGTTTGCAAGGATGGTTGCACCTTGTTCTTGAATGGACCAGAACATTACAGCTGAAATGAACAGCGGAATATAAGCAATTACGCGTGAACGTTCTTCTGCAGATGTTTTTGGACTGCGATACATAACAATGAAATAAAGAGTTGGAATGATAATACCAAGAATAGCAACAAGGTTGATAAAACTCTTAATTGTCAGATAACCAGTTGGAATAGCAACCGCAATTAAGATAGCAATAATAATAATCCCGATACCAATTTGAGTAAATACCTTTTTCTTTTCATCTGGAGTAAGAGGGTTGGCTACATACGTACCAGCAAGGCCAAGATTTTTCTTCTTCGTTAATACAAACATTACTAATCCAAGGAACATACCAATTGCAGCAAAGGCGAATCCTAAATGGAAGCTAATACCCATTACAGAGCCGACAATCAGCGGAGCGAGGAAGCCTCCAAGGTTGATCCCCATATAGAAGATACTAAATCCGGCATCTCGGCGGTCGTCATCCGTTGCGTAAATATCACCCACAACGCTCGATACGTTCGGTTTAAGAAGTCCTGTACCAAGCACGATTAGTACCATGGAAACAAAGAATAAAGCCACATTACCAGGAATCGCTAGTACGATATGTCCAAGCATAATCAAAATCCCGCCGTAGAAGATGGCCTTTTGTGTTCCAAAAATCCGGTCAGCTAACCAACCACCGATAATACCGGACATGTATACTAGAGATCCATAGATGGACATAATAGCAAGGGCTGTTGATTCTTCCATCCCCAATCCGCCTTTGGATACCTCATAGTACATATAGTAAACAAGGATTGCTCTCATACCATAATAAGAGAAACGCTCCCAAAACTCAGTGAAGAACAGTGTGAATAACCCTTTGGGATGACCAAAGAATCCTTTTTGCGGAACGCTTTCCACAATTTTCTGTTTATTTATACCAGACACTTTATAACCTCCTTTTATTCTTCTACAATAATACTTTCTGGGATGGACATTTGTCAAAGCTCTGAGGATTATTCATAAATGCAAAATAATAACGATAAATCCCAAAATTTATAATAATTATTCTTATTCTAATATAATTATATTAGATGGTTCCTAGTGAGAGAGTTTATACTTGGTGGAAGAAGGGGGAAGATGAGGTTTCTAACAATCCAATAAAAAGGATGCTCCTAGCAGAAGGAAAATACTCAAATAAGCAATTGACTTCCATCAATACTATTTATAACGTAAAATAAGGAAAAAGTTTGGAAAAAATGATTCAATGAGTTACCGTCATAACGTATCGGAGGGGTATCCTCTGTCGCATTAAAGCGCTGGGGGACTGTCCCCTAGCGCTTTAATGTATCAAAGGGGCAATGTCTTTCCTCGCAAGACATTCTTTCTTAAAGTATGTTACATTAATAATATGCTTTTTTCTGGCATTTTTATTGTATACTTAAACTTAACGGTATGAAATGTAAGAGGTGTATATTGTGGAAGTAGGTAGAAATGATCTCTGTCCATGCGGCAGTGGAAAGAAATATAAAAAGTGTTGTATGAAGAAAGCTCAAGTGCTTGAAATTGGGCAGGTTAAGCGTGAACGTTTTTTTCAATTGAAATATCAACTTGTACAGTCATTAGTCCATGATGTTTTTCCTTCTTTCTCATTAAAAGAGTTGAACTCATTAGAGAAGGAATTTGAAGAGCGGTTAGAAATAAACAAATCGGATTTCTTTTTCCAACATTGGATTTTGTTCTTTCGTCGTGATGAGCAAGGGATGCGAGCGATAGAACGCTATAATCATACGAACGGTAATCATCGCGATCCAATGCTAAGGGAACTGGCTCTTAAATGGGAGAAACTGAGTCCCCGCCTCATTCAGCAAGTAGATTATGACGATCAGGGTGTCTTTGTGGAGGATTTATTTACAAAAGAAAGATTCCATATGCCTTACTGTGAAACGATGTCGGAATGGATTCCGTGGGCTGGTACTTTATGTATGCTCGAGGAGTTTGATGGAGGGTATTACATTAATGGGGTTGCCACTTCTGTTGACCCGGATTCTGTGAAGAATGCCTATCGTTTTATTACCGAAAAGATGAAAGAAAATAATCACTCTATGTCAGAAACGGCCTTTGAATTTTATCCAGAGATTATAAAGGCCTTATTAGAGGATTTAAATCCGGTGAAAAAGCAGAAGGAAATTATTCGCACTGAGCTTCATTATGATGTTCAAAATGTTGAACCTGTTTTTCAAGCGTTACAAAAAGATGAAAGGTTTTACATGGATGAATGGGAGGGAAGCAGCGGTCAAGGCGCCTTTTTACAAAAGATTCATCGGTATGAGGACAACTGTTCCCCAGGGCCTGTTCGAATTGCCGAGGTAGCAGCTAATTTGGAGATTAAGGGGCAAAAGCTTGTGTATGCTACTCTGTCTTCAGAGGAAGTCGATTCTTTTAAAAATAGTATGTCCGGTGTAAATGGAGTCAAACTGGTGGATGAAAAACTTGAAACAACGATGGCTCCTTTAGACATTAATGTCACAATGTACAGTGTGATGATGCCGCAGGAGGTTCCGCAGGAGTTTGCTGAGTTTGCTCAGACAGCTATGATGGTAGGGGAAACGAATCAGCCGCTTCCAATGTTTGATGGATTGTCTCCAGAGCAAATGGCTGCAGAAGGCAAAATGGACGAGCTTGAACAATGGCTGCGTCAGCAGGAATACAACACATATGTAACTATGAACAGAGAAAATGGTCAGGTAAAAGTAACTGCAGATTTTAATACGGTAAGAAAGAAACTAGGTCTTGAGCTATCACCGTTTGTAAAGCTACGTGAAGAGCGGAAATCAAGGCTTATTCCGGAGGTGCTGGTTGATGCTCCAGCTCCTGAGGAGCAAACAGCAATGAATTCCTCTGTAACAAAAGAGGATCTCGATTTAATGGAAGAAATCGGTATTCCATTTGAGGAAGCAGAGCAATTCTATGTGAAGGATATTCTTGAGTGTTTCAAAGAAAAAGCGGCAGGGAAATCTCAAAGTACGTATTATAAATATCGTCTAGGATTACAGACTATCGGCTATTTCTTAAGTCAAAAGATTATCTATTCCTGGTCCGATGTGAATGAGGAGGACTGGAGAAAGTGGCTGTCCTTTAACTACTTAGCCTTTAATATGGATGCAACGGTCAACCAAGTGAAAGGTTTTATGTCTGTTCTGAAAAACTTTATCGATAAAATCGATGCCGAGTATGGAACAAAGCATGCTGCTTTGGTTAAAAAACTGATAAAAGAACGAGAGCCATCGATTTTAGCTGCTGTCAAAGTAATGGATTCTTATGCTGGATACCAAGTGCGCCGCTATGAGCCGGAATTTGACATGGACCCATTGTTCGATACGATTGAATCAGGGCCAGTTATATCTCAAAATCATATAAAAGGTTTGTTCGAAGTGGTTGAGGTAAAGGAAGAAGGCGTGACTGTCGAGTTGATTGGCTTAAGCAATCAAGTCTACTCCGTAACAGTGGACTCCAAACATCTAGAACATATCGAACAAGAAATGGTCATCTTCGGAGAACTAGAAAAAACAAACTCTTGGCACTTAAGTAAAATATATCGAACATTTCCCGCTAAATCTGTTCAATATATTGGCACCTTATTAACGAATTAAAGCGCTGGGGGACAGTCCCCCAATGGAGTAATGCGTTAAAGTAGCGGGGGGACAGTCCCCCCGCTAAGGTAATGCATTAAAGCATCTATCTGAACTGAAACTCAAAAGACAATACTACGTTCAAGAAAAGCGGGACAATCACCCACCAGTTGGTACTGGGGTGGGGGATTGTCCCGTTTTATTGATTTCTAAATGTGTCTTTAATTCCGTCTGTACCTTTTGAATTTCTGTATCAAGCACAATAACATAGTAAATACCATCAATTTTCTCAGTCTGTCCAGTCATTTGTAGCTGCTCCACGCTATCTGCTGCCTTTTTGTAGTTCTTTTGAATATCTAGCATCTCATCAAATGTCAAATTAGTCCGGACGTTCTTTCCGAGTGCCTCAAATATCTCATTGAATCGAGTGAGAGAACTAAAGCTCGCTCCTTTGCTGATGATTCCCTGAATCACCTGTCTTTGTCGTTCTTGACGCCCGAAATCACCATTAGGGTCTTCTTTTCTCATCCGTACGTAGGGTAATGCCTGTTCTCCATTCAAATGAATTTGGCCTTTGCTAAAATGATGTTCTTCCTCAGTGAAATCAAGGTTATTCATCACTTGAATCCCTCCAACAGCATCAACGATATCCTGAAATCCTTCCATATTGACTTTAACGTAATAATCAATTGGAATATCCAATAGATTTTCAACTGTTGCTATGGACATTTCTTCGCGCCCAAAAGCATAGGCATGATTAATTTTATCTGTTGTACCTCGGCCAATGATTTCTGTTCTTGTATCACGAGGGATACTGAGCATTTTGCTTGAATTCATCTCCGGATTAACGGTTAAAACAATCATTGTATCGGAACGCCCGCTGTCTCCCTCACGTTCATCAACCCCGAGCAATAATACGGAAAAGGGATCAGGATCTTCTGTCTTAGTTAGTGTGATTACTTCCGGACGTTTTTCTGACTTTTCTCTTTCAATGGGCTGATGCATCGTATCCACCGCTGTCGTTAAAGATTGATACACCATATAGGCATAAGCACCGCCGGAAGCGATTAATAGAAAAAACAGTATTCCAAAAACTTTTAGCCAAAGCCTTCCTTTTTTTCTCTTTTTTTCGGCTCTCATCACAAACACCTTCTCCCATCCATTGCTTCCATTTATCCCACTCCTAAAGGGCATTAGGCCTCCCACCTCAAGATTCTGAGGAGATAAAGAAGATAGGAGGGGGTCTTACTGCCCGTAAAGGTCCATTCGAGGAATCACAGACTAAGAACGCCACACTTGTGGAAACGTCTATGTGACCCACATCCGATGGTCGCAATTAACTATCGGTGGGGGATGAAGAAAGACCCCCGCTAATGGAAGTGTTGCTTTATTTCATTATATTGGAATGAGCGGTTAGAAAATAGACTTTTTTCTCCATGTTCATTTAGTATGTCCGAATGTTCTTAACAATAAGATGGGAGTTATCCTTTGGAAGAAACTAGTATCCACAAGAATATGTGGGTAAATTGTTAAAAAGTGTGGATATGTTGGCAATTTATGTGGATAGAACAACTTTTTGTAAAAGTAACCAACAATCACAAATGGTTATTTTTAATGCCTCAACGTAAATTTGCGACTGTGAATAAAGTTATCCACAGAGTTCGTTATTTGTACCTTTTGTCACAAAACGATATCGATGCCTAGTGCCTAATTCATTTTTCGACAATTTCATTAGGCTTGCTGCTGCATTTAAGATATAATGGAATTATTGTGCTTTGAAATTATCGGATTTAAAGAAGGGATTTACATGAAGATTACGATTACTGGAACGGGCTATGTTGGTTTAGTGACTGGTGTCTGTCTTTCGGATGTCGGCCACCAAATCACTTGTTATGATATTGATCAGGAGAAAATCAATCTGCTAAATAGCGGGAAATCTCCTATTTATGAGCCGGGTTTAGATGAACTTATTCAAAAAAATATACAAAAAGGCCGACTGCAATTTACCTCTGACGTAAAAGAAGCATACAGCGGTGCAGACTGTATGTTTATTGCTGTTGGAACACCGCCAAACGAAGACGGTTCAGCTAATTTAACTTATATTGAAAATGCGGCCATTGAGATTGCTGAGCATATGACAAAGGACTGCATTGTCGTGACGAAAAGTACGGTGCCGGTCGGGACTAATCAACATATCGGAAGGATTATCCAAGAACGCTTGCCTGCTAACCTTAAGGTAAGAATCGTTTCTAACCCGGAATTTCTAAGAGAGGGCTCTGCCATTCATGATACCTTCCATGGAGATCGAATTGTGATTGGCTCAGATGACGAGGAAGCAGGGAAGAAAATCGAGGAAATCTATTCACCATTCAAGCTGCCGGTTGTCCATACAGACCTTCGCAGTGCGGAAATGATTAAATATGCCTCCAATTCCTTTCTTGCGTTAAAAATAAGCTTTATTAATGAAATTGCTAATCTATGTGAAAAAGTAGGTGGCAATATCGAGCAAGTAGCAACAGGGGTGGGGCTTGATAAAAGAATCGGCAATAAGTTCCTCCAAGCGGGAATCGGGTTTGGCGGATCATGCTTTCCAAAGGATATCAATGCGCTTAATCACTTAGCAAATGAATATGACTATGACTTCAAGATTTTGAAATCAGTTATTGATGTCAATCGACTGCAAAAAGAACGGTTGTTCCACAAAGCAAAAGAAATCTTTGAATCGTTAGCCGGCAGAAAAATAACGATACTAGGCTTAACTTTTAAACCAAACACGGACGATATCCGTGATGCAGCATCCTTGAAGCTCATTCAAGATTTGCTATTGGAAGACGCAGTTATAACGGTGTATGATCCAGTTGGAATGCCAAAGGTAGAAAAGCTGTTTAGTGATAAAATTCAGTATGCAGCATCTGCAGAAAAGGCATTAGCGGGTTCAGAAGCAGCGTTTATTTTAACCGAATGGGATGAAATCAAAACCCTTTCATTAGAAACCTTCAAATGCTATATGGAAAAACCAATTTTATTCGATGGAAGAAACTGTTACACACTTGAAGATGCTGAAAAACACGGAATCCATTATTATTCTATAGGCAGAAAGGCCGTTGTGTAATATTTTCCTCAAAAACGTTTAAATAGGAAAAATGTAATTGAGATAATTAGACAACGATGGTAATATATAAGTGTAAGTGAGATATACTCCTTTATTAGATATAATAACCAAGGTTGGTAGCCGGGAGAAAAAACACCTATCGTAATGATAAGTGTTTTTTCTCCCTTTTTTTTAGGAATTATCTATCATACTCTTCTACGCAGTAAAGCACCGGGGGTCTGTCCCCCAATGCTTTACCGCGTTACTCTTGTGGTACGTATGCTTTCCATTTGCTTAAGTCTGCGTTTTCTTTTAGGACGAGTTCTTTAGGGAAGATGAAGGTCCATGGTTTGCTTGTGTTGGCTTTAATTTCAAGTGCTTCTAATTTAAAGGCACCTTTGGCTATTACCTCACCTGAAGCATCCTCAACATTCAGCGGCAGTTGTTCGAGCTCCATGTTCTTTTCGCTGCCATTGCGGATTAATAAAGTAACATGTAAGGCCCCTTCATCATCTAAACGGGATTGTAAGCCCATGAAGTTCACTTCGCCAGGCTTAGGAGGCTGAATGGTCTTTACAAGCTGCTCCAGCTTTTCTTTATCCTTATCAGCTAAGCTTTTCTCCCAACTCTCCTCTAAATCAAGGGCATGTGGACCTTTCGACTTTTTCAGTTCGAATGCCAGCTTCCAATCAGTTTGTGGAATTTCCTTCTCGAACACATTTTTCTTTTCAAAAACAAATAACCAAGGTGTGCTGCTTTCAGGAGGAAGCTCGCCAAGAATGGTTAAATTAAATACCTGACGAGCCAGTCTTTCTTCATTTGGTCCAAGAAGTAATAGTGGAATCGGTTCTTGGAAATGTACACCTTTTGCAATACTATTTCGTATAAAAGCTTTAACTAAGACTCTGCCGTCTTCTTCCGTGTGAACTTCGATACCGGAAAGAGAGATTTGATTCTCCTTTAAAAGTGGAAGCTCATTATTTAAAAACTGATAATAATAACGCTCTTCCTGTCCAATATTTGCATTAGGAGGGATGTTTAGACTTGTTTTTACTTCCTTCCCGGTCGTTTCGGCTTTTTCTCCTAAGAGCTCCATGGAGTCTACTGAATGGTCACCGCCGTCTTTTGTGATTTTCTTCTTATCACGCTTAAAAAAACCTAACATCGTTTATTCCCTCCCGATTTGACTTTCTATCGATCTAACAATTGCAGCGGTCTGAATACCGATTTCCTTTTCTATTTTATGATACATTTCTGTAAACAAAGCGTAGCCTTCACGGCCATACTGGCGCATTGGATCTTCTTGGCTGTAGCTCCGTAGGCCAATTCCTTCCTTCAACCGTTCCATTGCCTCAAGATGTGCCAGCCAATGATGGTCAACCGCAGAAAGAATATATCGAGGGAATGCGGACAGAACCTGTGGATTTTCCGTAATTGCATCCAGCCGTGCAAAGTAACCTTCAAGCTGCGCCATCACCGTATCATTAATCTTATTCCTATCCATCATATCCGTAATGACAGATAAATCGGTGCCAGGCATGACCGAAGATAAATTTTGAACCAGTAAACCAAGCTCCCAATTCTCCGGAATAATCTCTTCAGAAGTAATATACTCAATCTCATTCTTCACATAAGATTCAACAGAAGTTTTAATAAGTGGAACTAACTCACGTCCTTCAAGTATCCGTGTCCGTAATTCATAAACTGTGCTGCGCTGCAGGTTCAATACATCATCGAGTTTAATGTTGTACTCGCGGATAGAATAGCCGGAGCCTTCGCAGATTCGCTGTGTACGATCGAAAAACTCAATCATCTTATCGTTTAAAACTCTGCCATCAGAATCAGTCTTTAATTTTTTCTTTAATTTTTCAACTTCCTCACTTGCAAAACGGCGGATTAAATCGTCTTCAAGTGAAAGAAAGAACTCTGAAGTACCAGGATCGCCCTGACGTCCGGAACGGCCCTTTAACTGATTATCAATTCTTCGCGATTCATTTCGTTCCGTTCCAACGACATAAAGACCGCCAAGCTCGGCAACGCCCTCACCAAGCATAATATCTGTCCCGCGCCCAGCCATATTTGTTGCTACCGTTATCCGGCCTTTTTGTCCGGCGAGTGAGATTAACTGTATTTCTTGTTCCACAGTCTTCGCATTGAGAACCTCGAACTGAAGATTCTCCTTGCGTAAATAATCAGCAATCTCTTCAGATTGCAGGATTGAGGTGGTCCCAATTAAAACTGGCTGCCCTTTTTCATGCAACTCCTTAACCCGGCGGGCAACTGCTTTATATTTATTATCAATCGTATCAAACACCTGATCAGGCAGGTCTTTACGGATAACCGGTCTATTCGTCGGAATTTGAATCACATTCATTGAATAGATTTCTTGGAATTCTTTCTCCTCTGTTTTCGCCGTTCCTGTCATCCCGGAAAGAGTAGGGTAGAGACGGAAATAGTTTTGAATCGTGATGGACGCCTGTGTCTTATTTTCCTCTGTTAACTCTAGTCCTTCTTTTGCTTCAATCGCTTGATGAAGTCCGTTACTTAAGGAGCGGCCTTCCATCGTCCGGCCGGTAAACGCATCAACTAAGAGAACCTTTCCTTCTTTTACAATATAATCCACATCTCTTTTGAACATAATGTGTGCGCGCAAAGCTTGAATCACATAATGATAGAGTGTTTGATGCTCAAGGTCATATAAATTCTCAATAGCAAAACCGCGTTCAATTTTAGCAATTCCTTCATCTGTAAAATTGGTCGATTTGGTTTCAGGGTCAAAAAGAAAATCTTCATCTTCCTTAAATGTCTTAATGACTCTTGCGCATAAGTAGCTTAATTCGTTGCTGACACCCGTTTTCCCTGCAATAATCAAAGGGGTTTTCGCTTCATCAACTAGTACGCTGTCCGCTTCATCAATAATGGCATAATGGTAGGGTCTTTGTACTCGCTGGTTAGGGTCGTAAGCCATATGATCACGTAAATGGTCAAAACCAAATTCAGTACCAACGCCATATGTAATATCAGCCTGATAGGCAGCTTTTTTTTCATTTGGATCCATCATTGGCAAGTTCAACCCCACTGTTAAACCGAGAAATTCATGAATTCCGCCAATCAGCTCACGGTCACGAGTGGCAAGGTAGTCATTCACGGTAATGACATGGACTCCTTTTCCCTCTAGAGCACGTAAATAACTGGATAACGAAGCAACAAGTGTTTTCCCTTCGCCCGTCGGCATTTCGGCAATGTTTCCTTCTGAGAGAACCATTCCACCAATGAGCTGCACGTCAAAATGCCGCATGCCAACCACCCGTTTTGCCGCTTCACGAACAACAGCAAAGGCTTCAACTTGGATATCCAGTACGGATTTTCCATTTTCAAGTTGTTCCTTAAAATAAGAAGTCTTTGCCTTTAACTGCTCATCTGTTAGTTTTTCAATTTGGGGCTCAAGCGCGTTTATTTGCTTGACTTTGTTATAGTAGGTATTCAGTTTTTTCGTTTGCTTATCGCCAGTAAGCTTTTTAAAGTAACCAAGCATTTTCCTCTCTCCTCGCCATTCATTCCAGTTTCTTGCATTAGTATAGCATTTATTGTAAGGACTTTCAGCACAACTGCTATCAGTATAGATAGGATAGATAGTTTCACTAATGATAGAAAGAGTTGGTCTGATAGTCTTTATTCTATGTATAGTCATATAAAAGAAATTAACTTTTACTATTTTATGTAATGTTGTAAAAATCATACAACAGTCCCAAAAAGTAGTTGATTTTATGACAAAAGTTCTTTTAAAAGAACGATGTTTCGACAGGTTATACATTCTTTCCGACATAAAAATGACTAATTATCTATGGCTTAAGAAGTAATTATTGTCTGCGTGTCGATAATTAATCGTTGATATATCAATAATCCTATTTTATAATGAGATCATAGCAAATGAAAAGTTGCAATATTCATTATTCTCCTAACGTTCTTTAAACAGCACAAACGAAAGATTCTACATAAAGTTATGAGAATGAAACAAGCATAAGAAACATATATTTTTTCTGGTTGAAGGGTTATATGTTAAGAGTTTTCCTAAGGGAATGAAGCTGTCATTTATTATGAGAATCTTTACGTAAATATTATGTGAACATATTGTAAAGATTCGGAATAAATAGAATTTTAAGATTTTTGAATATTGACAATATTCTGTTAAAATTCTATACTCGAATTTGTTGTCAAGCTTAATTTAAGGGTTACATAAATTACCAAAGTACTAGACTCTTAGATTAGCTTTGATTATATTTATACTTTTTCAAATAAGGGGAGGAAATATCTCAATGGCAAAATCTTACCGTAAATTTATCGCTGGTGCTGCAACTGCAGCTGTAGTAGGATCCGCGTTTGCAGGTGTGGCTGGCGCAGCAGGTTTTAAAGATGTAGATAGCAGCACAACACACCAAGAAGGAATTCTTGCATTAGTTGAAGCTGGTATTATTAAAGGTTATGATGATGGAACATTCCGTCCATACGCACAAATCACTCGTGGTGAAGCTGCTATTTTAACAGCTCGTGCTCTTGGAATTCTTGATGGTAAAAACATTCCTGCTAACCCATTCAAAGATGTTAGCGAAAATCAAGCAGCTTATGAAGCGATTGTAAAATTAGCTGATAAAGGTATCGTAAGTGGATTTACTAACGACACTTTCAAACCATATGAAACAGTGACTCGTGCTCAAGTAGCTAAATATGTTGCTTTAGCATACGGCTATGAGCCAGCTGATGGAATTACTAAATTCCCAGATGTAAACGAAAATGCTGCATTAGCTGCATTCGTTGATGTTCTTGCTGATGCAGGAATCATCGAAGGTAAGTCAAACGGTAACTTTGGTTACAATGATGCTTTAAGACGTGCTGACTTCTCTGGTATTGTGTACAGAGCTGAGCAAGCTAAAAAAACACCTGATCAAAAGCCTGTTGTAAAGAGTGCTGTAACAATTACGCCTGCTGATGATAAAGGAAACAGTGTATCAAACGGCGACCAAAAGAAATATAAAATTAAAGTAACAAATCCTGTGGCGCCAGATAAGCCAGTAGCAGGTGTTAAGGTTAACGTTACTTTCAAAGAAAATCTACTTACAGGCGGTAAGCCACAAAATAATATCTACGTGTCAAACGGATATGATGAAAATGGTAACCATAGAAACAATCTAGTTCCTTATCAATCCGACGATAGCAATCAACAGGTTGTTACCGTTACAACTAACTACAAAGGTGAGGCAGAATTAATTATCACTGGTGCTAACGGTTCTGTTACTCCAATCGCATTCTTAGATGGAACAAACCAAGAATGGGATACAAAAGGCGGAATTGAATTTGGAAATCAAGACGGCCGCTTCGATGCTAAATATGAGTGGTATGCACAAGCTGATAAAGTAACATTTGGTGCTGAAAAGTATACAATCACTGTTACTGGTAAGAGAGATAAATTTGCTGCTATTAAAGATGATACCAATAATGATGGTAGAATTACTGGCGATGAATTTAATGGACGCAAATACGAAGTTTTAGTTAAAGATAAAGATGGTAATCCTTATAATGGAATTGTAAATGTCGGTGTAGAAGAATTAGTGGATACAGATGGTAAGAATGACTACACTGATGCAAGAATTTTAGTTAATGGTACTGAATATATTAAAACTACAGTGAGAACGGATGTTAACGGTAAAGCAGAATTCACATTAGTCAGCCCAACTGAAAATGATATTGCGACACCAGTTGTTTGGATTGATCATAACTATTCTAATAATCCACAATTCCCATCTGAGAATATTCTAGATGAAAATGATTCCAGATCTGGAGAAGGAAAAGTTGAATATACAAACTTCCAAGCACCATATGTAGATGATGATGCGGAAGGTGCAGAACTAAGAACTACTAAAACAAGTATCTTTGGTAATGAAGGTGTAGGATTCAACCTTGTACTTCTTAACCAAAGCGGTAAGCCGTACTCACCAAATGCAGTTGATGGATTAAAAGCTCGTGTTACCTTCACAATCAAAAATGATGGTCCAAACCCAATCTATATCGATACAAATGATGGTTTCTGGGGAGATGTAGAAGCAACTGCGGGTAGAGACTATCGCTCATATGGAACTCTTCCAGGTACATTTATCGTTGAATCACACGGTCAAATTACTATCTCTGGTGATATTACAAATGATACTTGGTTCTGGTGGTTCATTAATAATAATGATGACTATTTAGTAAATGTATATACAAATGATGGCGATGCTAAAGTTACTGTTAATTCCTCTGCTGTTATCAGTGATGATACAAATCCTAGAAGCCAGTCTGTTTCTGTTGAAGCTGGTCCGATTACAAAAACAGTTACCTCTACTGGAGGATTTGGTGGAACTGAAGTAGATGCTATCTGGACTGATGATTCAAATGATGATGGCGGAGCAGATGACCAAATTATCATAAATTTCACTGAAGAAGTTTCTGGCTTTGAAGCTGCTGACTTCCGTGTATTAACTGATGATGGAGTTTACATCACTCCAAGTTCAGTTGCATATTTGGAGAATTCTAGCAATACTCAGAAGGATGTTAAAGATACTCTAGTTCTTCAATTTACTGATGAAACAGTTGAAGATGCATACAAAATTGAGTACGATGGTAAGCTTGGCGATCCTAATAAAGTTCTTATCGACAAGTACGGAAGTGTTGTTAGAAGCTTCTCTAAAGGCTTATAAGAACAATAGATTTAATTGTAAAAGAGCCTATCGTTTAAACGATAGGCTCTTTTACTTACTAAATAATCTTATCTCAATGAATAGAAAGGTGAAAATAGTCCCTTTTTCATCTGCATTTCAACTAGTTAGAGTTTATATCTGTTCTTTATATTGAAAGTATACGTTCAGTATAATAGACTAATAGAGTAGTGTTGAAATAACTGAAAAGTTAAAAAATTCTGGGTATATAAGGATAGATTAGTAGAGTATACATAAATTGAAAACAGCAGTCTTTAGGATACCGAATAGACTTGTCTTAATGCACTGCATAAGGAGGAATGAAAAGATGACACACCAACCAAAGTTATTTAGTCGCTGTGCAGCTGGAGTCATCACTGCTGTATTGGTTGGTTTTACGTTTTCACCAACTGCAGACGCAGCAGGTTTCTCAGATATAAACGATAATACACATAAAGAAGCCATTCTAGAATTAGTAAATCAAGGTGTCATTAAAGGATTTCCAGACGGAACCTTTAGGCCTTATACGTACATAACACGTGGTGATGCAGCAGTTATGGTTGCTCGTGCTCTTGGGTTATTAGAAGGTCAAGTTGTATCTTCCTCTCGTTTTAGTGATTTAGGCAATTCGAATGAAGAAACAAGGGAGGCCATTATAAGATTAGCTAATGCCAATATTATCAGTGGTTTTGATGATGGAACATTCCGTCCAAAGGAAAATATCACACGTGCGCAAATGGCAAAGTATATCACAAATGCATTTGATTTCCCGATATCAAATGATGAGCCGACCTTTCCGGATGTTTCAAGGAATGCAGCCTTAGCACCATATGTTACGGCCATTGCAAAAGCTGGAATTACAATTGGCAAGAATAATGGAATGTTTGGCTATCATGATCAGCTGAACCGAGGCGATTTTGCAGCCATGATTTTTCGGGCGCAAAAGAAAGATATTGAACCGATTAATCCCCTATCAATAGAAGGAGATAACCAAGGGAATAATTTAATTAATGGTTCAGCCAAAACGTACACCGTTACTTTGACAAATCCGGTTTCTGGTAAACCTATTCAGAATGCAGCTCTAAATATTACATTTGAAGAAAACCTTCATACTAATTCCTTTCCGCAAAATAATGTTTGGGTGACAAATGGGGAAGGGGAATCCAAAATTCCGTATCAATCGGATGACGGCAATCAATCTGTCATAAAAATATACACCGATAGAAATGGAAAAGCCACTTTTACCATAACAGGTTCAAATGCGAAGGTGACGCCAATTGTCTTTTTAGATGGCAGCAATCAGGCCTGGGATACAAAAGGCGGGATTGAAATCAGAACACAGGACGGCCGTTTTGATGAAATGGAGTATCATGTAAGGGCTGAGCCGGTTACCTTCACAGTCACTCCATATGAAATTTCCGTTATTGGGCAAAGAACTAACTACGCGGCTATCGCGCAAGTTGATGCAAATGGAGATATTATCGAACATAACGGACGTGAATATAAAATTAGAGTGTTGAAACCGGATGGAACGCCTTTTGCAGGCGGGATTGTGAATGTCGGGATTGAAGAACTGCTTGATAGTGATGGAACTAATGACTATACCAGTGCATACTTTGTGGATTTTAAAAATACAGCAGGTCAGCATCTTGCAAAGGGTCAGTTGAAATTGGATTCAAAAGGCGAGGGATCATTTATCATGGCAAGCCTGCAAGTGAATGATTCGGCTAAACCAATTGTATGGATTGATCAAAACTTTGCTGATAACCATCAACCAGGTACACTGCAAAATGGAGAGCCGATGTCGGATTCTTCTAAGGTTCCGTGGACCAACTTCCAGCCGATTCGTGTGGATAATGGAAGTCTTGGGGCAAAGCTAGAAGTAAAGGAAGAACAGTCAATAGGTGAAAAAACATTTACGATGACGTTCCTGAATCAAAGCGGGAAAACCTTTAATCCAGGTAAGGATGTACAGGCTCATGTGACATTTGAAGTAATCAACACCGGAACACACCGAATCGAAATCAACACGTCATTACTTAACAACCTAGAGTTAAGAAATGCAGTAGATACAGAAAGTAAAAAAGATAAAGTAATGGTTGAAGTCGGCGGTCGTGTAACGCTTGCTGGAGATACTCCGGTTGGAACGGCGACACTCACGGCACATGCTGTTGAAGGAGTTTCATTGTTGCAAGTAAAAGGGTCAGCGGTATTGTTCCATGACATTGGAGAGGGAAGTAATTCTGTTTATGTGTATACCGATTTTATAGAAGAATCATTACCATATTTTTATGCAGCGAAAATAGAATCAATCATAGCAAAAGATACAAACTATAATGGAACAAGCGACCAGATCGTTGTAACGTTTGAAAAAGAAGTACAAAACTTCGAAGCGGGAGATTTCCGAATAACTCAAAATGGCATCACTTATTCAGCTAACACGATAAATAAGGAGGAGAAGAAATTAATCCTTATATTTCCGGAAGATGCCTTTGCTAATGGAACCACAACACTTAAGTACGATCCTCATTACTCCGGAACGGAAGCATTATCAGATGAGTTTGGCAATAAGGTCATTGCCTTTCAGGTTGGATTTAATTCAATCCGTAAAATAGAAAGCGAAGAACCTAGTAATCCAGAAGAAGAACCAAGAGAAGAAATAGAAGAAGAAACAGTTAATCCGATTGTGGAAGAAAATTCAGATGTAATTAAGAGTGAAGAAGAAATTCCAATTGAAGAGGATATTAAAAATTAATCATAAAAATAAGAGTGCCATGGAAAATCCCTGATAGGATTTGCAGGCATTCTTTTTTTTATCCCACTCTTAACGGGCAGTAAATCCCCACCTATTGAAGGGGATTTACTGCCCGTACAGGACCGATTGCTTCAACTAACCATCAGTGAGTGATGAAAAAACTCACTCACTGATGGAAGTTTCACTTTATGAACGTCATTCGTTTGATTCTATATTTATAAAGTAAATAGGGGGAGTTTCTGATTATCTATTTTGATTCGGTAAATTTTATTTACTAAAATTTCTTATTACAATTAGATTAATTTTATATTACAGGTTACAAATTTATTACAAAAAAAGATAAAGATATGTTGGGTAAATAGTAGGTTATATAATAATGAAAGAATAGGTCATTTTGCATAATAGAAAATGTACCGTTTAGATGGAGGAAAGCTATAATCATTTATTATAGAAGAGTATTAGACTGAATCGTGAATAGTAGAAAAATATGTGCTTATTTTATATATTAATATAGTAAGAAAAACATCGATGCTTTTTTCTTTCATTATAATAGATGCACCATATGATGAAATATCACGAAAGTTGTAAAGTCAAAAGAGCACTAATGATAAAGATTTATGATGTTTCTGTATAGTTTTGTAGAATTATTAGATAATGAACTAATTAACAAAAAGAAAAACTGACAAAAATAGGATTATGGCAAAGCATTGACATTATTCTATTAAAATTCTATACTAATAAATGTTGAGGGGCTAGTTCAAGAGAACACAAACGAAAGTTAGTTACTTACTAGACTCTTTAATTAGCATCAAATAAACTTATTAATACTTTTTCAAACATAAAGGGAGGAAATATCTCAATGGCTTACCAACCAAAGTCTTACCGTAAATTTATCGCAGGCGCTGCAGTTGCTGCAGTAGTAATTCCAGCAGCAGCACCAGCTGTATTCGCAGCATCTTTCACAGATGTACCTGCACAATATGAAGAAGCAGTTGCATTCCTTACAGAAAAAGGAATCCAAGGAACTTCTGAAACAACTTTCGGAACATATGAAAACATTAAGCGTGTTGACGCAGCTGTAATGCTTGTTAAAGCATTAGGTCTTGATGTTGATGCAGCTCCAGCATCTGGTTTCACTGATGTACCAGAACGTGCGGTTAAAGCAGTAAATGCTCTTAAAGAAGCTGGTATCACAAACGGAAAAACTGCAACAACTTTTGATTCTCAAGCACTAATCACTCGTGGTGAACTTGCTATCTGGATCCAAAGAGGATTTGGTCTTGAAGCAGGCGACGATGTAGCATTCACAGATGTACCATCACAATACGCTGATGCAGTTTCTGCTCTAGTAAGTGCAGAAGTTACAAACGGAACTTCTGAAACAACTTTCGGAACTTACAACAACGCTAAGCGTGGAGATTTTGCAGTATTCTTAAATAGAGCCGCTAATGCTACTGCAGAACTTTCAGTTGATGGTGTAAGTGTAGTTAACGCTTCAACATTAACAGTAACAGGTACTGGTTTAAGTCAATTAGAAGCTAAAGATATCACTTTAGCTGGAAATAAAGTAAAATCTGTAACTGCAGCCGCTAATGGTAAATCAGCTACTGTTGTTTTCGAAACACTTGTAACACCAAATGTAGAACAAACAGTGAAAGTTCTAGATACTGAATATAAATTCACTTATAAATTAGAAGCAACAGGCGTGGCTGTTACTGAAGCAACTTATGATGATAATACAGCTAAGCAATTTGTTGCAATTACTGTAAATGGTGTACCTACTACAGTAGCTGATTTACTTGCTACTGGATATTCAGTGCAATTCTCAGCAACAGATAAAGATTCAACTACTAACAAAACAACTGAACTATTCTCAAACTCTAAAACTGGTGAACTAAAAACTTCTGGTTTAGCATCTGAATATAAAGTACAAGTGACTTTAACAAATGCTACAGGTGTTGTTGTATCTCCAGTACAAACAATTAAAATCAAAAACTTAGATTTAGCTGCTAGCGCAATCAATGATTTTGATTTCGTAAATGGTACAGGTGTAGTTCAAAATAGTACTACATTACGAGTTGGTGAAACAGCTTCTATCAAAGACTTAAAAGTAGTAATTGATGGAAAAGAAGAGAAAATCGCGACACCTACTAAAGTTGAAAGTTCAAATAAAGCAGTAGCATCAGTAGCTTCTGGTACTATTACTGCTAACACTCCAGGTACTGCAACAGTAACTATTACTTATGGTAATGTTACAAAAGATGTTACAGTAACCGTAGTAAATGAAGAACGTAAAGTTAAATCAATTAAAGTTCTAAAATCAGGTGAAGACGAACAAGTAACTAGTGCAACAGTTTTCAAATCTGTAGCAAAAACATATGATGTTGAAGCGTTAGACCAATTTGGTGACGCAGTTACACTTGCAAAATTGGATGTAGATACTTCTGATGCAACATATGCTTATGCAGGTGCTAGTAAAACTGCTCCTGTTGCAACACTAACAGCTGGTGCAAACGGTAAGGCAACATTAACGATTAAATCAGAAAAAGAAGGTAGTGCAACTCTAATCTTCAAAGAAAATGGTAAAACAGCAACAATCGGTACATTTGGTGTAACAATCACTGAAAATATTGGTGTTGATTCTAAGAAGTTAGAAATTATCCAACCTAAGAGCGGCGATGTAGGTAAATCAACTGACAATACACTAGATCTTTCAGATGATAAAGTAGTAGAATATAATTTAAATGAATACAATGCTCAAGGCGTTAAGATTCAATCAGTAAATCTTTCTACTTATACTCCATCATCAACTGATAGTACAATAGCAGACGCTGCTATTTCTGGCGATAAACTTACAATTACAGGTTACAAAAAAGGTACAGCTACTATAGAATTAAAAGATTCTAAAGGCATAAATGTTGGAGTAGTAACTGTAACAGTTGATGACAACGGTGCGAAAATTACAAATGTTACATTTAAAACTCAATCAACACTTAATTATGGTAAAGTTGTAAATTATGAAACATTCTTAACTACTTCTGATTCTACTGATCCAGTAGTTAGCGGTGTTACATTAAGCAAAGCAACTAACAATTCAGTCCGTATTACTTCAACTGGATTACTATATTTAGACCAAGATGGTAACTCTTCATATGCACTTGCTAATGACAAGCCACTAGGTCAAATTGAATTATCTTCTGTTGTTGAAACAGGATCATTAGCAGTAGCAAGCAATGCAGTAACTGTTGCTAATGCACCTGCTGTTACAAAAGGTACATTAATCTTCAAAGTTAAAGCAGTTAAGAGCGATGGTACTCCTAAAACTGATATTATCGCATCAACTTCTTTAGACGTAGATGTTAAGTAATTAGCTGAAACATTGGAACGGTTCTCACGTTCGATTTGATAGAAAAGCTCTATGGAGAAATCTTCATAGGGCTTTTCTTATGGGATTGGATACTCCTTAAATATTTAGATAATTGTAGAATAGTAAATATAATGTTTTAAAGAAAAGCTCTGCAGATTAATCTCTGCAGAGCTTTTTTTATATGAGCCCGGCATGATAATAATATGAAGGTAATGGAAATGAATTTAAAATACTGGATAGCCTACAATATAGTACCAAAGGAATGGGCTCTATTCCTTGTTATAATAGTATAGATGGCATAGTGTACACATAATCTTACACAAATAATTAGGTCTTTACTATGGAAGTCTTACCTTTTTAATCTATTACAATAAACCGTGAAACAAATGGAGGGGGGAATTCCTTCATGATTAAACGATTAAAACTTTACCGTAAAATGATGGCAGTTGTAGTAGTAGCTGCGATAATAGTTGCACCGGTGACTGGTTTTGCAGCAGGTTTCAAGGATGTTTCATCCAGCTATAAAGAAGCGGTAGATTTTCTTGTTTCAAAAGGAATCAAAGGTTTATCCGAAAATACTTTTGGAACTTATGAAAATATTAAGCGTGTGGATGCAGCGGTTATGGTTGTTAACGTTCTTGGTCTTAACATTGATGCAGCTCCAGATGCTGGTTTTATTGATGTTCCTCAACGTGCCATAAAACAGGTAAATGCACTTAAAGCAGCTGGAATTACTAATGGCAAAACAGAAACGACTTTCGCTTCTCAGCAAAAAATCACTCGTGGAGAGCTTGCCATCTGGTTACAAAGAGGTTTTAATCTTGAAGCGAGTAAAGATGAATTAGCTTTTACTGATGTAGCGGAGCGTTATGAAGGAGCTGTTTCGGCATTAGTTGCATCTGGAATCACCAACGGAACGACTGAAACAACGTTCGGAACACATAATAACGCAAAACGTGGAGACTTTGCTAAGTTCTTATTAAGGGCAGATCAAGCTATAGTACCTCTTTCTATAGAGAGTGTAAGTGCAGTTAACGCTAAAACTTTAAAAATCATAGGTGTTGGTTTAAAACAATTAAAAACGGAAGCTATTTCTGTAGAAAATAACACTGTAAAGGATCTTACTCTATCTGCTGATGGTAAACAGGCAACTGTAACGTTATCCTCTGAATTATTTGTGGACCAAACAGTGAAAGTAATGGTTCAAGACGCTTCATTCGATGTAACTTATAAGATAGAAATTGATTCAGTAACTGTTGATGAAGCTGCCTATGATGATGATACTATAGGACAATTTGTTGCCATGAAGGTCAATGGAACAAAAGTTACGGCTCAAGAATTAATCCTTGCTGGTTATACTGTTCAATTCGAAGCCTTTTCAAATAAAAGTGCTACAAAGAATGTAACAAATGATTTATTTGAATCTAGCTCAACCGGTAAATTAAACACTAACCTGCCTATACCTGTCTCTGGAGAAGAGTTCTATGTAAGAGTAAAGGTAATAAAAGGTGCTGAAGTAATTATTTCAGAGTTAACAGAAATAAAGATTAAGAACCTTGATCTTATAGTCGATTCAATCACTGCTGTTGAATTAGTAAACCGTACGACTACATTTAAACAAAACAGTACAACACTTGTAACTGGTGAAACCGCTCAATTCACTGAGATTATTGTAAAATCAGGTTCTGATGAAGATGTCGTAACTGGGGGATTCACTGTTAAGTCATCTAATGTATCTGTAGTATCAGTGGAGAGAGACGAAAACGGAAACGGAGTATTAACAGCTCAAGGACCTGGTATAGCAACAATTACGGTAACTTATGGAGGAGCTATTCTCACTAAGACTTTCACTGTTACTAATGAGGAACGTGAAGCAACAACTATTGATGCAGAAAAAACAATCTTAACTGTCGTTAAAAATGGCGAAAAAACAACTAAAGTTACGCTATTAGATCAATATGGTGATCCAATGACAATTACTAGTGGTATTAATGTGGCTTTAGAGGTTATTAATAATGAGAAAGTAAATGCATCACTTAGCGATTCCTCTGGCGAAGATGGAGAAGCTTTTCTAAAAGTGGAAGGAAAAGACTCGGGTTCAGCTGCTATTATATTTCGTGATGCTGCTAATGTTAAAATTGGTACAACATTAGTAAATGTACATGTAACAGAAAATGGAACAGTATCTAAATATGAGCTGGAAGTTGATACTAGAATCAGTGATAGCGATGTAACGAAAGTAAACGAAGCAATTAATGCTACGACTACTAAGGACAAAATTTCTACAGATGCAACACTTGATGTAAAAGGTGACAAGTTCCTAAAACTTGATTTACGGGCTTTCAATTCAGATGGAGTTGAATTGGCCAAGCCTGAAGTATCTAATTTTATGGTTGAAACGTATGTTTCAAAAGCTGGTGTATTGGCTACTGTTCCTTATTATGCAGGTAAAGGATATATGGTTGTAGAAGCTGGAAATAAAGCTGGTAAAGCAACAATTATAGTAAGAAATAGGGATAATGGAACTATTATAGCAACTTTAGAAATTACTGTGGAAAAAGTTGGGTATGAAGTAGTCGGAGCCGAATTAAAAAATGTTGAGGCAGCCACTTATGCTCGAACATTAAATTATGAAGATTTCCTATCATATATAGAGTCTGCAAATGACCCTATTATTTCTGGTATAAACTTAACTAAGTCTGTTACTCAGCCAGTGCGTCTTGATATTAAGAATAATACTGGTACAGTAGGCGCTCTCTATGTGGATAAAAATGCAAATGGCTCATTTGCAGCAACAGAGGGTGACTTCGTAGTAGGTCGAGTGATGATGACTACGATTGGAGAAATTGCTGATCAGGATTTTGATGCTATTGTTGGTGTAGATGTAACTACTGGTGATGAAGGTACTATATTACTCAAAGTACTGGACACTGAAGGTAAAGTCATTGCAATTAAAGCAGTTACGGTTGAGGTCTAAAGGAAGCAGGGGAGTATTCGAGATTGCTGAAAAAGTCCTTTTAAAAGGAAAAATAAGCTGGTTACCTACAATATGTAGCTAATCAGCTTATTTTATTTATTAGATATTGATGATGGTACAGACCAACTTGCTTCACAATGCTAAGAGCTAAAGCAAAACATTCACAAAAGACTACTAAATCACAACCTTTTATTTAACCTACGTCCAAAAGCCCCTGCTACTTCGACATCCCTGCACCTCCATCCCATCAAAAAAAAGCGGATAGTTAGAATACTATCCGCAGAGTGTTTGCTAAATTATACAGTTTTCTTCACTGGATTGAATAGGGAATTCCTTTTCTCAACTAGTCCTTTTCTAATTAGGTGAATAAGTGGTTTTTCAATAAATGAATGAACCAGACAGCCTATCGACAGCATACAAATCAGAAGGAGCATACTTGTTAACCAGCCGCCTAGATAATCATAAATAGAAAGTTGGCTAATTAATTCGGATAATAAATCGAGTGCAAAGTTATGGGATAAGTAAATGGAAAAAGCAGCATTTCCTATATAATTAAACAGTCTAGGGATTTTCATATCTTTTTGCATATCTACCGATCCAAGTCCTAGAATAATAAGCGCTGAGGCGAATCCAGTTCCCATATCAAAGCTGATAGGAATAAATGGATGAATGGAGTTTAACCATATGACTGGAAAGCCCAGTCCACCAATGATAATCATGAGAATTGATACTTTTATATTCATTTTAAAATGTGTAATGCAATAAGCACAGAAAATTCCTGCTAAGAAAATTAAATTATACTGATTAAAGAAAAAGCGGATTAAATAGTGATCGATATAGAGGTAGTCTAAGGCAAAAGCGAGTGTTAGCAGCGCCCAAATTGTAATAATCACTCTTGAAATATTCACTTTTGAGAAGAATAATAGTGAAAAAACTAAATAAAAAAATACGGTATGAACTAATGACCAGGCGACATTGAGTACTGGTTCGAGTTCTCTTGGACTTTGGACAAGCAAAAATGAAGTAATCAGTGTGTCCATATCTGTCTCATGTCCTACACTAAAGTCTGGATTAAGAAATAATACGAATAAAAACAGGCAAGTTAAAAGCCAATACAGCGGATAAATTCGGATAAATCGATTGAACAAGAAACTTCTTAATTGATGTGTCTGACCTAGGCTTTCACGATAGATGTAATACATCATAAAGCCAGATAAAGCAAAAAAGTAATTCACGCCACCTGAAATCGGAATAAATGAAAATCCTAATAAATTATAGTCAAAATAGGCCATCATTGTCCCTGATAAATGAAACAGCATAACCAGGAAGGGAACGAGTGCTCGAGAAAACTGTATCAATTCCAATTTTTTTCTTCTCATAAGATACATCTCCTAAGATATAATCTGACTTTTACAAGAACTTTCCCTAATCTCCGGCCTTTTCCATAAAGAGCATAACCAATAGCCGAATACTGTCACTATAATACTTACTTGTTTCATTTGTACCAAGTTCCTCTGTCATTTTTCCCCATAAAAGGTTCAACCACTCTTGATTTTCTGCATCTATGGAAGCACTTGCCGCAAAAGGAGCGATAAAAGAGATATCTGAATAGGATACAAGTGCATTGCCATCCAAATCATAACCAGCCTTAATAGAAGATGGATTACCTTGTGCGGCTTCCATGACCCATGAGTTTATTTTTTCTAATTGATGTTTCAATTGCTTATCCTTTGTATAGAAATATCCAGCGGCTAATCTCCATGGGACCCGGCAGGCATTATATGAATAAGAGGAGTCTTTTTCTCCTTCAAGAAAATAGGAATCTACAGGAACCCATTCGCCTTCTTGTTTCCAAATAAATTCAGGTAATAAGCCAGTTTCAGAACTAAAATGATCTTGAATACTCATCGTTAGTGCAATTATCTTATCAAAAACCTTTTTCCACCTTTCATCACCTGTTACTTCATAAAATACAGCTACATGGCCAACCATCCAATCAGAGGTTCTAGTGGCTTTACCATATTTGGGATCATTATCTTTTACCCAGTCTCCAAGCTTTAATGTCCATTCCTCCTGGTTGACAACAGAGTCCATCAATGCGTTAATAATCCAAATTGCCTCTTGCTTATAGTTAATGTTGCCATCACTTCCCCAGAGTTGATCAGCCATCAGCAAGGCATAGGCAATATCCATATCACCATCCGTGGCTGAGCCGGTAAATTTTCCACTTTTGTCATCTTTCATTGACCCATCATCTTGTCGAAACTGTCTCCAAACCATAAAGGAATCGTTACGGTCAGAAGGATGGTCCTTAGCGTATCGAAACATCCCATCAAAAAAGTTCTTAGTTTTGATATCAAACTGTTCTTCCATCATCACCATAATCAACATTCCATAGCCCTGAGCTTCAGAAACCGTATTATGGTCATTATCATATGACACATAATACTGATTTCCTTCAATCCTTTTCACATACTGTTCTTTCCATAATTCATAAGCATACTTAACATCACTTTTTCTTTGTTTTACGGAGACATCATCTGGAAAGATGATGTCTTCGTGTTCCTCTTGTACTTCTGAGTCATTATTTGGAATAGTCCTATCTCCTTTCTTTTCTTCTATCTCCGGGTTATCAGGTGGGGTTGGAGTAGTTTTTTGGGAATTTTTATACAGGAACACTGTAAAAATGAGCGCTAGTGGTACTAAAATGATTAATATTTTTTTTACCTTCTGAATGACCACCTATAATTCCTCTTCTTTCATTCTTTTCAGTTACGCACCAAAACTGGCATTCTTTTTTTGCTTCTCTTCCAATTCTGTTTGCAGCACATTACCTGTTCGCTGTAATTTGTTCCAGCCCATCAGTTGGCCTTTGATAGCAAATAGAAATGATTTCCAGACAACATAGGTGAAAAATTGACGGTAAACAACACGCTGAACAAACAGTGTTAATAATGGTGTTTTCTTTTCTTTTTCTAAACGAAAAGCATAGGCAGAAATTAAGGTATCCACCAATAAAAACGCCAAGTAAAAATAAGCGACAAACATATGACTAGATGTGAGTGCAAGGATTAGAATAATATCTGCGAGCGGGGCAGATGCCAGTAAGACATATTGAAAAAGCATATTTGGCATGGCGATGAATCCGAGTTTTTTATTTTTCTTATCAAATAATGCTTCCCTATGCTTCCATAAGCATTGCAAAATACCAAAAGTCCAGCGATATCGTTGCTTAATAAAACTTCTCATATCTTCCGGTGCTTCTGTATAGGCTAATGCCTCCACTTCACTTCTAATCTTGTAGCCTTGACGTAATAGCTTCATTGTGGCATCTGTATCTTCGGCTAACGTATCCTCCTCGAATAAATCAATCTCCATCATGGCACTTTTTCTCCAAGCACCAATGGCCCCTGGAACAACGGTAATACTATCTAACTCATCAAATGCTCGTTTCTCTAGGTTAAATCCTGTTACGTATTCAATATGCTGCCACCAAGTAAGAAGATTTTTGCGATTGCCGATTTTTACGTTTCCTGCAACAGCACCCACATTTGGTTTGATAAAATGCCTAACGAGCTTAGCTATTGTGTCTTCTGCAATGACCGTATCTGCATCTAACGTAACAATGATTTCTGCAGAAGCATTCTGAATTCCAAGATTCAATGCAGAGGCTTTTCCTCCATTTTCTTTTCGAAGTAAACGGATGTTTGAATACTTGCTACATTCCGCTTCCACTATGTTCGCTGTCTGATCCGTTGAACCATCATCAACAATGATGAGTTCAAATTGAGGGTAACGGCTTTTCATAATCGATTGTATGGTTTTTCCTATTACTTTTTCTTCATTATAAGCGGCGATTAGAACGCTAACGAAAGGCTGATATGAATCCATAAAACGGCGATGCTTGCTTCTCTTTTTTTGTTTTAGGCTAAAAAAGAGAAGTACAGCCAGACGGAACAGTCCAATCACAATTAATAGGTATAAGAAAAACTTAATCGTTTTGATTGATGAGGCACTGAAGGAAGAACCAAATGAATACCATGGTGCCATGGATACCTCAGTTTCTTCAACGGTTGGCATAACTACGCTTCGTTCCATCCCAACTAATTCACTAACAGGAACAATGGAATACCCATTCGCTTTTAACCACTCGATAATTTTCGGAAGTGCCTCAATCGTTGGAGTTCGATCCCCGCCTGAATCATGTAAAAGAATAATATGGCCATTCTGAACTTCTGCCGTAGCTGCTTTAACAATTTCCTCTGCCGATTTTCCTTTCCAATCTTGCGGGTCTATTGTCGAACTAACGATGGTGTATCCTAAATCTTGAATTTGAAGAATGCGATCAAATACTTCCTTTGATGGAAGTTCTTTAGGGCCATTATTGATGGAAAGGAATGGTGGACGAAACATGTTCATTGAATGGCCTGTAATACCTTGTATGACACGTTGAGTAGAATGTAGCTCAAACTCCAATTGTTTTTTTGAAATAGACATAATATCTGTATGGGTAAACGTATGGCTGCCGATTTCATGTCCTTCTTTATATATTCTTTTAGTTAGCTCGGGATACATGGAGGCATTTTGACCAATGAGAAAAAATGCTGCTTTTACATCATGTTTATTTAAAATCTCTAGAATTTTCCCTGTATATTTTGGATTCGGTCCATCATCAAAAGAAATGGCGACCTTTTTTTCATCCACTCCATATTGTTTCAGCAGATAGGGAGTAGGGTACTTTTCATAAACTTCCCTTTTTATTAAATGATGGTCAAGCTCGAATGTTCGCTCTCCTTCCGTTGCTACTTTAGTCACTTTCAAAAAGTCTCCGGTTCCTTCTAATACGGTAGATATACGGTTTGGAATCTTTTCTAACTCTAATGGATTAGCTATTTTTCCTGATAATAATCTCCAAATAGTTGGATCTTCCGAACCAATGTTCCAAATTCCTATGGATGGAATGCCATTGCTCTGTGCAATTTTCAATTGATTATAAAACGTAGATGCGTCTAAAAACCAAATCAAATGTTCTTCTGTTTGTTCTTTATAACGAACATATGGAGTTAAGAATTGCTGATTCCACTGTACTTTGAGATTTTCTCTACTGACCATCTCCATCAAAGTTGGGAAGTGGCGTGGCGTAGCAGGTTCACCTTTGGTTATATTCCAGTCATATCCATAGTTAGCTAAACATAATACTAATTTTTCTTTTGATCCGCTATATTGACTAATCAAATTCTGCGTCCATTGAAAGGATGCTAGAGGACCAGGCTCTCCTTCCTCAATGTGTTGATCAAATGCTTTGACAATCAGATAATCTGATACATCAGAAAGTAACGTTGTATCATATGTATCATCACCTAAGCGAACAAATAATGTCAGTAGTAATCCGGAATGGTGAAAAGATTGATATAGCTTTGAAACAAATTGATTATAGAGATCTTTATCTTCCCAGTATACATCCTCAAAATTTAAATGCACACCTTGATAGCCATTTGTTTTAACAACGTTTAATAGATTTTGAATCATCCCATCTTGAGTTTGGGGATTTGAAAGCCAGTTATGAACATCATCGGCAGTGCTATTTTGATCAAGTGTAATAGATGGAACAATTTGTACTCCGTTTTGCTTTGCAAAGTAATCAATTGTTACTTCCGATTTTTCTATAATACTTCCATCTTTGTTAAAATAAAACCAATCAGGGATAAGAACATCAATGGAGTGGATATTTTCCTTAAGAGAAACTTGATTCTCCTTATTGGAATAGTGTTGGGACTGATAAAAAGTAAAAATCTTTGGTTTCGTTTCTTGTTCCGGTAGGGTAATTGAATCAAAGGAAAACTCTTTTTCATCCGAGAGGTCTGAATGAGGAACCGGGTTATTTATTGATTGAATAGTGCTGTTATTCATATCCAATTCAGCCAATTGGGGTCTGTCAAACAATCCTTTTACAATGAAAAATATGAAAATAATTGCCACTGTTAATAATAGACCGAAACTAACCTTTGAATATTTCCATCTCCTTCCGGATTTCTCGAGAAATATAAATTTTTTAGGCTCTTTTGGATTTGTTTTCATTCATTTACCTCGACCTTTCCCATTTTAATAAGAGTCGGTGTTCTTTATAACGAACAACAAGGGTAAAAAATGCCCTAAAAATAGATACTTGATTTATAGTATATTCGAAAATTGAAACATTTCAATAACCATGACAAAACATTTCAAGAATTAACAATATTTAAGGTATATTTGATATTTTTCTCCTATCCATCAAAAGGGATTTCTGTTATCTTTACTTTTAGTAGTACAATGGAGTTGGGTCATAGTACACCCTGAATTGTCGATTCTTTGCGATTCAGTTCTACTGTCACCGCTCAAAGGTTGTCGAAAGAATTAGTAGAGAAATAGATGAAAAAATGAATCTGTGGGGAGTAAGGCTTTGTAGTTCAATTTACAATATAAGGAATACATGAAATCTACTGATTAACAGGTAAATTTTTCTGTATCATAGGACCAACATTGTTTCTATGATACAATATTCTAATGAATATGATTAAAGGGAAGTGTATGTGTAGTGATAAGAAGATTGAAGCATGTATCAATTGTTTCAGCTTTTCTGCTAGGGATTTCATTCTTAAATCCTTCTGTAGATGCGGCTGAAGTATCTTTTACGGATTATGGTAAAGATAATTTTGGCTATGAATCTGTTTCATATTTAGTTTCTGGCGGTATTATTACAGGTTATGAGAATGGTAGTTTTCAACCAAATAAGGTTGTTAATCGATTAGAAACGGCTATTATGTTTCAACGTGCATTAGGTCTTACAGCAACAATGAGCGGGTCGGGTTTTAGCGATGTACCTTCCAGCTCAAAATTTGCCAGCACGACAGCTGCTGTGAAAGAAGCAAAGATTTTTAACGGTTCATCGAATGGAACCTTTGGACCAAATGATCAATTAACAAGAGAGCAAATGGCATCTGTTCTTGTACGTGCATTAGACCTAAAGCCAGCCTCTGATGTAACTGTCAATTTAAATGACCTTCATACTGTGTCAGCATCACATGTAGATGATGTCAAAGTATTATATCAGAATGGAATTACGACAGGAAAAAAAGATGGGTCTTATGATCCAAAAGGTGCTGTGACTAGGGCTGAGTTTTCGGTGTTTTTATCTCGCGGATTAGATGCTAGAATGTCCCCTCTTCCAGGCGGAGGTGCCCCAGGTCAAGGTGCTCCAATTGGAGGCGTTCCGGGTGGAGGTGCACCTGGTCAACAAGTTCCGAGTAAACCAGCTCAAGTGACTCATACTGCTTTAAGTACTACGAATGGAACCGTTACAGGGCAAATCACTTCTGATGGAGAAGCGATTTCTATTGTCTATGATTTATCAATTCTTCCCAAGGAAGCATCTATAACAGAGGGAACGTTATCTATCTCTGAAAATCGTACGCTTTCCATAACGAACATTCCGAGTCCTCTTGACCTATTCATTACTAGTAAAACACAAGGTTTACAACAAGGGTCTAATAAACTAAATATCGTAAATGAAATAGGTACGTATGATTTAGAATTAATTCGGTTTTATGGTAATTTTCAAGTTGGCGGTACGTTGCATGATGCATCTGGATATTCTCAAAATGTGCAAATCCAGTTCATAGTTGAATAGAAAAGGGCAAGAGAATCTAGTGCCTGACATAAAAAAATGAACCTATACATCGCTGTATGGGTTTATTTTTTGTTAAATATAAGTTTCTTATAATTTGAAAGGAGAGCCAACTAATGTTATGGCTCTCCTTTCAATATCGTTTATTTCCTTGCTTTTTTATTTTAATGTTTCCCTTCGATTTAAATTGATTACACCCTATTTATCTATCAAAAATTATTATGGTATAATGCAAGAATAGAAAACATTTCCGCGATTGGTATATTTAGCATAGATGAAATGTTTCAGGAGTGAGAGGGGATATACGATGAAGAAATTAGCTTTTATCATGGCGGCAGGATTGGCCCTATCATCATTTCAGCCGACTGTATATGTACATGCTGCAGATAAACAACAACAAGAAGAATCCGAAGAAGTGAAAAATCTGTCTGCTTTGTCCCTAGATGATGTTATAAAACGCGGATTAGAGAGAAATTCTATGCTGCTGCTGCTGGAGTATCAAATGCAGACAATGGATAATCAGCAAAAAGATATGGAAAAGGATATGAGCGATTTGGATGATGATATAGATGACGCTTATTCTAGTTTACCGAACATAAATCTAACCGATATTAATGAAAAGGTTGCTGGATTACATGAATTATTGGCAGGAATTGAAAAACAAATTTCTGATTTGGAAAAAGGGTCAGAAGAAGATGAAGTAGACGAAAAAGACTCAGTTGATGAAGTAGATGAAGCAGTTGAAAAAGATTCAATTGATGATTTAGAGAAACAAAATAAATTGTTACAGTTAAAGCTTCAAAAACTAGAAACTTCCATCGCTGTTAGTCAGCTTGAACAAGCTAAGAATGGATATGACCAAGCTCTAAAAGCCATTAACGCTCAAGTGGAAGCGTTAGAAGATGCCATTGATCAGCTGCAGCTTGCTCTGAAAAAACTAGAAGTTGGCGAGCTTCAATTGGCTTATGAGGCAAAGGAAGCCCAGCAGATGGTTAAAATGATGTTAACTTCTTCTTATACTAGCTTGCTATCTTCAAAACAGCAGATTGATTTAATGGAAGCATCTGTTGCACAAACAGAAAAAGATGTGAATGTATTAGCGGAAAAAGTGGAATGGGGCATCTCCTCTACATACGAATTGGAGCAAAATAAACGTGAGCTTGAGAAGCAAAAAACATCTTTAAACTGGGCCAAAAAGGATTACCAAAAAGATTTGGCCAAGCTTCTGCTTGGTATCAACGTTGAATATAACCCGGACATTCAACTGAAGGATGTAGAGAATAACTCCACTACGGTGGGTATAACAGAAAAGAACATGGATAAATTAGTGGAAAATTCCTATTCCTATAAAAAAGCTCAGAATGATTTATCACTTGCCGAGTTGGATCTTAAAGATTTAAAAAATCAAGGTGATGCGAGCGTATATAAAATAAAGCAGGCAGAAATTGCGATTGAAGTGGAAAAAGAAAAGATAAGACAGTTGAAGCTTGATTTAAAAGAGAGCATCAAAACTCTTAAGTATGATCTAGAAAAGGCAACTCAAAATTTAGCAGATAAAAAGAGAGATCTTGAGTATGCAAAAAGAGACTCCGAACGATATAAAATTCAATTTGAAGCAGGTCTATTATCTGAACTGCAATATCAGCAGTCAAATTTGTCAATTAAACAAGCTGAATTTGATATAGAAATGGCTGAAATAGCCTATTATATGTTAAAAGAACAAGTAAATGCCGTTCATCAAGGAGTTATTCAAACACAATAATGAGTATGAAAAGAAGGAGCATGCCGCAAGTAAACGGCTGCTCCTTCTTTTTCTATTTTCATAGAATATTTTCTTGTTAATCCACAAATAGGATAGTATAGTAAAATAGTGTGTGACCAACTAGTCAGTTAATGTGTGCAGAGAGGTAAAAGATATGAATGAAAAAAAGAAAAATATACTGGAACAAGCCATGATGCTGTTTGCAACGAAGGGCTATCATTCAACGTCAATGCAGGAGGTTGCTGAACAAGCGGGGGTTTCAAAGGGAGCGCTTTATCTTCATTTTACTTCGAAGAATGAACTGCTGGTCGAAATCTACCGCTACTATTATCAGATAATCAAAGAAAAGATGAATGCCGTCGATGATATAAAAGCTCTCCATCCAAAGGAACGTCTGCAAACACAAATCAGCATATATATGGAAGAGTTATTGTCGCAAAAGGAATTCATTCTTATGCATATGAATGAAAATGTCAGCTATAGTAAAGAGCTGGATGAGTTCTTGCAATCGGCTAAAACAGATACGTTTCAATGGTATAACGAAAGTTTAACAAATATCTATGGTGCTTCCATTCTTCCTTATACGATTGACCTGACGATTATCCTTAAAGGAATAATTGAAGGCTATCTGTTTACATTATTCAGCACAAATGCTTCTTTATCGATAGAAGAGTTGACAGCATTTATTATTTCCCGGCTAGATGATTTGGTAGAAGGGCTGCTAGAGAAAAAGGAAAAACCTCCATTCGTGTTATCTCAAATGAATAGGGGAGCACAGCCGTTATTCGGTGAGAGTAATTGGAAAGAAAAGCTCCATACTTATTTTCTTCGGTTAGAGAATCTTATTATTGATTCCAATATAGATGAAGAGGTTAGAAAAGATTGTTTAGATTCAATTGAATTCATTAAAGAGGAGGTTAGGCAGGTTACTCCGAGAAGAATAATCCTTCAAGGATTACTGAATAATCTCCATGTTATACCGGAAACGAAACAGATTTCAGACAAAATAGTAGAAATTATTACCAAGCAAATGGCTCAGTAGCTATGAGGGGGAAATATAAATGAAAAAACGCCATCGTAACCTGCTGGCGGCAGGCGGAATTTCCGTTACTTTACTTTTTACTGCCTGCAGTGCTGAAGAGGCTTCAACTTCAGAAACGCAAATTGTAAAGGAAACGCCGGTTCAAGTCGGGGAGATTACAAAGGGAAGCTTGACAGTCAAAAATGAAGTGATTGCGAAAGTAACGGCTGGTACAACAGCTGACGTACTTCCGAAAATGGCTGGCGAATTGGTAAAAGTAAATGTGAAAAAAGGGGACAAGGTGAATAAGGGCGATGTTCTGGCTGTCATTAATAATAGTGACCAAGAACTGGCGGTAGAAATGGAAGAAACTTCAGCTCGAAGCTCGCAAAGTCAGTATGATCAGGCATTGGTATCAAAATCTCAAGCTGAAAATGCCGTGAGCAACGCAAGAATTAGTGTCAAACAGGCAGAGTTAAATCTGCAAAAGGCAAAGAATGGTCAAGCAACTGGGATTGATAATTCATCGTTTGCGGTGCAACAGGCGGAGATTGGCCTAAATGATGCACAGACAAATTATGATCGAATGAAGGGCTTGTATGATGCGGGTGCTGTTTCCAAGCAGCAGTTAGAGCAGGCGGAGACGGCATTAAATCAGGCAAAAATTGCTCTAAATCAGGCAAAGCTGCAAAGCAGTAACGCGGCAAGCAATACAGATATTGAATTAACTGAACAGGCGCTCGAACAGGCAAAAGTTGGCCTGTCAAATGCCGAGCAGCAGCTGGAGTTAGCCAATATTGGCATCGAGCAGGCACAGACAGGTTTGGAGTCCACTGATTTGAGGATTCAGCAGGCCAAAGATCGGTTAGATGATTCGAAAATTATTGCAACTATTGCCGGTGAAATCACAGCAGTAAACGGATCAGTTGGTGAGGTTGTCAGTACAAGTGCTCCATTTGCAACAGTTGTTGATTTAAATCAGATTAATGTAGAGGCGCTGTTAAGCGCACATCAATTAGCAACTTTTCAAAAGGGCCAGGAAATAAGTGTGGAAATTCCATCTTTAAACGAAACGTTTAAAGCCACTGTCACGTATATCTCCAATGTTGCCAATGAGGCAGGTTTTTATGAACTTGAAGCGGCTGTCGCGGAGCATGCTGGTAAAATTAAACCGGGTATGATTGCCAAAGTGGTTCAGGAAACAGCAGTCGGAGAGGAAGCGTTGCTTGTACCGACAGACGCTGTGGTTGAAAAAGGAAAAGATACGTTTGTTTTTGTTGTGAAGAAGGGAAAAGCTGTTCAAACGCCTGTAAAGATTAAGAATGCACAAACAGAGTTAACAGCAATCGAGGGGAAAGGACTTTCTGAAAAGAACACGATTGTTGTAAAAGGACAGAATACCTTAATGGATGGAAACAAAGTAAGGATTATTAAGGAGGAACGTAAGTGAAAATCATAGAAACAGCCGTTAAACGACCCGTCGGTGTCATTATGCTGTACCTTGGGATTCTGGCGATGGGCTTTGTTTCACTTACGAACTTAGCCATTGATCTTTTTCCAAAAATTGATCTTCCCATAGCGGTCGTTGCCACAACCTATCAAGGTGCGGCGCCTGAGGAGGTTGAAAAGCTGGTCAATGAACCGTTGGAAGGAGCTCTTTCCTCGATTCAAGGGATTGAATCCATTCAATCGCAGGCCATGTCTGATTCCTCTATGGTTATTATGCAGTTTCAGTCAGGTATTAATTTAGATAATGCGCTTTTAGAGGTACGGGAAAAAGTGGATCAAATCAAAGGGATGCTGCCGGAGGATGCGAATGACCCATCGGTTCTTCGCTTTGATCCTCAGCAAATGCCTGTGATGACCTTGAGTTTAACAGGAGATGAGCCACAAGCTTTAGTTAAGCTGGCAGAGGACACTGTTTCACCTTATCTAGAGCGTTCAGAGGGTGTGGCATCTGTATCGATTGCAGGAGCTAAAACAAGGGAAATTCAGGTCGAGCTTCATTCAGCTCTTTTAGCTCAATACGGGCTTACTACATCACAGGTCATTCAAACGTTAAGTGCAGAAAACAGTTCTTCATCAGCAGGAGCGATTACAAAGGGCTCAAAAGAACTGCAGGTCCGCTTTAATGGGGAATTTGAGTCTGTAGAAGATATTAATAATATGAAATTGAAGCTTCCATCAGGGGAAGAAATTAAATTATCAGATATTGGTACAGTGAATGATACATTCAAGAAGGAAAGTGCCAGCTCTTATGTGAATGGAAAACCGGCACTCGTCTTGTCTGTTATGAAGCAGTCTGATGGAAATACAGTTGAAGTGGCAGACGGGATGTATGATGCCATTGAAAAAGTCAAAGACAGACTGCCGAAAGAAGTGGAGCTTACTGTTATCTTGGATTCTTCTACCTTTGTCCGCAGCTCAATTAGCTCTGTTACATCCAATATGCTGTTGGCAGCAGCGATTTCAATCGTTGTCGTGTTTGTCTTTTTACGAAGCATTCGCTCCTCCATCATTATTGGGATTTCCATTCCCATTTCGTTGATTGCTACCTTTGTGATGATGTATTTTTCAGGCGAAACCTTAAATATTCTATCACTGGGCGGTTTGGCACTTGGTGTCGGTATGATGGTGGACAACTCCATTGTTATTTTAGAAAATATCGTGACGTACCGGCAGAAGGGACATTCAATTAAAGATGCCGCAATCTTAGGGACGAAGGAATTATCAGGGGCGATTGTTGCCTCAACAGCAACGACTCTTGTTGTCTTTTTACCCATCGTCTTTTTAGAAGGATTGTCAGCTGATTTATTCTCTCCGCTGGCCCTGTCAGTTGTCTTTTCGTTAGTAGCTTCACTCGTTGTAGCAATCACACTTGTACCGATGCTATCATCGAAGTTATTAACGAAAGATATGCAGGAAGAAAACAGGAAGAAATCTATTTTTGACCGGGTATTTGGCTCTTTTGAGAACTTTTACAAAAAAGCGTTGGAGTACTGTATCGGTCACCGTAAAACGACCGTTGGGATTGTTTCTTTATTGATTGTCGGATGTCTGCCTCTTGTCACACAAGTAGGGGCAAGTTTGTTCCCTGCCTCCGATCAAGGACAGATTACGATTTCAGTTGAAACTCCAAGCGGTTCGCCGTTGGCAGCGACAGAAGCGGTTGTTCAAGAGATTGAAAGCAAGTTAGAACCTTATAAAAATAGTATTGCGACAAACTATGTGTCTGTAGGGGCATCTGGATTCGGTATCGGATCAGGTGCGAATACAGCTAGCTTTACGATTCAACTTGTACCAAAAGATGAACGTGAGATGACTACTTCAGAGTTATCAAATAAGCTTAGCCAAGCAGTCACTGAAATCCCCGGTGCAGATATTACAATCTCCGAAGCGACTGTTGGGTTAGGTGGAGGTGCTGCTGTTCAAATCAATATTAATGGGGAAGATCAGCTTATTTTAGAAGAACTGTCACAGCAGGTTCTTTGGCTTATATCAGAAGTGGACGGGGTGAAAAATCCTGAAACCTCTACTTCTGAAACACAGCCTCAAATGCTTATCGAAGTAAATCGTCAGGTGGCCTCACAATATGGCTTAACGTATCAGCAGATTATGTCTGAAGTAAGGATGGGGATTAATGGCCAGGTGGCAACCCGTTATCGTGAAGATGGCAGTGAAATTGATATTAAGGTTATATTACCTGAGGAGCAGCGCTCAAGTATCAGTGACCTTCAAATGATGATGATTCAAACACCATCTGGTACATCGATTCCACTATCAACGGTGGCTGAGCTTGTCCAGGTTCAGGGTCCATCGGTCATTTCACGGGACAACCAGCAACGTCAAGTAAACGTAACAAGTGATGTGGAAGGTGCTGATATTCTAGCTGTCACGAAGGCCATTGAGGCAGAGTTAAGTACAATGAATTTTCCTGATGGCTATTCCTACCAGATTGGCGGACAATCAGAGGATATGATGGAATCCTTCAAGGATCTAGCTCTTGCGCTTGGATTCTCGATTTTCCTAGTCTATGCGGTCATGGCGATTCAGTTTGAATCTTTCATTTATCCGTTTGTTATTATGTTCTCCATGCCAACAGCGATTATAGGGATTGTCGTAGGACTGTTTATCACAGGACTTCCAATCAGTGTTCCGGCCTTTATTGGATTTATCATGCTGGCTGGAATTGTCGTGAATAACGCCATCGTTCTGGTCGATTATATTAATATTCTCAGAAGCAGGGGAATGGACCGAACAGAAGCCATCCTGCAGGCAGGGCCATCTCGTCTAAAGCCAATTCTAATGACCACACTTACAACGGTATTAGGGATGGTTCCGTTAGGATTAGCGCTTGGAGAAGGAGCTGAATCCCAGCAGCCAATGGCCGTCGTAATCATCTTTGGTCTAACCTTCTCGATGTTCTTTACCTTATTATTTGTACCGGTTATTTACACTTATCTAGATGGATTATCGGTTAGGATGGGTAAGTGGTTTAAGCGGGAGAAGAAGAACGCTGATGTCCTTCTTAATAAGGAGGCATGATTGGGTTATCGAATAGCTCACGGCTGATGCGAATGTTTTATTATGGGCATGTTAAACATATAGCAAGCTAGCATGTCTTTTAAACAATATATCCCGAAATAACAGTTAATTAAAATAGCCCTAAAGTGTTCGAAGCACTTTAGGGCTTTGTTTTTTAGGATTAAACTGTTGCTTTAGATTTCCTCTAGACAGCATTATTTTTTTTACAATACAGTTATGCGTTTGCTCTTTCCTTATATCCCATAAATTGTTCGACTAATTGGTCGAGCCGATCAATCTGGTAGGCATAGTTATAGATGGAAGAACCGATGATGGTGAGCTGGATTTTGTTATTGTCCTGATAAGCGGCAATGACTTTTTCTAGAAAGGCTGTTGTTTCTTGTAGCCGGTCCTCATCCTGTTTTGAATCGTCCAGTTTAATGATTCCATCGTATTTTAATAAAAAGAGCTCATGATACTTGATTAACAGCTCTAAATGCTGGTCAAATAATTGGTTATCCTCTTCTGACGGTTGACTTTTAAAATAGAAGGAGTCAATATCCTCCAATACAATAAACCCCTGCTGAAGTGATTTAAACATTTGTCTGAACACGACAATTTCACGCAAGTCGAGCTGATTAAGCTTGGCCATTTTTTCGCGCTCTTCATCAAACAAGCGGTACTGCTCTTCCAGTTTTAAAATATCCTTTTCTAGCTGCCTCATTTGCTCATGAAATGATTTTTCTGTCATTTCATCAGATATAGCTGTTCTCATGAGAATCGACATATTTTGAAAAACGCTGTTTACCTTTTCGATATACATTTTCTTAAAGTTGGGCGGTGAAATGAAAATATTCACGACTAAGGCAGATGCCATTCCAATAAAGGTCAAGGCAAAACGCTGTAAGGCAAACATCAAGTCATCGCCTCCAGGTGCACTCATGACGGCAAGAACTGTTACTAATGTAAGAGAAATGGTTTCTGCCATTTTTAATTTCACTGACATGCCGATAACAAGGATCATGACAAGCCCGATAGAGAACGGATCATTGCCAAGAAAATATAAGCCAAGCAGGGCAAAGAGGGCGCCTAGAATATTCGTTTGTACCTGATCCCAAACCTGTTTCCATGTCCGATAAATGGACGGCTGGAGGGTAAAAATAGCAGCCATGCCGGCGAATACAGCTGATTCCAGCTTTAATACGGAGCAAATATATAAAGCCAATGTAACAGCTATTCCTGTTTTTATGACGCGCGGTCCTAATTTCACAATAGAATATTCTCCTTTTCATACCGAAATTGACAATACAATTATATCAGGTTCTTAGGTGATTATTCTCCATAAAATGAGCGGATTGTTTTATTTTGGAATAAAAATAAAAGCTGTACGAATAGAGACATTGGTTATTTAGGGAAGGAATCAAAATAAAGATTGGGCACCTGATTTCTTCACATTTCAATATCAATGTGATATCATATTAGTATCAATAAAATATCATGAGGAGCGGGTGATTGATATGAAAGAAAAAGAGATGGGTAAATGGAATGGTTTTGTTGGTTTGTTGATTGTTCTCGTGTTGATTGTTGGTCTCGTGTTCTCGGTTAAATCGTTTGTTACATCTGCAAGTGCTCTTTCATTTATAACAGGGGTTATTTTATTGCTAGTGCTGCTTGTTAGCCTTACTGGTTTTACAATCATTCAGCCAAACCAGTCGAAGGTATTCACATTGTTTGGTAATTATTTAGGTGTTATTAAGAAAGAAGGTTTTTGGTATACTGTTCCTTTTACATCTAGAAGAAATGTTTCATTGCGTGTGATTAACTTTAACAGTGATCGTTTGAAGGTAAATGACTTGGAAGGAAATCCGATTGAAATTGCAGCAGTAGTTGTTTACAAGGTGTTTGATTCAGCGAAAGCGGTTTTTGATGTGGAGGATTATAAAGAGTTTGTTCATACTCAAAGTGAAACAGGGCTGCGCCACATTGCGAGCCAATACCCATATGACAATTTTAATAATGACTATGAAATCTCCCTTCGCCAGCATTCAGATGAAGTGGGGGATGTTCTGACAAAAGATTTACAAGGAAGATTACAAGTTGCTGGGGTAGAAATTATTGAGGCAAGAATCATGCATTTAGCGTACTCAAGTGAGATTGCTCATTCAATGCTGCAAAGACAGCAGGCAAGAGCGGTTCTTGCTGCACGAAAAGTCATTGTCGATGGAGCTGTTTCCATGGTAAAATCAGCTATTGAACAATTAAGCCATGAGCAGATTGTGGAGCTTGATGAAGAGAAAAAGGCACAAATGGTGAATAATTTAATGGTGGCATTAGTATCGGAAAAAGGAAATCAGCCGATTATTAATACGGGAACGATTTATTAAGGTTGTGAATCAATGTGGCTGAGAAAAAACGCTTTTTGCTTCGAATGGATCAAAAAACATATGATGCACTTGAAAAGTGGGCAAGTGATGAGCTTCGAAGTGTCAATGCCCAAATCGAATTGTTATTGAAAAAAGCATTAAAAGAAGCAGGCAGGGACAAAGATAAATAGAAAACAAAACTCCAGGAGAAAAAGTCTGCTGGAGTTTTGTTTTATCCTCATGAAAGGGATTGGAATATGATGCGTACATTCTTCTATTGGCTGCTACAGTTAACCTGGGGATTGCCATTAAATCTCATAGGTGCATTTATTGCTTTGATTTTGTTACTAGGGGGCAAAAAGCCAAAAAGGTTTGGTTATGCTGTGTATTTTGAGTTGGGAGATCATTGGGGCGGCTTAAATTTAGGAGGTTTCTTCCTTGTTCAGAAAAACGCGGACAAGCGATTAAAATCTCATGAATATGGACATAGCTTCCAGACGTTATTATTAGGTCCGCTAATGATTTTTCTCGTAACGATTCCATCGGCTGTTCGATATCATTATCGAAGTTATCTTAGAGCGAAAGGTCACAGCTTACCGCCTTATGATGCTTTTTGGTGTGAAGGATGGGCAACAAGGTTAGGCGTTAAATACTATAGTGATTGAAAAGGGGGATGGAGGGAACATGATTCTTCATCCTATGCCAACCTCTCAGTCATATGATTAATAAAACTAGTGATAAGGTATCTATTCTCTATTAGAATCATACTATATAATGATAAATATAGAAAATATTGGGAGGATACTATATTGAAAAACTATAAAAAGCTAGGCATCATTCCCTTGTCTACTGTTCTATCTCTAGGTCTTCTTGCCCCAACGGCCGGTGCCGCGCCGCTTTTGAATGAACAGCAGGGGTCATTTCAAATCCGTATTGCTGAGGTAGATTCAGAGATTACGAAAGCAGACTTGGTTCAGAGAGTAAAGTCTTTATTCCCAGGTAGGTTTGATTTTCTAAAAGAAAGTGATTTTGAGATGTCGAGTGGACATTATTTCCCGGAAAATGACACGATTCGATATGATTTGAGTTTTTTCAAGGAAGTAAAAGGGAAGACAATCTATGGAAGCTTTGGGTTTGTAGGTAAGGATTTGCAAATTGAATATTTCTATTACCAGCCGGCTGATGCTCAGGATGCTCTTTTCCCGCCAAAGGTAACAAAGGACCAAGCACAGGAAGCAGCAACAGCCTTTTTGAAAAACTTTACCAAAAACGGTGAATATCAATTAGATACAGTTAATGATTACTACCCGCTAGCGCAAACACTGGTTGAGCCAATTCGCTATACGTTTTCGTTTGTCCGTACAGAAAAGCAAATACCTGTTTCAGATCAGACGATACAAATCACTGTGCTGGGGAATGGCGAGATTGTGGAGTTTTTCCAACATTACATAAAGACTGGCAAGCAAACATATGATGATGATGCAAAAGTGCTGCCTAAGGAAGAAATAGTAGCAAAAGTAAAAGAGCATCTTGGAGTTGAATTACGATACAAGGTAGATTTTAATTTTCAAACAGGTAAGCCATATGTCAAACTTGTCTACCAACAAACAGGAAGCGTTCAGGGTGTACATGCCCTTTCTGGTCAATGGCAGAGTGCTGACGGTTTTTCTTCAGAACTGCCGGCAGCTAAAGGAATTCAGTACATTTCATCTAACCCACTAACACCTAGGGACCCTAATTTATCGATAGAAAAAGCAAAAGCATTTGCCGAGCAGTTGCTTGCGGTTGATTCGGATAAAGTGAAGCTGAATATTGAAGCCGTTCACGAGCGGGAGCATTACGAGGGCCAGAAAGTTATTAGTGTTCAATATATGTATGAAACAAAAGATGGCGGCGGATACGGAGCAGAGCTGCTATTCGATAAAAAAACAGGGGACATCATCCAATACTATGATGTAAAACGTGATCTTCTAAATGAAATAGGAGAAGAAACAGAGGGCGGAGCGTCCATTACAAAAGCAGAAGCTGAGGCAAAAGCGGTTCAATTTTTAAAAGAGTATGTGCCTTCGTATCTCCATGATTATTCCATGCCAACGGATGAAGGCTACTTTGTTGAGGAAGGAATCTATTATTTTTCATTTCCACGTGTAGTGGATGGAATTATCGTAGATGGGGACCAGATTTTCGTGTCCATTTCTGAGGATGGAACGCTAGTCAATTTAAGTGCTGAAAAGCTTCCGATTGAAAATTGGCCATCACAGGAAGGAATAAAGTCTAAAGAAGAGGCTGCAGCTAAGTTCAGTGAGGGCATCAATCTTGAGCTTCGCTACGTAACAGAAGAGAATAGTGAGGACAATCATTACAACCTAGTCTATGTACCCGTCTTTAATGGCAAGATTTATAGTTATATAGATGCTTATACCGGTGAATGGAACAGTACAAACACAGAAGAGATTGATAAGCATATTTCCCATCCTTGGGCTGAGAAAGAATTAAATTATTTGATTCAAACAGGTATTCTCAGCGTAGATGATTCAGCAGCGTTTAATGGAAATGCCTCGATTACAAAAGGCGAAGCGATTGAAGTCATGATGAAATCATTAACTCCGATTTACAGTATCTTTGATGAAGAACAAGAAAGCTCAGAGCAATCCTTTGAGAATATTGGTCCAGATCATCCGCTTTATTTATATATTGAACGTGCTGTGTCTATGGGAGTTTTAAACCAGGAGGCTGCAGAGTTTGATGTTGAGGCGACGCTGACAAGAGAAGAATTAGCTGCTTGGTATATTCGGGCACTCGGATTGGAAAAAGCGGCGAAACAAGGCGACATTTATAAATTGAAGTTTGCTGATAAGGATAAAGTTCAAAGCCAATATAGGGGGCATGTCGCTTTGGCTAACACATACGGCATCTTGCAAGGAAGCAAAGGAGGTTACTTCAATCCTGACCAGGAAGTCACTTACGCTCAGCTGGCAGTATCTATTTTACGTCTGGCAAAAGAAGCTTACGAAAGAAACCCGCATATGTACTAAGAACATAAGGATGACTTGAGAAAAATGTTTAAACTCTCTTCCATTTATCCTTCGAGGTTTGCTTGCTTAAGAATGAGATGACGATTTTAATGGATAAGAAGTTGAAAACAGCTCTGTGGAGAGAAAAATCTCTGCAGGGCTGTTTTTGTTTTGTGCGTATGTAGCAGCCAATTGAAAAAGATTTTTATAGTTATAGTAAAATTGTTTCATTTTATTAGGTTCCATAATGGTAAATATTCCCCCTGACTTCTCAAATACAAAGAGGAGTGGAAGGCGGAAAGGGCTTTACAGAGGGTCTTTTGATACAATTAATAAAAAAATTTATAATTTTGTTAATATTCACGTGGACTTGTAATGAAATAGTAAAATAAAAATCTATTTTTATCTGATAAAATAGTGATATTGAAAAAAATAAACATATTTTGATAAATTAAGAGAAAATATGGTAGAAAGTTCGGCGAGGTGGCAGCATGAGACAGCGTTTTACACGCATAATAATGATTGTTTTACTTATAGGAATTCTTCCTCTGCACTCTGTATCAGCGGCAGGTACTCAGCAAGAAGAGGTTATTAAAATAGCAAAATCATACATAGGTGTACCGTATGTATTTGGCGGTACGACTCCAAGCGGGTTTGATTGTTCTGGGTTTATTCGCTACGTTTATGACAAAGTTGGAATTAGTATGCCAAGAGTTTCTGCGGATCAATATAATGCGGGAACAAAGGTATCTAAAGAAGAGCTTCAGCCAGGAGATATCGTATTTTTTCAGAAAACGTACAATAAAGCGGGTATTACCCATTCGGGACTTTATATTGGCAACAACGAATTTATCAGTGCTACGAGCAGTAAGGGAATCAAAATTGATTCATTAAGCAGTAGTTATTGGGGACCTAAATACTACGGGGCAACACGTGTCATTAATGGCGCTTCTGGAGATAGCGAGTTCAAAGATGTAAGCGTAAGCAATGCAGCATATCCTGCTATTTCCGTATTAACGAAGCAGGGGGTTATTCAAGGGTTTGAAGACGGTTCATTCCGCCCGGATGCAAACGTCACACGTGGACAAGCTGCTGCGATTATTAATCGAGTATTAAACAAGCAACCGCAAAGCCTGAATTCATTTAGTGATGTAGCAACAACAAACCGATTCGCAAAAGACATAGCTGTTATAAAAGAGCTTGGCATTATTTCAGGCTTTCCAGATGGAACGTTTCGTCCAGACGATAATATGACAAGAGCACAAATGGCAGTTATTGTAGAAAGAGCCTTTAATCTACAGGAAAAAACCTTTACAGCAGCATCCACTCATACATATAGCGATGTGGGTCCTGATTATTGGGCACATGACGCAATAGTAACGATGGGTCGTATCGATAAAACAAGCGTTTTCGCTGGTGATCGCTACTTTGCAACAAACCAGGCATCACGTGCCTTCTTTACCACAGCGATTTACAATGCGATGAATGTGAAATAGAAACATATAGAAGCTTACAATCTGAAATATCGATTGTAAGCTTTTTTATTTATTTGCTTCAGATAATGTATAGATTCCCTAGTCATTTTTCACGAAAACTTATCCAACATCTTATTCTGTAAATAAAATTATGCCCCATCACATAACTTATAAAGGAAATATTAGACAATGGACAAGCAGGATAGGGGAGTTATTGATGAGTAAGCGATACGGAAGACTAGGAAGAGGGTTTAATGAAATTCAAGACATCATTCAAACGACACAAACCATTCAGCAGTATAAAAAGTCGATTCAAGAAGCCAGCGCAAAGCGGATAGAGCTTCTTGTAAAGCTTGGCGAGGAATTGTATAGAAAAGTGCGCAGCAAGGAAATGGAGTCACGGGAATCCACGGACAAAATCAGCGCTTTAATTGAATTAGACAGGCAAATTTACCATGCGCAACAGGCCATTTCTGAAATGAAGTTCCAATCAGTAGAAGGTCACAAATGTCCTTCCTGCGGCTCCTCTATTTCAGAAGATGATAAATTTTGCGGCTTATGCGGAGAACGGTTAGAAGCACAGCAACTAGAAGTACAGGGAGAAACCATAGTTTGCCGGATATGCGAGGAACAAATCCCTGCTATGGCATTCTATTGCAGCTGCTGCGGTACAAAACAAGCAAACGCAACAGGGAGTTGATTGAATGTATTGTAAAAATTGCGGCAAGCCTAACCAAGATTGGAGCAATTATTGTATACATGATGGGACCGTTCTGGCTCTAGGTACACATGAGGCGGTGAACTCAGTCACAGTAACCAAGCGGTCATTTTGCCCGGATTGCGGGAACGGGGCATCTGAAAAAGACAATTATTGCAGAGAGTGCGGGCAGTCCCTTTTTGCGATAAAAGAAAACGAATGTGAAGTTCTGCCTGTGAACAAGATTTCTCTGCCAAAGGTTGCTTTTTCCATCCCATCCCTCCTAAAAAAGGTACTTATTCCAGCGATAATCGCTTTTATCATTATGCTTGCCTTAAATGTTCTCTCGTTCCGCTCCATTCATTCATTTTATGAAGAGGTCTTTTTCAGTATCTTTCAGGTTTCCCCGGAGCATATGGCAGAGGAAATGGGAGCGATGTTTGATACAACGGTAGAACCTCCTGGGCCGCTTATCGGGCTGACGGATCATATCATGCTGTCCCATGGTGTATCTCCGACCTATCACATGGAGTTAACGAATCATGTTTCCTCCTACACGGAAAGTGGCGGCGGCGAGTTAAGCCTAAAAGGAACGTTTGTCATTTTGTTACTCCTCCCGTTCATCGCTTTATTTGCAGCCGGGATTGTTTATCGAAGGAAAAATGAAGAAGTGTCGCTGCAAAATTTTCTTACAGGTGCAATGGGTATTGGGCTTTTATACAGTCTGTTGCTGTTGATACTTTCCTTTTTCAGTGGGTTTAACTATAAGCTGGATTTATCGGAGGCCGGCGAGCGGATAATATTTGAAATAGGAACTGCCTATTCGTTTTTGCATGCCTTTTTGAAAGCATTTTTTCTGGGGACAATGGTTAGTTTTTTTGGAATGTTGTTTAGTATTGATTACCGTAGAGTAACGAGGCATTTGGAAAAAATAGGTCCATATGGAAATGCGGTGCACCAAGGATTTGCGGCCTTTGTGAGGGGATTTTTCTTCTTTACTTTGATTATGATTTTGATTCTTTATAACAAAATGACTGATTTGAAGGTTATGTTGTTAAGGTATGGAGCTGTTGACTTAGATCACTTTTTCGATAAAACCTTCCAGATGGTCGGATATTTGGGAGTCCAGCTATCTTCTATTATCTACAGTCTGCTGCCCTTTTCATCGCTATCACTTTCAAATAGGATTGACAGCCCCTATGTAAACGAGAACGGAGAAATCCTTTATTCTATCTTTAATGGGTTTCGTATGGATGGTGATGCCAGTACAGGATGGCTAGCAGATTTACATTATTTTTTTAACATGTTTCATTTTAATGTTTACTTAAAGCTGGCCCTGGTGATTCCTATTCTTTTCTTGCTTTGTGCTGGCTTTTCGATGGCTAAATATAATGGGTTTTCCATTCAAAAGTTGGCCGTTGCTAGTCTTGTCTATAGCTTACTAATGGCGGGGTTAGCGATAATCTGCGGATTCGAAGTTGAGGCTGTCCTTGATAACTTTGAAGGAGTGAGGGAAACCATCTTAATTGCCATAACAGTGAACAGCCTGAAAGTGTGGCTGGGAAGTTTTATTCTTGCCTTTGCAGCTGGATTTGCCGGAAGTTTCATAAGTAGATATATACCTGGGAGTTTAAGGGAAGGGAAAGGTTAGGTCAGATAGAAGAGATGTAATAACAGAAGGAAAGTTCTCTTACTTTCAAAATCGGCAGCAAGAGAACTTTCCCTCAGTTCAATGGGAGCCCCATTGGTAATATATAACTTATCAGAAAATAATCGTTTTACATAAATCAATGGTAAACTAATGAAAGTTATTTATACGAATGCAATGGTGGGGAAGTTATGATCAATCAATTATTAAAAAAATGGATAGATAACCCAGTCTACTTTCGTTACGGATTTTTTTTCTTTTTGATTTTTAGTATTATCTTGAATAGTGTCCTTTTACAAAGTGAAAGTAATTATTATATCTTGTATATCTTTACTGTTATCTCCCTAGGAATTGGCTATTATAATAAACCCACATGGTTTTTAGTTTTATTTACGATTATTGTGGTGGCTTGCAGATGTTATTTAATCCCTGATTCTTATTTAACGATAGGTACTTTCCTTATTCATTTGTTTACCTATCTATTGATAACAGGTATCTCGGCAGGATTAATGAAGTATGTTCATAAAACGAAATTAGATAATATTGAATTAACAACCACTCTCTCTAAGGCCTTAGATTCAAGAGATGCTTATACTTTGCATCATTCCGAAAATGTAGCAAAGTATTCAGTTGAAATAGCGAGGAGAATGAAACTATCAAAAGAAGTTTGTGATGTTATACACATAGGCGGGTTGCTCCATGACATCGGAAAAATTGGCATACCTGAACATATTTTATCGAAACCAGGTAAGTTGACGGACGAGGAGTATCAAATTATTAAGGGCCATCCAACAATTGGATATGAAATGATTAAACATGTCCAAAGTTATAGAGAAAATGGTATTTTAGATATTGTGTTATACCATCATGAAAGATTTGACGGCAAGGGATATCCAACAGGTATCAGCGGAAAGCAAATCCCTTTAGTAGCTCGGATTGTTGCGGTAGCAGATGCTTATGATGCAATGGTATCTAAACGAATCTATAGAGATAAGCTTCCGCTGGAATATGTGCTTAACGAGATTTGCAAAAATAAAGGGACTCAATTTGACCCTGAAGTGGTCGATGCTTTTCAAAGTGTGTTTGAGCAGAAAAATAAAAAAGATCATCAGAAATATAGAAGGTTTGCTTGAGGCAGGGGGACACCTGCTTCTTTTTTAGCAGCAAGAGGGATTTCGCTGTTAGTTTATCAGTCTATTTTATAATATTATATTTTTCTATCGACAAATGAGATAGATTTATATATCTTTAGAAAGGTATATATTCAAGGAGGAATTAAACATCACATGAGTAATCAAAATCATACCTCAGTAAAACTAACGGTAGCGGATCCATCTGCACTGGGACTTTTTGGGCTAGCAATGGTCACACTTGTTGCCTCATCTCAAAAATTAGGATTAACGGAAGGGACGTCATTAATTTTGCCCTGGGCTTTCTTTTTAGGAGGCTTGGCACAATTGATAGCAGGTTGGTTAGATTCAAAGCATAATAATGTATTTGGAACAACCGCTTTTAGCGCATTTGGATTGTTTTGGTTCGGTGTTGGAACAACATGGTTGATTCAAATGGGAGCTTTCGGTGAAAGTTTGTTGGCCAATGCAGACTCCAGGCAGCTTGGTGTTGCATTCATCGGCTACTTAATCTTCAGCGTTTTCATGACCATTGGAGCGATGGAAACACACAAAGTATTGTTCTTTATTTTTGTATTCATTGATTGCTTATTTATTGGATTATCCTTAAGCTCATTCCATATTGCATATGAATTTTCTCATCTGTTTGCAGCGGTTTCCGAGCTGCTTATTGCTTTGCTGTCATTCTATGGCTCAGCTGCAGCGGTATTAAACACACACTTTGGTCAAGTGGTACTTCCAGTAGGAAAACCGTTTGGTATTTTTAAGAAACAGTCTAGAGTGGGAAGAAAAGCTGCATAAGTAGTACAATTAGGAGTAGGGGAATGGTCTTTTGTTTCCAAATTTCAACATAATCATTACTATGTTTAACTCTGCGGAGAAATCTCTGCAGAGTTTTTTATTTTCATATGTGATCTTTTTTGCTAGATAATGTAAGGAATATTTTTCTCAAATGAACTCATTTATCTACAATCCATTTGAGTGCATTTTTTTTAAATAAGGTATCTAGTTTGAAGGAGCGAAGAACGTTTTCTCTGCTTCCATTATTTTGCTAAAGCATAATAGTGAATGATAGATTAAGATAATGATAGGAAAAAAGTTATACAATCTTAATCATTGTAACATTATTTTTATATTCATTTTTTCTATGAAAATACGATTATGCTTGGGGGAATCTTTTGTTGCTTTTGCTTCGTAGAATATTATCATCATCGCTAGTCCTCATTTTGGTCATATCTCTGATTCCAATTTCACAGGTTGAAGCTGCAACAGAGCCTGTCATGCAGGTGAGGCTTAAAAACTATCTCGGGAATCAAACTCAAATAAACCTTCGAACACAAGGCGATTATGTCACGCCAGACAATAGAATTTTATTGAAACATAACACGGAATATACACTTAAGCTTGAAAATAGAGAGTTGAAATTATATTCCGGTTCTAGCTATATGGGGAAATATGATTCGTTAACAGTGAATCCTGCTGCTGAAGAAAACCTTCTTTTTATTAACCAACGTCCTTACAGCGGTTCTTTTCAGTTTGTCTTAGAAATGGCCAACAATCAGAAAGTAATCCGGCCTATAAACAGTATCCGAATGGAGGAATATTTAAGAGGGGTCTTGCCATCTGAGATGATTGCGTCATGGCCGAAAGAGGCATTAAAGGCGCAGGCTGTCGCGGCGAGGACCTATGCTTTCAGACATAACGCAACAGGGATTATTGATGATACGATTAATTACCAAGTGTACGGAGGGTATCAGAGCTTTCCAAATACGGATGCAGCCGTTAGGGAAACAGAAGGCCAGGTCCTCAAATATAATGGTAAGCTGATAGATGCCGTTTTCTCAGCCAGTAACGGAGGGAAGACGGAATCGAACGCAAATGCTTGGGGAGGAACCCAGATTCCATATTTTATAGTGAAAAATGACGAATTTGACCCTAAGTCGCAATGGTCGTTTGAATTTAACAAGATGCAAATAGATTTAACGGGTAAAAACCTAGCGGATTATCATCAATGGTGGAGTTCTGTGCATGAAAAGAATCCGTTGATTTCTGATAATATTAAAACATGGTTAAAAAACAATGGCTATTTTGGGAAAGAGTTAAAAATAGTGTCCATTCCAGAATTATCTTTTGCTCCACCTTCGAGCGGCGGGAGGGTCACAAAAGGATCGATTACGGTTGAATTTTTGGTCAAAGATCAAGTGGATTCTGCAGGAAGTTTGGTACTGCAAAGGGTCGAAATGATCAATGGTACGGCTTCTAAAATTCGAGCAATGGTTGGTAACCGTACGATGCTCAGCTATTTGGTAGATAAAACAGAAAACACAGCGACGGTAATCAAAGTTCAAGGATTTGGAGATGGACACGGTGTTGGTTTAAGTCAATGGGGAGCAAAGAAACGGGCAGATGCGGGACAAACAGCAGAGCAGATTCTTGACTTCTATTACTCTGGAACAGATTTGGTGACAGAATACACAGTGGGAATACCGGGAATGAAAGATGTACGAGAGAATCATCGTTTTTATGAAGAAATCGCTTATTTACTGGGTAAAAATATTATTACCGGCTTCCCAGATGGTCGTTTCGGTCCAGAACAAACCGTAACACGTGCCCAAGCAGCGATCATGATTGGTAGAGCAGTAGGTCTAGATGGAACCCAAAGACATACAAGCTTTGCAGATGTACCGGCATCATCAAAAGCATCCGGATATATTGCATCAGCTGTTGAGCGGGGAATCATTACTGGTTTTCCGGATAAATCGTACCGTCCGGATGAGCCTGTTACGCGGGAACAAATGGCTATTTTCTTAGCAAAAGCCTTTGAATTAGAACAGGAAATACCACTGATCTTCACAGATGTAAAAGAAAACAGCAAATCTTACATGTATATCAAACGAATCCTGGCAGAAGGGATTACAAATGGATACCCAGATGGCACATTCAGACCTGGCCTTCCACTAAAACGATCCGAATTCTCAGCTTTCATGGCAAGAGCCATGGATGATCAATTTAAATAGAGTGTGTAGGAAGGATTCTTCTGTATCCACTTAATATTTGAATAAAATAGATGATGAGATGTAAAAGCTCTGCAGAAGAATTTCTGCCGGGCTTTTTTTAATGGAGGAATAGCGAAGCAATAGAGCAGAAGCGGGATTAAGCATATAGGTTATAAAATAAAAAAGGAATAAAAAGAAAGAAATATCTCAATGGCTTACCAACCACAGTTTCCATTACTATCTTTTCCTTTTTATCCCTTTACTGAATTATATAACATTCTTAATAGAGAACGCAAGGTTAATTTGTTAGAAAATTTTAAATTTTTGTTAAGGTCTATTATAATGATGAATAATAGGCGAAAAGTCTGCAAAGATAACATAGTTCAATTGTTCTACTAAAAGAACAATTGGCTAGTGTTTTATCTCTTTAAAGCGATGGGGGACTGTCCCCCATCGCTTTAAAAGGATAAAGTGCATGTATTTTATGTTACTATATAGATAGATTTATATTATAAGAGTTAGGAGATTTGTAAAATGAGGTTTTCGTTAGTGAAGGTTGGGGTTGTTTCTTGTGTTGCTGCAGGTTTGTTTTGCGGTGTTGCTTCTGCAGAAACAGGGCAAACAGTGAACGCTGCATCATCTTATCAGGATGTGATTGAGAATAGGAATCTTTCTTTTCAAGAAATCAATCAATTATTGACGAGTGCTGCTATAAAGGCAGACATTCCTCCTGAAGTGGTTAAAGCAGTGGCAGAGAAAGAGTCTGGCTGGAAGCATTTTGATGAAAATGGAGATGTCATTATTTCTGAAGATGGCGGGATTGGAATCATGCAAATCACCAATCAATCCAAGTATGATGAAGAAAAATTGAAAACGGACATCACGTATAATATTCATGCGGGTATTGAAATTCTAGATAGTATGTATAAGCGAAATGACCTGCCAAAAATCAAAGGTGCTGATAGACAGGTGATTGAAAACTGGTATTTCCCGGTGATGGCCTATAATGGCACAAAGCCTGTAAACAGCCCGTTAGAACAAGCAACGAATGCTGTAAATCATGATGCATACCAGGAACAAGTATTTGCTCTAATAGAGAAAAACAGTTTCTTAGGTGGAACTCAATTAGGAGAGTTTCTATTTAGTACAGCTGATTTTTTATATAATCCGGAAAGTGATGAGAATATTACCTTTTTAACAAAAGAGTATACGTTAACTGATACTCATGAATCAGCTTATTTTTTTAAGAAAGATGACCAAGTAGTAGTAACAGAGGAAAATGCTAAATTACGGCCGCAGCCGGGTACTATGCAAGCCGGTTTCCCTTTATCGGAGCATACCGCTTTGATTGTGACAGGCGACTTTGTCTATGATCAAGATAAGAATAGTGAAAATCGATTTGTATGGGTGCCGGTAAAAACAGCAGATGAAAAGTATTCAGGTTATATATCGTCTGCTTATATTAAAAAAGCAGACGATATATTTATCCCAATTCCATCCACATCTTTTACAGATGTTTCTGCAAAATATCAGGATGCGGTGAACTTTGTTGTTTCTAAAGGGGTAAAAGGGATGCCGGACAACACTTTTGGCATAGGTGCAAACATTAAGCGGGTCGATGCAGCTGTTATGATTGCAGAGGTGCTTGATCTAGACATTGAATCTGCTCCAGCTTCAGGATTTACAGATGTGCCGGAACGTGCTGTAAAACATGTGAATGCATTGAAAGCAAAAGGCATCACGAGCGGGAAAACGGCGACGACACTTGATTCTCAGAGCGAAATCACTCGCGGAGAGCTTGCCATCTGGATTAAAAGAGCTTTCGACCTGCAGGCAGGTAACGGCGAGTTACCTTTCAATGATGTAGCAGACAGATACACAGAGGCCGTTTCTGCACTTGTATACAATGGTGTAACAAATGGAACATCTGACACAACCTTTGGAACTCAAGACCATGCAAAACGTGGTGACTTTGCTCTTTTCTTGCATAGAGCGGCTCAATAGGAATTGCAGGATTCACGGTTTTTATATGGACCCAGACAAGTGTTTCAATCATGGGTGGATACCAGTTGTTATGAAAGAAAGGCAAGAAAAGCTCATATCCTTTTTGAAGGATGTGAGCTTTTTCTATTTTACCGGTTTCAGATTTGCTAATGGTCCATCGATTATTTTTTTATAAGAAGAATCTGTTTCCTAACTAAATTCATAAATAGTTGTTTTGTTTTTGCCGGCCCGTTTGGATTGGTAGAGAGCGGTATCTGCTCTTTTGATGATTTCTTCTGGGAATTGGTCTTCTTCTTGATAAATAGAAATTCCCAACGAAATAGTGATGGGATAACCGGCTGGGCTTATTGTAGAGGCAAGCTTGGAACGCAGCCGTTCTGCCAGGGTATAGATAGGCATCTTCCACCTCTTTCGTTTTCAATAGGATGGCAAACTCCTCTCCTCCATAGCGGTAGCAGAGGTCTTCTTTTCTTGATACATCCTCCATAATAGAGGAGATAAATCGTAACACATCATCGCCAACTAAATGTCCCTGCTCATCATTTACCTTTTTAAAATTATCAATATCAAACATGATTAATGAAAAAGGTGCTTTCTGCATAATTAAATCATTGATTTTTACATCAAAGGCTCTTCGATTGGCTATTCCAGTAAGACCATCTTGTTGGAATTGCTTATTTAATACTTGAAAATGATTATGGAGATGCTTGTAAAGCTGCTTGAACTCATAGATTTGCGATTTGATTTCCAATTGATGAATCGAGTAACCTAGCCTATTTGTGTGGATTGCTTCTTCTGAATAACTCGCTAAACGGTTAATTGGTTTTGCGAGGTGGTTGGTAAATAACCAGGCAAGTAAATAGATAAGTAATAATAGTGGTAAGGAACGAATCATGATTTTTTTCGTTAGTTCATGAAGAGGTTGTTGTTGTTCAATGACAGATGTTGGTGTTTGCGCGATAATTCCCCATCCTGTTTGCTCCACGTAAGCGTATCCGGAAAAATACTCCTGTCCTTTTCTATTGATAATTTCGGCTGAGCCGCTTTTTCCTTGTATGAGCTTTTGTATGAGAGGATGGTCTGCAATCGACTCATTCAATCGACTTGGATTAGGATGATAAATAATTTTACCGTTGCGGTCAACCACAAAAACAGATGATTCATCCTAGAATTCGTGCTGATTAAAAATTCGCTTTAACGAATTATCATTTTCTAAATAGACGGTTCCGTCCACAACCCCTTTATACACACCAGCCTGATTAAAAATAGGATAGGAAATGAGCACGACTAAATTGCTGGTCTGCGCCATGTAAGGATCAGAAACAAACGGCTTTTGGTCCTTTAATGCGCATCATCAAGTCAGATGTAATTTGCACTCCCGGCCTTACACCGCCTTTATTTGGCAGTGCCTTTGGTGATATTAATTGAACAACACCGGTATCATCAGTGATAAAAATGGAATTAAACAAATTGGCATTGGCTTCCTTCCAATAATCTAAATCCTCTTGACTATACTCCTTACTGCCGAGGATTGTGGCTAAGGTGCTGAGATTCTGCTGCATATTGAAAAATAAGTCACTTGTACTTAATGATACTTTTGTAGCATAACGATAGTTATTTTGAAGGTAATTTTCAGTTAAGGTGTCTTTTAGTGCATGAACCGAAAGATACCAGTTCACGATAGTTGTGCTGCAAACAATAAACACCGCAATTAGACTTATCGCTACTTTTAGTTTAATCCCCTTTTTGATCGACATATATGTATTCCCCTTTCAAACCATAACAAAATACCTGTGCCGTATCATTTTATTAAAGTAACTATGAACCAAATAGTCGTAACTACCTATAATTATTAGACTATCATTTAGTTTTAAACGGAATCTAACATTTAATTATAGTGTAATCATTTTGCTTACTAAAATTTGTGTGGATATATTGTATAGATTGATTGCAGTATTCTTAATTTATATAGAAGAAAGTCGGATTTTTCTTAGATGTTCTTTATGATGTATTTCTTTTAGCAAAAATAAATACATGGAAAAAATAGGTGGAAATTATATAAACATAATAAAATCAAGGGTTTACTACTACTGGCTTAAGAAGGGACTGGAATTAATTCCAAACACTAGGATAAACGACAATAACTACCAAGGACATGAGCCTTTTTTACTGGTATGATTGGTTCATAGCTTGATTGACACAAAGATTTCATAAACAACTAGTTAATTAAGCTTTTAATCTACTAACTAATCTAACAAACACATTGGAGGAATCACATACATGACTAAAAACTCAAAATCAATGAAAAAATTCCTAGCAACTGCAACTGCAACAACAATCGTAGCTGGCGTCGTTGCTCCTATGGCATTTGCTGCTAACCTGACAGATATTGATGGACACCGTCACGAGGAAGCAATTAATGCTTTAGTAGAAAAGGGAATTATTTCTGGTTATGAGGATAATTCATTCCAACCAAACAAAGTAATCACTCGTGCTGAAGGTGCGATCATGATTGCTCGTGCACTTGGTTTACTTGATGGAAAAGATATTCCTGAAAATACTTTCTCCGATGTTGGTGAAAATTCAAAAGCATATGAAGCAATTGTAAAATTAGCTGATTTAAATATAGTAAGTGGTTTTGGAAATGGCATCTTTGCTCCTGAAAAAGAAATTACTCGCGGACAAATGGCAAAATATATTGCTAATGCCTACGAACTTGAATTAGGCGATGGAAAAACAGCTTTCCCTGATGTTGCTGAAAATGCACAACTAGCGAAATATGTTGATGCGATTGCAGATGCAGGTATTGCTGGCGGTTATGAGAATGGAAACTTCGGTTATAATGACGCATTAAAACGCGGCGATTTCGCTAAGATGGTTTATAATGCGGAAAACCTTGAAACTGCTACAGCTGCGGTTGATAGTATTATTGCCCTTAATCCAACAATGATTCAAGTAAAATTCAACAAAGCAATTGATAAAGAAACAATCAATAAATCTGTTTCCATTAATAATGCTGTAATTGATGGCGGAGCACTTTATGAGCTTTCAGAAGATGGCAAAACATTAAATGTACGTGTAGCGAAGCTTGATGTAGACAAAGCGTATGCGGTTAAAGTGGAAGGCATTGAAACAGTTGATGGAGTAAAAGTTCCAACTGCTGTGGAAACGATTCTTTTTGCTGATGAAGAAGCTGCGACAATTGATAGTGTAACGGCTAAAGCAGGTGCTACTGGCAAAACTAAAATCGTTAAAGTAGTCTTCTCTGAGGATATCGCAACTTCTACAACTGCTGCCAATTTTCGAGTGAATAACGTATCACCAACTAATGCAACGATTGTAAATAATGTGGCGACACTTGAATTACCTGCAGACATCGAAACAGGTAAGACACATGAGCTTCGTATCATTGATGTAGCCGACTTAACTGGAAACAAAACAACTGTAACAGAAGAATTCACTGTTGAATCTGATACAACGGCACCTGTTGCAGCTGTAACAGCTACGGATGAGAATACAATTAAAGTTGAATTTGATGAAGCAGTAAATGCAGACAATTTAACGGTTAAAATTTTAAAAGGAAATATTAATGTAACTGGTACTCAGGGTACATTAAGCGCTGATCGAAAATCAATTGAGTTTGCTGTGAACCCATTAGTATATGGTGAAAATGAAACATCTGCTGATTTAACCGTTGAAGTATCCGGTGTGAAGGATTTATATGAAAATGCAGCCGCTAAATCAACTCACTCTGTAACAGTTACAAAAGATGTTACAGCACCAACTATTACAAAAATGGAAGGTACTGTTGGTGAGAACACATTTGTCATCAGCTTCTCAGAGGAGTTAGCAGGTACGGCAGGTGCTGCTATTCAGGCGCCGACAGTGTTCAAAGATAACGTGAAATTAGCTGTTTCATCAGCTGTTCTTCAGGCTGACAATAATGGAAAGCTGAATCAAATATTAGTCACAACTGGCACTAATCTAGAAGCTGGCAACTATGAAGTTACGCTGGCAGAAGGTATCGTAACAGATGACTCACTCGCTCTGAATAAGAATGCTCAAGTGAAGAAAACATTTACAGCTACTTCTCCAACAGCTGAAAATGATACAGTAAAACCTGGTGTATCCACAGTTGCAGTGAACGGAGATGTAGTCACTGTAACGTACAGTGAAGATGTTACTTCATCTGCTGTTGATTACAAAAATTATAAGCTTGACGGTGTGACGATTCCAGCGGATTCAGGTTTATACTTTGAGAACAACAAAAGAACAGTAAAAATCGAGTTACCAGCTGGTTACTTTACTGCTGATAAAAACGATGCAACAGTTGAAATCACAAATGTATCTGACATTGCTGGCAATGTAATGAACAAATTTACGAAGCTTAACCAAGCGGTAACAGATACAAAAGCACCTGAAATTGTAGCTGCAAAACTTATCGCTAATAATAAGATTGAGCTTGAGTTTAATGAAGACATGGATACAACTGTATCTAACTTTAACGCAGCTAAAGTTGTTGTGAAGGATGCTGCTGGTGATGCGGTTGCTAATATCATGACAGATGCAACAGCTTCTGTTGATGGTAAAAAGGTAACATTAACTCTAGCAACAGGCAAAACGTTAGATACAACAAAGGCTTATACAGTAAGTGCTGAAGCAGGAATTGGCTTAGTTGACCAAGCTGCCACTAACGACGATGGTACTGGGAATGAAGTAAAACCATTCACTAATAAGGAATTAGTTGAGGGTGTTGTACCAGTATTAACTGATTCAGATATCTTCGCTGATGACCTGTTTACAACAAATGTCACGGGCATTACAGCGAAGGCAATTAGCACAACTGCTATTGCAAAGGCTCACCTAGATGATGCAAAAACGGTTAAACTAGTATACTCTGATGCAGATACTACGACTGCTGATGTAGTTGTAACGGGAACATTTGAAATGAACGCAGCACAAGATGAGTACACATACAGCTTTGGATCAGCTGACTTAAGCGGATTAAAAGCTGGCGCTGTAACAGTTAATCTTGTACTTGTAGATGAAAATGGAAACGAATCGGCAGCACACAACGTTGTAGTCGACGGATCAAATGGCCAATTCACAAACCTTAACTTAGTAAAATAATCCAAGCTTGAAAAAATATAGGGGACAGTTCTTCAGTGCTTTAACGTGCTGGGGGACAGTCCCCTTTTTCTTTAAAGGATTAAAGTCCTAAAAACTAACCCAACAGTAATGAGAATAACAACAGGACTTAAACTTCATTTTACAAACTACATTTTGCTTCTCCTTGTAATCATATTGTAAGAGGCCCGATTTCTATTGATGGAAATTCTAGATTCCATTTTATTAAAAGACAAAAAATGCTTTTAAAGGAGACAGGAAAAGAACGATAGGATCTTTATCTCCTATTGATAGGATAAATCAGCTATTTACTTTTACTTTTTTAAAGGTAGTAAGGCTCTTATAGTAGAATATTTGTATATGGTAGGATTTTAGCACATAAAATATTTTGAAAATTTTGATTGTTTTAAGGGGTGGTGTTATGGGGAAATCTTTTAAAAGATTTGTAGCTGGCCTAGTAATAGTACTTATCATGTCAATGGCTATAGAGTCATCTGTCTTTGCTGAAGAGCCTGCAATCGATGTGAGTCATCCTTTTGTAGATGTAAATAATCGTTATGCCTATCCTGTAAATATGTTGTATGAATTCGGACACGCAAAAGGGATAAGTGCTTATGAATTTGGAACGTATAGAACCATTACAAGAGGAGATGCTGCAGTTATTCTTGCTAATTTCCTCGGCCGTGATTTAGAAAAGGCGCCAGATGCCGGTTTTACGGATTTAAATCCCCGAATAGAAAAGGCTGTCAATTGGTTAGCGAATGCTGGGATAGTTTCTGGCGTGACAAAGGATAAATTTGAGCCACACCAACCATTAACACGTGGTGCGATGGCGAAGTTGCTTGTTCTTTCATTTCATCTTGATTTTCCTGAAATAGAAACCCCATTTGTTGATGCTACTGGAGAATTCAAACCATATATTGAAGCATTATACGGAGCGAAGATTATTCTTGGTAAAACAGAAACTAGATTTGGAGCACAAGATGAAATCATTCGTGGAGATTTTGCTAATATGCTTTTCAAAGCATTTGTTTATGGGCAAGGGGGAGTCTATCCGTTTCAAGTAATATCTGTTGATTTAATTGATTCTGATACGATTAGCCTACATTATAATAATGTAGTCCATTATGACTTCGATGCGGAAAAATTGGCGGACTATGAGGCTGTATTAGTCGTATTGTCAAATGAGGAATCTTTTCACTTAACTCCTAAAAATTCTATACTTTCAAGCGATCGTAGAACATTAACGTTTGATCATGAAGATTTATCGGGATATGAAGGGGCACTTTATCCCTTTAAAAGCAGCCGTGAAATCGTGTTTAATTATAAGTAACTTGTGTAGCTTGGGGAAAGAACAATTTAGGTAGGTGGATAAATCTTTTTTTGAGTTTGAATATTATTTGTAAAGATAAATAATGTAGTGATTTAAAGCGGTGGGGGACAGTCCCCCACCGCTTTAATGTGGTAAACCCAACCAAATAAAAAGGCAATATTTACGCGTATTTTTAGGCTAGGACTTTTGTTATGATTACTTCAGCTAAGCTGTTGCTACAAAATAAAAGGTGTGTTTTTAGCGATAGTATCTTACAAAAAAGAATGTTTATACAGGGGGAAATGACTTTATGGGGAACTCTTTTAAAAAGTTTCTTGCATCTACAGCGATTGCAGCGATGATGGCAACAGCAATTGTTCCAGCCGTTTCTGCTGATGAGTTGGAAGAATCTGAATTTGTGGTTAGCCATTCATTTGGAGATGTTAATTCTCGTTATGAGGATGCTGTGGGCTTTCTTTATGATATTGGAGCGGCAAAAGGAATCAGTAAAACTGAATTTGGAACATATAAAAATTTAACACGCGGAGACGCCGCAGTTATTTTAGCCTATACGCTTGGATTGGATACAGAAACAGCGCCTGATGCCGGTTTTACCGATTTAAATCCCCGTGTAGAGGGAGCGGTTAATGCATTAGTAGCAGAGGGAATTGCCTCAGGAGTAACAGCTAATCAGTTTAAGCCGCACGAGCCTTTATCTCGCGGCGCGATGGCGAAGTTTCTGGTTGAGGCATTTGATTTGAATCATCTTGCGGTTGAAACACCATTTACAGATGTTGCAGGTGTTTTTGCACCATATATAGAAGCACTTTACGGAGCGGGAATTACTACTGGAAAAACAGCAACAAGCTATGGTACACATCAGGAAATTATGCGCGGTGATTTTGCTAATCTTCTTTTTAATACGATTAATTTTTATTTCGGCTATTCTCCATTTGTAATCGATTCTGTTGAATTGATAGATTCGAATACGTTAAGCTTACACTTTGAAGAAGCTGTTCATGAGGATTTCACGGCTGAGAAAATTGCAGAATATGCGTATACGCTTGTAGAACTGCCAGGTGAAGAAACTCTTGTCTTAACACCGGAAAATCCAGTTCTTTCAGAGGATCGTAAAACATTAACATTTGATCATGAAGATTTATCAGGATTAGAAGGATTGCTTTATCCAGATGAAAATGGGGTACCTTTTGACTTTAAGGCACCTGAAGCAGGTAAAGGTTCTGTAGTAATGGAAGGTCAGAATTCTGTTGAATTTGATTTTGCGGGTGAAACAGAAGCGGACATTATCTTAAATGCAACGAATGGGATTGCGAATATAAATGGCCTTCAATTGACTGTTGCAGATAGTGCATTAAAAACAGACGCACCTGTAACTATCCTGTTAAAAAGCACAAATGTAGAAGCAGCTAAAGGTGGCGAAGGTAAGACATGGGGGACCTTCACCCACTTTAACAATGGAGTATGGAACCTAGTCGATGCCCCGGCATATGATGCCATCCCAGCTGGAAACTACGTCCTAGAAGCGCAATTCGAAGACAACTTCGGCAATGCAACAACATTAACCATGAATATCACAGTACAGTAGTACATTAAAGCGCTGGGGGACAGTCCCCCAGCGCTTTAATGTGTTAAACAATAAGAATATTGTCGTTAGAAATCTAATTTAGAACTTGCATTCTATAATATAATCAATGTGGAGGATATTTTTTCCTTTAGTAAAAGAGAGGGAATGATGGAGTCTTGAAGAGAATTAGATTGCTATTTTTGTTGGTTGTTCTCACTTTAGGTGGCAGTTTGAGTGTAAGTGCTTTGACACCGTCGTATTCAGATCTTCATTCAAGTCATCGTTTTTATGATGAAATCATGTACTTAGCAAACAAAGGGATTGTAAAAGGATATTCCAATGGAACCATTCGTCCAGATGAGGAAGTAACAAGAGCAGCTGCTGCCATTATGATTGGCAGGGCGCTCGGGTTAGATGGTAACCAGCGGGCAACTACGTTCTCTGATGTAAGTGCAAATCAGGTTGCCAGTGGTTATATCGCTTCAGCAGCAGCAGAGGGAATTATTCAGGGGTATCCGGATAAAACGTTTCGTCCGAATGAAACAGTTACTAGAGGACAAATGGCGATTTTCTTATCAAGAGCTTTCGAGTTGACTGCGGAAGTAAATACTCCTTTTACAGATATTTCTTCTGCCATGGTGAGCTACCCGCATATTAAAAGAATTCTTGCCGAAAATATTACACAAGGATATCCGGACAACACCTTCCGTCCGAATGAGAAAGTCACAAGAGCCCAGTTTTCCGCATTTCTCGCACGTGCACTAAACGATGATTTTAAGGTGGATTTGCCGGTATCCTATGTAAAGGATACAAGCAATATTTATCAGTATCATTCCAATGAAAATGGCAACTTTTCATTTATTTATGCGGATGAAGAGTATCCAAATTGGAATCTTTGGAATGTGAATGATGAATTTGGAGGCTCCTATCAAGTAGTTGAAAGGCAGGATGAGGAAGGCTATAAACTAGGTGCTCCTTATTCAGAATATCGATTAATGCTTGCAAACCCTGTAAAAACCGGCCACACTTGGAAAATCGAGTATGGGGACGAAATTCTTGCCACTTATAAAATTACAGCAACAGATTTGACACTCACAACGCCAGCAGGTACGTTCACAGAGGTTGTAGAAGTGACAGACCAAGATGGCATGGTTACTTATTATGCCCCAAATGTTGGAATCATTAAAGCAGTCAACGGTGAAGAAGTATTAGTGGAATTAACAAAAGTCATCGTACCTTTTGTTAACTAAACAGATAAACATAAATAAATAGAATGATAGCCCAAAAAGGGGACAGTCCCCTCAGCGCGTTAAAGCGCTGGGGGACTGTCCCCCACTGCTTTAAAGGAGTAAAATCTGTTTCCTTTTTATGCAGTATCCTATTTAAAGCTGTCATTTTTAAAGCTGTCATTTAATGCGCGTGCTAGCATGATGGAGAATTCGGCTCTTGTGATAGGGTCATTGGGTTTGAATGAGCCGTCGTTGTAGCCGACTGTGATGCCATTTTCAGCAAGGGTGCTGATGTAGGATGCAGCCCAGTAGTCGCTTGCGACATCGTTAAAGCCTTTGCCTCCAGCACCTGTTAATTTAAAGGCTTGGACTAAGACTTTTGCCATTTCTGCACGAGTTAACGTATCTCCAGGATTAAACGATTGATTATTTCCAGCAAAAACGCCTTCCTGTGTCATTTTTGCAATCACATCGTAGCCAAATGTACCCTCTGTTACATCTGCATAGTTTGGATTTGGAGCCTGATCATCATTGTACACAATAGCACGATTCAGCATGATGGCACTTTGTACACGTGTAATCAGGTCATTTGCACCAAAGCTGCCATTCACATAGCCGGTAATAATCCCTTTTTCTACTAAATAATGAATCTCTTCTTTTGCTGCCTCTGGAATACTATCATTAAAGGCTGCTTCTTTTTTTACATTGATAGCCTTCCAAAAATCATTTGCAATAGCGAGATATCCGGCTTGGTTTGGATGGATTTCTAGTTCAAGAAAATTCGGCAGATAGCCAAAAGCATTTTTTGCCATGGAATCGGCTGTAGGAACATAGGTCGCTCCAAACGGTTTACTTGTATCGGCAATGATTTTGTTTAATGTATCAAGCATAAGTGCTATCTGTTCTTTGTACTGGCTAGGCAGAATTGGAAACGGATTATAGTAGCCCATCACATAAATTTCTGCATTCGGATTCAGTTCTCTAATCTCTTTAAAAATAGCCGTTAAATTTTGACCAACTGTCGTCATACCGGCTCTAACTTTTTCTGGATCGATTGTAGATTCTTCCATCTTTTCCCGATTAATTTCTAACAATGATAAAAGGTCATTTGCCCCAGCATCAAACGTAATGATTTCTGCTTCCTTAATAGCTGTTTGAATGGGAACGCCATTCTTTTCTACATTGTTCTGGATATCATTTAGAACATTCGTTGTCGTATATCCAGATACAGAAAACTGCTTATTAAAGCTGGACAACACCCCAATTTTATTCAATTGGCTTCCAATATAGTCTGTGTAGCCTTTCCCGATTGATTTATCATAATACATACCAGCGGCAAGCGAATCTCCTAGTGCAAGATAATCAACTTTCTTTGTGTCTGCGCCTTCAGCTGAAGCTGCTGGGGCGGCTAGTAAAGAGAAGGCCATGGCAAAAGATAAGCCGAGTTTGAAATGTTTTTTTCTCAATTGAATTCCCCCTGATTTATTAATACATAACGGTATAACATTCGCTAGAAAGCAGTAAAACCCTTCTCGTAAATGATAGGCTAATAAGACTATAAAATGAGGAAAATATCTTCCAAATTAATAGTGTATGAGTTTTTATTTTATACTGAAAATATTAATAATGTAAAGAACGTAAAGATACTATAAAGATTCTTGAAATAATATAGAAAATTCATACTGGTTTGCTAGAATATCAAATAGGATCATTTGCCTGGTATATACAGGAAGTCACACCTGCTCCTGTAAAAATGGCAAGTAAATAATCACACCTTAGGGGGAAACCAAAATGGCTTACCAACTTCGTTCTTATCGAAAATTTCTAGCAGTCGCAGCAACGGCCGCGATGGTTGCAACGGCTGTCGTACCTGCTGCTTCAGCTGCCAGTTTTCCAGATGTTTCAGACCGCTATAAAGAGGCGGTTGACTATTTAGAAGCAGAGGAAATCACAAATGGGTTAGCAGACGGGACTTTTGGTACATATTCACAAATCAAACGTGCAGATGCAGCTGTTTGGGTAGCGAAAGCTCTTGGGTTTGAAAACTTTGGCGCTCCAGACTCTGGACTCAGGGATGTTCCTGAGCGTGCTACGAAAGCCGTAAATGTTCTTAAGGACCTTGGTATTATCAACGGGAAAACAGCCGACACCTTTGGTTCACATGACTCGCTGACACGTGCCGAAATGGCGAAAATAATTGCCATTGCCTATGATTTGCCGCTTGATGGGGGGGCACATCCATTCACAGATGTCAGCGCTACTTTTACTGATTATGTGAAAGCTATTTACAACGCGGGCATTACAAATGGCAAAAGTGAAACAGCCTTCGGAGCCAATGACCCGACCACACGCGGTGAGTTTGCTATTTTTATAAAAAAAGCGGAGGAATTTAAAGTGGTGGTTCCAGATGTTCTTGTATCAGACGTGGCTGGAGTACTGAATGATAACCATACTGTCACCATTACGGGGAAAGCGGAAGGCGTGGAAAAAGTAGTAGTTAAGCTTCCAAATGGGGATAAATCGATTGTAGCAGATGCTGCAGTTGTCAACGGAGCATTTACTATCACAACTGAAATCCCTGCTGCAGGTATTCATGAAATGGCTGTTTATGATGAAAAAGGAAACCTTCTATACGAAGGGGTTGCTGATAAAGTGGTGGATGCGAAAATTGAGATAGCTGAAATCAAGCGTTAAAAAGGAAGGCACTGTGGAGACATCATCTCTGCAGGGCTTTTTTCTTTTTAACCATCTATGCTACTTTTGATCATTTGATAAAGCTTTTTCCTGCTGAATAAAGACAAAAAGTCCTGCACTTAGTTGTGCGGGACTTTTTAGTATCATTTACTATAGTAGCTTTGAATTCCTTGAAAAATCGCTTCGGCAAATTTCTCTTGGTAATCTGCTGAAGTTAGTTTAGCCAGGTCGCCAGAATTAGAGATAAAGGCAAGTTCAACTAGGACACTTGGAATATGCTGCTCGCGAATGACAAGGAAACTATTATCCTTCACTCCGCGATCCTTTGTTCCAATCAGTTCAATAAGCTTTTTCTGAATCTCTTGCGCAAGCTCCTTGCTTTCGGCGCCGTTGTCATTCTTAGATGTGTCATAGTACGTTTCTGTTCCTGAAGCACTTGGTGATGCTGCATTCGTGTGGATGCTGACAAACATCTCAGAATAGTTGTTGATAGACGTTTGGACACGGCCTTCAAGGGTCGGATACGTGTCACCTGTTCTTGTCATAATCGTTTTGGCACCAGCATTTTTCAGCTTTTGTTCCACAAGCTTTGCGACAGATAACGCAATATCTTTTTCTTTGATGTTTCCGTTCATTGCACCGGGATCTGTGCCGCCATGTCCGGCATCAATCGTAATAATCCTATTTTGCAGGACACTTCCGGAAGTATTTTTCAGTTTTAAGTACGTTTTATGTACATAGCCTTCTTTTCCGTTATAGTTAATTTTAGCCCAAAATCCGTCGAGGCTGATAACTGTAACGGTAGCATTTTGAGGGATTGCTGCAACTACCCCGTATTTGCTGCTTGGACCTGAACGCATATTAAGCACATCTGCGGTTACTTCCCCTATTATCCCTGTCGCAGGTGTAGGTTCAGGTTTCGGCTCTGGTTTTGGTTCAGGTTTCGGTTCCTGTGCCGTTACTTTAAATTTATCATCCATTGCACGGCTGATAAACGTTGATAATTCGGCCCTTGTGATATTTTTACCTGGTTCGAAAACATCGCCATTTCCGTTTGTAATCCGCTCATTATAGAGGGTTTGAATATATGAAGCAAACTGATAAGTGGAAGGGATATCTGTGAAGACTGATTCTGAACTCTGTGATTTTTCCAAGTCAAATGCCTCTACAATGATTTTACTCATTTGGCCGCGTGTCAAATAAGTATTGGGCCGGTATGTATGATCTGGATACCCTCCAATAATATCAAGCTGGGCAGCACGCTCAATATAGCCTGAGAACTGATTTCCAGCGGTATCAGTAAAGGACGCTTTTGCCGGGTGATACTCTGTTTCTTCAATGGCATTAATAATCATTTTAGCTGCTTGGCCTCGGGTGACAGGATCTGCTGGTTTAAATAGATTTCCTGGATACCCGCTTATAATTTGGTTCCCATATAAATATTCAATTTCTTCCTTCGCCCAATAGTCATCAGGGACGTCCGCAAACTTAATTTGGGCTTGAACGCTATGGCTATTTTGAAAGCTAAACATTCCAAAAATCGCCAAAATAAACATGCTGATGCTTGCAATTAGCTTGCCGTACTTCGACATTTTCCTGCTCCTCTCATCAAATATCATCTATCAGTTTATCAAAAGTCAGGCACTGATACTAGTATATTCGGTATCAATCTATGAAGCTGTCGATTTTTTACTGTGGATGGGTAGTTTATGCAAGGATGCAAGGTGTCGAAATTCAGTGTTTCCTTTAGAATAGCAGCAAATTTTGACTAGTTTCTTTTTGTAAAAATTTTACTAAAATATATAAAAATTATTTTGCATGATCATTTAGTAGAAGCTCAATTAAGTCTAGTAATAGTGTATAATTAGCTAAAGTTAGTATGTATATAAAAGGAGAAAGGGGGATTAGCTTGTACAAACAAAAATATTTTATTTGTTTGTTATTCTTATTTCTAGTGCTTATTCCTTTCAAAGTAAGCGGAGAGCAGCTAACTGAACGAGTCATTATTTTTTTTCATAATGAAATAGATTATAGTTTACTAGAAAATAAAGAAATAGAAGTTCATCATCTTTTCGAAGATTTAAATGCCGCTTCTGTAACTATTCCTGTTGAATGGAAGGATCATCTTCTTCAACGTTCCAATATTCAGTTTATTGAATCGGACCCTGAGGTGAAAACGACCTCTCAAGAAATGAGTTGGGGCTATCGAATACTGGGATTGGAAATGTTCAATCAATCCGGTTATACAGGTAAGGGAGTTAAAATCGGAATCCTTGATACCGGTATCCGAACCGACCATCCGGATCTTCGTATTGCCGGCGGGGTTACGTTTGTACAAGGGACAACTTCGTATGATGATGATAATGGACATGGGTCCCATGTTGCTGGAATTGTTGCCGCACAGGATAATGACATCGGCGCCGTTGGGGTCGCTCCAGATGCAGAGATTTATGCCGTTAAGGTTCTTGATCAAAAAGGAGAAGGCAATCAATCCGATGTTGTAAAAGGGATTGAATGGGCGATGGAGCAGGGACTTGATATTATTAATCTAAGCATTACGTCCCAAAATGGGTCGTTTTTGTTAGAAGAAGCTTTAAAAAAGGCGGAAAGTCAAGGAATCATTACGGTTGCGGCTTCAGGAAATTATCCTACAGCACTTTACCGTAATTTAAATGTGTTATATCCTGCCCGGTATCCTTCCGTTTTGGCTGTTGGATCTGTCATGTGGGATAAAAATCAATTTACAAGATCATTATTTTCTTATTTTGGCCAGGATTTAGATTTTGTTGCTCCAGGTGAGGAGATATTCAGTACCTATAATGGAACGGGAGAAGAGGAATATGGCATCTCAACCGGAACTTCTATGGCATCTCCTTTTGTAGCTGGAATGGCTGCCTTATACATGGAAGCATATCCTAATCTGAGTTCAAAGCAAATCACGATTCATATGAGAAAATCAGCCGAGGATTTAGGTGTCCCAGGAAAGGATATGGAGTACGGATACGGACTGGTTCAGCCGCCTTTGAGTAAAGACGTAGTAAATGTGTTTCCAGATGTAGCGGATAATACTTGGTATACAAAAGAAGTAAGTGATCTTTTTATGAAGGGAATCATTAGCGGGAATAAGGATGGGAATTTTTATCCATATAATCCGATTACTCGTGCTGAAGCAGTAACGATGATTGGCAGGGCTTTGAAATACTCTGGAGATTCATCAAGCACGAACTTTTCAGATGTTCCTTCGGGCCACTTTGCTTCAGGTTATATTAACAATACAACGAGTGAGGGAATTATATTTGGGTTCTCGGACGGCACCTTTAGGCCTAATCTCCATATTATCAGAGGAGATGTCGCCGTGATTTTGCAGCGGGCATTTGAACTTCCAGATGCAGAATCAAGTCATTTTGCTGACGTAAGCAATCAGAAGCACTATTTCAACGCGATTAATAGTTTATTTGAACAAAACATCACGCAAGGCTACAAAGACAACGCCTTTAAACCAGACTTAAACATTACTAGAGCTCAATTTAGCGTCTTCCTATCCAAAGCCATGACCCAAAATCAAGGGACTGTCACTCCACCGCATTAAAGCGCTGGGGGACAGTCCCTCATTTGTTTAATGCGGTGAAGGGGCGGGGGACAGTCCCCCGCTCCTTTAAAGAATTAAAGCGTAATTGATATAGCGTTCTAAAATATTTTTAGCGTTGTAAAGGAAATTAGAGGATTATGTCGAATTATGGATTTGTACAAAGTTTTATTCCATATTGCGGAGGTGTATTAGTCATGTCTAGAAAACCGAGGGTGTATTTTCCTGGTGCGACTTATCATATTACGGACCGAGGGAATCGTTGTGCAGCTTTATTTTATGATGACCGGGACCGAAAAAGGTATTTAGAAATGCTTGAGAATGCCCGATCTCAATATCCGTTTCATCTTCACTCTTATTGTCTTATGACAAACCACATTCATCTTCAATTAGAAACCATCAACCATCATCCTCAAAAGATTATGAGTACGATTAACACCCATTATGCTATTTACTTTAATAAACGCTATGACTTTATTGGACATGTTTTTCAAGGGCGCTATAAAGCAAGTCTGGTTGATTCTCTTCAATATTTCTTAGAAGTTAGCAAGTATATACATTTAAATCCAGTAGAGTCAGGTATTTGTCTCTCACCGGAAAGTTATCCTTGGAGCAGCTACAAAGCGTATATCAGTACCGATTATACAGATCCTCATGTGACTACTCAAAAAGTTTTATCGTATTTCTATGAACCTAAAAAGGAGAGTTATCGATTATTTGTTGAAGCAAGGAGAGCGGATAGTTAGAAAGAGAGTATCTTAAATTGTAGTACTTTAAAGCGCTGGGGGACAGTCCCCCGCTTTTTTACCGCGTTAAAGCACTATTCAATAAAAATGATTCTCCTCCATTATCTTTCTTTCAGTCTTTTCTTTTATCTTCTAAAAATTTATAGGTTTCGACGAAAATAGACAGATTGTAAGTTTATTTATGATAGAATAATAGATATATTTTCTATTGTTTGTAGAAGTTGGGAGGATTGTGATGAAAGGGAAAAAGGTTGGTTTGCTAGGTTGTTTGCTAGCGACATGTAGTTTGTTTTATGCTACTGAATTACGGGCCTCGGCTAATGATGACATAACGGGGATAACATTAGAATCTGAGATGCGCACCGTGGTGGATAGAGGCATTATGCAGGGATATAGTGAGGGGAGCTATAAACCCTTTACAGAAGTGACAAGAGGTCAATTTGCAGCGCTTTTAGCACGTACACTAGACCTGCCTGAGGGAAATCCAAAGTTCTCGGATGTACCCCAATCCTCAAAACTTGCTGATGAAATCTATCGTGTAAGTGCGGCTGAAATCGTAAGGGGATACGATGAAAAGAGATTCGGCATGAACGATCCGATTACGCGGGAACAAATGGCTCAAATGATAGATAATTCATTAAAGTATTGGGGTGTAGACAGAACAGGGGCACCTCTAAATTTTACTGATGAATCTTCAATTAGTAAGACATTTGAACGGGCAGTTTCACATGTAGTTTTTGATGGGATAGTAAAGGGTAATACAAAAAACGAATTTTTACCGAAAAAGACAGCTACGCGTGCTGAAGCAGCTGCTTTTATATCACGCATGCTCCATACATATGAGGCTTTTATTGCACAGGGGCTTGATAATCCGCCGGTTCCGCCAGTAGAAGAACCTCAGGTAACAGAACCAGCTCCAGAACCAAAGCCAGAACCAGCTCCAGAACCGATTCCAGAACCAAAGCCAGAACCAAAGCCAGAACCAGTTCCAGAACCGACTCCTGTTGATCCACACGAAGGGCATTTAAGTATAATGGGAACTTCTTTAGTGTCTGCTGAGAAAATGGCTGCTTTTGTAAAAGCAAAGAACCCTGATGCACAGGATATTGACGAAATTGCTGCAGCCTTTTTTGATGTAGGGAAAATATATGGTGTTCGCGGTGACATAGCGTTCGCTCAATCCATACTTGAGACAGGCTGGTTCAGATTTGAAGGTTCAGCGGTCACACCAGATCAACATAACTATGGAGGACTTGGTGTAACGAGTAAGGGTGTGAAGGGCGAAGTATTTTCCACCGTAAAAGAGGGGGTTACAGCCCAAATCCAGCATTTAATGGCGTATGCTACCACTAATGATTTACCTCCAGGTGAAGTGCTCGTTGACAATCGGTTCAAATGGGTAAAACGGGGGAAAGCTCCGCACTGGGAAGATCTCAGCATGACATGGGCCATGAATCCAAATTACGGGACTCACATTCTATCATTATATGAGCAAATGAAAAGATAATAGATTTAAAAAAAGCGATAAGACTTAGAGGTCTTATCGCTTTTTTGCATTAAAGGAGCGGGGGACAGTCCCCCGCTCCTTTAATGTGCTAAAGTATCATTTGTAAGCTTTATCTTTTCCGTACCATACGGAGTAGCTGCCTGAAAGCTTCTCGGTAAAAGACATATAATCCTATCGCGTATAATAGCACACCAAGAGGAATAAGGATGGAGAGCTGAATGATAGCAGGCCATTCAGTGATTGGTGTAAATGTATTGACCAACACTAAGGGTATAGTCATGACGACAGTCGGTAGGATTACTTTGACAATCAGCGATGCTAGTTTTTTTGCTTCACCACGTTCGAAATCCCGGTAGACCACGATGGTGGATACAGTTAGAAAATATACAGATACAACAGAACTCGTTAAAGCTAAGCCTGCATATCCGAATGGTTCGACAAACATCCAATTCAACAGTACGTTCAAAAGGATGGTGGTCACACTGATTCGAAAGACAGTAGAGGTCTTACCTTTTGCGTACATTGATTTCGAGACAATGTATTGCAGCCCCTGTGTGACAATCATGGGTAAATAGTACAGCATCGCTAAATAGGTGTTATGAGTATCTTCTTCTGTGAAAGCTCCGCGTTCATACACAAAGGAAATGGCTGCCTCACCAACGAGTCCAAGACCAATCGCAATCGGCATTAAGGTAACAAGTGAAACCTGCAGCCCCATAAAGAAGGTATCCTGAAACTTCTTTTGCTGCTCCACCTGCTCTGATAATAAGGTAAAAATAATAGCAGCAATCGTTGTTCCATAAATCGCATGCGGGACACTGACCAGAAGGGATGCATTGTTTAAATAGGTTACAGCACCCTCAACCGTACCAGCAGCAAACATTTTATTGACGAACATATTGACCTGTCCGACAACCGAGTTTAGTAGGGAAGGAATCAATAATACGATAAAAGCAGAGCGGAAATCTTTTTCCACTTTTAAAGTAGGGTTCCAGCGGAATTCACTTTTACGCAAATAATAGAGTTGAAGTGCAGTACCCATTAGGGTGCCGACGATAAATCCGTACGCTAAACTATTAATTCCCCATTGGTCGGAAAAAAGAAGGGCAAACACCGCACCCATTAAGGTCGCAAGCAGCTTAGAAATTTGCGAAGGGACAAACACTCTTCTTGCTTGTAAATAGGAGTCTAAAATTCCGTTCAAAGCAATCGCTGTTAAAAATAAAAAGAAGAATTGAGTGATTTCAACTGCGATTTTCTCTGTTTCCGGCGTCATTGCCCCGTAAATAAATGGAACAAAGCTAGGAACGAAAAAGTATCCCACAATGGTCAAGATAAAAAAGATTAAGACGGTGGCATTCATAATACCATTCGCATTTTGTTCCGTCTCCGCCTGCCGTTCTTTACGATTTTTTACATACAACGGCAGGAACACATTATTAAAGCCTCCAGAAATCATTGCAATCACTAATGTAATAAAAGAAAAAGCGAGCAAGTAACCATCCGTATACTCATTCGCTCCAAACTGTCTAGCAATAATACTCTCACGCAAAAAACCTGAAAGCTTCAAAACCAGCGCAAGCAACGTAATCCAAATAGCTGTCTTCTTCAATCCTGACATAACATTCATTCGCTTTCTGTTAGATTAACGCAATGGGGGACAGTCCCCCGGTACAGCACCACGTTAAAGTGCTGGGGGACAGTCCCCCAATACTGTACCACATGAAAGCGCTGGGGTCTGACCCCTGATGCTTTCATGTGCTAAAGCCGTCATGAACTTATTTTAATGCTTCTATATAAACTTCTTCGTATTTTTCGGCAGCAGCTAGGTGGGAGTAGTCTTTTTCGATTTTTTGTCTGGCTGTTTTAGCCATTTGTGCTCCTTCTTGCGGGTGGTCGAGGAGGTCGAGGATAGCCTCTGACATCTGTTCTACGTTTTTTTCCTCGATTAACAAGCCGTCTTGCCCTGGATTGACGATTTCCTTTAAGCCGCCGACTGCACAGGCAATTAACGGAGTTCCAGATCCCATGGCTTCAAGGGCGGAAATAGATGTGGCTTCTTCCACACCGGCAGAATGGACGCTTGGCACGATTACGACATCGGCCAAAGCAAAGTAATCCTTCACTCTTTCGTGCGGCACATCTCCGAGTAATGTCACATGGGCCTCAATCCCATGTTCCTCTACAATTCGTTTGATTTCCGGCATTTGATTTCCGTTGCCTGCATATATTAAGCGGGTATTTGGATATTTCTCTAAAACAGCCGGTAGCGCCAAAGCTGGATAAATAACGCCATTTTTTTTCACTAATCTTCTTGGTACAAACAATACGTGCTCATCAATTGATACATCGTACTCTGCACGCAGCTCATTTTTTCTATCTTTATCAGGCTTGAAGCTGTGAATATCAATGAAATTTCGGATGGCTAAACCTTCAACACCTGATACATCCTTCACATAGTCTTTTAGCCGTTGGTCAACTGTTACAATTTTTCTCGTACTCGTATACGCTTTAATCTCGATTTCTTGAAATTTCTTCGCTTCTGGACTTCCTTCAATCATTGAACCTTTACTAATTGATTCAAACGTTGCATAGCCATGAACGGTTGATACGACAGGGAGGCCTGCTTCAACAGCCGCCAGTGTTGAGAAAGGGTCCTGTGCATGAACAATATCGTAATTCTTATGTTTATTTTTTATCATTAGCGACTTCAAACAGTTTTGCCGAACATGATGAGTCCACAGTATCCCGCGTCCCTTTTTAATCTTATTAATTACGAAGCTTGGGCCTTGGGCGTACAGTTTCCTGACAACCGGTTGGATATTAGAAAAAGAAAGAACATCTACTTCATGTCCTCTAGCTTCTAAACCAGCCTTCAATGTCGTCACATGGGTCGATAAACCGCCAATATGCGGATATTCATATGCCGTGGCCATCAAAATTTTCATGCGCTTGTTACCTCCATTTAAATAGGTGAAACCTTTAGGACGGCTTTTATAAAAAATAGTACTAAACCACCGGTTCAACTCTTTCTTATAAAAAAGAATCCATCAGTATGCCATTCATCTGTCATTTCACTCAATTCATTACATAAATTTCTCTTTCAGCAGTTCTACATTGCGTAATGCTTCCTGCTTTAACTCCGCGGCATTCCTGCTGACAATGCCACTGTACTTTTCACGTTCATTCAGCAAATGCAAGGCATGTTCCGTGAGCTCCTCCACGTCCATTTCTTCAAGGACGGCTGAAAATTCCCACATTCCGTTTCGTTTTAATAAACTTTCAACCTTTTTATCATAGCTCAGACCAATATGGGGGACACTTTTTATGGTTGAAAAAATTAATGCATGTAATCGCATTCCAATCGTCAACTGACATTCACCGATAAAATTCACATATTGATTTGGTGTAAAATCAGTGCCAAGGATATGACAGTGCTTGCTGTATTTCATATGAGCCAACACTTTTTCACTTGCTTTCGCATCATGGTGGCCTTCCATCGGTACAAACACAGGTGTAATCCCGCGTTCTTCAATAAGTGAATCAAGAATCTGTGCGATTTGTTCAAACTGTTTGACCTGGTCAAACCAAGGGCGGACAGATACCGCAACAAGAGAATCCCGGTTTTGCAGCGGGAGGCTGTCCATACAAGCCGTATCCGTTCTAGGCTGAAAAGCAAACACGATATCGGATGTGACAACTACTTCAGGCCTGCGGACACCAAGCTGCTCGAGCAAATCCTTCGAATATTGATCACGGACGGTAACATAATCAGCCATATTGGCAAAAATCTTCATCAGAATTTTCCCCCATGTTGATGTGACAGGACCGATTCCCTGGGAGAAAAACATCACCTTAGTTCCGCATATCTTGGCCAGAAAGACAATCAATAAATAATAAGGAAGAGGACCGAAAAGAAAGCGTGTCGGATAGGTATCTTGCAGCAAACCGCCGCCTCCGCTTATCAATAAATCTGCACGACGCAAGGCTTGTACCTTTTCTTTAAACTGCTGTTTCCATCCTCGGTACACACTTTTTACCTTGTGTTCCTTTGCAGTTTTTTCCGGTGATAAAGAAAAAACCGTAATATCAGAATTTGGAAGTTGGTCGCGTAAGTTGTATATGATTGCTTCTAAAATAGCTTCGTCTCCAGTATTGCCAAGACCATAAAATCCAGAAATAACAAATTTCAATAAAATTCCCTACCTTCCAATAAACAAGACATGCCTCTTTAGCGACAGCTATCACTTGCCTGCTATGTATCCATACTTATACACTTTTCAAGCAGAAACTCTAGTATACCTAAAAGAAGCATCTCTTAAATAATAAGAAATAAAGGTATATTGCGCAACCTAAAAAAGACCCTAAGGCATTGGAAGCGGAGGAAGAATCTTCAATGGGATAAAGCGTTAAACTAATGGGGGACAGTCCCCCGCCTGGGTAAAGCGTTAAACCACTGGGGGACTGTCCCCCAGTGGGGTAAAGCGCTAAACGGCTAGGTCTTTGTTCTAGAAACTCCCTAAACTTTTGTCTTATTTCTAACTTATATTAATAAACTAACGATATTTGATTTTCATCTTTCGTAAAAGTTGTTATAATGGCTTTATGTGAAAAAATCGTGAATATATTTTACGAATTGACAGGAAGCGACTTTTTATACAAGGACTAGAGAGGATAAGAGGGTTACAAATGGTGAAAAAGCAATGAAACAGAAGAAAATTCTCGTGATAACCAATATGTATCCTACTAGTAAATATAAAAGTTTTGGTATTTTTGTGAAGAATCAAGTCGATGCTTTAAAAAAGAGGGGTTTGTGTATAGATGTACTGGCTGTCACGAATCCAAATAGCGGGAAAGTGAATGTAATCAAAAAGTATTCCATTTGGCTGATTCAAACGATGTCCAAGTTACTGTCAAAGGGGAAAGCGTATCATGTGGTACATGCCCATTATGTCTTTCCGAGCGGATTTTTAGGACTTCTTTTTAAAAAGTTATTTGGAACTCGTTTGATTGTCACGGCCCATGGCGGAGACATCGATAAAATGGCAAAGAAAAGCAAGAAGCTTCATGATTTAACTCAAACCATTTTACATAATGCCGATTATATCATAGCGGTCGGAAATGAGCTCCATCACCAAATTACGGATCATTTTCAAGTGGATCCTAACAAGGTTTCCATTATTAATATGGGAGTAAACCGTCAAATTTTCAAACCGCATGATAAAGCAGCTGCTAAGGCTGCATGTGGGCTTCCGTCCAATCAAAAATCTATCCTTTTTGTCGGTAATCTCCTTGAACAAAAAGGTCTTATGGAATTAGTTGACAGTATAAGCCTGATTAAAGCAAATCAGCCTGTCAATCTATATATCATAGGTGCTGAAAAGGACGCGGGTTTTAAGCAAAAGCTGGAAGCGAAAATGACGCAAAATCAGCTGGGTCATGCCATCCGCTTTCTCGGAACAAAAAGTCAATCAGAAATAGCCTTATGGATGAGTGCAGCTGATTGTCTTGTCTTGCCTTCTCATATTGAAGGCTTTGGTCTTGTGGCACTGGAGGCTATGGCTTGTGGTACACCAGTCATTGGCACGAATGTCGGCGGACTTAAAACCTTACTTTCGGATGGGGCAGGGGTTATGGTTCCTGTGAAAAATGCAGAGGAACTAGCGAAAGCTATTTTACATGTAATATCATCTGAGGAAACTCGTACAAACTTAATAAGAAATGGATTCAAAAAAGCAGAGGAAAACGACCAAGAACGGATGCTTAATCAGGTAATAGAAGTCTATTTTCCTACTGGAGGGTAGGATGTAATGAAAGACCAAACGAAAAAACGAAAAAAAGTATTATTCATTTCATCATTAGGAGGGCACTTAACGCAGCTGCTGCAGTTGAAGCCTCTTTTTGAGGAGTATGATTACCATATTATTACGGAGAAATCAATCATCACTGAGGATTTGAGCAAGCAGTATCGTATGTCTTTTTTAGTATATGGAGCAAGAAATTACTTATTTCGGTATATTTTTAAAATCAGCTATAACTTCTTTAAATCTCTTTATTATTTCTTGCGGGAAAAACCGGATGTGATTGTCACAACAGGTGCCCATACGGCCGTACCGATGTGTTACATTGCGAAAATTTTCGGCAAAAAAGTTGTGTTTATCGAGAGTTTTGCCAAAACGTCAACCCCTACGATGTCTGGGAAGCTTGTCTATCCGATTGCTGATTTATTCATCGTCCAATGGAAGGAAATGAAGAAACACTATCCTAAGGCAGTACATGGAGGGTCAATCTATTGATATTTGTAGTGTTAGGAACATTCGAGCTTCCGTTTGACCGGCTGCTGAAGGAAGTAGACAAGCAAATTTCGGCAGGAAATATAAAGGAAGAGGTTTTGGTTCAGGCGGGTCATACGAAATATCGCTCAAATCAGATGAAATTTATAGATTTTACGACATACGAACATATGGCGGAATTATATCGGAAAGCGAGTTTTATTATTACTCATGGCGGAACAGGTTCCATTACGATGGGGATGAGGATGGGAAAAAAGATGATTGCTGTCCCTCGTTTGGTGAAATATGGTGAACATAACGATAACCACCAGATTGAAATTGTCAGGCAGTTCCACCAAACCGGACACATTCTCTCTTGGGATGACAACACTGACATGAGTGATGTATTGAAGGAAGTCGAAACCTTCAAGCCTGCACCATTCAAAAGCGGAAACAAAGAAATCCTCAACATCCTCCGCGACTTCATTGATGGAATTTAACTTCATTCAGCAAATGTTTTTTGTACCGAAAGCTTGTGGCAGGTAAAGAAGTCTTCCACTTCTAAAGTTAAGGGATGGATGTAAAAAGCTCTCTGATTCAGTGGGGGTTTAAACCTAAACCCCGGCTGAATGAAGTTAAGCCTCCGGCGGATGCCTTGCGATTTTTTAGAGGTAGTTTATCGAGCGAGCTCGATAAAAATCCGGGCGCAAATTCGATGGGGCGAATTTGATTATATTAAACAAAAGGGGGACAGTCCCCCATCGCTTTAAAGCGATGGAGTGACAGTCCCCCTTTTTATGCACCTGCAATGATTTGTGTGCTTTTATTCTCTTTTACCCGTTAAACTCTGTGTTTGCTTTACTTGCACGAAGCTCTTGGTTTTCCAATCCTAGGTGCTCACGCAGCTCGTCTGACAGCTGCTGTCTTGTTTCATCCTCAACCATGTAATAATACACATCGTTGATATAATTGTCACTGCCTTCAATTTTGATTTTTTCAATATTGTCAGCGGCAGCCCTATATGACTTTTGCATACCGATGATTTCCTGCATGGTTAAATTTGTTTTAATATTATCCGATAAGGCTTCCAATACTTCATCATAATTGGTTAATGTAGAGAAGGATGCTCCTTTTTTGATAACTTTTGAAATAACTTCACGTTGTCTTTCCTGACGGCCAAAATCGCCATTTGGATCTTGTTTTCTCATTCTAGCATATTGAAGGGCTTCTTCACCGTTTAAATGATGCTCACCCTTAGATAAATAGGTGCCGTCTAACTCAAAGGCATATTCATTGTATACATCAATTCCGTCAACGGCGTCAACGATATCCTCGAATCCCTGCATGTTTACTTGTACATAATAATCGAGCGGGATATTTAAAAAGTTCTCAATTGAATCCATTGTCATTTCAATGCCGCCATAGGCATAAGCATGATTCATCTTGTCAATACGATCACGTTTTGAATTGCTCTTATCCACTAATTCAGCACGAGTATCACGCGGAATACTTAGTATTTTTGTTGAGTTTAATTCTGGATTAATTGTCAATACTAACATGGAGTCTGTTCGTCCAGCATCATCTTCTCTTTCATCAACACCGACTAATAAAATAGAAACCGGATCTTTCTCGTCAAATTCAATTACTTCTTCACGCTTGTCAGACTTTTCTCGGTCAAGAGTCGTCGTCATTTTGTCAACGGCACTTGCTACATCCCCATAAATATTATAGGCGAATAATCCGCCAAGGATAAATAAAGCAAAAAAGCTAAGCAGAACCACTCGTTTCCATCTCAGTTTTTTTGTCTTTTTCTTCTTTCTTCTTGATCTTGTCTCCATCAAAGTTCTCCTCTATATAAATTTGTCTAGTATTGTCACATTCATAAAGAAATTATAATCCCCATAAGTAAAAGCTTCAACTAGTAATTAAAACCGTTTATATATATTTTTCCATAGATATGCTATAATTTTAAGTTGAATGTTCAAGCTAATCTATTATTCCATCATATCATAAGCCGATTCTCAATCATTTGAAAAAATAGGATTTCTGGAGATATATTACATAATCAGTGGGTAGGGGGAGAGGAATCTTTTTAATGAAAGAGATGCATGAGCCTATATATGATTTTACATCCTATCTATTGTAGCACATTATGTTCTGAAGGTATTTTGAATTTGACAAATGTCATAATAAGTTCAGGAAAATGATATTATTTTCCATTATAAAACAAATTCCAACATGGATAAATTAAATACTTTCGACAAAAATTGGGAGTGGACTTCTTTTCATGAATAATTTTGAAAAAATATTGCTGACAATGTTTTTTGTTGAGCTTTTTGTTGGCGGTGGAGGAAGGTTAATTGACTTTGGACTTCTTTCCATTCGCCAAGTCTTATTTATAGGTTTAATGTTAACGTTTCTCTATCGGATTATTAGCCAAAAGGCATACCGCAATTTGGAAGTAAATACTTTCTTTCGCCTGAACCCCGTTTCAGTTGGCATCTATCTATTAATTGGGTGGTTTGCCATTAGTTCCATTATCGGTTATGTAAATGGAAATGCTCTTTCTGATATTGTCACCGATTTTTTACGAGTATCCTTTTTTGCTGCTTTTTTCCCGCTTGCTTATTATATTTCGGAAAAAAGGTTCTCAAAGCAAAGAATCATAACCATTCTCAAATACAGCGCTTTTGCTGTGGCGTTGTTTACTGTCCTAATTGCTTTGCTTGGAAAAACGGTATTTAGTGACAACTTTCAGCCATATAAACTGTTTCTGCTTTCCTTAATGGGGGATGATTTATTATTCAGGCCGAGCTACAGTGTCTTTTATAAGAGCCACTTTTATGTGTTTGTCGGTCTTGTCCTGTCGTTGAATGCGGTTTTGACAAAGAGGTTTTCGGTGGTCGATGTTCTTAATCTGATTCTATGTCCTATTTCCATCTTTTGGTCGGAAACAAGAGGCTTTTTATTTGCCTTAATGGTCAGTGTACTTATGATTATGATTATTGACATTATTATCATGAGTACACCTGTTAAAGGCTTTTCTGGAAAAATAAAAGCCATTTTCCAAAACGCACAGCTGGTAAAGAAGTCTATTATTTTACTTGTTATCACGGTGTCGGTTCCCTTTTTATATCAATACATGACACTTGAACGTTTTGAAAAAAGCAGTGTGGCAGCCGGAGCGGATGAAATCAATGATACAAGTGCCAGTGTTCGGGTTGATTATCTCCTATATTCCAAAGACCTGCTGCTCGATAATCCCCAATATCTCGTCTGGGGGAAAGGTTACGGAACGGAGATAGCTGGCCGAGTCACCGGGATTGAAACAAGCTTTCTCGATATTTTAGTGGAACAGGGTGGAATTGGTCTGACTGTTTGGTTATTTCTCTGTCTTCTTGTGTATAGTAATTATTACTTTAGTTTCAGGCGCGGGATTAAATTGCAAACATCCGATATTTCGCTGTTGGGAATTTTTATGGGTGTCCTGCTTTTAACGAATATCAATCCTTTTATAAACAATCCAATCGGAATCATCTTTTTCCTCATCGTGCTGGTTCTTTCCCGCCATACGAGGGAACAGTCTGTATAATGTTAATATTTTTAAGGGTGTCTGGTGACAGATATCCTTTTTCTTTTTGAAAAAAATACATTTATTAATGTTTTGGTCATCATTTATTCATATTTATACAGTAAAGTAAAGAATAGAGAATGGTTTCCTGAAGGAAATTGCAGAATAGCGTCGAAGTTGATTACGTTTATGTTAAAAAACATAAAAGGGTCTTCGAATTATTGTTCAATCCGTTTACAATGAAGTTAATAACTTGAAGAGTTTTCAAAATATAAATGGAGGGTGGAGGGAAAATGAAACCGACTGAAACAGGGACAATCCCAGAAAAGATTGATTTTTTTATGCTGTTGATTAAACAGGATATGGAGCATTATGCGAAGCAGCAGGATATGATAAAGGAATGGGTTCTATCAACTACCCCCTCACTGAATGATACAGAAGCAGAACTCTTGGAGGAATTATGTGAAGAGTATCAAGCGAAATCATATATACAAAATGAAGTGTTAAAAGAATTTCAGAAAACCCTATTTTCGAACTGTTATTAATAGAAAGAAACAGGAAGGGCCCTAACAGAGGGTCTATTTTTTTGTTTAAAAATCCTTAGAATAATAGTATTGATCTTTTTGCGAAACAAATGCAGATATGTCAGTTTTATGACATGTTTTTTTATTAAGGCTATGTTCACAAATCATGTGGATAGGTCAGATTTTTGACTCATCCGTGAGAAATGTCCATTTCTCACGCCTTTCAGCTATGCTGAAAGGTCACTTCCTAACCATCCAGCTTTAGATGAGTCAAAAATCAACACTGTTAATAAACAAAGCTTTCATTAAAAAAATATCTTTTCCAAAGAATGTCGATATATCAACGTTTCTAAGTTTTTTTGGTCGAAAATGGTCGTTTTTGAAATATTTTTGTAACATAAGTTAAACTAAACTGTAACCTCACTCCGACATTTATTATGAGATACTAGTTTCCAGGATAGGAAAAATTAGTAAATGTTCGGAGGCAAACATGAAGAAGTTATTAATAGGTGCTTTACTCTCATGTTCTTTACTCTTCAGTGCAAACATTCTAGGAGATAATACAGCAGAAGCAGCAACAGGACAAACTGTTTCAAATATAGCAGATGATTACATAGGCGTTCCATATCGTTGGGGCGGTACAACGCCAAGCGGGTTTGATTGCTCAGGGTTTGTTGGATATACATATAAGCAAGCAGGGTACACGTTACCTAGAACAACATCAGAAATGTATCATGTGGGAGATTCCGTTTCTAAAAGTGAATTAAAAGATGGAGATTTAGTATTCTTCCAAACGTATAAATCGGGACCATCTCACGCTGGAATTTATATTGGTGATAATCAATTTGTACACGCCTCCAGCACAAATGGAGTCAGAATCGATTCCTTATCAAGTTCTTATTGGAGCCGTACATACTATGGAGCGAAACGCGTGCTTAGCGCAGAGCCTGGCTGGTCAGAGTCCAATGGTAATTGGTACTATTATGATCAAGACGGCAATACACGAACAGGCTGGGTTCAAGACAGCGGTGCATGGTATTACTTTAATCCCAGTGGTGTGATGCAGACAGGCTGGCTTGATTGGAATGATGAGAAATACTATCTTCACTCTGGCGGCTCTATGGCAGTAGGCTGGACTCAAATTGATGGCCAGTGGTACTACTTCTACGAGGATGGCGTAATGGCAAAGGATGCAGTGATTGAAGGCTACACCATTGCAAGCAATGGTATCATGCAATAATGATAGATAAAGAGCTGGTTTCTATGGCCGGCTCTTTTTTGTTGTTTCTGAGGTATAGACACAGGATTCAGTAGAATGAATCCTTATTTTTACTAGTTAGCTATTAATAAAGTTTTTCTTTTTCCGATATTAATAGGAGTTTGAAGATTTTGAAAGGAGAGAAAAAAGTGAAGAGAAAGATTATTGGAATGATGGTGCTGTTTAGTATTCTATTCCTTTCTCAGCCGGCCTTTGCAGGGGCGGAAACAGGATGGAAATATGAAAACAGTCACTGGTACTATCAAGAAGCTGATGGTGTTCTCAAAAACAGATGGCTTCAAGATGGGAAGGATTGGTATTACTTAGGCAGTGATGGAGCCATGAAAACAGGCTGGCTGCTTGACGGAGGGAAATGGTACTATCTAGACAGCAGCGGTGCGATGAAGACCGGCTGGGTGTATGATTCAAATAGTTGGTACTATTTACGTGAAGACGGTTCTATGGTCAGCGGCTGGCTGCAGCTTGGGGGTCACTGGTATTTACTTGCTGCTTCCGGTGTGATGCAAACGGGCTGGGTGAGTGAAAGCGGCGTATGGTTCTATTTCCATCCCGATGGATTCATGCATACCGGCTGGCTTGAGGATGATGGGAAATGGTATTATTTCACAAGTGATGGAACCATGCTGACTGGCAAACACACTATTAACGGTGTGGTTTATGAGTTCAGTATAAACGGAGCATTAAATAAAGGTTCTGTTACGACAAGTACTACATATAATATGACCGTTCAAGACATGATTAACAAACAAATGTCGGTGCTGCCGAAAACGGATAAATATCGCAAGGATAAGACTTATGTACATTCAGCTTACATACAGCTTGACCCGCTGAACCCGTTAGTTGGAACGGTGACAACATCCCCGTTAAATGTCCGGGAAGGTAATAGTGAGGCGCACCGTGTGGTTGGTACACTTAATGCCGGTGATACGGTTGAAATATTGTCTGTTTTAGGGGATTGGTATGAAATTAGCTTCAGTGCGTGGCGTTATGCAAAGCCTGAGGATGTTGCTTATTATGTGAATCCAACGAATTTCTCTGTGGATTCAGCGGAATATTATCAATTTCTATTACTCTCGAAAAATACCGGAGCTTCAGCGGATGAATTGAATCGCAAAGTTTTGGCTGGCAAAGGTATTCTTGCCGGCAAAGCTCAGGCATTTGTAGAAGCAAGCTTAAAGGAAAATATTAATGAACTGTATCTTATTTCACATGCCTTACTGGAAACAGGGAATGGCACCTCAGAGCTTTCAAGAGGAATTCTAGTTGATACGGTTGACGGGGCTCCAGTAGAGCCAAAGGTTGTATATAATATGTTTGGCATTCAGGCAAGAGACGTGGATCCCATCAGACTAGGTGCAGAATATGCGTATCAAAACGGTTGGTTTACACCTGAAGCGGCTATCATTGGCGGCGCTAAGTATATTGGTGAAAGATACATTCACAACCCAACCTATCAACAGGACACGCTTTATGAAATGAGATGGAATCCGAAAAAGCCTGGTACCCACCAATATGCAACAGATATCGGCTGGGCTGCCAAGCAAGTGAATAATTTGAAAAAGCTATATGATTCATTAAGCTGGTATACATTGCATTTTGATGTGCCAGTATTTAAATAATAGGATGAGAGGTTGATCATATGATGGTCAGCCTCTTTTTTTGTAAAAAATACTATGCTTTTTGGCGATTGACAACTGTTAAGAAAGTAAATTTTTGTTTACAGTATAGTAAAAAAAATGTAAAATCATAATGCATTCAAAAAATGAATCTATTTGGAGGCGAGTATGGAACATTTACTGCGCATCATGGAAGTTATCAATAAAAATAATCATGTCAGCCAAAAGAAAATCTCTGATAAGACCGGGCTGTCTATTGGTAAAGTAAATTATTTAATTAATTATTTAATAGAAAGAAACTTCGTTTTCAGTGAGAAATCAGGCAGAAATACAAGCTATTACATAACGGAGGAAGGCATTGAATTTTTAAAAAGCGGGTACGAGGCTTTTAAAGAAAAGAAGATTAATATTCATCAGCAGTCCTATAAGGAAATTGATACGGCTGTTATTCTTGCTGCTGGGAAAAGAAAGGACTTTGATTATCCTGCTGGCTTGTTAGCCGTGGAAGGAAAGCCTCTATTAAGAAGAAACCTGGAGCTGCTGCAGAAAAATGGCATTACTAAGTTTATTATTGTGACAGGGTTCCAAAAGGAAGCTTTAGAAGCAGAGTTGGCGGATTTCCCGGATATTCAATTTATTGAGAACCCGAAGTATAAATGGACAGGCTCGATGGCCTCGTTATCATGTGCAGAAGCAGCAATTACGGATGACTTTTTGTTATTTGAAGAGGATATTTTAATTGAAGAAAGTGCGATTCATCAGATGATTACGCATCCGCAGCGGGACTGTTTGCTGATTGCGAGTGAAACGGGCTCTGGTGATGAGGCGTTCGTCGAAATTAAGGATGGTTATTTACACAAAATTTCAAAGGACATCCATCAATTTAATCGTGTGGACGGGGAAATGGTCGGCATCAGCAAAATTTCCTATGAAGTTTTTGCTGAAATGGTGAAAGAGTTCAAAGAAAACAATCAAAATCCATATATGAACTATGAATACATGCTTTTAGATGTTGCCAGACACTATCATATTGGTTACTTGAAAATCCATAACCTTGTTTGGGCTGAAATAGATACAATGAAACAGCACGAGCAGGTGATGAAGTTTACTTTTCCTATTTTAAAAAGAAAAGAAGCGGAATACCGTGAAAATCAAATTAAACATCATTTGGTTGAAGCGATGGGAGTTGCTTTTGAAGAAATTCAAAAAATTGAACCGTTTGGCGGAATGACGAATAAAAATTTCAAGGTCATGGTCAAGGGCGAGGAATATGTACTTCGTTTGCCTGGAAATGGTACGGAAAAAATGATTAACCGTTCCGAGGAAAAAGTAAATTCTATGCTTGCGAGCATGTTAGAAATTGACACGGAATTGATTTATTTTAATGAAGAAACAGGTGTGAAAATCTCCAGGCTGATTCCACATGCGGAAACATTAAATCCGACTACAGCGAAACGTGAGGACAATATGCGCTTAACGACGTCGGCGTTGAAGAAACTTCACCATTCGGGAGCTGTAATGGAAAATCAATTTGATGTGTTTGCGAAAATGGTTGAATATGAGCAGCTTTTACAAGAAGTAAACGGAAAAATGTACGAGCCGTATGAAGAAGTGAAGAGTCAGGTGATGGCGCTAAAGCGTGAATATGACATGATGGATTTTCAGCTCGTACCATGTCATAACGACTTAGTTGCGGAGAACTTTGTGAAAAGCGGAGAAGACAAGATTTATCTGATTGACTGGGAATATGGCGGTATGAATGATCCGATTTTTGATTTGGCTGCCCATGCTCAGGAATGTGATTTTTCTGAGGAAGATGAGGAATTATTTTTACGGCTTTACTTAGAATCAGATGAAATTCCAGAAGACATTCAAAAAAGAATGTTGATGAACAAGATTTTTCAAGACTTCCTATGGAGTATTTGGACTTGCATAAAAGAAGCAAAGGGTGACGATTTCGGCACATATGGAATGGACCGCTTTAATCGGGCAAGAAAGAATTTAATGAATCCGCTAATAAAGGAGCACGTATTGTATGTTAAAGAATAAGGGTGTGTATTTGGGACTTCTGTCCGGGCTATTGTGGGCAGTTGATACGATTTTAATTGGAATGGTTTTATCCTCTGCATTATTTTTATCAAGTGAACAAGTGATTTTTTTAGCTCCTTTAGTCAGCACCTTTTTACATGATTTCTTATCTACTCTTTGGATGATGGTGTTTATGCTGTTTCGCGGCGAGCTGAAGACGACTTTTTCAAAGTTAAAAACAAGAAGCGGCAGATGGGTGATACTTGGGGCATTACTCGGCGGACCGATTGGAATGACGTGCTATGTATTAGCTGTTAAGTATATCGGGGCTTCTTATACAGCTTCTTTCTCAGCTATTTATCCGGCTGTAGGAGCCTTTATGGCCTTCTTATTATTAAAGGATAAATTAAGGTTAAAAAACTGGATTGGCTTGTTTATTAGTATTTTATTTATTTTCTTATTAGGGTATTCAAGCGGAGAATTTACTTCTGACAACTATATTATCGGATTTCTATTCGTTCTTGGAGCGATATTTGGCTGGGGTATGGAATGTGTCATTCTAGCATATGGAATGAAGGATGATGAGATTAGTCCGGAGCAATCTTTGCAGGTAAGACAATTGGTTTCAGCTGTTACGTATGGTGTCATTATCCTGCCATTTATGAATGCTTATCCGTTGGTGGGAACGGCGTTAATGAGTAAAGAAATTCTATTTATTGCAGTGATTGCATTAGCTGGAACGGGTTCCTACTTATTCTATTACAGTGCAATTTACAGAATTGGACCAACGCGTGCGATGGCCTTAAATATTTCTTATTCTGCCTGGGCGATTATTTTGAGTGCCGTGTTCCTTGGCGCCCCGCTTACGTTGAAAATGTTCTTATTCAGTATTATGATATTGGTAGGTTCTGTTTTAACGGTTGCTGGACCTGATGAATTTTCACTTAAAAAACTATTATCAAGTAAGATGAGGAGAACCGCTTAAATGAGAGCTATTTTATTAGCAGCAGGAATGGGTACTAGATTGAGACCTTTAACATTAACTACCCCTAAATCACTTGTTCCGGTGAACGGTAAGCCGATGCTTGAGATCCAAATCGAGTATTTGCAGGAAATTGGGGTAGAAGAAATCATTGTCGTCACAGGGTACCTGCAGGAAAAGTTTGCTTATTTGGCAGAAAAATACGGCGTAACCCTTGTTCATAATGATAAGTATGATGTGTATAACAATATTTATACGATGTATTTGGTAAAAGATTACCTGCCTGGAGCCTACGTGATTGATGCCGATAATTATTTAACCCGCAACTTTCTTTTGCCGAACCCGCAGCGGTCGATGTACTTTAGTGCGGTGAAAAAGGATTTCAAAGATGAATGGGTCATCCGATATGATGAGAATTTGAAGATTTATGAACTTGAAATCTGCAGCGATGTTGAAGATTATATCCTTTGCGGCATTTCCTTCTGGTCAAAGGAAGATGGGGAATACATTGTCGGGAAATTGGAAGAAGCCATTGCAGGTGGAAACTTTACGGATCTTTATTGGGACAACATAGTAAAAGATAATATTGGAAGCTTAAATGTCTATTTGCAAAAAATCAATTCAGACGATAGCTATGAAATTGATTCGATAGAAGATTACCACCGCGTCCAGGAATTGGTCAAGCAATCATAATTTTTAGCGGGAAAAACACCTGAAGTTTTGAACTTCAGGTGTTTTTTATGTGGTATAGCGGTATGGGGGGTCTATTAGAATTAGGTGGAATATATTGGAATTCATTTCTAGTAAATTCTAATTTATAAAGTGAAACTTCCATCAGTGGGGATTTTCTTCATTTCCCACTGATGGTTAGTTGAACCAATCGGACCTTTACGGGCAGTTGATCCCCCGCCTATCTTTTTTTTGTATACTCAGAATCTAGGTGGGGATCTTACTGCCCGTTAAGTGTGGGATAAATAAAACCTGACGAGATTCGTATATTTTTGCAACAATTCCCAGCAAATTACTTCACAACCATAAAACAACCGTATATCATTAATAACGTACTAGGACAGCGCTGCAACAAATAGGGACAGTGACTTTACTGCGGCAACGCACTGCTCCGCCGGGGGACAGTCCCCCAGTGGAGTAACGCTTTACCGCAGTGGGGGACAGTCCCCCGGCGCGTTAAGGCGCTAAAACTAGATGACTATATACGTAGAAGGGATAGGAATGTTGAAGAAGAGAATTTTTGTTTTGATGTTGTTTTCATTTTTATTTGTCGCAGCAGGGCCGTTACACCAAGCGGAAGCGAATGATTCGGGTTGGAAGCTAGAAAATGAGAGTTGGTATTATTATGACAATAATTCCAAAGTAACAGGCTGGCTGTATGAAGGGGAAAATTGGTATTATTTAAACTCCTCTGGTCAAATGTTGACTGGATGGTATCTTATTGATGGAAAATGGTACTATTCCGATTGGAACGGTCGGATGCTAACGGGTTGGATACAGGACAATCATACCTGGTATTATCTAGATGCTAACGGTGCGATGAGGACGGGTTGGCTGTTGGAAGGCAATAAGTGGTATTACTTAGATGCTTCGGGTAAGATGCTAACCGGATGGTATCTCCTTAATGACAAATGGTACTTTTCAGATGCGAACGGGGTTATGCAAACACGCTGGATTAAGGATAATGGAATAGACTATTATCTTGATAAAAACGGTGTTTGGAATCCGAATCCTGTATACCTTGAAGGAAGAATCATCGTAATTGACCCCGGTCATGGCGGGCATGACAGTGGAGCGACTGCTGGGGGTGCTTACGAAAAAAATATTAATCTTGATGTCGGTTTAAAATTAAGAGATTACTTGACGAAGTATAATGCAACCGTACATATGACAAGAAGCACTGATGAGTTTATCTCATTAACTGACCGAGTGGCCTTTTCAAATAGAATTGAACCAGATGCTTATATCAGTATTCATGTAAACTCCGCGTCAGGCAGCACGGCTATCGGCATCGAAACCTATCATAATTCTAAAAAAGGGGTTTTACCTCAAGAAAGTAAAGAGCTTGCGGCAGCGATTCAAAGTGAACTGCTAAAAGCTACAGGTGCGAATGACAGAAAAGTGAAAGATGCAAACTTCGCTGTCACAAGAGGCAACAATACTCCAGCTGTTTTAGTCGAAATGGGATTCATCTCAAATGATGGAGAACGAGCAAACCTAATCAACAGCAGCTATCAAGATAAAATCGCAAAAGGAATTTACAATGGATTAAGTGTGTTTTTTGATCGATAAAATGATTCATGAAGAAACCAGTCATTGATTGGTTTCTTTTTTATTCTATGTAATTAATGCTTTAAACCGCTGGGGGACTGTCCCCCAGCGGTTTAAAGCGTTAATGTACTACTCTATCATTTTCCTTTTGTATTTCCTTGAATGGATAGACTGCTTCTATGGAAATAAGATTCCATTGTTTGTTTCGTTTGATGGTAATATAATATGTTTGCCCTATGTCTTTAGGGATATGTCAAATGGTCTATGAAATTCAGAATGGAAGGAAAATGTATGAATAATAGAATTCAATGGATAGATGCGAGTAAGGGGATTGGGATTTTCTTAGTCGTAATAGGCCATACCATGCTTCAAGGGGAACTAAGAGGACAGATATATGCCTTTCATATGCCATTATTCTTTTTTATGTCAGGGTTTCTTTTCTCAAATAGAAAGTATCCGCATTTAAAAGGTTTCATTCAGGCAAAAGCCAAATCATTATTAATTCCTTATGTTAGTTTTTCAGTCATTTCTATCCTATTAATGAAAATGTTCGAGCTTGAGGTCATAGATATCCCGAACCTAATCCAAACGTTCTTGTTGTCGGAGAGAAACGGAATCTATTTCAATCAGCCTCTCTGGTTTTTAACCTCTCTTTTTACAATTGAAATCATTTTTTATTTGCTTGTGAAGTATGTGAAAAAAATGTCTTTTATTATGCTGCTGACAATGGAAATGTCGTTATTTTCAGTCACTGTGTTGGATGCCGCGGCAGGGACAAATATTCTGCCTTGGAGCTTTGACCAGTCACTTTATTTTCTTTTTTACTTTTCAATGGGGTATATGCTGAAGACTTCCAAAACCCTAACTGGCAGTTTGAAAAAGTCTCCATTATTGATAGGGGCATCTACGTTATATATAGTTTTTCTTATAGATGATAGAATCTATCCTAAGGTTTTTCAGTTAGTCATGGGACCAACTTGGCAAGTCTATGATTATTTCTTTTTATACCTATCTAATATTGTGTGGGCTGTTATCGCTATTTTCTTTGTTATTTATCTATCACAGTTTCTTTCGCTGGCCGTTCTAGAATTTCTAGGGAAAAATTCTTTAATATTGCTAGCGCTGCACATAAGTTTGGGCTTTAACCTTATCAACCATATTGGTGCAGTTGAACTTCAGACATGGATTTCAAATCCTAATGCACTTGGATTAACATATACGATATTAACAATCATTCTATTAACACCTGTTATATTTATTCTCAATACATTCTTTCCAATTATTCTTGGAAAAACGGGTAAATCACATCATAAGAACGAAGGATTAACACCTAACAAGAATAAAAATATCGTCTAACTATGTTTTTGCTTTAATTTTCACAAAATTGGACCCTTTTATTTGAAGTTTTCTACTATATTGGTAGAATATTAAAATAGTATAAAATAAGGGGGTCTAAAGTATGAAAAAGGGCTCATTCGCCTTACTGTTAACGACTCTTCTCATGATTCCTACCATCTCCTTTGCAGAGGAGAATGGAAATGCATCTGAAGAATTAAACAGTACGATTGCAGCAGAAGAACAGATTGTACAAAATCAAGCAGCCATTCAGGAAGAATCCGCGGAAATAACACAAACAGATTCTGCTGATTCAGCAGTCGAAGAAACTCTATCTGCTGAACCAGCAGAAACAACGGAACCGCAGTCTTCCCAACTAGAAACAGCGCCACAAGACACACAACAGACAGACAGTCAAACGT